>Ga0209192_10000192_pt1 | contig 70099 bp, 61 predicted proteins | sample ArcticOcean_MG_C_11_FD_187433 | JGI IMG/M metagenome (GOLD analysis project Ga0209192, IMG submission 187433) | Marine microbial communities from western Arctic Ocean - ArcticOcean_MG_CB2_154 (SPAdes) (version 2) | ecosystem: Environmental > Aquatic > Marine > Oceanic | place: Arctic Ocean... | reverse complement strand
ATCTGCGAAGCACGAATTTTTCTCCACGAAATTCGGGTTGGCGTTTCCCATAAAACGCTTTTTCTGGGAAGCCTCGACGCACAACGACGCGCACACGACATCCTCCGCGATGTCTTCCAACGCGGCGCACGGCAGGCACCTCGAGGTGTTGAAATGGGCGCGCGCCAACGACTGTCCGTGGTACGAGTGGACACGTGCTAAGGCGGTGGAACTCGGGTATGTCGAAGACGATTAGGTACGGAGAACGCTCCATGTTCAAGAAAGAAAAAAGACAACGCAAGGAACTGCAAAAAATAAATGCACTGCAATCGGCCGTCTCGTCCGGCGGTGTCGTTCCGAGGAGATCCTCTCGAGACGACGCGACGACTTTTGTGAGTCGTTCGCGCGTCGCCCGTCACAGTGGAACGATACCCGCGGCGAGAATGACCGAAAATTACTAGGCGTGTCGAAAGGACACTGAAAACTACTGCAGCAGACTCGCGGCGACGTCGCGCCAGCCGTCGCGCTCGCGCTGTGCGAGACCCTCGGCGCCGCGACGCGCTCGTTGCGCCGCGCGCGTTGCCGCCTTTACGGTGGTCGCATCCCCCATAGATAACAACGCCAACGTCTCCGCCAGGGTTTCGGGGTTGGAGAACAAAAAGCCGCACGGATGCGCGCCTTGAACTTTTTCATACGAAGAAAAATCGTCACCATCAAAACCACGCGCGGCAACGTCCAGCAACTCCAGCAACGCTCGGTTTCCCGGAATGTCTCTTGCGAATATTGCCGTACCCACACCCGCGGCTTCCAAAAGCGCGCCGCTCTGTCCCTCGGAGAGTGAGGTGTTCAGCACACAAATCGAGGCCTTGGCGTACGCCAAAGTGGTGGCCCTGTGATTGTTACATGAAAAGGGTCAGTCTTGTAGTGGCAAACAGTCAGAGGTGATAGTCCCTTCTGGTACGAGTATAGGCAAACCGTCGTCTTGGGATTTGGGAAAGCCCCAAGGCCGTACCTGGAAACCGCGGGCAACAGCGCAAGCGTTTTCGTGGCGTTTTTCGCGATTCGGTTCGCCACGGCTTCGGCGTACGCCTCGTCCAACACCGGGCCCACGATGGCAAACACGAAAGGAGGGTTGTGTTTATTTTTGGTGGTACTACTTGTTCTTTCCGAAACCGCCTCCAGCGCGTCCACCGCCCAGAGCAAATCCTTGACCGGCCTCAACCCGGCGGGGCACAGAAACACGGGCGTGCTTTTCGAAACCCCCAAAACGCAGTGGAGACTTTCTTGACGGTTTAGGGAAGGTTTTTTCGTCTCCGGTTCCGTCTCATCATGTTCGGGCTGTTGTGACTGAGTGCCCATACCATGCGTTTGTTCTTCCTTCAAAAGCTGCACGCCCTGTGCTATGACGACTGTTTTGCCAGGCGGAAACGTCCCGGGCGGCGCCGCGGCGACCATGGAGTTTGAAAACGCGACGATCGCGTCAACCGCGCTCGCGCGTTTTTTAAGCAACGCGGCCTTATCGCCGCTCGCCGCGTCCACGTTGACGTCGGTGCCGCCGAGAACCAGGACGACCTTTGTTTCTTTGTTTCCAGCCGCCGCGGCATCAAGCACGGTGCCGCACTTGAACGCGTGTAGCACCACGAGCAGCGCAATGTCCGCGGCGGCGAGGAAGGCTTCGAAATCGTCCGCCTTGTCGATTGGTAAGTCACACGGCAAACGCAAACGCGACGCTAAGCCGGTTTCCTCGGACACGATTCGTGCGATTCTTCCTATGGTCACGCCGTTGCCCCCGTCCGCTTTGTCGGCGTCGTCACCAGTCACGGGAAGCGCGGGCGCCACGAACAGCGCGGAGTGACGATTGGGTTTCAGTGGAGGGATACGCGCGTTCGCGTTTTGGAATTCAGAATCCGCGTCGTCGTCGTCGCCGCCGCCGCCGAGTCACAACTTCCCCGCCCCGCCCCCATCCATGCAGACCCGGAACCCCGTGTACACGGCGTTCATTTCCGGCCAGAAGCTGTGCCTGTACCCCGCCCTGGCGATCGGCGATGACGTGGCCCAGCACCCGCCCTTGCACACCTTCCGGTACCCGAACCACGGCGCGCTGTTTTCGCGGTACGGGAAGTCCATCGCGAATCCCGGAAACGGAAGAAACGCGCTCTGTGGTTGTTGTAGAAAAGTGTCAGTCTTGTATGGGCGTGTATTGGACGATGTATGGACAAACAGTCGTAGTAATCGGTTCGAACAGTCACCAGCTTCGGTAAAACCGTGCGTGTTGGATTTGGGAAACGCGCTACGGCCGTACCTGCGTCCATTCCCACACGTTTCCCAGCATCCCGCGGCATCCCCAGCCACTTTCGCCTGATGGGTACGCGGCGACATCGGTGGTGCCTCCCGTGAACCCGTCTAAATTCGAGTTTTCAATTGTCGGCGGATCGCTCCCCCACGGATAGAGTCGCCGGCCGGACGCGCCGCTCGCGCCGGCGGCGTCGCTTTGTTTACCCAGGTAGTTAGTAGGCGTAGTCCTCGCCGCGACTTCCCACTCCGCTTCCGTGGGTAGCCGGCCTCCTACCCAGGCGCAGTACGCTTCGGCTTCGTACCACGTGACGTGCGTCACGGGGGCGTGCGGGCGCAACGGCGTCGGGGTTTGCGCGTCGAAGAGAAACTCAAACCACTCGTCGGTACCATTCTTTTTTTCAAGGAAAGGTCTTGTCCAGTACCGAGGCGCCTTGGTGTTTTTCCCAGTGCGACACGCCTCGTCAGGACTGACGTTTGCGTTTTTCGGATCACTCACAAAAGACTTGTTCGTGGAAAGCCAGCGCCAGCCCTCGTGGCTCCAGAACTTTTTCGCGTCGTACCCGCCGTTGTTCACGAAAACCGAAAATTCGCGGTTGGTCACGCACGCCTTCGCGAGCCGGAACGACGGAACCGCGATTTCGTGTCCCCATCTCTCCGCGTCGAACACCCAGGCATCGTCCCGTTGCGCGCCTAGCGTGTACCTGCCGGCCGGAACGGTGACGTACCCGGGCAAGGCGCCGCCTTTGGGGGTTTGAAAAGATCTCACTTTGTTCGGCACGGCGACGAAACCGCCCCAGCAGTTTGCGGCGACGGAAGTGGAAGTGTTGTTCGTCGGCACCGTCGCCGGCGCGGAGTAACCAAGCGTGTGTCTCGTTTGAACAAAGTCCTCGACGTGCCAGTGCTCGTGGAGGATGCCGTACGTGTGCAGGTAGGTTGTTACGGGGTCTAGCAACTCGTTTTCGCGGTCAGACGTCCCGAGGCAAAGTTTCAAGCGGTCGGTAACGTCGCTGAGGTAGTTGTGAACTTCGGTGAGCGTAGGGTCGGTTCCCACCACCCCAAGCGGGTTCCACCGGTCCGCGTGATTCGCCCTGAACGAGTCGAACAACGCGTGTTTGTCGTGCCCGGGCAGAAACGTTTTTTCGTTGTCGAAATCAGGCGCCAGTAGCGCAAGAATCATGTACTCGTAGAAGTGCGCCAAATGGCCTATTCCCCAGTCAAACGGATTCACGGATGGCTCGGGCGTGGCTCTTACCTGGGCCGGGGTTAAACCGCCCAACACGCGTAACGTGCGCTCGCGCACGTCGTCGTACATCACGCGGATCTGTCGGGAGGTCAAACGCACGTGCTTTTCCCGTAAAGTGCCGTACACGTCCAGGTCCTTCAGGGTGGTGGGCGACGCGGTTTTGGCTGGGGACGACGACGGAAAGTTTTCTTTCGCCATCGAATGCGCGTGCACGCCGTGGAACCAGCGGTCTCGGGGCAGGTCAGGTGGTGACCCGCTAGGTCCGGTCTTCGCGGGCGACATGACGAACGCCCACGCCAAGTGATTGCCTCACGAACACACCACGGACCAGGACGTGCGCGAGGGAATGGAAGCGGAAACGCGTCGTGATCGACGCTGACGTGGCTTTTTGCGTCGGCTGCAAAATGTTGCGTTTCTTTTCGTTCGGCGTGAAAAGGCCCGAAAAACGCTTCATAAATGAATCGACACCCCCTGGCTGGCTACCTAATCCCCCACGGTCGCGACGAGCGCCGAGAACAGCCCCAGCGTCAGTACGTACCCCACCACCGTGTTCGCCACGATCGTGGCGCCTATTTTCACCAGCACCTCGACTTCGCAGAAAAGCAACATCGCGCACGAAACCGCGGTGGTGGTCGCCGCGCCCGTGATTGTCGGCGCCGAGTTAGTAAGCGCGCTTTTAAGTTTTTCTTCGCGACGGGTGCGCGAACCGTCAGACGGACTAGCAGACGATGCAGCTTGTGAGTGCGTGACGTCACCTGCTCCTTGTGAGTATCCTCTAATACCCTGCGTATCATGTGCATCCTGCGTCCCATTACCCCCTATACCCTGCGTATCATTTGTGTCCTCTGCGCAATTACTCATGGTATCTCGCGTCAAGCCCACCGCCCCCGCCTCGGCGTACGCCATGGCGAGGTGAATGCAGTAGTCGATTGACGCGCCTATTAGCAGGGTGACGCACAGCTCCTCCACCACTCCGAACTGCCATCCCACTGCGACGAGCGCGGCGAGCATTAGCACCACCGCGCACGCGATGGTGACGAGCGCCGCGGCGGTTACCCTTGCGCTTCCAGTAGCGCCGAACGTGATAACCGCCGCCGCGACGAAGGACACGGGCGGCGACACCCACGCCGTGTGCCGGATGCTCTCCTCCACCCCCAGGCGGTTCCACACGTCGCACGCCTGGAATACTAGTGGGGGTTTTATATCGCTACTCCGTGTCCCATCATGCATAGACCCCTCATCAATACTCTCGTCATCAATACCCGTCGCGTCACGCGCCGACCCCGCATCAACACCCTCCGTACCCTCCGTCGCGTCACGCGTACCGATTGCGACCGCCGCCGCCATCGCCGCGTTCGCCTCCAAAAGCACCCTCTGCCACGCCGCGTGTACCGCGCGGATCTCTGAGCTGGTTGACGACACCGGGTGCAGGTCGACGAAGTAATCCGCGGTGATGAACGTCAACGCGCTCCGGCCTTCGTACCCGCTCCAGCCCAAGTTCTCGCGCCACGCCCGGCCTTCGGTCGCGGACCACGCCGCTAACGCAACCGGCAAGGCGGGGCCCCAGGTAATCGACCCAGGGACGTTACCACTGGAGTCTGACGCGTTACCACTACTGGAGTGTGACACGTTACTACCGGTATCGCCACTGGTATCACTGCTCTGACTACCCGCAGTGAAATCCCGCACGAACGCTTGCAAAACGCACTCCTCCGGCCCGGCGCTTTTGGTGAACGCCAAAACCCGGGCGTTGTTTTTGATAACGTCGCACGCGGCTAAAACGCCCCGCTGGACGCGCGCATCTTTAAAGTCAAAGTTCTCGTCAAACACGGGGGTCCCGAAACTCATCGGGTCGTTCGGGTCCGCGGAGGACCGGTCCACGCCTTTTACGCCAAACGCGACCCTGACGTTTGACCAGTTTTCGGTGTAAAACACGTCAAACAAAAGGTGCTGGATTCGCTGCAGGTTCGTGTCCGGTCGTAGCAAAGGGGGGGGGGTCTCCGCCACTACCAAACCGTTCGCCACGACCGCGCTCGCGATGAGCACGGACACGGCGCTGAAGAACAAGATTCCGACCCGGCGCGCGATGACGAACTTCCCGAGCGCCTCCGTGGCGACGCGCGAAAACGTTCCGTGGTGATCGCCGGGTTTGGTTACGGCGTCCATACTTTCCGACCAACCAACCACCGCCGAGGGCCCCGTGTCTTGTTCTTTCGCATCCCCGTTTGAGACGTGTACTTGCACATCTATCTCTTCAGAGGTATTCGTCAAACTACTACCTCTGGTCGTTTGCAGCACCTCAACTCGCTCCACCTGTTGCAGCTCCACCTCCGCGCCCAGCGCCTGTGATTGTAAAAGAAAGTGTCAGTCGTGTATTGGGCGATGTATGGACAAACAGTTACCAGCTGAGAGATAAAACAGTGTGCCTGGATTTGGAAAAGCCTGACATACGTACCTGGTACTTTGCGTTTCTGGCTTTCCGAAACGCAAGCGCGGTCGAAGCCGTTTCGCGAAACCCGTTTGATTCAATCAAAAGCGCCGCCGGTAACAACGTGAGGACCAGGACGTAATTCGCAACGACCGTGGATGCGGCGTACAAACCCAGGGACCGGACCGGCGGTATGTACGAAAACACGTTCGAGCCAAACGCCACTGCTGTGGTGAGTGACGTGGCCAGCATGGCCTTCGCGGCGCAGGCGAAGTGTGTGACGAAGGCGTCTTCGCTTGGCAGGCCCTTTCCACCACGCTTTGAACTCGCGGCCTTGAACGCGTCGCACATCACCATCGCGTCGTCGCACCCGATGCCGATCAACACGAACGGCACGAGGACGTTCAGGAAGGACACGAACTTCGAATCGCTGGTCGCTCGAACGAAGAAAAACGCACTGGGAAACGCCAGCGCGACGCCGAGCACCGCGTTTGTCGTGACCCACGCGCTCCTGGTGTACACCAGGATGCAGACGAACACCAAACCAAACGCCCCGGCTGCGAATTTCAAGTCGCCCAACACCAGCGCGCCTGCTTCGTCTTCGGAAATGCCGCCGCCCGCGTGTAGCACGCGCATGCCCGCTTTCGCCGCTTCCCTTTCCCAGTACCCGCCCGGTTCGAACATCTTCGTGTACGACGCCGCCCATTTCCGGTACAAAACGTCCTGCTCCTCGCGTCTGTCCGTAGCCGTGGCGTACCCTGGTAACGGCAACGCGAATTCGAAGCCGCTTCTCAACGCGACGGCGTGGGGCGACGGACGATTGGATTGAGAACTGTCGGGATTGGCATTTGTATCGTCGTCTCGTGTGTTTTCACCGCCCTCCCCCACGCCGGTAGCGTAGAACCTGTCGAAGAACCAACCCGGTTCGTGTCCTATTCGAAACAAATCCTTGGTAAGCGCGCCTTTCGGTACCAGTTTCAATAAATCGACCAAAGGTAATTCTTGAAACGATTGCACTATTTCCGGTTGATCCACAAGCGCTCGCGCAAATGCGATGGCTTGTTGTTCCGAAAACCCAAGCGCAACGAGTTCGGCGCGCGTTTCCTGAATCGCGACCGTCGCGTTCGGCGCCAAAAGCGCTTGCGACGCTAATTGCTCGAACCACGTGCGAATGAATTGCTCGAACGATATCAAGCTCATAGGCGTGCTGCACAGGGTGGAACTACACGCGTCCTGCGTCCCAGGAGGCACCCAGTGCCCACAAGCTTCGCGGTCCAGATCCCACGCTCTTTGCGTGGGTACTTTTTTGCAAAAGCTTGCAAAACCGGCAACGGACGTCACCGCCAGTTCCACTCGTTTAATGAAGTCCAGTTTTGACTGCTCCAAGACGTTCCCTCCAGGAGGATGCGTTTCATAAACAGTGGTGAGCCAATACGTGACGTGCGATTGGAGCCGCTCCACGTCCGGAACCGCGGGGGGTGCGTTCGTTGACGCGGGCGGCGCCGGCGGACCACTGGAATAACGCGTATGTTGCTTTCCCCACTGCAGCGCGGCGAGGACGGCGTCGTAGGTCACCGCGTACGGCTCGTCCCGCGCGCGAAAGCTGAGAATTCCGGTGTCGATGCGCACGTCGTACTGCGCCTGTGGGGTTACGGTGGGAGTTTGGGGAGGGTCAGGGGCATCGTGGGTGTGCATTCGCGTCGCACGACGAAGCATCAGACTCAGATTCCCGAAAGACTAACACGCTTCGTTCCCGAAACCACCAAGACGCACCACTCCGATTGCTAAAAGCGCGGGCACGAGCAGCGCTAAGCAGTACACCAGCACCGGCCGGCGGTACACCAAACGCGCCAGCGTTTGGAAAGGGGACCAGCGACTCGGCGCCATCGCACACCCACACTCGACGCGGAAGCGCCGAGTGGCGGAACACGTCCACGAAGGGCTGGCTTTTGCTTTTGCTGTGGTTGCCGGCTGACACGACCGAATAAAGTTTTGGTCCGTCTTGAAATCTCGGCCCTCTCCACTTTCAAAGACACGACGCCACGATGAGCGCACGCACGCCTGCTCGGTCACGGCAGCAACTGATGAGCCCCAAGTCCACCGCTAGCGCGGGGGGGTGGAGGTGCGTGCGGCATCGTTACTGCGGCGAACACGCGCGCATCGTGGACCCGCGGGAGGACACCGAACCGGACGCGGGATCTTACTTGTTTTTTCATGCATTCATTCGTGGCGTGCCCATCGACGAAATTGCGATCTTCATTTCGAGCGCGATGCGCAGACGACCCGCACGACCCGTGGTTAACCCCCCCCCCCACCCCTTCCCGTCCCGAAACGCAGAGCTAAGGTTCGCAAGGGCATGAAGGACGTGTGCCACGGCGATATGGTGGACGAGGCGCTGCAGAAGGTACGTGGAAGGGCGCGATCGGAACGTGGATTCGATTCGAGTGGAAACCAGATAAAATTCGTCCCCCTCAAAAGCGAGCCTCGATTTCGGTCCTCTTTTTTTTTCGTTTGCCCAGGCGCGCCGCGTCGATGAGAGGCGCGAATGACGCCTGAAATAAAAGGGCACGTACATTCAAGACCTATTACGTTTCACCTTACCTATTACGGTTCACCTTACCTTACCCATAAATACCCGCAGGTGATGGACGCTCCGGATTCCAAGGTTGACGCGGCGCGCGCGGAGTTCTGCCCTCCATACAAGCCCGCGCGCTGGGGCGAGTTTTTAGTGGCGGTTCTTGGAAAGAGCGTCTCGTCCAGATTCCTGGCGGAAGAAACCGGCACCCCCGTCTCCCCCGTCCGCGCCATGCGCCCCCTGTCCCCCTCGGTGGCGAGCCCGCCCGGCCGGGCCACGTCCCCGAAGGCCACGTCCCAACAGGTACGACGCAAGTCTTCCGGTGTCAAGGTTGCGGAGCACACGCCGACCAACCTCGATTACGTCGCCGCGAGCGCGGTTGGGTTGATGGTTTTGATAATCGCGGCCGCGCTGTCCCCGGGCGGTTTGGACGCGGTTGAGCAAAAAACAAAGCTTTTAATCGCGGCGGTGACGAAAACCGCCGGGTTGAACACGGAAACCGCCAAGTGGATCACCCAGGTCGTTACCGTCGGCGGTACCCTGGCGCTGTCAGGCGCCGTGGTGGGGGCGGTGATAATGGCGCTCGTCACAATCGTCGTGTACGCCGTGTTCGCGTCCAAGTAACTTTTTTGATGTCAGCGGGAGATTACCTAATTCAATTACACGCGAGTCGTATGTCATGTCCGTCCTATGTCCGTCCTCAGAGTCCCAAACGTAGTCCTACGCGCAATCGCCAAACACAGAGTCCTTCGCGCAGTCGCCCTACACACAATCGCCCTACACGTAGTCCGACTGTACAATTACCCTGCGTGGTTACCCTGCGCACACCTACCCTATGATACACCCTTCCTTCCTTCCCGCGAAACCCTCAACACCTTTGGTACACGAACACCGACCCGTCTTCCAGTTTCGAGATTCGCATTTCGCGGTCCACGAAGTTAATCTCCAAAAACACCGTCGGCGCGGCGCCTCCCGTGGCTTGCCTCATCACGTCCTCCACCGGTACGGAGGTGTTGTTCATGAAGTTCAGGAAGGGAATTACTTTCGTGTCGTCCTGGCGAATCGTGGTGGTTTCCGTGGTGCAGCTGATTCGCGTGGGCGATTCAATCGTCGCGCTCGCGCTCGTGATGACAGAGCCGTAACCGGCGAAGATTGGGGCGAACCCGATTAGCGGGACGCCCAGGCTGGCTTTGACGATGCAGTCGCTGGTTATTCTTCCATTAGCCATGTCTATTGACTGTACTACTCTTCCAATGCCACCGCCGAACATGCCAACCTGGTGGTCGTGCGCGGCGTAGAAGAACGATGCGTTCTCGCCCATCATCGCGCCGGCGCTCCAGAAAAACGGCGAGCTGCGAAACAGAAACGTGTCCGAGTATACGAGCTCCCAGTCCCCGTTGGTCAAGTCGCACGACGCGGGGTCCGGGGTGGGGTTCACCAGGATGAGGTCCGCGATGAGCGTAGCCGCGATACTCTTTTGCGCCGCGGTGGCGTCTAAACCGCGGCCGGACGCGGCCGCGACCGCCAACAAACGACGTTTCAAAGAACCAACCTCCGGGGACTCACTGTCTGCGTGCGAAACCACGGTGGGATTAGACACCGCGTTGTTCGTGATGGTGTCCGCGTCCACGGCGCGAGTCACGGTGCAGACGCCGCGCCGAGTGCGTCTCGCGGCGGGCGCGCGGAGGGGGGCCGCCGAGACGCCGGGGCGGGCCAAGCTCGCGGAGGACATCGACCTCGAGTGCTGCGCGCAGCGAGCGTTGATTTGTGTGCAGGAAAGCGAGACAGCGCCAACCTTGTGGCTCCATCGCGCGCCACGTGTCGCACATAAAATAAAATAAACGCGCGCTTGACCGGTAAGCTTCGCCACCATGTGCGATGGAATCGACGAGTACCACGACGTGTTGGGGTCAATCTACCGGTCAACACGAGCGCGGTGTACAGCGTGCACTCATGTTTTGGCAAAAACGATATGAATCCCTCCCTCGGAATTCAGTCCGCGACGCACTCGACGACCTGATGGGCGCGACGCACGGTCGCGGACTCGCGGGGGGGCGCGATTACCCCCGACGTGTGGCCGCGTGCGCGTTCGTGTTGTGCGTGTGTTTCGCGAGGCTCGCGCCGACCCACGCGGATGGCGCGGCCTCACCTCGGGGCAGGGTCGACGCGCGTGATTACTACGAAAAGAGCCTGGACCGACTGTTACGCGTGACCAACCACGCCCCCGCGAACGTGATGCACACCGCACACGTGCGGTTCCCGGCGCAGGTACGAACACAGGCCTCGGCAGGAACGACGCGAATAACGTGAATCACTTGCGCAGACCACCACGACGTGCACATCAATCCTTCGACCTGACTCCAATAGAATCGCGGGATTCCACAAAAGGTTGTTGCTTTTCTCGCCAATTCTTTCAAGTCTCCGCTCCACGTCTTTCTCACACGGATACTCGAAAACAAACGCATCCCACATCACCAAAACTCAGGACTTGCTGCGTCACGTCAGCGCGGTCGGAAACTTCGGGGTTTCCGATGACCGCGATGTGTATGGCGCCGCGAGTTACCACTGCACGAGCGCGCACGGTCCGTTTTGCCAAAAGTACGGCGCGGTCGGCGAGCACCCTCGGGATTTCGGCGACGACGCGGATGAGGATGATTTGCATTCGAAACGAACCGGCGACGGGTCGTTCATCGTTCGACTCGGCGCGGACGTGGACGTACAGGCCGTGCTCAAGATGTTCCAAAACGGCGACTTCGAAGACTTGGTTAGCGCGGCGAGGAACGGTCAAACTTTTGACAAAAACAACGATGGGGGGGTGAAAAAAGCCAAAGCCGACGAAACGGCGAATGAACGAACGATGAATGGCGACGCAACCGGCGGTTCTTCCTCCAGTTTGGATTCCGATTTGAGCTCCATAACCGGCCGAGCTCTACACCCAGACCAAAACCCGGCGCGCGACTTCGGGATTAAATCCTTCCCGTCAAAAGACACACGAAGAGTCGAGTTTTTAAACGCGCGGTCCGCGAGTAGCGCGATTTTCTGGGTGGATTTTGGAGGCGCGGTAAGTATTTCCCATTTACCACACACCGCCTCCCTGATTGCCCATACGAGACTGACACTTTCTTTTTTATCTCTAGGAAACCCACTACGTGGATCTGCCGCCTGGCACCACCACGCTGATGAGCTCGTTTGTGACGCACGTCTGGGTCGCGAGGGACATGGCGAGCAACACACCGGTGGCGATGTTCGTGGTGGCGAAGAAAACGGCTGATGACTCGGGTGCGTCCAAGCACTCCGACAACACGCAGAGGTTCGTGGTCACCGACGCCTCCGCGGCTCACCCCGCTTTCGCGGTTGCGGCGGACCGGCGACCGGGAAAACCGCCACCCGCGCCGGCGGAGGCTGAGATTGAGGAGGGGGAGGATAGAAACGGTGAAGTCGGTGGTCATGACCTGCAAAAAGAAAAGGAAACGCGGAGGGGGGACGACGACGCCAAGGTCGTCGACGCCAAGGGCGAGCTTTAGCATGAGCGGTAGACTTACTTTTGACACAACAGACCAGCGATCGACGAGAGCCGCTTTCAAGGCAAACTCTCGAATCCGACGCTTGGAGTTGAAACCAATAAACCGCAAAAATCGCGGTGACGGCGAAAAATCGGGTGACGGCGGCCACGTGCCGCTTTTGGCCTCTCATTTGGCGCGAAAGAAAACTCAAAAAATAACGAGTGTTTGCTCTCGGGTCCTCCGTTCCCGCGCGCACCACTCGCCGATCGCGCGCTCCTCACGCGCGCCCGGCCGAGCTTTCCTAAGAGACCGCTCTCGTGAACCAGCAGGTGTTTTTCGTGTCACGCCCCGGGTCCGTCGCCATGGTGGCCGTGGCCCCCGTTTCCGCGACCGCGGTGGTGGGAACCAGACGCGCGAGCGTCTCCCCTCGTGGCGTGAATCGCTTTCGCGCCATCGCGCGTGCGTCTCCTTCCTCGCCTCTTGTGTCGCGAACCAACCGAAGAGCCTCTTGGATCGTCCCAGGTGCTTCCACGGAGGCGTCCCGGGGCACCGCTCGCGGCGCGAACAGCCAAGACTCAAGTGCCGATCGCGTGGTGCAGGTTGGGTTCACCATGCCCGGCTGGCGTGGTGAAGGCGAGGCACTTCTGGTGGGGGCCGGGCCGCTTCTCGGGGACTGGGACCCCGACGTCGGTTTCGAGGTTCGCGGGTGCCAGCGCGACCCCGCGGGCACCAGCGAGGCGTGGCTCGGCCTGGTGCAGCTCCCATCCGGTGCCTCCGGGGAGTTCAAGGTCGTGATACGAACCGATGACAAGGTGGACCAGTGGTCCCCCGACGACGACGCGCAGATCCCGGTGGGGGAAAACGCAAAAATCACCTCATCAACGTTTGAAGCCGACTTCGCGAACGTGACGCCCCAAGCGGCGCGCGGCACCACCGGGCTGGCCATGCCCACTGCCAATGGCATGTCCACTGGCACTGCCACGCCCACTGGCACTGCCGCGCCCACCGCCCTGGCCACAAGGCAACACGCACCCTCGATCGCGAAGCTGAGCTTCGAGGACGTTTTGCCGCGTTCCACGCCGAGCGCGGTTCTCGCGACGGTGGTGTTCCGCGCGGTCGCGAGTTTAAGAGTCGGCCAGCGACTTGTGGTCGCAGGCAACTGCCCAACTCTCGGGTACTGGCGCCCCGTGGACAGCGCGGCGACAATGACCTGGTCCCCCGGGAACGTTTGGACCGTCGCGGTGAAGTTTGACGCCTTCGCCGTGTTCGGCGCCATCGACGACAACAGCGCCGCGGCGTGGCTTGATTTCAAGCTCGTCATCGTGGACGACAACAACGGCGGGAGTGAGACGTGGGTGGACGGGGACAATTTCAGGGTCAAGCGTTTGCCTGGTTCGGAAGCCACCGCCACCATGAACGAGTGGCTCGGGGGCGAGCACTACGAGTGTGGGTTAGGCGCGCCCACCACGGATGGCGCGTCGGTGGTGGATTCGCCAGGCCAAACCAGCCCCACGGTTGGCCAGAGGGACTGGCTGGAAAGCGTCACCGTGGAAATCGTGGGGGCGGGGAGTTTCATGGGGGCGGGGAGCGTGAGTGTCAAGCCGCAAATCGAGGCGCAACCGCGGAACGCGCAGGTTCCGGAAATGGAAAAGGAGTCGGAGTCCGTCCCGGAGTCCGTCGTGCCCGTCCCCGCCACGGTTTCCACCGTCGAGTCCCCCGAAGCCGTGCTTAAGCGCCTCAAGGCGGATGCGCCCGTGCCCAAAGCGGGCTCTCCCCCTGTGCCCGAGCCGGCTGCCGAGCTTCCCGAAGAAACGGTTGTCGAACACGCGGAGCGGGTCATTTTGGACGCCGCGGCGACCTCGGAGTCCGCCAAGGTTGACATCACAAAGCCGGACGTCACCCTTGTGTACGTCCCGGACGGGCCGGAGGACAAATCCAGGCTTGCCAGAGCGCTGCGGGCGTTTGACGGCGGCGGCGCGCCTCGCGGGGTGTCGACCGTCGCTGATCGCGTGGTTGGCACCACCTCGTTTGGCGGCGGGACGATGATCAAGAAAGCCACGAAGAAGAAGGAGAAGGGGAAGAACAAGAACAAGGGTGGTTTCTTGTGGTGGGGCGCTGTTACGTCGGAGGCGGCGGCGGCGGTTGCGGCGACGTCTTCTGAATCCGAAACGACCGTCGGCAAGATTGTCAACGCAACCGAGCCGATCAAAACCGTCGGCGCGAAAGAAACCTTCGCGAGCGTCACGTACCGCTTCGAAGACGTGCCTCTCGACGAAATCGTCGCCGCCACGACGGTGGACCAGAGCGAGGTCTCTGTGTTGGCGGAGACGTTCGCGGAGGGCTCTACGGAGACGCCGAGCACCGCCGCGGTGGTTTCCGCGATGAAGGCTGCTAAGGCGAAGTTCGAGGAGGTCGCGGCGCGCGCGCGAACCGCCGCGGCAAAGGCGAACGCGGCGGCGGAGAAGCTCGCTGTGATGGACCAAGAAACGGAGGCTTTTGTGGAGACGCAGGTCGCGGTGGAAGCGCTTTCTTCGGAAGCGCTCGCGGCGGTTCAGGCGGCGAAGGCGGCGAAGGAAGAAGTCACCAACACGATTTCCGCGGTCGCGGCTTTGGCCAGGGAAGAAGCAACGCTCGCCGCGAAAGCCGCAGCGGACGCGGCGGCGGTGGCACGGGAAGCGGACAAAACGCAAGTCGACGACGTGACCGTGGCGGATCTCAAGGCGAAGACGGAGAAGCTACGCGCGCGAGCCGACACGAAAGCAAAAGAGGCGGCGTCGAAAACCGCGGAGGCGCAAAACTTCGCGTCCTTCGAGTTTCCCGAGTTCGTGGTTCCCGAAATAAAGGTGGACGCTGCGGTCGGTGGTGCCGCGGTGGTCGGCGCGTTGGGGGTCGCGGGCCTCGCCGCGGAGGCGGATTTGGCGTCGTCCGTAATGCAGCTTGGCGGCGAAGCCGTGATGACGGGCGCGTTTGCGTTTCTGTTTGCCAACAACATGGTGTTCTCGAAGGTGAGGGCCTTTCCCAATCACCACATTCCGCCTCCCTGATTGCCCATACGAGACTGACACTTTCTTTTTTATCGGGCCAGGACCGGGAGAAGCTGTTCGACTCGCTTGAAACAAGACAGACGTTCGAGAAGTTCGTGCTTTCGGGTAAGTGGATGGGCACCGACTCGTTCGCCAGCGAAGTCGCCAAGGACGCGTTTGTGGTGTTTGACCCGCTCGGCATCGCCGCGCAGACGCTTGCGCGGGAAAAAGAGGCGAAGGGGGAGGTTTCAGTCGCGGCTGAGAAGGGAGAAGACGCGGTTGAGGAGAAAGAGCCGGTCGTGGCGGAGAAGACGGAAGATGCGGTTGAGGAGAAGGCGGAGATCAAGGCTGAGACGGAGGAAGCTGCGGCTGACGAGAAGAAAGAGGTCGTGGCGGAGAAGACGGAGGAAGACGCGGTTGTGGAGACGGAGCCGATCAAGGCTGAGACGACGGAAGACGCGGTTGAAGACAAGGCGGAGATCAAGGCTGAGAATGAGGACGATTCGGAAGCTGATGATTCGCAAGAGAACCCTGAAGAAGACAGCAAGAAGCCTTCTTCCTGGTCGTATTTCTTCGGCGGCAAGCCGAAAGGAACGTCTGAAGGGCCGCAGCCGCCCGTGGGCGACGGTCCCTTGAACGACGTGGTGGCGAAACCAAAACCGAAAAGATCTTTTCCGCCGATCTCAAAAACGGTTTCGAAATTAAAACCCGGCGACGACGCCATGGAGGACGCGTTCGCGAGCTTCGGCGCGCCCACCCGGAAACGACCGCCCCCCGGGTTCCAGGCTCCCGGGAAGGTGGTGATTGACGAAAACAAGGAAAAGTCGCCTGCATCGCCTGTGTTGCAGGTCACTTCTTCGCCTGTGATGCAGGTAACATCTGAAAAGGAAAAGTCGCCTGTGATGCAGGTCACTTCTTTAACTTCTTCAGACTCCTCCAAACCCAAGCCGCTCGGGTTGCCCACCGGCAAGCACGGCGTTTCTGATTTCCTGACCCGCCGGGCGGGCGCCGCGGAGAAGTTCGCGGGCGACCCGGCTGCGAAACCCGCGACCGACCCCAACTCGGTGCAGGCGATTCAGCACCGCAAAGACGCGTTCCCGCAGTACCGCCGGGACATGGCCTCCGCCAACGCCGTTGGAGAACCCTACAGCACGTGGGTCAAGAAGAGCAGGGAGGACTTGTCCGCGCTGACGTGGCAGGTAAAGGCCTTTCCCATTGAACACATTCCGCCTCTGCGTTCGCGCATACGAGACTGACACTCTTTTTTACAAAAACAGGAACTCGCGGAGCGCATGAAGAAGCCGTACGACCCGAACGCGGTCTGGGAGTTTCCTTCCGACGAAGCCCCGAAACGAGGACCGAGGTGATGTGGGTACGTAGTGGATGCGAATGCCTTATTGTGATGAATTTATTGTATGATTGATCTGCTTGTGACAAAACAACGCCAAGCGGCGAACCAAAACAAATACTCAAATCCCCATGGCGTCGAAGATCCGCGGCACGCCGTGCGCGGTGACGAGCGCGCCTGTGATGTCCTGCGCGAGTTCCACGACCGTGATGGCGACGAGCCTCATGTGAACCGTGCCGTACGCCACCTGCGTTCTTTTCCGTTTCTCGTCGTCGTCCAAACTCGAGTCCCCCTTCGTTCCTCCCCGCCCGCCCCCGCCAGCCAACACCGGTTTGCAGTACCGCATGTACACCCTCAAAAGAAACTCCGTGAACAGCTGCGCGACGTAGGAGATGCCCCAGACGCTGAACCGGGAGAGGGCGTGCCCTACTGCGAACTTCCCGCAAATCACCCCGGCCATCAATAGTTTGCTTTCCGGTAAGTACGGCCCCGTGGAGCCTTCAGGCACCACGCGCCACACCGACCCCGCCGCGAAGAAAAGCATGTAGAAAAACGTGCGCCACATCCGGCGGTAACACGTCGAAGCCGCGTACAGAATCTCGCCGTCCTTGTCCAGGGGCATGGGAAACAGTAGGATGCAGGAAAGCACCACGCCAACCAGGGTGAACCCCTGCGCGGTGTTCACGGATGAAGCCTCAAGGCCTGCGATCGCCCAGTCGAAGTTCAACAGAAGCGCTCTCAACATCACCGCGCCAACCACCACGCCGCCTGCGTGGGTACGGGGTAACAGTCGCACGTAAAGTTGGGGAGAGGTGGTTAGTAACTGGTACACGTGTCATGTAGGTCGTCGGTTCGAAGCGGCAAAATGAAGGGTGGTGTGTTGACGACCGCGCCTGCGCAAACAGTCATGAGACTGCTTCAAAAAAACTTACCTTGCACGTTCGCGGGCGAATCACCGTCCCCCATCCGCGCCAGCGAGATGCACGCCATGTACAGAAACGCCAACACGTAATCCCCAACCACGATCCACGGCGTGGACATCTCCCAGATCCACACGTTGCCGTACCTCCACCGGAGGATTAGGAACGGCAGCGCGCTGGCGTTTATGCCCGCGACGGACGGCCACGCGTGCACGCGGTGCGGCATGAGCGAACCGAGCGACGAACTCGCTGGTCGCTTGGAACTCGCGCCAGTCGCTAAAGCTCCTTTCAGAAGACACCCGATTCCGCTCGTCATGCAGTAAAACACGGTGACCAGCCGCACGAAGGCGTCGTCGAACACCCAGACCAACAAAGGCAGGGCCATGGCGTGAAAACCCCGGGACCCGGCGTACCCGAAGACGCAGTAAAACACCCGCGTCGCGCCCCGGCGGCCGTCGTTGTTCGGGTGGATGCCGATTTGGGAAAGCCACTGCGGTACCATGAGCGCGGTGACGTCGATTTGGTTCACGATGTACCGGCGGAACAGGTTGTGCAGGTAAAGCAGGACGACTAACAGGGGCACGCTGAGGCTTTGGGGGGAGTCGCCGTCGCTCCACAGGCGCTTTTTGTGTGTGTTTTTGGTGCCGTGCGTCTCGTCCGTTTCGGAAATCGAAACCCACGAACTGGAGCGCGACAGCGTTTTGCGAAACTCGGGGACTTCGCTGGCGCTGGCGGAGCGCGAGTGCTTGGTGATTCCCTTGGGTAGCGAGTGTCGGGTGGCCGGCGGTTTCTCGGCGCTCTGGGTCACACCGCTGCTGCTTTTCGGGGGTTTCACCGCCGCGGTGTCGGGCGAAAGCTCGGCTCGGCGGTTCATGGAAATCACGCCGTCCAAATCGATCCGCGCCATCGGGAACTTGCTCGGCGACGTGTGCGTCGCGGCGACCACGCCGGCGGCGCCGGCAGTACTCTTCTCCGGAATCCCGATCCCCCGCGCGTGCTCGTCCCCCACCAGCAGGGCGTGCTTGGGGAGCGTCGCGGTGGACGCCTCCGCGAGGGTAAACAAGGCTTTGCTTAAGTCGCCCGGCGACCGAGACGCGGACGCGAACGCGCGCAGCGCGGGGGGAGGGCGGTGTTTCGCCGGAACCAGCGGGTTCACGCGCGCGACGCACACGCCCACGCCTTTCCCTCGCGCGCGTTGCGCGATGTCCGCGAGCAGGACAAACTCATCACCCGCGGCTGCGCCAACCGCGAGGCGCAACGGGATCACGGGCGAACCGTGGTCCGCGTCCGTGGTCAAGCCGGGTACCTGGCCTGCCAACACCGCATCCCGCAGCGCCTTGGCAGACGCGGCGGCGCGCGCGACGAGCCGCGGTTCAGCCGCGATGCGGCGCACGGCGTGCGCCGCGGCGGTGGCGAGGTACGGAGGTAAAGACGCGGAGAACACGTAACCGCTTCCCATCAGTCGCTGGTACGCCACCACACCGGTGTCTCCCGCGCAAAAGCCGCCGACGCTCGCGCCCGCGTTTTCAAGGGACGCGGCGATGACATCGACCCGGCCGGGGTCCACGTTAAAGTGTTCCGTCAGCCCTCGGCCCGTCGCGCCCATGGCGCCGAAGGAGGACGATTCGTCCAGAATCAATCGCGCGTGGTGCGTGTCTTTTAAATCAAGCAACGTGGGTAACGGCGCTACTCGTCCTGTTCCGGAAAAACACGCCTCGGTGATGAGCCACCGTCGTCGGCCCGGTCTGGCCAAGCGAGCCGACGTGACGCCGTCCTCGGCTTCCAAGTTCGCGAAAACCCGCGCGCAATCCTCCGCGTCGCAGTGGTTGTACCAGCGCACGTCCATCTTCGCGAGCCGCAGCCCGGCGAGAATGCCGTGCCCGACTCCCATATCGACCACCGCGACATCGGACCGGTGCCCCAGCGCGGGAATCACCGAGGACACGGTACACGCCCCGAAACTGTAAAGCACGGCTTCCTGGCACCCCAGAAACTCCGCGATTGACTTCTCCACGTCCATGTGCGGGGGAAAGGTTCCGTAAAACCCTCTTGGGGAGCAGCTCCCCAGGCCCAGTTTCTCAACCGTCGCCGCGCACGCTTCCTTCATCACCTGGTCCGTGGTGAGACCTAGCACGTCTTGCGACGATAGCAGCACGTCGTAGGTTCGCGGCTGCGACGTGATTCCGGTAAGCGAGTACGAATCAATCGGACCTTGACTACTTTTCGTTGAAACCGACGTCCCCAAATCGTCCCCGAGCGGCGCGCCTCGCGAATGCAACGGCGCGAACCTCGCGGTGTTCCGGCCTCCGGACAACGAAGCCGCGGCTTCAAGCGCCGCCGGCCGCGCCGCTTCCGCTTCCTTTTTCCGCCGCACTTTTTCGTGGTGTTCCTTCTTCTCCACGTCCGAAAGCGACCCGGTGGTGCCTCCGAAAATGCGAAAACTCTTCGCGGGGGGAAAATGCTTGAACTTGATTTGCAGTTCGTCCGCGATTTCGCCGAGCGCCACGAGCGCGTCCGCCAGGTCTTCCCGCGAGTGCGCCGCGGAGACGCAGAAGCGCACTCGCGGGTAGTTCACTGGTGTGGCAGGCGCCCCGACCACCACCACGGCGAGTTTCCGGTTAAACGCGAGTCGTGAAAAGTCCCCGATTTTGTACGGCTGGTACAGCATCACGGGCATCACAGGTGAGGGGTGTTGCCCCAGCACCTCCAGCCCCAACGCTTCCAAGCCTTCGCGGAAAAACAGCGCGTTGGAGCGGAGCGACTCAAGTTTCTTCTTCCCGATATCGGTACCGTCCTCGCCACTAATCACCCGCAAGGACGCCAGGATCTGCGTGCACACCGCGGGGGGCATGGAAACCGCGTCCGTGCACCCAGCTGAGTATTGCCGTACCCGCGCCACGGTTTCGAAATCCCCAGCCACATAACCTCCCGCGGCGCCGAAGGATTTCGTAAACGTTCCCATCATCACGTCGATGTCCGCCGGGTCCACGCCGAGTTCTTCACAAACACCACGGCCAGTAGCCCCCACCGCGCCGATGCTGTGCGCCTCGTCCAGCCACACGTACGCGCCGTACAGCTTGCACACGGCGACGATCTCCTTGAGCTGGCACAGCTCGCCCTCCATGCTGTAGATGCCTTCCACGATGACCAGGATTTTGTTATACCGCGCGCCCTTCCCCGCCACGGCTTGCTGTAGTAACAGCTCAACGTCGCCAACGCAGTTGTGCTTGAAGGCTTTGATTTTCGCGCCGGAAAGACGCGCGCCTTCCACGATTGAGCTGTGGTTCAGGGCGTCTTGCGATGGGGAAAAGAAAAGTGTCAGTCGGGACCGTGACGGCCCGTGTGAGTAACTACGGGCGGACAATCGGCAAACAGGGATGGGTACTCGGGCCTGCATACATCACAAGTAGGGCCCGCAAAGAGGGGCGGGGGAACAGCGCCTGGATTTGGGAATCTTCAAGCCTCGTATGAGCAAACAGTCATGCGACTGCGAAAGCCCCGTCCGGCCGTACCTGAAAGAATCAAATCCCCGGCGCCCGCCAGCGCGGGAATCACGGTGCTGATACGATAAAAAAAGAAAGTCAGTCTCGTATGGGCAATCAGTCGGCGGAATGTGGTAAATGGGAAAGGCCCTCACCTGTTCGTGGCGAACCCCATCCCCACCACCACCGCGGATTCCTTCCCAACGAACTTCGCGGTGACCAGCTCCACTTCCTTGACGTGGCTGCTGTACCCCAGCTCCGCGGAACAGCTCCCGCTCGTGATGGGGTTATCCAGAACCGCCTTCACCACCAACGGCGTGCAGTGCGTGTTGAGCCCGCCGAACCCGAGGTAGTTGTAGCTCCCTAAGTTCAAACACCGCCGTGACAGGGGGGTGGTGACCAGTTTCGAAAAGAAACCGCGGTCGGATTCAGGCTCACGAATCGCGACGTCGATCCAGTCCTCGGGGGACGAGTAAACAGGCCGGTTAAACACGTCTTCGATGTTGCCGTACAAGTTGCGGATGTAAAAGAAATCTGACGCGACGAAACCCGAAAGGGTCAGGGAGGTCGTGACGTGTATCCGGGATTGGAAAGGGGCACGACGGAGTGGGTCGGCGTAACAGTAGCCGCCGTACTCTGAGTACCGCAGTAAATGTTACTAGCGGAGTACTGGCAACTGTTACGTACGCCATACAAGGCAGTAAACAGGGAGGCGGAACGTGGTGAGTGGGAAACACGCGCCTTTCAGCTTGCCCTTGGACAACGCGGGCAAATCGTTCTGTTCGCCGTTCGCGTCATCCGTCCGCCAGTCCTTGATTCCCCGCAAACTGTTGTACGAGTTCTTCGCCAGGCCTTCCGCGACCTGTACGGTGGGGGGGAGGGGGAGGTCAGGGTTTAGGGTTTAGGGTTTAGAGGTCAGGGTGATTGCTCATACGCGTACTGTACCGCGCGTCGCTCATCAGGTCGCGAAAAAAAACCTTCAAAAAAAATCAAAAGCAGTCAACTCATCACCGGTCAACAGGTCAAACCGAACCCGACCGACGGTTCGCGTATCGCGAGTGTTGACAAGCCTCCGCTTCGATGCCCCGATGACGACGCCACGTGCGGCGCGTCCCGTGGCGGTGCGCGTCTCGCGTGCGTCCGGGACGCGTCGTTTCCGTGGATCTCACGATTCACGCGGTGTGATCCACGGAAACGAGACGAACGCACGTTGCTTTACGCGGTACCACGCGCGGTACCACGCGCTTCCGCGGCGCGATGGCACCAACACCGTCAACGTCACTGTCCGTTCGAGCGCGGCTTGTTCATGTTCGGTTCATCGCGTTGCCACGGGGCGGCGGGCGGGAAATCGGTCGTCAGCAGGGCACTTACGTAGATTGCGTACTGGTAGTACGTCGCGGCGTCGTGCCCCAAAATGCGGTAGGCGTATCCGGACTTTACCCGGGACGTGCTGTCGGGCTGGTACGCCTCGTAATCCATCGTCCACGTCTACGATGGACGCCGACGCGTTTGCGTTTCTTTCGGTCGGATGAGCTGAACCTGCACGACCAGAGCGATTGCCCGCGAACCGTCCGCACTCCTCTCAACTAAACCCCACGCGACTCCTTCGCGAACGCGCGAGGGTGTCTGGCCTGGCTCGACCCCGAGGCGAGCGCGCGACTGTGACGACAGCGGCCAATGGGGCAGGTTCAACACACACGCTCGGCCGCTTTTCCAAGGAGCGCCCCAGCCACTGAATCAGAAAAACGAGGGTGCGAGTGCGCAGTGGGGCTCGATTGCAGGGCAGGCGGGCGGTTTCAAAAGACAAAAGGTGGACACGTTGACCGGTGGAAGTTGACAGGTCGCAGAAGATTTGCGGCTCTCGCCTGCGGTTGGCTTTTTCACCCACGAAGGGCGGCTCCTCTCGTTTCGCCACTCGCGGTCGCGCCATGGCGTCTCGCCGGCTGTCCCGCGCTGCGGCGGCGGGCGACGCGAACGCGGTGCATGCGCTTTTGATGGAAGGCGCTGATTCGGGGTTTCAGGTACGGCAACCACCCGGGTTCTGGTCGGACACCGCGACGCATCCCGCCGCCGACTGCGAAAAAGGTCGGCATCCTCCATCCTCCCGACGCAAAGTCCACCTCCCGTTGTCCTCGCGGCGTGCGTCTAACCCCCATCCGCTCCCCGCGTTCTCTCGTCGTGATGTTCTTTCCGTGCCCACCCAGGACCGCAAGGGCGTGACTCCTTTGATGCTGGCGTGCGAGGGCGGTCACGCTTCGGTTGTTAAATCGTTGCTCCAACACGGTGCGCCGTGGAACGAGCTGGACAAGGACGGGCACTGCGCGGGTGAGTGGGCGAGCGCGAGCGGTCACGCTGAGCTGGCGAGCTTTTTGCTTGACCATGCGGTGCGCGCGGAGCTAGTGCTGGGGGTGGTGGGCAGGCAGTCACGAGAGCCCGATTTGACGTACCTAAACCAGCCTGTGAGGTACGACGGCGACGACAATCTTCTGGACGAAAACAACGACGCGGTGATGATGTCGTGGGAAGCGCCGTTGATGCGCGCGCACGCTGCAATAATTTGCGCCTCAAAAGGCGACGTCCTGAACGTGGGGTTTGGGATGGGCATCATCGATGGGTATATAAGAGACGAGCACACAACAAAAACACACACCATAATCGAAGCGCACCCGGACGTGTACGCGCACTTGTTGCGAACCGGGTGGGTTAGTTCCGGGACGGGAAACACGGATAGGCTTAGCGCGGATGGAAACAAAAACAAAAACAACACCAAAACGAACATCAAAGTCGAGTTCGGCCGGTGGCAAGACGTCTTGGCCAAGATCGTCTCGGAGAACGAGGAAATTACCGCCAATACCTCTGGCAAATCTAAGGAGCCTCGCTTGTTTGACGGCGTTTTTTTCGACACCTACGGCGAGGACTGGGACGACATGCGCGAGTTTCACGCGCTGCTCCCGAAAATCATGAAACCGGGCGGCGTGTACTCATACTGTACGTGATGGGCCTTTCCCGAATCCTGAAACACTGCTTGCCTCTACCCGTACCAGAAGGGACTATTACCTCTGCCGATTGTCCAGAGTAATTACTCATACAGATCACGAAAGACTGACACTTTTCGTGTAACAATCACAGTCAACGGCCTCGCGCCTGATAACATTTTCTTTCACACCGTGTACTGCCGCCTGGCCGCCGCCGAGCTAGGGAGGTTAGGGTTCGAAACCACGTTCCAGGTCACACCAATCGACACCAAGAGCGACGCGATCTGGAAAAACGTAAAACGGAGGTACTGGTGGGGAGACACGTACTTCACGCCGACGTGCGTTTTGGGGGGGGGATGAGGTTTTATGTAGTCGGGAGTTTTTATCTAGACTACCTTCAAAGGTAGTCGTGTGTTCGTCTCGTGTCTTCGTTTGACATCCACCGCGGTTCCTGTAGTTTGGTGTTCATGTGTGTTCACGTACACATGGCACGTACTACATCGCGCGCGCAGTTCGCTTCCGCCCGGTTTGGGAGCAACACACGCCGGCGTTTCCGTCGTCACGCCGCGCCGGCATCGATTAGAAGCTGAACAATCGCCGCGCGGCCCGGTAGAGCGGCGACGACCAGCGGCGTCACGCCGTTATCATCCGCCTTGTTGACGTCCGCGCCCACCTTGATCAGCTCCCGTAGCACCGCCTCGTGGCCCAGTCCAGCGGCGATGAACAGCGGCGTCACGCCGTCATTACTTGCCTTGTTGACGTCCGCGTCCGCCTCGATCAGCGCCCGTAGCACCGCCTCATGGCCCAGTCCAGCAGCGATGACCAGCGGCGTCGCGCCGTCATCACCCGCCTTGTTGACGTCCGCGTCCGCCTCGATCAGCGCCCGTAGCACCGCCTTGTGGCCCTCTTGAGCGGCAATTAACAGCGGCGTCACGCCGTTATCCTTTGCCTTGTTGACGTCCAGACCCAACTCGATCAGCGCCCGCACTACCGCCTCGTGGCCCGTTTGGGCAGCGATGAACAGCGGCGTCACGCCGTTATCCTTTGCCTTGTTGATGTCCGCACCCAACTCGCTCAGCGCCCGCAATACCGTCTCGTGGCCTAATGCAGCGGCAATGTACAGCGGAGTCAAGCCGTTATCCTCCACCTTGTTGACATCCGCACCCGCCTCGATCAGCGCCCGTAGCACCGCCTTGTGGCCGTTTTGAACGTCGATGAACAGTGGCGTCACGCCGATATCGTTTGCCTTGTTGACATCCGATCCCACCTCGATCAGCACCCATACCATCGCCTCGTGGCCCTCTTGAGCGGCGATCAAAAGCGGCGTCACGCCATCATCATCCGCCTTGTTGATGTCCGCGCCCGCCTCGATCAGCGCCCGCACCACCGTCTCGCGACCCTTTCCAGCAGATATGAACAACAGCCCTTTCTCGTCCCACGGGCAGCCGTTAGCGCGCGCCCACTGCAGCACCTCGATATGCGCGCCCTCCGCCGCTCCCGCGCACGTCCACTCGCACCACGGGCACCCGTTTGCGCGCAACCACTGCAGCACCTCGATATGCGCGCCCTCCGCCGCTCCCGCGCACGTCTCCTCATCCCACGTACAGCCGTTCGCGCGCGCCCACTGCAGCACCTCGAGATGCCCGCCCTCCGCCGCCCATGTGCACATCTCTTTGTCCCACGGGCAGCCATTCGCGCGCGCCCACTGCAGCACCTCGAGGTGACCGCCCCTCGCCGCCGCCCAACACGTCGACCTGTCCCACGGGCAGCCGTTCTCGCGCATCACCTTCAACTCTTCGAGGTGTCCGCTCCTCGCCGCTGCCTGACAAAGGTATTCTTGACGCGACAGGCGCCCTCCCCGTTGCAGGCGCTTCAACACGCTCAAACATCCGAGCTCTACGGCATGATGTTCATCAAGCTCTTCAAACCAAAGAAGCCCCGTCGCCGCCACCGCGCCGCGCATCGCACGGCTCACCGCTGGGAGCCGTGCGAGATCTGCGGGGTCGTCGAAATGCTCAGTTCTGAGAACGTGCTCGACGACGAGGTGGTCGGGAAGGCGGGGGATGGCCTCGCCCGCGTCGGCATCGCGGCGGCGCTCGCGCTTTTGCTTTCGCGCGCGAGCTTTTTTACCGGACATTGCGTCGAAAGAGTGGAGGGTGTCGTGTGCGCGTCGTGTGCGCGTCGTTGTGCGTCGAGGCTTCCCAGAAAAATGCGTTACGACGATTTCACAGCTTTTGAGCGGTGCCCAGGAGTGCCTACGCCCCGAAAGACTTTTGCGAAGACGCGAGGGGGTCCGTCGGCACTTCGCCGCGCGCACCCCACGCGTCCCATCGCGCGGCATGCCCGCGCGATGGTCGCGGTGCCACGTCGCGGCGGCGGTGGACGCGCACGCCGGGTCGGTCAAGAGCGTCGCCTCCGGGTCCTGGGCTTGTTCCGCGATTTCGGTGTCACATCCTGAGCGCGCGCGGTCGCAATCGAACCCAACATGCGACGACGACCCCGTCTTCGCCACCGCGGGAATGGACGGTTCGACGCGCGTGTGGGGCCTGGCGCGACGTGATAACCAGGCAGGTGCTGATTCAAACCACGCCGCTGTTTCGCAGCGAGTCAACTCAACGCAAGTCGGGCACGAGTTCCCGTACACCGCGACGTGCGTTGACACGTTGGAAGGCCACACTTCGGGAGTCCGGGCGGTGGCGATGCCGCCTTTGCCAAATGGTTGGGAGGCGACGCGTAGCGAACGCTCCATAATCGCCACGGGGTCGTACGACGGAACCGCGAGGCTGTGGCACTGCGGCTGGGAAACCCGACACAAAGCAAGCAGCGCAAGTGGTGTTTCCCTGGGCAACCACGGGTACGCCGTGTTGTGCGCCGCGTTCGCGCCGGACGCGACAAAAGTGGTCACCGGTTCGGGAGACGGTCGCGTGCGGGTTTGGGACTGTTCGCGCGACGTTTTTTCGCCCGACGACGACAACGCGAAGAAACCAAACAAAAACATAAACCCCCTCGCATCGCTGGACACCCAATTCGGCGCCGTGCGCTGCGTCGCCACAGGTGACGAAGGCAACTCGCCCCTTTGCGCGACCGGAGGCGAGGACGGAACCGTGCGGGTGTGGAGTTGGGTGGCGAGTTTCGAAGAAAAAGGCGACGCTCGCGACGACGACGGCGCGCTGACGTGCGAGCTGATGCTGAAAGGCCACGCCGGGGCGATCACGGACTTGGCGCTGTGTCCTCCCAGAGGAACTGCTGATACTACTAATCAAAATCAAAAGGGAAACCCTTTCCTGATCGCCGCGGGCGGCGACGCCGGTTCGCTCGGGGTTTGGGTGGGTAGTTTCAATTCGCCTCAAGAAAGACGCGAAACAAGAAGTGTCAATTTGTCTCGCCTCGCCGTGTCCGCGAAAGCGCACGCCTTTGGTGCTGTGCGCGGGTGTTTGTGTTTAGGCCTCGATAGTACCACGTTGGCGACCTCTTCCGAGGATAAAACCGTGCGTCTGTGGAACCTGCAGAACGGGACGTGCTTGTGCGTTTTGGTGGGCGCCGCTTCCGCGACGGAGAGCGTTTCGTTTTCATTGAACGACGGCGGGGTTTTTTTGGCGGTGGGAATCGCGGACGGAACTCTGTTCGTGTGGAAACAAGGGGAATACGAGCACGACGAAGACGATGACAGAGACGACGACGTGTTCCGCGTCGCGTCTTCATCAAACTCATCCCCAACCTCTCGGTTAAAAAGGGTCTCGGGTGAAATAGAACAAAGGCTCACGCTTGGTTTGCGCAACCTGTTGTCGCCGCCGAGCCGTTTGCGAAAACCGGAAAACGCGGACTTTTCGGACGCCGGCGAAGTCTCCGCCGCGTGTTTCGCGTCCGCGGACCACTCCGCCCAGGTGGACGCGGAGGCTTTCCTGCCGAGAATCGACAGGGAAACCGCGGTGTTGGTGAAACACACGGTGGGGAAACACGGCACGGTTTGGAACGAGGGTGGGAACCCGGAGGTTCTTTGCGCGATTTGTCACTGCCCGGTGGAGATTGTGGAAAACGAAAAAGGAAACGAAACGAACGAGTGGTGTATGCCTCTTCCCTGCGGACACGTGTTTCACGCGCGGTCGTGCGTGCTGCCTTGGATAACCGAAAACGAAACCTCGTGTCCTTTGTGCAGAAAACGAGTAGTGAGTGGGGGGGGGGACGTCCCGGTGGCGTGTCTGTGGACGTCGCGATGACGCGCACGCGAAGAGTGTTTGATTTTTCAACTCACTTTCGCTCAATCTCGTCTCTCTTTTTGATCTTCACTACGCGTACGGTTACGCTACACCCCCGGAAGAGTGGTTGGTGCGCCGTTCGCGTTCGCCCATTCTACAATAGCATCGTGCCCGTTTTCCGCCGCCATCAGTTGCGTCGTTCCGTCCCAGGGACAGCCGTTTTTGCGTAACCATTTCAGCACCTCAAATTCCCCGCCATAAGCCGCCGCAGCGCACGTTAGCTCGTCCCACGGGCAGCCGTTCTCGCGCGCCCACTGCAGCACCTCGAGTTGCCCGTGCCCCGCCGCGGTAGAGCACGTCCACTCGTTCCACGGACAGCCATTCGCACGCAACCACTGCAGCACCTTGAGGTGTCCGCCGCACGCCGCCCCAGCGCATGTCCCCTCGTCCTACGGTGTGTCGTTCTCGCGCAAGACCTTCAACTTCTCGAGCTGTCCGCTCCTCGCCGCTGCATGGCACAGGTATGATTGATTCCCCAGTATACCTCTTCGCTGCAGGCGCTCCACCGCGCTCAAACATCCGACCTTTACGGCGTCATCCTCATAGAGCTCCACAAACCGAAGCCCCGTCGCCGCCACCGCGCCGCGCATCGCGGGGCTGACCACTCTGAGCCGCGCGAGATCGGCGGGGTCGTCGAAATACTCAGATCTCAGCACGTGAGTGACGAGGATGTCGTTGAGAAGGCCCGGGATGACCTCGCCCGCGTTAGCATCGCGCTCGCGCTTTCTCTTACGCGAGCGGGTTTCCACACCGAGCGTCGCGTTGTAGAACATAGGGATACGCGGAGGGTGTCGCGTGCGCGTGGTTGTGCGTCGGGGCTTCCCAGAAAAGCGTTACAAAAAGCTTGAACGAAAACGAAAACCTCAAAACGACGACTAAACCAAATTCAACGCCGTCGGCGGTGCTACTTCCGGTCACGCCGCGCCACCGCCTTGGCCCCAAATCGGCGAACGCGCGCGAAACGCAACCCTAACCGGGTGTGTCGTGTGTATAGGAGTAGTTTTCGGGATCACCGACGACGCGGTGCAAGTTTGTGACCCAGACGCGAGCAGATCGACATCGGCCATCCAATGTCGGCGGCTTCTACCTCGACATCATCGACATCGACATCGACATCATCGCCATCGAAACAACCGAAACCTTCCTCGGTCCCTTCGTTCCACGATGTCGTGGACGTGACTAGTTATGACGCTATGCTGGCGCGCAAAGTAACCGCGCTGAGGGATATGTTCGCGACGCTTCTGCGTGACGATGGACCTTGCGATGGCGGTGATGACGACGCTCCCGAAAACAACTCCACCGAAATCCTCCCCGAGGTTGTATCTCCAGAGGTTTTTCCCTCCCCGCCGAAGCACTTCCGCAGTCGCTGTCGGTTCCAAATAGTCGCAGAGGACGGGGAGGGTACTACGGGAGATGACTGTCGCCCAAACACTCAGAAAAACCGCTTTTCCTACCGCCTGCGCGAGAACGGCGAAATCACCGGCGCGATTGAAACGTTCCCCATGGCGCTTCTTAGCGTCAACGAAGTGATGCCGCTTCTTCTGGTACGGCCTTGCGCGTTTCCCAAATCAGGCGGCACACTGTTTACTGCCCCGTTTGTGACTGTTTGAGTACACGGCCGTCATGAAAAGGAAGTTACTACGTACATCACAAGTGCACTGTTTTATCTCTCAGCTGGTGACTGTTCAGACCGATTACCCTGACTGTTGTCCATACATCGTCCAATACACGCCCAAATACAGTACACCCACACTCGCCGACTGACCTTTTTCTTTTTCAATCAGGAAACTCTCGACAACGACGAAACCGGCGCCCTGGCGCTCGGTTTGGAAGCCGTTCACTTCCTAGCCGCGCGACGCGGGGGCATGCACATCACGTTGTTGTATTCAAGGTCGATTGGTCACGACGAAACGTGGCGTGTCGCCGCGACGAGGGCGAGGGAGACGATGCTCGAGAGCTTATCGGTGAACTCAAAAGACGAAAACCACGAAACGAAACACGATCCCGCGGCTTTGAACCTTTTGGGGCGTTCCAAAAACGTCGCCGTGTCGATCGGGCCGGTGAATTACGTAGTGGAGGAGTTGACCCTTTCGGATGGCAAGGTCCTGACCTACCACCAGCCGGAAGGTGCGTTTTCGAACCCGAACGCGTTCGTGGCGGAGCACACGGTTGATTGGTTGGTTGACGTATCCCGAACCACGGTGGTGGCGGCGATGCGGGGATTGAGGACGGACGACGAAAACGAAAATGAAAACGCAGCAACTCCTCACCAACCGTCTCTGCTAGAGTTGTTTTGCGGCAACGGCAACCACACCGTGGCGCTGGCAGGGTCGTTCCACGCCGTCGCCGCGGTTGAAATAAGTAAATCACTGTGTCAAGCCGCGCGTTTGAATTTAACAAGGAACGGCATCGAAAACGCGCGGGTTTTCGAAGCCCCGAGCGAGTACGTCGCGCGAGCGATGCTGAAAAAAAGACGAAGCGGAAAAGCAACCGCCGGTACCGGTGACAATCCCGAAACAAATCCAGATGACATAAAATCACTGGACGTCACTAAAGATTCAATAAAATCTCTGGACGTTAGCCAGTACGACGTCGTGCTCGTGGACCCGCCCAGGGCCGGCCTCGACACCGATACCCTAGCCCTGGTGAAACAGTTCCCCGTGATTCTGTACATCAGCTGCGATCCGAACTCGCTGTTTCAAAACGCGACGTGTCCAAAATACGGCCTCGCCGCGACGCACAAACTGAAACGCTTCGCCGTGTTCGACCACTTCCCGTACACCAAGCACGTTGAGTGCGGAGCGGTTTGGGTGAGGAAGGACTTGGCGGTTTAGGGGTATCCGGGGGGTAGGTTTAGTGTCGGGTTGTATTAGTAATAGACTAGTTATTTACGGTTTGGCGGTAAGGTGGGTTTACCCGTAAAATGCTACCACACTCCTTGAATCGTCTACCTCAGCCTTGCATGTTGTCGCCTCCGTACAAATCCGCCTTTTCCGCGGCGCCTTCCGTGGCGTAGGCGTTGCTTTTGTGTTTCGCGCGGAACACGAAATCTTTCTCCGTGGGCCCCAGGAGCATGGTGGTTATCTTCACCCAATCGCTGGCTTGCGTGGACGCGAACAGGGTTTCTAAGTCGTTCCGCCCGACGTACGTGGGCGGCCTTTCGTGAATCCCAACCCGCGTTCGTTCCAACAGACCGACTGGTATGTACCGGTGCAGGAAAGACAGCCACTCCAACAGAAACCTTCGTGTGTTCGCCACGCCCCGGGCGTCCGATCCCCAGTGCTCCAAACCGAAGGACGCGAACTGCTTCAGAATGTCTAACCTCTCACCCGAGGAAATGTCCCAATCACGCTGTTCCTTGATTTCGGTGAATATCCACGGCTTGATCAACCCACCTCTTGCGATCATACACGTCGCCACGCCGGCGCCGCCGGCTTCGTCGCAGTGCGCGTTGTAGTCGTGCCACGAATACACGTCGCCGTTGCCGATCACGCTGAACGATGGAGCACTTGGCTTACCCGAATTACCTCCTCCAGTACCTCCTCCAGTACCTCTGCCGCTCAGCGCGTTCGCCTTCGAAACGCACTCGCCTATGTACTTCCAGTCCGCTAAGCGCGAGTACCTCTGTTGCCGCGACCGCCCGTGAAGCGTCACCGCTGACACGCCCCAGCTTTTCATGTTTGGAATGATTTCGTGCGCTACTTTCTTGTTATCGTAATACCCCGTGCGGGTTTTTAAAGTCAAAGCGCACGAAAGGATCGGCGAACACGCTTTCGCGATGAGCTCCATCTGCGACGGTTTCTGTAGTAACATGGACCCGGCGCCTTTGTTGCATATCAAATCAATTGGACAGCCCATGTTTATGTCCACGAAATCTATACCGCCGCTTTGCGCGAACTCGTCGTCAATAAGCTGCGCGCACCTCGACACCGCGTCCGGGTACCCGCCGCAGATCTGCGCGCCGAACACGTCTTCGCTTGCGTGCCTGCGCAACAGCGCCCACTCCGAGGGCTGGCCTTGTAGCAAGTTGGTGCACAGCGCCATCTCGCCGCAGGTGATGTCGGCGCCGAACTGCTTCGCAATCCGGCGGAAAGGTAGGTTACCAACCGTGGTGAGGGGGGCGAGGTAAAGCTTCCCTTTGAAGTCGACTGTTCGCTTTTCGGCGCGGCGCGGCCGGACGTCCACGCCCTGCGACGCGCCGTCCTCCTTGCGTCGCTTGCCGCCGCCCTCGTCGTCTCCCTGGCCAGTGGCTTGGGTCGTGTCCGGGTTGCTGGGGTCACGGTTGGTGTGACTGGTATCAGGGTCATATGTTGTTTCGGTAGCGCCAGTATCTTCAACCTGGATACCCTTACCAAATTCCCGGACAACCGCGTGCGGGCCGTAACTCCACTTGGTTTTGACGCCCAGTTGTTTCAACACGGCGTCGCTCCTGTTGAACCGGATTTTGCCTTTCCGCAGAAGCACCTTCAGGTTCGGGTGGAAGAAGTTTATTTCGTCAAGCATGCCGTCGGTAGGGGGGGGCAGCGTGAGCACGTCAGCCATTGACTGTGCATCAGTAACAGCGGTGTCAGTGTCATCAGTGTCATTAGTCTCTTTGTTACTTTCGTCTCGTTTCGTCGCGTCGGGGTGCGTCCCGTAGAAGCGACACATCACGCCGTGCGGGCACTTCCCTTTCGCGACGATAAACGGACACGGTCCGGGTAAATCGGGTTGCTTGTGTAACAAATACGCGCCGTGGTCGTGCGAAAAACGACACTTCTCACCGAACGTACAGATGCCTTTGGCGAAGGCGTTGCACAGGTGTTCGACAGAAACCTTTTTCGCGTTGTTGTCACGTTTTTGCGCGCGCTTTGATTTACCACCGTTCGTCCCGCCATCGGTACCGGAACCATCCGAGGCCGGTGGCTTCGGGTCACTCGGAATCGGCGGTAACGGCCGAAGAAACTCGCGCTTCACCGGCGCGTTGCCACACGCCTCCATCGTTTCACGGCTGGGCGGGTCCCACGCCGTGCCGTCTGGGTTCGTGAACGCCTCCGTCGTCGCCATCTTTGGCTTTTTTCGGATGTTAGAGTTTCTACCGAGGCGGTCGGAGGAACCGGAGTCGTACGCGGGGGGGGGCGTGAAGGCGGGGGGGCGAGTTCGTGCTCGCGCGTCAGTACGATACCGATAGCCTTCTCGCGAAGTTCCGTGGCCCACGCGTGCCTCACGCTGTGGCTGCCAGGACCTTCGCCGGGAGGGTCTCGGTGGGAAAACCCGCTGTTTCGCACCGCCGCCAGCGACGAAACGAATAACGAAAATCGCTCTCGTCGACTCCGAGACACGTGCAGACGTGTCTTCTTGTCTCACTCGCTCGCACGCGCGTCGGTGGACGGCACGACCGCTGCGATGTACGCGGTTTCCGTTTCGTTCGCGGCGACGCCTGTTCTTGGTATCGCCACAGGTCGCAAAGCCAGAAGTCAACGCCAAACGCGATTCGCGGGACCCCGGTCCAGGACACTCCGGACATCGACTTGTGCTGCTGTCGGTGCCTCCGATGCGCAAATCAGCGAGCGCACGAAACGATTGTTGCGCAGCATCGAGGGCGTGGGTGGTACGCAAGCGAGTGGCGCAGGTGGCGGTACTACCCTAGCCGCGCTTGAGCGCGCGGACCAAGCCTGGCACGCGATCCGGAACATGAAAGTGGGCGAAGACGCGGGCCCGGCTCCGGTGTTCGTGACCGAATCTTCCGAAGCAATCCCCGCATCGAAATGTGACTTCGACGTCGCGGTGTGCGGCGGCACGCTGGGGATTATTATCGCCACGGCGCTGCAACACCTCGGGCAAAACGTAGTCGTGGTGGAGCGAGGTCTTTTAAAAGGCAGGGAACAGGAGTGGAACGTATCAAGGCCTGAGTTAAACGCGCTGGTGCCTTTAGGGGTGTTGACCCCGGACCAAGTCGACGAATGCATCACGACGGAGTTCAACCCAATCAAGTGTTTTTTTTTCGGAAGCGGAGCGCCGCCGATGGTCACCCAGGATATCCTGAACTGCGGCGTCAAGCCTTCCTTGCTGTTGCGGTGTATCAAGAAGAACTTCGAGGACAAAGGAGGGTTGGTGATGGAACGCGCGGCGCTCGGTGGAATCGTGGTGCACCCGAACGGAACAGAACTCGATATCTCACCCGCGCCAGTGTTCGGTGAGACTGATGAAAACAAAAAAGAAAACAGCAACGTCAAACCCGTCACCGCGCGTCTGGTCGTGGACTGCATGGGATTCGGGTCCCCGGTTGTTAAGCAGCAGCGGCACGGGGTGAAACCGGATGGGATTTGTCTTGTCGTCGGGTCTTGTGCGCGGGGCTTTGATTCTGAACAAAACCGCTCCGCCGATTTAATCGCCACCACCACGGACATACAACCAGACTTCCAAGGCCAGGTACGTGTTGGGGCTTTCCCACATACCAACACTGTTTACGGCCCCTGCGTGACTATCGTACTGTTTACTACTGTTAACATTTACAGTACTGGCAACTCTTACAAATACATCACAAGTGCACTGTTCGGCCCGAATCCGGCCGCCTGTTCGGCCCGAATCCGGCCTCCCTGTTTACTCACACAAGTCACGGTCCCGACTGACCTTTTTCTTTTCCAAACCCAGTATTTCTGGGAAGCGTTCCCCGCCGGGAGCGGTCCGCTTGACCGCACGACGTACATGTTCACGTACGTGGATGCGGATTCTAGCCGCCCCAGCTTGGCGAAAGTTTTAGACGACTACTGGGACCTGATGCCTTCGTACCAGAACCTAAAGTCAATAGAAGAAGTGGAGCTGCTCAGGGTGTTGTTCGGGTACTTCCCCACGTACCGGGATTCGCCGATGCAAACTCAATTCGACCGAATCTGCTCAATAGGCGACGCCAGCGGCGCGCAGTCCCCGTTGAGTTTCGGAGGCCTCGGGGCTTTGCTAAGGCACGTGGGAAGACTCAGTAACGGCATGGAAGACGCGTTGCTTTCGGATTGCCTTGATAAGGAGTGCCTAGCCAAACTAAACCCGTACCAACCCGCGCTTTCCGCGTCGTGGCTTTTCCAAAAGTGCATGAGCGTGGCGCCGGGCGCTACGCCTCCGAAAAACTTCATAAACGAGTTGATGGCGACGAACTTCGGTGTGATGGAGGGCTTGGGAGATACCGTGTCCCGACCTTTCCTGCAGGACGTGGTGCAGTTCAAAGGTCTCGGCAGTACCCTGTTGGGCATGGCACTCAAGGCGCCTCTTTTCGTGCCTCAGATTTTGGTGCAAGCCGGCCTGGGGCCGGTGCTCGATTGGTGCGGGCACTTCTTCAACCTAGGCGTTTACACGGTGTTGTCGGTGCTATCTGAAACCGGGGTCACGGGCGAAATCGCGGCGAAACTCGCGGGCGTCGCGCCCACTTCCAAGTTACTAATCAGCGACCAAAACGCGGTACAGCAAGCGGGGTGGGACTTTTCGATTTTAGATCAAAGACAGCGGTTCATGTTCAGGCGGCGACTCGACGCGTGGCGCTGGGGGAGCGGGAGGGATTACGACGGGAATTGAGGGCGAGGAGAGACAATTCCGCTGATTAGATGACAACACAATGTACTACCACAGGAGAGACCATGAATACTCTAGGGTAAATACTCCGTGAATGGAAAGAAACATACTTCATGAAACAGCTATCGAAATCAGAGGACTCCCGCGTATCATGGGCAATTGCCCCACGTGAAACCCATCCCGTCGCTCGCAATCTGACCTTCGTCGGTGGATCAAATCTATCCCACCCGTCACCCGCACACGCTTTTCCCGCTCTTCGTGAAAAAGTATGTATCCGCCCGGTCCTTAATTCCCCCCGGCTGTTCTAAAAGTTCCATCCACCCTGGTGTTTGTTTTTTGTCATCGCCTCCCGGGATCGAACCTCCGCCGAGTTGCTCCGCCGTGGCTTTTCGAATAAACCCGACGTCGTTTTTGAAAACCTTACCGTGCTCCACCAGTAGCACGTGAAGGTCGAACTTGCACGCGTCCGGGACTCTTACGACGGGTAAAACAAAGCGTCAGTCGGGGGTGTTCCTGAACGCACAGTCGTCTATGATTTGGGAAAGCCGTACGCGCATACCTTCGGTTCAAGTGTGTGTACGCGGTGTCCCGTGACGCGCTTTTCGGGATCCATCCCAGCGACAAGGCTATTTTCCACACGTGCGCGTCGACTGGAAAGTCGGGCCGTTTCAAACAGAACATCAAAACGCACGAAATTGTCTTTGGCCCGACGCCTTTGAATCGCGACAGTTCTTTTTTAACAGATTCGTCGTCCAACTCCCGCAAATACTCCAAACTCGCCTCGCCTCGTTCTTGGTGAAGCGTATTCAAAATGATCTGAATTCGCGCAACTTTGATCGTCGCGAGGCCGCCGCACTTCACCGCGAGTTCAATGGGGGCCGGCTTTGACAAGCGCACCTCCTCCCAACTCGGAAACGCGCGCTTCAAGTTAGCGAAGGCAATCGCCGAAGTCGCGTCCGTGGTGTTTTGGGATAAAATCGTACCCACCAACGAATCCAACACGGGTTTTATGGTGGGCATGGAGGTTCCGATCGTGCCCACGCTGGTTGATACGCCGTGCAGTGTCGTGTACGGCGTTTCCGTGGAGGGTAGCGCTGATGTAGCCGTAGCCGTAGCCGTAGCGCCGGGAAGCGCTAATTTGGGAAGCGCCGTGCCTAGATTTCCCGGCCCCAATTGATTGCTCCCATCCTCTTGCGCCTGCTCCTTGTGCCGAAAGAACGCGGCGTGAAGCTGCGCCAGCGAGTCTCGCGCGCACCAGCACTCCTCAGGAGTAGGTCTTTCCAGGTTGGGGTACGGCGAATCCGGAGGTTTCGTTTCGGAACGGACGATGCCTTTGTTTGTGGTGGGGGTTTCGGGTTTCACGATCGCGGAAAGATGAGAGCTCTTCTTCCCTCGAAGGACTTTTCCCGGCGGTGTCGGACTCTTCGGCTCAGGCTTGACGTCAACCCACTTGTCCTCCTCGGTTTCCACGGCCCCGGGGCTGGTCGTTCCGGTCTTGGGTTTCTTAGCGGGGGGAGGTGGGGTGCGCGATGGCGCGGCGGCGCGCCGCGTCGGCGCCATGACGGTCTGGCGTCGTTTCGGAAAACATCGACGTAGGCACTCACGAAACTGGAAAGCCCCTTCAGTTTACATACCCCTGAACACCTCCCGTTTCCCTCTCGCGGCAGCGGCGGCCAACCGCGATTCACTTCGCGCCGCGCGTGTTGCTCCCCTTCGTTTTCGCGCCGATCGGAACGTGCGCGTCGGTCGTGTGCAAGTCGCGAGAGTGGGGTGACGTGAGCGCGCGTGTTGATCCGCACCATGGAGCAGCTCTTCACCGATACCGAGATGCACACCGATGATTTGGGGACCAGCGATGAGGAGATCGGCCAGGAGGACGCGTGGACGGTGATCAGCTCGTTCTTCGAAGAGAAAGGCTTGGCCCGGCAACAGCTGGATTCGTTCAACGAGTTCATTCAACACACCATGCAGGAGATCGTCGGTGCGTGGTTTTGAGCGGGTCCGATCGCGATCGGCGATCTTGGCAAAATAATGCGCGCGATTTGCCGCCAAGAACGCGCGCCGTGCCATTTTGCCCCTAGGGTTTTTTTGGACCGAGCCCACTCGCCGTACCAGCCACACCGAGAGGACAGGGAAACGCGCGTGCGTTCCAACGCACTCCCGTTCGAATGCAGTCGTGGCGATTGTGACAAACAAAGGCACTGAACCACCATTGGCACCCCCCAAACCACACACCACTGACTCTTTCCTCCCACCTTTCCTCGCCATCTATTTTTTCCCGAACACAGACGAAATGTCAACCTTCGAGCTCGAGCCCGAGCACCAGCACATGCCCGGCGAGGACGCGGAGGTTTCGGAGCGGAAGACGTACAAAGTGCAGTTCGGGCAGATTTACCTCAGCAAGCCCATGGTCACGGAGGCGGACGGGATGACCTCCACGCTGTTTCCCAAAGAAGCCCGGTTGCGCAACCTCACCTACAGCGCGCCGCTGTACGTGGACATGACCAAAACCGTGACCACGATTTCGCCCGACGGCGACGCATCGGAGGAGGTTGAGAAGATAAACAAGGTGTTCATCGGGAAGGTGCCTATCATGTTGCGGTCGCAGTACTGCTCGCTTCACGACCACACGGACAAAGAACTCACCGAGCTCGGCGAGTGCGCGTACGACGAGGGCGGGTACTTCATCATCAACGGAAGGTACGGCCTTGGTCCTTTCACAAAATCCCGCCTCCCTGTTTGCCCATACTCGTCCTGCGAAGGGACTATTACGACCAGAAGGGCGCATTCCCTCGGACTGTTACCCTGACTGTTTACTCATACCAATCCCTCATACACATTACGAAAGACTGACACTTTCTTATATTCATCGTAAAGCGAAAAGGTTTTGATCGCGCAGGAAAAGATGAGCACCAACCACGTGTACGTGTTCGAGAAGAAACAGCCGAGTAAGTACATGTGGATCGCGGAGTGCCGGAGTTCCCCCGAAAGCGGCGCGCGGGCGGCGTCCGCGTGCGTCGCCAGGTTGTTCCACGCCCCTGGCACGAAGGGCGAGCCGGGGGTGATCCGGGTGACCCTGCCCTACATCCGAACCGAGATTCCCCTCTTCGTCGTGTTCCGCGCGCTAGGGTTTGTGGCGGACAAGGACATTTTGGAGCACATCGTTTACGACTTTGGGGATGACGAGATGATGGGTTTGTTAAGACCGAGCATCGAGGAGGCCATGGTGATACAGAGCCAAGCCGTTGCGCTCGATTTCATCGGCAAAAGAGGGAGCGCGGTGGGCGTGACGCGCGAGAAACGAATCAAGTACGCGCGCGAGATTCTGCAAAAGGAGTTGTTGCCGCACGTCGGGGTGGACACGAACTGCGAAACCCGAAAGGCGTATTTCTTGGGGTACATCACGCACCGCCTACTACTGTGCCAGCTGAAACGCAGGAACGAGGACGACCGCGACCACTTTGGGAACAAGCGCATGGACCTGGCGGGCCCCTTAATAGGGATGCTGTTCCGCCAGCTGTTCCGTAAACTCACCAAAGACGTGCGGCTGTATTGCCAGCGGTGCGTGGACAGCGGCAAGGACATCCAGCTCACTTTAGCCGTGAAAGCCAAGACGATAACCTCCGGTTTGAAGTACTCGCTGGCGACCGGGAACTGGGGCGCGCAGGGGGCGCAGGACATCCGCGCTGGCGTGTCGCAAGTGCTGAACCGCCTTTCCTTCTCCTCCACGATTTCGCACCTGCGGCGTTTGAACTCGCCGATTGGTCGAGAGGGCAAGCTGGCGAAACCGCGGCAGTTACACAACTCGCACTGGGGGATGGTTTGTCCCGCGGAGACGCCCGAGGGGCAGGCGGTTGGCTTGGTGAAGAACCTTTCCCTGATGGCGCTCGTGTCCGTTGGGTCACCAAGTGCGCCGCTGCTGGAGTTCCTTGAAGAGTGGACCATGGAAAACCTGGAGGAGATCTCGCCGAGCGTGATTCCCAAGAGCACAAAGATTTTCGTCAACGGCGTGTGGGTCGGTGTTCACCGGGACCCCGCGAACTTGGTCCAGACGTTACGGGGCTTGCGACGAAAGCTTGATATCACTATTGAAGTAGGAGTGGTGCACGACATCCGGCTACAGGAGTTACGGCTGTACACGGACTACGGCCGGTGCATCCGGCCGTTGTTCATCGTGGAGGACCAGCGGCTGGTGATCAAACGGAAAAACATCGAGATGCTTCAAGAAAAAGACGTCACGGGGTACACCTGGAACGACCTGGTCGCGACGGGGTGTATTGAGTACGTTGATACGGAGGAGGAGGAAACCACCATGATCAGCATGACTATCGAGGACTTGGTACAGGCCCGGGCGCTTTCCCTGCTGGACGGGGGCGTGCAGACCCTGTACACGCACTGCGAGATCCACCCGAGCATGATTCTCGGGATCTGCGCGTCCATCATCCCGTTTCCCGATCACAACCAGTCCCCGCGCAACACGTACCAAAGCGCGATGGGGAAACAGGCTATGGGGACGTACATTTCAAACTTTCAAATCAGGATGGACACCCTGGCGTACGTGCTGTTCTACCCGCAGAAACCCTTGGTCACGACCCGCGCGATGGAGCACCTGCACTTCCGCGACCTCCCCGCCGGCGTCAACGTCATAGTGGGCATCATGTGCTACACCGGGTACAACCAGGAGGATAGCGTGATTATGAACCAGTCCTCCATTGACCGCGGGTTGTTCCGGAGCATCTTTTACCGCAGCTTCAAGGATGAGGAGAAGAAACAGGGATCGCTGACCAAGGAAGAGCTTGAACGGCCTTCGCGGGACACCACGCTAGGCATGAAGCACGGCACGTACGACAAGCTCGACGACGACGGGTTGATTTGCCCTGGCACGCGCGTTTCGGGCGAGGACATCATCATCGGCAAAACCTCGCCCCTGGACGAGGACGACCCTTCCTTGATTTCGAAGCGGTTCACGAAACGGGACTGCAGCACCGGGATGAAGAACGCGGAAACGGGGATTATCGACCAGGTGCTGCTCACCACGAACGACCAGGGGTTGCGGTTTGTGAAGATACGGGTGCGAAGCTGCCGCACCCCGCAGGTCGGGGACAAGTTTTCGTCGCGGCACGGCCAGAAAGGAACGATCGGCATGACGTACACGCAGGAGGACATGCCGTTCACGTGCGAAGGGGTTGTGCCTGACATCATTGTCAATCCCCACGCCATTCCGTCGCGCATGACTATTGGGCAGCTCGTGGAGTGCTTGATGGGCAAAGTCGCGGCGATGATGGGCAAGGAAGGCGACGCCACGCCGTTCACGCCGGTGACTGTTCAGAACATCAGCGACATGCTGCACGACTGCGGGTACCAGCGCAAAGGCGAAGAGGTGAGGAACTTTCCCATTTTGCACGTTCCGCCTCCCTGTTTACTGCCCCTTTTTGACTACACTCATTACAAGGAAGTAACTGCTTACAGCACAAGTTGACTGTTACCTGCTCTTTATGGAGTAAAGGTTGAAAGTCACACCACTACTATACCCAATCCCTGATATACGTTACGAAGTACACCCGTGCTCGCGACTCGCGACTGACGCTTTCTTTTTCACCGAATCAGGTAATGTACAACGGCCACACCGGGCGCAAGTTGGAGGCTAAGATATTCTTGGGCCCCACGTACTACCAGCGCCTGAAGCACATGGTGGATGACAAGATCCACAGCCGAGGAAGGGGGCCGGTGCAGATCTTGACGCGGCAGCCCATGGAGGGCCGGTCCCGGGACGGCGGGTTGCGTTTCGGGGAGATGGAGCGCGATTGCATCATCTCGCACGGCGCGTCTGCTTTTTTGAAAGAACGCCTGATGGACCAAAGCGACGCGTATCGGATCCACGTGTGTCAAACCTGCGGCCTCGTCGCCGTTGCGAACTTGAAGAACCAAACCTTCGAGTGCTGCAAGAACCCGTCCGAGCGCACCAAGGTGGTGCAAGTAATGCTCCCCTACGCATGCAAGCTGCTGTTCCAGGAACTCATGTCCATGGCGGTCGCGCCGCGGCTGGTGACGTGAGTTTTTTTTGGAGGTCGAGCGCGATCGATTGACGAAGACATTGCTTTTTGACTCCCTGTGTCTACGACCCACCTTTTGGTGTTTCTCACAAGACCCACCTTTTGGTAGGGGAATACACACGGACATCTCCGCATTACATTAAAAAACTAAAAACAAACATAGACACGAATAGAGAGGGGGGAGTGCGAAGCTTGTAATCGCAAGACGTTCACCGAAATGAATTCGCAGATGTATTCGCAAGTATTCGCGCAAGTATTCGCGCAAGTATTCGCAAGTATTCGCACGTATTCGCACGTATTCGCAGAATTCGCAAGTGTTATAACTCGAACCGATCTCTTCACTGAAAAGACGACCTTCACAAATCAGCATCACCGCCAAGCCACCCGAGTTCATTCGCCCAATTCCACGCATCATCGTTCATCGGGCAGCCGTTCTCGCGCGCCCAGAGGAACACGTCGCGATGTTCTTCATCCGCCGCCATGTGAACCATCGCCTCGTCCCACGGACAGCCGTTTGAGCGCGCCCACTGCAGCACCTCGAGATTTCCGCAACTCGCCGCCCCTGAGCACGTGTTTTTGTTCCACGGGCAGCCGTTCGAGCGCGCCCACTGCAGCACCTCGAGGTGCCCACCCCTCGCCGCAAACTCGCACGTGTCCTCATCCCACGGGCATCCGTTCGCGCGCAACCACTGCATCACCTCCAGGTGCCCACCCTCCGCCGCCCCCGAGCATGTATTTTCGTCCCACGGGCAGCCGTTCGTGCGCAACACCTTCAACTCCTCGAGATTTCCACCCCACGCCGCTGCCTCACAAAGGTTTTCTAGACGAGACAGGCGATCTCCCCGTTGCAGGCGCTGCAACACGCTTAAACATCCGAGCTCTACAGCTTCATACTCATGAATCTCGACAAACTCAAGCCCCGTCGCCGCCACCGCATCGCGCATCGCGCGGCTCACCGCTGGGAGCCGTGCGAGATCTGCGGGGTCGTCGAAATGCTCAGATCTGAGAACGTGAGTGATGACGATGTCGTTGAGGAGGCCGGGGATGGCATCGCCCGCGTTCGCCGCGGTAGCATCGCGGCGCGCGCGCTTTCTCTTACACGCGCGAGTTTCCACACCGAGCGTCGCGTTGGAAGACATCGCGGAGGGTGTGGTGTGCGCGTCGTTGTGCGTCGAGGCTTCCCAGAAAGCGAATCTGATATTCGCAAATTCGCAGAATTTAATCGCAACCGAATCTTCCCTTCGACCACGGCTTGGTCTCAGACCACGGCGCGCGCCGCGGCGGAGGCCGTGATGGCAAAACAGCCGCACGCGGTGGGTGATAAGTCCGCGCGTGCTTCCCGAGATCAACACCGTTGGTGTGGGTTCGACCCGGCGCAGACAAAGTTGGCGATGGCGTTGTTTTGTTTTTTATGGGTTCCCTTGGTTGGATTCCACGAGCACCTCGCCTACCGACTCACGTCGTGGTCGTGCACGTGGCCCGAGCTCGGAGGCTCTTCTTCGTCGCCCGCGACTCACGTCGCGGTGATCGCGGACCCGCAACTCAGTGACTTCACGTCGTACCCGGCCTTCGCAAGGAAAGGCACGTGGACCTTGGGTTTGGTGGAACGAATCTGCGATGCGTACATGCACCGCGCGTTTCGTCACGCGGTGCTCGCGAAAAAACCGGACCACGTGCTGTTCCTGGGCGACTTGCTGGACGGGGGGTGGCAGACCGGTGACCCGGATGTGTTCGACAAGAACGCGAAGCGGTTCGAACGCGTATTCAGATGGCAGGCGGCTGCGGGGGGAGGTCACGGTGATGAAGTATCAGCAGCATCAGCAGCATCATCGCCATCATCCTCATCGCCATCCGCATCCTCATCTGCTCCAAAAAAACACCACCTCTCCGTGCACGGAAACCACGACGTCGGGTACTCGGCGCACGGCGAGAAGTTTCCGTCCATTCAAACCAGGCACGAAAAGCGGTTCGGGGGTTCCAACTACGTTGTTCAAATCGGTGGCGTGGATGTTATTGGGGTCAACGCCATGGCCCTGGACGGGGACGAACACGGACGACAAACGAAAGAAACGTGGAGATTCGTGGATGAAATTGGGAAAAACAAAAAAAACAGACCTCGCGTGTTGGTAACGCACCTGCCTCTTGCCCGAGACTCGTACCACCCAAACTCGTGCGGCCCTGATAGGTTCGGGCCGGTGATCCAGCCGCGTTTTCGGAACTCAAAAAAAATCGGCGGTGTGGAGTACCAGGACTACTTGTCTCCGGAAAGCACAACGCGGTTGCTAAACGCGACGCGGCCCGTGTTGGTGCTCGCCGGCCACGACCACGACCGGTGCGAGTTTGCGCGCGACGTGATTTTTGGGGACGAGTTTGGGGACGGGGACGGGGATGTTACGAAAACTAAGAAACATGGGGAAGATGGGGACGAGGATGGGAGTGATGTGGCAACGGAAACACCAGCTAATACGGATAAGCCACTCAAAGTCACCGAACTCACGTTAGGAACGTTTTCTTGGCTGATGGGAAACCCAAAGCCGAGTTTCACGCTGTTGAGCCTGGTCGGGGATGACGAAAAAAATAAAACTCCTCTCGCGCGCGACGAAAAAAACGCCGCGAAACGACAATTCGTAGCCACGAAAACGTGTGAGCTCCCGGAGCACCTTTCAGGGGTGTGGCGGTACGCGTCCTGCGGGGCGGTTTCCACCTTTTTACTGCTAATACTGCCCTCAATCAGGGTAACCGCGCTGTTCATGCGAAGCGACGGCGCGGCGATTTTCGCGCGAAAAACGGGTGTCGCTGTTTCGGCGCGCGTGTCAAACGGAAAGGTTGGACACATGAAAACCTGGCTCGCGTTGGTAACAACCGCGGCGTGGCGACACTGCGGGCCGTTCGTAGTGCTGGTGTTCGTCGTCCTCAGCGCGATCGGGGGCGGGACGCTTTTGGACCTGGCGAGGGTTTAAAGAAGAAGGAGCGTTTGGTAGATTTAGACGGAAACCGGGAGTAGATTGATTGCGATGGTACACAAAATACGTATGATACTTTTGATATATTTCTTACATGCGCAACTCACTGCGGTGTACGGCTCGCGGAGTAGTCGTAGTCAAACACCGAGGTTTTGGGTGTGTCACCCCCCGCTCGTGTCGGCGCTTTGCCGCGGGAACCGCGTTCGTCGCGGCCGAGCAAAACAATTTGGTCGTCGTCGTCGTCGTCGTCATTTTTTTCATCTTTGTCTTCCTTCTTCTCCTCCTCCTCCATCTCCTTCGTCTCCTTGTCTTCCTCCTTCTTCTTCGTCTCTTCCTTGTCATCCTCATCCCGTGACTTGGTTTCAGCAGCCCTCGGGGCGTGCGTCGCGGCGTGTTCCGCGCGCGCGTCCGCGACGTTTTTTTCGTGGAGCGAAAGCGTTTCAGGAGGCTCGTTTTTCGGCGCGATCCCCGGGCTAATAATTTGCAACGCGTTTAACATCCCAGCCGGCAAGGGCAGCGACTCCGCGGGAACCACCCCTGACCCCACTAAACCGACCACGGAAAGCACAGCAAGCACCGCGAGCACCAACACCGCGGACCACACCCCGAGTCCCCCGTGGGACGACGACGACGAACCCTTCTTGTCGCCCCGCGCGCCGCTCACACCGCCCAAGCCGCTCGATTCGCGTCGCGTCCCGCGTCGTCCCTCGGCGTGCCGCACCATCGGCGAGCTGTCTTCGACATAAGAGTACTCGCCGTCCGAGCTAGACGCGCTTGAAAGGACACCAGGGTCCACAAACCGGGTATCCTCGAAGCTCACGCCGCCCTGGTACCTGCGTCCCGTGGAAGACGCGGGAGGAGGGGCGTCGCCGTAATGCAGATACCCGCGGTTCACCGTCAGGGTGCCGCGCATGGACCCGCCCGAACCGTGAACGGTGCCCGAGCCTCCCAAAAGGTCATCCGTCTCGCCCGTGGATCGAGAGAACATGAAGGTCCCGTCAACCAACGCGCGCGACGAAGGCGGGCGCGGCTCTGAAGTGGATCGGGAGAGTCGGCCAGAGGGTGTTACCAGTACAAATATTATAAAAAAATTCGAGCTTTTTTTGTTTCCACAAGCAAACGAATCCAGATCAACTGTTTCTCGTGATTGCGGGGCCGCAGCGGTCAGTCCGCCGCGCACGAGCGCCGACATCGGTGGTACGATGTCGTCGGCGCGAGGCGCGACACGGCGTGTTGCGCGGCTGTGCGTCTCGTACGCGGACGCGCCACGTCTTTACCCAAGGAACGGGGTCGGGTTCGCGGGTGCGACAATCGGGACCCGACCCCGTTTTTTCGCGCAATCCGCGGTGGCGGATATCGACGAAATCGGCCCGGTGACCCTGGACTTCGGCAAACTGGTGCGACCCGGTGAGACCCCCTCCGTGGCGTACGCAAGGCTCGCCAAGGAAGGCGTGCTGCGTCATGACGACACGCAACGGGACGCGGTTTTTGTGTTGGACGACCTGCATCGGAAACTCGTGGGAGGTCATGATGGGGACAAGGACAAGAATGGCAAATCGTCGTCGGGCCAGTCTCCCCCCCAAAAAGAAGGGAGCTGGTTCGCGGATTTGTTCACCAGCACGGACAAACCACCCGCGCCGCCCATACCGCACAGCGGCGGCGTGTATCTTCACGGCGGGCCGGGGTGCGGGAAGAGCTTCGTGATGGATTTGGCGTACGCGTGCTTGCCCGGCCGGCACGGGGTTGAAAAAAAAAGAGAGCACTTCCATTCCTTCATGTTGAGGTACGTATTGCGCGTTTCCCAAATCCAGGCACACTGTTTGCCAACACAAGACTGACACTTTTGTTTTACATTCAAAGCACACACCACGCGCTGCACAAGCTCGGGCAGTGCAAGGAAACAAAAGCGAGGGACACCGTTGCGATGTACGCCAGCAATATCGCGGCGAACGCGTCCGTGCTGTGCCTTGACGAGTTCCAGGTAGTGGACGTGGCGGACGCGATGATCATCCGGCGGTTACTGGACCAGCTGTGGCAAAAAGGCGTCACATTAGTCACGACCTCCAACCGCGCGCCGAACGATTTGTACAAAAACGGCTTGAACAGATCCCAGTTCGTGCCGTGCATCGAGGCCATTATGGCGAAGTGCGCGGTGCACGAAATGCGAAGCGGTCGTGATTACCGGCTAATGGGACACAAAAACGAGGATCTATATGAGGATCCGCGAGATGAGCGATTACGATTGGGCGCTTCGCGAGGCGCGTGTTCGAGCTCCGAAAACCAAAACAAGTCATCCGGTACCTGGCGAGTGTTCACTGTGGGTGACAAGGACAGTAAGGAACGATCAAACCAGTGGCTCACGGGAAAACTCCAAAGATTCGCCAAGAACGACCGGATGGTCACCGTGGACGTCTCCGTGCAAGGCCGGCGCATCAGGGTGAACAACGCGAGCGGCGGCGTGGCGCGGTTGACGTTTAACGAAATCTGCGACGCCGCGCTTGGCGCTGGTGAGGAACTTTCCCAATCACCACATTCCGCCTCTGCGATTGCCCATACAAGACGTTAACCACTTTTTCGTTCACAATCAGGGGACTACACCGCCATCGCGTCCGTGTTCCACACCGTGGGGGTGGAACAAATCCCCCGGCTCACAATGGGCAGGGTGGATTTGATGCGTAGGTTCATCACGTTCATCGACGTTTTGTACGAACACAAGGTGAAACTGTTGGCCACGGCGGCGGAGACCCCGGGTGAGCTGTTTCGACGACCCGGGGTTTGTGTCGCCAAGGGTGGTACCGCCGGTACGGTCAACGTGGACGAGGCGTTCGCGTGGGACCGCGCGGCGTCGCGTCTGGCGGAGATGGCGTCTAGGGAGTACGTCGAGGCGCCTTGGCGCCCGAAGAGCGGGGCGTGGTTGCTGGAGCAGGCGAAGGTACAGGAGGTCGTGCCAACATCCGTGTTGAGAGCGCTGTGGATGCGGTACGACGCGGACCACAACGGGGTGTTGGACGAAAGCGAGCTGGGGTGTTTGCTTGGTGATTTGAACGAAATGAGAAGGGGGCACAGGAACGTTCCGGAGGAACAGCTGTCTTCCGCGTGGGAGGTTTTGACGAACCGCGGAAAACGGGGCGTGGGGAACCGGAAAGGAATGGGAACCGTGGACAGCGAATTCGACACCTGCGACGACTCGGGCGGGCCTGCGCAACGGAAAATGCCCAGCCGCAGGGGCGACGCCTTCATTACCTTCGACGACTTCATCGACTACGGAAACGAAGCCTTCGCGGCGTGCGCGTCGGAGTGATTCTTCTTAGCGGCGGTTATTACTATCACTGGTACCGTTGTTTACTATTACTAGTCTATTATCATATTAATACCTCTACTGTTACTATTATCATACCTTACTATCTGTGTCCATGCTTCGCGGGTGTCGCCGTTACCTGTAATACCACGTAATACCGTCTGTGTCTTCACAAGCGCGCTCTCGGCGTTACTATTTTTTCCCGAAACGTTTCGTCGATTTCCTTTGGTTTTCGTTTTCCGTTTTCGAGTTTCTCCACGCACACGTGCGTCATCCACCCTCGGAACACGTTTATTTTTCCTTCCCCGTTTTCACCGCAAACACTGCCTTCCCAGCCGATTTCAAAAGAAGTCCGTCCCCACTTCGTGATTCTGCCACAGATTGTCAGGTCATCAAGAAAACCGCACGGGGCGAGGTACTCGAACTGCGACGAACGCACCATGGAAAACTCTGCGCCTTCCTTTCGCTGCCATTGAATTCCCAACCGATCCCGGACCCAGAGGTCCATCACCGCGTCTTACGATAAATAAAAGAAAGTGTCAGTCTTGGACCTGGGAAACCAGGGAGGCGGGATTTGGGAAAGCCTTACACACGTACCGCACAAACTCTGGTAATGCGCGTTGAACACCACGCCTTGCGCGTCGCACTCCGAGTACCGCACGGTCAGAGTGTGGACGTAGTCGGGGGGGGCTGGGGGGGAGGCCGCCATGCCGGAGGCACGCGCGCCGAAATAATGAAGGCTACGTCGCTTCACTTTTGATGAAGTGCCGAGGCTTTTGGTTTCGGCCGTTTTCCGGATTGCAAAATGTCGGACCGGATAGAATTGAAATGTGTCGTCAAATCTTCGTCATCAGACAGCACCAAAGCCAGACACGCACTTCACCACGCGGCGTACCCACCCCATTCAAACATCAACGTGACCATGTCGAACGCGTTGGCATCGAATCCCACCGCTCCCCCCCCCAAAGTGACGTGGAAATCCGGCGTCGTTGTTCTGTTTTTACTCCTCGGGCTCGTCGCGCCGTTGTTGGTCCTGTCCTGGATCTGGGGCGGCCCCGGTTTCTGCCCCGCGGTTCCGATGATGTCCATCATGACCAACATCAACGACAAGATGTCACAACAAAACCCTGACGGCGGGGCTGATTTGATTTGGGGCACCGGGGTGTGTACCATATACCTGAAACCTTACAGCGATGATGGGTACGACGAGGTTGAATCCTCGACGAATTCTTTCGGGATCAAAATCGTGATGCATGAATACGTGCATTGCTTGCAACACGGTTTGGTGTCCGGGGACGCTGACCCGTCCGTGACCTACGACACCATCGATGTGACCGTGTTGAACAAGTGCGGGATCCCGGAAGTGTACGCCACGAAAACCATCGCGGCGTTTGCCGATTTGCCAACCGAGTTCCGGTTAATAAAAAAAGTCGTCGTGTTCTACGCATGCGGCAACGGGTACGAATTCGCGCAGTCCGAAATTGAAACGGAAGTGTACGGCGCCGGGTGCCCTGGCATGGCCCCGATGAACGCGCCTTGGCAAAACCTGAACGGGTTCGGAGAGGGAGATGCGGAGTATTACAGCATGACCACCATCATGCCCGCCGTAGCGGCGAAATGGACGACTCCGTACGACGGCGCCGCGGATTGGGCGACGCGCAAAACGAACTGCGCAGAGGCTTGCGGGTTACCCGGTAACGATTTGTTCGTGATAGGGGACTTGTCCGAACCCTGGGTGGAGGACAAAATGATTCGCGGCCTGCAAGACGGGGGGCTCGACGGCTGCCGGAACAACTGCATCGGCGAGGTGGTGATGATTTTTTTACTAACAAGAAGGCCGGCCACCACCGTCGGCGAGGTGTTTTCGGTGTGGGCGGGGGCCGGTTCGGTGGGGTTCGGTGAGTCGTGGGAAGCCACCATGGGCGAGAGCTGGCAGTCTTTCTCGCGTGCCTTGGAGCGGGACGCGAACCACACCAACGACGCCTCAAGCGAAGGGTACCCGGGGCAGGCGCTCGGGACGAACTACTACGAAGAAGAAATGCCGGCTATGCTAACCGGCGTATCCGCCGCGCTCGCGCTGGTCGCCACGGGGTGCCTCGTGAAACTCGCACTCGTCACGCGCAGGGTACTCTCTTCGCGTAACACTGGCGGAAAATCGATCCCGAAGTAACACGAAACAACAGGGAGAGAGGAGAGTGAGAAGTATGTAATTTAACAAGATGTAATCAGAGCCAGTCACCTTTTACGTCCCGAAAATACTTCTGCGAAAAGAGCGCGTGAGAATCCAGATCGGCTGGTCGAGCCGCGGGGACGCCGCGTTTCCCGCGGATAGACGACGACCGCGCAGGTGGTCCGACCACGCGGCGTGCGGCTCGGAGCTCGGCAACTAGTGCTTAGCGAAGGTTGCGCATCGCAGGCGGAGCGTGGGATCTGGGCGAGGGTGCTCTGCTATCTGCCTCGGGAGGATCCGCTAATCGAATTATCGGCACGTCTGACGAGATCGATACCCATACCGGCACCTGTACTACTCGAAAACCATGGACGCCCCAGGGTTGGACACGATCCACGGCGGTATCGCCTCCGCCGCCAGCGCCGGCGTCCCCACCGTCAGTGCTGTGTTCCTGATGACCTTGCTCATGGCCGCCGCGAGCGGTCTCGGCGCGCTTCCGTTCTTTTTCGTCACGCGGCTCTCCCCACGGCTCGCCGCGCTCGCGAACGCGCTGGCGTGCGGGGTGATGCTCGCGGCGAGTTTCGACCTGGTGCACGAGGGCGAGCCGCACGGGCCCTTACTAGTCGTAATAGGTTTATGTTTCGGCGCGGTGTTCATCGCGCTGACGCAACGCATGCTTCGGGACCAGGAGAATGTGAAGTTTGGGTTGCTGCGGGGCGCGGATGCGAGGAAGACGCTGCTCATGATAGGCATCATGACCGCGCACTCCCTGGGCGAGGGCAGCGGGGTTGGAGTGAGCTTCGGAGGCGAACGGGGGTGGCGGCAAGGCACGTTGGTTACCCTAGCCATAGGCGCACATAACATCCCAGAAGGCATGGCCGTGGCGACGGTGCTTGCGGCGCGGGGCGTGCGGCCGTGGAAGTGCGCGCTGTGGAGTGTTTTCACCTCACTGCCCCAGCCCCTACTGGCGGTCCCGGCGTTCATGTTCGTCGAGACGTTTCAAGCGTTGCTCCCACTGGGCATGGGCTTCGCGGCCGGGTGTATGATCTGGATCACGGTCGCGGAGTTGTTACCTGACGCGCTGGAGGGAGCGGAGGCGACGGCGGTGGCGACGGTAGCGACGGTTTCGGCGGCGGCGCTGGAAGCGTTCCGGATGTGGACCGCGGCGCTTGAACGTGCGGAGGTGGGGTCGGTCGGTGCGTACGCAGGAGCGCATCACGCCTCGTCCGTCACGAAAGGCACGTACTCCACGGAGAACGTGGATGTGGAGCCGGATACCGCGACTCTGTCTGAAAAAGAAGTTCGGTCAAAACACAACGAAAAGAAACGTTCAAAGTTCGAACCCGGTTTGAGTCAGCACACGTTAACCACCGGGTCGTTCGTGCCTTCCACGAAAACGGACTCCACGGAATCAGCAGCGCAGGCGCTTGACCGGCTAGCGACGAAATCAAGCGAAAGGAAAGCAGCGGCGTTGCGCGCCGCGGAGTTTGCGCGGGCGAGCGTGGGGAGCGCGGTTGAGGGAATCGCGGGCAACGCGAATGTCGTGGAAAATGTCGCGGCCGTGGAAACAATCGGCGTGAGCGCCGTACCACTAGCGATGGCCACGATGGCCGTGCCTGTGCTGTGCGTCATCGCCGCTGCGTTTTTATCGAAACTGCTCGGGGACAACGACATCGCGCCGATTGGTTCGCACGTGTCCAACCTGAAATCAAAACGGTTCCGAGGCGCCGGGGTCACGGGGGTACAGAACGCGGGCATTTTCTTCCCCGAGCGCACCGAACTGTTAGGCGCCGCCGCTGGCGCGGCAGCCGCGGTGGGCTTCGCGCGACTCGCGGATGCGTTCCGGCGGTGTCGCTTCGGTGACGCCCACTGGCTCCCCGCCGTGTTCGGCGCCGTGGTGGGCGTACTCGCGCACACGCTTCTCGCGGAATACGTTTTGGGACGCGCCGAGGCGAAATTGAGGCGGGGCGAGGGAAAGAGGACGGAGTACGACTTGCCCGATAATAACGAGTTCGACCCCGAGAACGGGTCGCGTTCCGGCTGGAACGATTCGCGGGATAAAAACCTAAAAGCGACGGAACAACAGGTTTGGTCGTTCAGCGGCGCGCATTTAGTCGTGCTGTGCGCGGTGGTGTTCGCGTCGGTATCCGAGGGCGCCGGGCTAGCCGTAGCGTGGGCGGCGCACGGAGGGCACGCCATTTTCCCCGCCGCAGCGAGAGTCGCGCCGAGGGCGTGCGCCGTGGGGTGGAGCGCATTGGCGAGCGGGACCGGAAACCGGTGGTCAGCTTGCAGGGCTGTCTTTTTGGCGGTGATAGCGGAGCCGGTATTGCTCATCATAGGCGCCACACTAGGGTTCGGGTCTGAGGGGTTCGTACCGAGTGGGTGGCAAAGCACCAATACCGTAGCGCTGCAATCGGCGGCCGCGGCGTGTTTGTTTTGCGCTGCGGCGCAAACCGCGTTCGGCGCCGCGAAGCGCGTGGACAAAAGAAGCGCGACCGCGGGGTTCGCGGTTGGCGCGGCGTTCGCGCTCGTCGTCCTGGGCGCGCTCGGCGCGCTGTGCTGGCAAACGCCGTATTGCGATAGGTCGTGGTAGGCATGGTAGTCATGGTAGTTGGGTCATGGAAGTCATGGTAGTAAGGTCATGGCAGTCATGGTAGTTGGGTCATGGCAGTCGTGGTAGTTAGGTCATGGTAGTCATGGTAGTAAGCTATGTGGGACTGGTAGACATGCTAGCCGTCTGGTAGCCGTGTGGCGTGAAAGACATTTTAACGCCTCTTTAAAAACGTAATATTGTTTTCCGTCGCAGACCTATACTGTAGCGCTATTAGGGTGCGCCGTTCGCCACCGCCCACTCCAGTGCGGACCCGCTCGCATGAATGCACGTGTTCCGGTCCCACGGACAGCCGTTGGCGCGCGCCCATTGCAGCACCTCGAGGTGCCCTTCCCTCGCCGCGAACGCGCACTTGTACTCGTCCCACGGGCAGCCGTTCGCGCGAGCCCACTGCAGCACCTCGAGGTGCCCGCCCTCCGCCGCCCCCGAGCACGTGGTCTCGTCCCATGAACAGCCGTTCGCGCGTGCCCACTGCAGCACTTCGAGGTGCCCGAGCTCCGCCGCATACGTGCACGTCCCCTCGTGCCACGGACAGCCGTTCGCGGGCAACCACTGCAGCATCTCGAGGTGCCCGCCCTGCGCCGCCCGCTCGCACGTGTACTCGTTCCACAGGCAGCCGTTCGCGCGCGCCCACTGCAGCACCTCGACGTGCCCGCCCTCCGCCGCCACCGAGCACGTCCTTGCGTCCCACGGGCAGCCGTTCACGCGCGACCACTGCATCACCTCGAGATGCCCGCCCTCTGCCGCCCTCGAGCACGTCCACTTGTCCCACGGGCAGCCGTTCGCGCGCGCCCACTGCAGCACCTTGAGGTGCTCGCCCAACGCCGCCCACGTGCACGTTCCCTCGTCCCACAGGCAGCCGTTCGCACTCGCCCATTGCAGCACTTCGAGGTGCCCGCCCATCGCCGCGAACGTGCACGTGTTTACGTCCCACAGGCAGCCGTTCGCGCGCGCCCATTGCAGCACCTCGAGGTGTCCGGCCTTTGCCGCGTACATGCACGTGTATTTGTCCCACGGCCAGCCGTCCGCGCGCAATGACTTCAACTCTTCGAGCTGTCCACCCATCGCCGCTACCTGGCAAAGGAGTTCTTGACGCGACAGACGACCTCCCCGTTACATGCGCTGCACCGCGCTTAAGCATCCGAGCTCCACGGCACGCTTTTAACCAAGCTCTCCAAACCGAAGCCCCGTCGCCGCCACCGCGTCGCGCATCGCACAGCTCACCGCTGGGAGCCGTGCGAGATCGGCTGGGTCGTCGAAATACTCGGTTCTGAGAACGTGCTCGATGACGATGTCGTTGAGAAGGCGGGGGATGGCCTCGCCCGCGTTAGCCGCGCTAGCATCGCGGAGCTCGCGCTTTCTCTTACGCGCGCGAGTTTCCAAACCGAGCGTCGCGTCGGAAGACATCGCGGAGGGAGTCGTGTGCGCGTCGTTGTGGTTGAGGCTACTGAACAATTCTCTCGGTCCGTTTTCCCGCGCTTCCCACAGATCGAATCGCGCGGCGTAGACACCGCCGTTGGAGAATGTCGCCCCCGCTTCCGCGGGTACTGACCGACCCCCTTGGTTCGGTCAACTCCCTGTTCGACGCCGCCGCGGTTTACCCGAGCGCGGGTGCGGAGGATGGCGACTGGGGCGTGCGCGCTGCGTTTCGCGAAGCCCTTGGGCAACTCTCGCAAAGAGAGTTAGTGGACCTCGTTCCCGAGATCAACGCCGTGGGCGTGGACCTCGTCCGTCCCGGAACTTTAGTAAGGTTCCGGTGCATGGTCCAGGACATGTACAACCCCGAGTACTATGTCGGTTCCTACCGGGACACTGGGGGGAGGTGGATTACCACGAAGTACTCGGAGGATCTCGGGCCATCCGATGCGGAATCTCAAGTGCCCACCGATCGCAAAATCTGGGAAAGGAGGGTGTTGTACTGCGTGCCCCTGCCCGGGGAAAGCGCGTGGGTGCGTCGTCTGGATGGCGCCGGAGTGGGTATACCGCCACGCACGCCAACAAAAACCAACGAGGACACAGCAAACGCAAAAGCGAAACGACGCAGGGACGACGAGGACGTGGAGATGGGCGAAGAAAACGAAGACGCCGCGGATCTCGTCGCCGCCGCGTTGGCCGGCGCCGGCGAGCTCCCTGACGACCTGGGTTCAAAAAAGCAGCACCACGGCGACAACGACGATAGCTTGTCGAAAAAAGAAGGCGGCGCGCCGACGAACGTGAACCCTGACACGTCAACCGAGGACGCTTTGAATCTCCCGCTGGGGCGCTTGGAACAACAAGACGGGCTGTGGCAACCCACGCCGTGCATCGTGAAGATGTACGACGACGAAGGTACGTTTTGTGTTTCCCAAATCCGACACACACGGTTTGCGCATACGCGGACTGACACTTTCCTCCTTTTTTCTCAAGACGAAATCGCTGCTGTGAAACTCAACGACGTGCTTGAGCTGGTTGGTGTGCTTGGCATCGCACCGGAGCTGTCCCTAGCCGCGATGGCGGATGCGGGCGGGGCTGGGAACGCCGGGCAAAGCATTGCCTCGATTCCGGGTACGCAAATCAACACTGGAGCGCAACAGGATTTCGATTTCATGGACGAAGAGCGCGCGCACAACCCGCCCACCAGCGTGGTACCCCGGTTCCACGTCCTCGCCGCGCGAAGAGCCTCGGCGCATGGGTTCGTGTGTGGACAAGTCGAAACGGCTGAAACGGCTGAAACCGCGGCGAACGCTTGGCAAATCACGAGCGCCTCATCCGTCGGCGCTGGCGGCTTGAGTGATGATTTGAAACAAAAAGGCGCTTCGTTTATTCGCGGCGCGCTTATCGATCACCTCGCCGCGCCCCTGGGCGGCGACCAGCTTGCCGCGGAGTACGTCCTGTTCACGCTGCTTTCACGGGTACACACCAGGAGCGACGGGATGCCTATTGGGAAGTTCGGGATCACGCTGCTGGGGGTTCCGGACGGGCCTGCGCACTGCGGGGTGGTGGCGTCGCTGTTGTCGCGCGCGGTCGCGCAAATCGCGCCGGCGGTGGCGCACCTGCCGCTGAGCATCGCGAGTTTGAACGCGCGGCCGTGGGCGCCCAGGAAAGACTACAGCACCAACCGCTTGCGCAGCGGGCCCCTACAGCTCGCACCAGGTACGGTGGTAGTGCTTGACGAAACCCAGCTCACACAAGGCACGCTTTCGGACGTGGGCGTGCGAAACGTGCGGTCCTTGGTGGACACCACGACGTCGCAGACGCTGGAGATGGATTTCCAATTTCACCAAACGAGGGTCGCGACGGACTTGCAGTTCATCAACGTCAGCAGCTCTAGCACGAGCGGATTAGTGGAAGGCATGGACGCCAGTGTGGTGCTAAGGATGACCCAAGAGCCTTGCGAGCCCGAAACGGTGGACCAAAACCTGCTGTCCGAAATGCGTTTGTTCCTGGCCCGCGCGCGAAACTCGGAGCACCGAATATCGAAACAAGCGGGCGCGGATATCGAAAAGGCGATGGTTTGCGCGCGCAGCAGCGACCCGAATGAAGTGACACAGGAAAAGTTTCACAGGTGGCTCACCATGGCGCGCCTAAATGCGCTTTCCGTTGGCGAAACGGATTTGGGAGTCAAGCACTGGAACGCGGCGCTGGAGTGCGAGCGCGTGGCGGCGGAACGAGCGCGGGTTTGTTAATTATTTTTCGGCGGTTGTTTCCTGAGTTTCACGGTACGTACTTTTCTTCCTAGTATCCTGCAACTATGTACTTCCATCTGTCCATTGGCTGCCGTTCGCTTTTGCCCAGATAACCACATCATGGTACCCATTAGCACGCGCCAAATCGATTGTCCTCCCGTCCCACGGGCAACCGTTCGCGCGCGACCACTGAAGCGCCTCGAGGTGTCCGCCCAACGCCGCGAACATGCACGCCAACTCGTCCCACGGGCAGCCGTTCGTACGCGCCCATTGCAGCACCTCGAGGTGCCCGCCCTGCGCCGCCCTCATGCACGTGTATGAATCCCACGGGCAGCCGTTCGTGCGCAACCACTGGAGCACCTCGAGGTGTCCGCTCCTCGCCGCTGCCACACAAAGGTATCCTTGACGCGACAGGCGACCTCCCCGTTGCCGGAGCCGCAACGCGCTTAAACATCCGAGTGTCACGGCACGATATTCATCAAGCTCCTCAAACCGCAGCCCCGTCGCCGCCACCGCGTCGCGCATCGCGCGGCTCACCGCTCGGAGCCGTGCGAGATCTGCGGGGTCGTCGAAATGCTCAGATCTGAGAACGTGAGTGACGACGATGTCGTTGAGGCCGGGGATGGCTTCTTGAGAGTCGGCAAGGCTCGCGGGAGTAGTGGCGGTCGCGATAGTATCGTTCGCGTAATTCATGGCGGTATGCGCTGCGTGGGAAGATATTACGGAAGACGTCGTGTGCGCGTCGTTGTGCGTCGAGGCTCCCGAGAAAGCGTTTTGGGAGTGGTGTAAAATATTTTCAACTTTTGTCGAGTTCCCGAAAGCCCTTCAACGCCCCGCGTCGCCAAAGCACTCGTGGCGACGCGGCGGTATGGGGGATGTGCGTTGTGATGCGTTCGCGCCGCGCATCTCCTTCGTGCGCTGCCCGCGCAAGTGGGATAAAAACGCGAACTGGGAGACGAGGACGGATTACGCGGGTGCTTGTGGTGCAATCGATTCGTCCGAGAAGGCGGCGAGTGCCGACACGCCGCGCCAAAACGTGGATGGGAGACAGGTGAAGGACGCGATGGAGGATTGGATGCGTCGCTCGAACTTGCGACGCGCGCCCGTGGCGCACTACCTTGACGTGTGCGTGTTGCGTGCTTTGTTCATAGAGGACCGAGACGCGAACTCTGGGGAGGACGGGGGTGAGGCGTCCATGATGTCGTCTTCCCAGAACACGAAAGAAAGTTTGGAACTAAACGTGTTTTCGTCGCTGTTCGGGATCGTGCTTTCCCAAAAGTTCGAGGGCGAGGCGAAAATCATAAAAAGACGAGGTTTCATCGGCGTGACGTGCGACACGCAAGCCGCGTCTCCGTTGCCTGACCCGAAACAGATGACCCGATTTGACCGATTAAAAATCGCCGAGACCGCCGAAGAGACGGTTACGAGAAAACAAGCGGCGGCGAAAGCTTCGACTCTAAAAAAAGAAATAAAAAAGAAACTCGACCCGAACCGGTCGCGCGACTTTTCCAAAGAAACCCAGTCCACTCAAAACTCGCACAGCCGGTACGTCACCGAGCTGCTCACGCTGACCAGCGGCCCTGAGTTACTGCGGCTGCGCATTTTTCCAGACGCGAAGGAGCTCACCGAGAGTTTCGCCGCGCACAACGCGGCCCGGACCTATTTATACCCCCGGGACGATTTCGGTGGCGCGAAGGTAAAATCCGCCGTGGACCCGGCGGACCATTCCGTGACCCTCATCGCGATCGGGGACGGCACAACCCCCCGCACCGCAGCGTTGTTCGCGTTCCTCACGAAGTGGCAATGCGTCGCGATCGATCCGATGATGGTGCCGTGGGAAACCTGGCGAAAACAGAAAAGGATCGACGACGAGGCGCACGAGAAAACGAAAAACGAAAAACAACGCAACTCAAACGACGGCGAGTGGGGCGGTATTCACCGTCTCAACGCGTACCGCAAAAAGATCCAGGAAACGCGATTCGAGTGCGAAAAAGCCGTGCTCGTGATGGTGCACGCGCACGTCTCACTTACGGAGTGCTTGTCTCAGGTGAAAACCAGAAGTGGGACGTGTTCGGCGGTGATTTTGCCGTGCTGCAACTGGTTTGGGAAATTAAATCACCCGCGCGGCGACGCACCAATCGCCGAGTACGACGACGAAAACGTCTCGTCGCCGCAGCGGCTGGTGCGCGTGTTTGACGATCTGCCGTGCGGGGTGTTGGAGGAGAGGGATACCAAGGCGGGTGGTGAAATGAAGGAAATGACAATGCGCGAAAATGTGCTGTGTCCAGAGGTATAGGAATAGGATAAGGGTATACTCAATAGCGGACGTGGGTCGATGTAGTTATCACATCCTACATGTAGTCTCTATTCATCAGAATCATCAGATTCATCAGGCGCGCCGTTCGTTTTTGCCCAGATAACCACGTCATCGTGCCCATACTCACGCGCGCGCGATCGTGTCTACATCCCACGGGCAGCCGTTGGCGCGCACCCACTGCAGCACCTCGAGATGCCCGCCCTTCGCCGCCCCCTCGCACGTCCACTCGTCCCACGGGCAGCCGTTCGCGCGCGCCCACTGCAGCATCTCGAGGTGCCCGCCCCTTGCCGCCCTCGAGCACGTCCACTTGTCCCACGGGCAACCGTTCGCGCGCACCCACTGCAGCACCTCGAGGTTCCCGCCCTGCGCCGCAGACGAGCACGTGTCCTCGTTGCACGGGCAGCCGTCCGCGCGCAACCACTGCAGCACCTCCAGGTGCCCGCCCTCCGCTGCCCTCCAGCAAGTGTTTGCGTTCTGCGTGCAGCCGTTCTCGTGCGCCCACTGCAGCACCTCGAGATGTCCGCCCACCGCCGCGAACCCGCACGTCTTCCAGTCCCACAGGCAGCCGTTCGCGCGCGCCCACTGTAGCAACTCCAGGTGCCCACCCTCCGCCGCGAACGCGCACGTCCACTCGTCCCACAGGTAACCGTTCGCACGCGCCCACTGCAGCACCTCGAGGTGCCCGCGTCTTGCCGCTGCCACACAAAGGAGTTCTTCACGCGACAGGCGACCTCCCCGTTGCATGCGCTTCAACACGCTTAAGCATCCGAGCTCCGCGGCGTCATATTCTTCAAGCTCCTCAAACCGAAGCCCCGTTTCTGCCACCGCGGCGCGCATCGCGCGGCTCACCGCTGGGAGCCGTGCGAGATCGGCGGGGTCGTCGAAATGCTCAGATCTGAGAATGTGCTCGACGACGAGGTGGTCGGGGAGTCCGGGAATAGCTTCTTGCGCGTCGGCAAGGCTCGTGGGAGTGTTGGCGGTCGCGTTGTCACCGCTCGGGGCAGTCATGGCGGTATGCGTTGCGTGGGAAGACATCACGGAGGACGGCGTGTGCGCGTCGTTGTGTGTCGTGGCTTCCGAGAAAGCGTCTCTGGTGTTAGGGTTCAAAATACAAAAATGGACTACGTATTTACAACATCATCACCTCGTCATCATCGCCACCACGCAAACCGTAGTCACCACGAAAATCATACAACAAACGTGTCTCCTCTTTCCCAAACTCGGGCTACAGTCGTTCCCTCCGAACCCTATTGTTTCCGTAACTCTAGTCGGATGTTCTGGAAGGCTCGCGTTTGCCACGATTTCGCCCGACGGCGATGCGCGAATCAGCGTTTTGCGATCCGGCAGTTTCATCAACAGCTTGTACAGGTCCAGGTCGCCCAGGTCCATTGGGAGCTGCCAGGCGAGGTATTTATTTTGGACACCACCTGGGGTTTCTTTTTCGTGATTCGAGTCATTCGAGTTTACGTTGTCCTGGTCATTGATCAGCATCGTCTCCAAGTCACGGCGCCTGACACACGCCGTTGATAACATTGTCACTGCATCTCGCATCCATCCCTCCCCCCCGCTTTGCGTTAACAACGCCGGGTCTATTCTCCAAGCCACCGCGACTTGTCGCCCGCTTTGCGCCTCGATAAGCGCCCGGAACCCTAGCAGGAACGGCCCGGACCCGGGCTTTGTTAAGTGCAGTTTCAAAAAGCGCTTCACCTCGGCGCGGATGACGATGGGGTCGCACGGCGTGCACGGGCCGGGCGCGGCATCCAGCGCCTTGCTCAGCGCAAACCACTGTCCGTCCGCCAAACTCGCGTGGAACTCAAGGCGTCTCGCGTTGACCGACTCGACGGTCGTCGGCGATGTCGAAGGAACAGGGGGGTCGGTCTCGGACTCGCCGTGGGTCGCCATCGCGTCCCTAGGCGCCTCCCGCGCGGGAGGTAATGGCGTTGTTCGAATTTTGGTCGCCCAAAACGACATTGCAAAAAGCTTGCAGTCTGTGGACGAAATAACACCCCGACTAAATACCCTGACTAAATACGCACTCACCGAAAACTAAAAAAAGCCACGATGAGTTGAAACCACACCAGACCTCGGGGCGCGCAAGTGTGCGTTGCCATGGGGTACCTCGGGAGGCAGAGGTCCTACAGGCAGGAGGCACCACCCAGCTCGGGTCGGCGGCTTTCGTTGCAGGATGAAGACCCCAGGTCGCAGGGACAAGACTACTCGCGGCACGGCAGCCTTTTGGCTGCCGCGGGGATTGGAAACGAAAGCTCGCAGCCGCGATCGACGTCGCGTCGAAGCCCCGCGGCGCACACCAAGCGCACGATGAGCCGTGCGCGCTTGGCGGAGGAGAAAATACGACTGCTGGACGGTATCGGGGGCTACAGCCCGCCTTGGGGCGCACCGGTGCGGCAGGACGGAGGCTACTCGTGGCGAACCCGGTGGTGCAGCAAACACGCACCGAGCGCGGGCCAAGCCGTGGTCGTGGTCGTGCTCGTCGCCGCGGTGGTTGCCCTGGCGTCACACCCCGAAACCGTCACTTCCGCGAGCAGGTACGCGTTGACCAGCTTGATGGCGAAAACCATAGCGGCGCGTGACAGGGTCAGCCCGGGGGACACCACGGCGACCACCGAGTCTTCACTTTCCGTGGAGCAATCGAAATGGACGGCAAAACATTCCCTGGATGCGTCCCCGCTCGCGGCGTTTGACGAAAAGTGCATAAGGCTCATCGCGGGCGAAACCCCCCTCGCTTCGGAGCTCATCACCCTGGTGCACGCCGCTACGCACTTCCGCGAAACGGGGAAGAGCGTGGTGTGGGACTACCAGGGCGCGGCGGCGACGTGCCAATGCGGGGAAGTTGATTTAAAGTTGAGTCAAGACGAGCCCGAAACAGAGGTGGAGGGGTCGCGATCGCGAAGGTTGCTACGCGAGACAAAGGGTCTAGGGGAGACAACACGTTCCGGCGAAAACAAGCACCAACGAAACGCAAAGGAGGCGTGCACTCGCGCCTCCACGAACAACGGGTGGAGCTCTTTGTTTGACAGCGATTCCGAAAAGATCGCGTCTCCGAGCACCGGCGCCGACGAGTGCGCGTCCGTCGACGCGCGCGCCGCGGCGAACGCGCTTAGTGGGCTCGACACGAAGGATGGAGGCATGGATTTGCGTTTGAAGCTAGGAGCCGGCAACGCGTTGTGCGATGACTTGCTGTCGGCGTGGGTACTCGGCCCCGCGATGGAGTCAGAATTGAATTCCGAAATTGAAAAACTGGGCGGCGACTTGCGTAGGGTCGTCGCGTTTCACGTCGGCGACGGCGCCGGTGGTTTCAATAGCGACAGGTACGACGCGGACATCGGGAAGGAAGTGGCACGTGTGCGTCATTTCATCGTGGAGAAAGAGGAGTTGCCAGAGGCGGCCAAGGAAGGGTGGTCTACGCGCGCAGCGGCGTACGAAGCGCGGGCGCGGGCGAGCGACGCGGAAACTCCGAGGAAGACAAAGGCTGAACAGACGGTTACGAAGTCGGAACAGACGGATACTTCGTCGAAATCGAGTCAAGTCAAAACAAAGTCCAAGCTCGTCGAGGCAAAGGAAAAGGCTTGGTCGGAAACGAATGACGGCGTGCGCGCGTACGTCGCGTCCGCGATAAAGGACATGGCGGTCGGGCGGAAGCAGGCTTCGGCGCAGAAAGAGAAAGTCGTCTCCGAGAAACCCAAGCTCGCCAAGTCCCCTCGGGACGAACCCACTTTGATGGACCAGTTTTCGTCCTGGCTGAAAAAGCGCGACGGCGACGGCGACGGAAGACGTCTTCTCGGCGTCACCACGGACGCGAACGCGGGCGTCGTGGCGGCGGCGAAGCTCATGGACGCGGGTGCCGTTTTCGAATCCGCGACCGATAAGCGCCCCGTGAGTTTGGAGGATTTGTCCCTGCTGCAGCGCGTGGGAAGGCGGTTCGAGACGTTCAAGGCGGAGTTACTTGAGGCCAAATCGGCGCACGCGGACGACCCAGGCACGCGCTTGCGAAAGGCGCAGGCCAAGAAAGAGACGGAGAAGGCCGCGGCGGCGGTTGTGGCGGAAATAGAGGCGGCTGCTGCGACGACGGAACCGCCGCTTTCGGTGGAACTTTTGGGTGACGAAACGAGTACCGGGGACGCAATCGCCAAGCTCAGCGGACACAACGGCTGGCGGTGCGTGCTTTTGGGGACGGACACGGCGGCGGCGCGATTGGTGGCGAGCGCGATTGAAAGCGCTCATGTGCCGTGCGTCGTGGTGGACCGCGTTTCGACTCGCGAGCAAGGGTCAAGAAAAGAAAAGTTCGCGTCGCGGTCGGAAAAAACGCGGTGCGCAAACACAGTCGCGGACGTGGTGGACGCCGAGCTCACGGCCCGGGCGAGGCGCGCCACGGTGCGGGCGCCCACCGACGGCGCCCGCCTCGCCGCGTTGCTACAGCAGTGCCGCGAAGACCGACTGGACATGACCGATTGGGCGGGCCTAGGCGTGCACGAGCTTTCCGTGTCGTCGGCGCGAGACGCGGACGACGCTTGAACGCTTGAGTTTTAATACAGTAGTCACAAATGATAGTCGTCAATAATACATGGCAATGCACCCCCCGTCTCGCGTTTACCCCCTTCCCCATTTCAGATTATAGTTTCAGCGTCCTCATCCCCTCGCCGAGCGCGTCTCCGTTTCCGTCTGCGCCGTCGGACGGCTTTTTCTTCCCCGTCCCCCCCGACTTCCACTGGTTGGACAGCTCCTTCATTAAAAGCTTGTGCGGCGTCCCCGCAGGCAGCCGCTCTTTCACGGCACCGAAGTGTGTCTTGACGAACAGCGAAAACGCAGTCGCCGGTCGTTCCTCGCACTGCGTTCCGTCCGCGTTGAACTTTCCCAGAAATTCAAGGCGCCCGTGGCACACGCCGCACGCTTTTTGGGAAACGTCGATGGACTTTTTTTGGAAAAGAAAAGTGTCAGTCGTGTGTATTGCGACGTATGGACGAACAGTCACCAGCTGAGAGATAAAACAGGGAGGCGGGATCTGGGAACCGCGCAATTACTACCTTTGAGTGCCGGCCGTACTCCTGAAGGCACCAACTCTGCGTGCACCGGTACTTGAACGGCTGGTGGATCTGGTACGAGTGGCACGTATCCACGGACACCACCGGGTACACCCGCATCACCTTGTTCGCCCACTTTTTGAAAGTCTCGCCGTGCGGGGGCTTGGCGCACTGCGATTGAAACGAAAAGGGTCAGTCGGGACCGTAGCTTGTGTGAGCAAACAGGGAGGCCGGATTCGGGCCGGACACAGTCGGGCGTACTCGGGCCTCCACAGTGCACTTGGAGTGTATTTGTAAGTGTTGCCAGTACTGTAATTGTTAACAGTAGTAAACGATAGTCACGCACTTCCTTTAACGACGGCCGTGGAGCCTCAAACAGTCAAAGTGGGGCCTCAAACAAACGTAGGTGCCTGGATTTGGGAAATGCCAGGAGGCCATACCTGGTCCAGCAACCAAGCCGCGGCGTGGCACATCTCGTGCAGCAGGGTGGCTTCCAGTTTCTCCGCGGTGTCCAGGACTTTCGTGGAGAGCTGATACGATAAAAAAGAAAGTGTCAGTCTCGTATGGGCAATCAGTCGGGGGAATGTGGTGATTGGGAAATACTCGCCTCGATCCGGGCGTGGAACTCTGACTTCCCGGAACTTCGCGTGATTTTGCGGTAGTGCGTTAACCCCGCCGTGGTTAACAACTTCGCGTTCCACGTGATTTCAAACGCAGACGGTAACGCCCCGTCAAAGCCGTCCTTGTTGAACTCGGCGTACAACGCCGCGGCGATGGTTTCCTTGTGCCTGGCGAAGTTCAAACGCTTGCCAGGCTTGGCCGCGGAGGCGAGCGCCGCGGCCAAGGCCTTGGAGTGCGTCACAGGCGCCTCCCCGTACCCCAAATACTCGCCGCCGCCCGGTTTCCTCCCGATCGCGCTTTTCGGGGTTTTCGGGTTGTACGGCGTCCCGCTCGGCGCCTTCGGGGGCGTGGGGGTTTTCAATCCGTCCAAGCAGTAAGGGTCGTATTTTTCCGGTTTTCTAGCCGCAACCGATTTGTTGTCATCCCTGTTGCCGTTGTCACCCTCAACCTCCTCGTTCTCCTTGGCATCCTCCTCGTCGCTGCTGAGCTCAATCGCGCCCGCGTCGTCGTCCTTGTCTGGCGAGAAAAACGTAACCCCGCGGGACGGAGTTTTCTTGGTTTTCTTGTTCGATTTTGCAACCCTGTTGGTCCGGTCGGCGCCCGCGTTAGGCATGACCCCTCCCGACTGCGCGATTGTTTCACTCTGAATAGCCCCGTCACTCGCATCACTCGCGTACTCCACCTCCCCGTCGCTCACCACGAAGTCGTCATCACTACTCGCGCCGCCCTCGGACGACTCGTCGTCGCTCTCGTCGCCCGAGGCGGAGGCTTCGTCGTCCAGCCACGTAAGCGCTTGCTTCCGCGCGGACGCCACGACAGAGGCGCGAGGCGTGCAACCCGCGCGCGTGGGTCGGACCTCGGGGGACGAATCGGGCGGTTCCTCCGCATGTGCCGGCTTGGCTGCTTTCAGCGCCGACTTGGGAAAAGAACTCACGCGCGCCAGCGAAACCGTCACGGTCACCGCAGCGGTCGCCGTGGTCTCGCTTACATTGGAGGTCGCGCGCGCGAGCGTGGAATCGCTCGCCTCCGCGTCGTCGTCCGCGAAATCGAAATCGGGCCGCGCAAACGGTTTGCAGTTGGATTTCATCGCGCTCTTGATGCGGAGCATGGACTTCTTTTTACCCGTAGTGGGAGGCGCTGGGGTGAAAGCCGGGGCTGCCGCGAAAGGCGGCGACTCACGAACCGGTGTGGACTCGCGAACCGGCGTCGACGCGCGCGGCGGCGACGCCTTCGCCGCGCGCGATTCGGCACCGACGGCGGATTTCTCGTCAGGGGTCTCCCCCGAACTTTCCGCGTCCGCCTCCTCGTCGCTGCTGTCTTCGTCGCTCAGCACCACCCTGCGTCCTCCCCGCTTGCGCACGCTCACGGGGCCTTGTTCTTCGTCAGAGTCGGAAGAGTCGGAATTATCATCCTTCTGCGTCTGCATCTTCTGCAGAACCTCGGGAACGCTCGTCGTTTCCGGCGACGGCGGCGACGGCGGCGACGGCGACGCGGCGACTGGCGTGCCGCCGGGGAGCTCGGCAACGTCGACGACTTCCGGCCCGGGGGACGCAACGAGGGTTTCCTCTGCCTCTGCTTCTTCCGCTTCTTGCACCGCAGCAGCGTCATCATCCGCATCGAAAGCGTCATCGCCAATTTCGGCCTCCGTACCCGCCACGGACGCGGTCTCCGCCACGGAGTCGCACTCGGAGTCGCACTCGGACTCGTCGGTCTCGTCGTCTCCGGTTTCGTCCTCCGTTTCCGCGACGGACTCCGCGTCGCCCTCGAACTCCTCGGACTCCGCATCGCTCTCCTCTTCCTCGTCTGTCTCGTCCTCCTCCTCGTCAGCATTGGCAACGGACGGCGATGGCCGCGACGCCGCCGTGGACGCCGTGGAGGCTTGCCGGTTTAGCGGCAGCTTGAACGGCCCGCCCACCGCGGCGAAGCGCTTGGTGAGGCACGCCACGGGATCGCCGCACGCGCCGCCGTCCTCGCCGCATCCAACGTCGCCGCATCCCATAACACCCTCCTCCACCGTGTAGGTTTCCATCGAGGTTTGTCGTGCCAGTGCTACGCCGTCCATCGCGGCGGCTACCGCGTTCGCGTTCGCGCCGCCTCGAGTACCATCCATTGACGCCACCGACCCCATGGGCGAATTCGAAGCGGTGGCGAACACGTCATCTTCCTCGCGCGTCGCGGACGGCGACTCGATTCCTGCCTCGTCCAGACTGGCGACGAGACGGGCGACTACCGTGGATGCGGCTTCTCGTGCATTTGGTTTTTCCGGGTTCACACACAGCGACAGGAGTATTTTGTTGGGGTCGACACCACCGGCGCGCATAACTCGCAAGCCTTCGCGAAGTAACGCCATCGCCGAATCTACTTTGTCGACGGATGTCGAGTCCATCTCCGTGGATGTCGAGTCCATCTCCGTCGCTTCGTCCTCAACAGCCGCGTCATCCTCAACCTCAGCCGTGCGGTCTTGTGTATCCGCGGAACCGTCAATGACCGTCGTCTCCGTCTCGGCCGTCTCGTTTTGCGTCTCGGATTCGGTTAAGTCAAACTCAGTTCCTTTCTCCGCGACTACCTCGGATTCGGCCAAATCAGCCTCAGATCCATCCTCCTCCATCTCAGGCGCGACTTCCTCGTCCATCTCACATGACGTATCAGACCCGGGGGGCGTTTCCACGCGCGTATCAGGCGTGTGCGTACTCGCCGCGGGCTTCGTGCGCCCGGGCGAAGCCTTCGTAGGGGTCGTCGTGGACTCGGCATCGGTTTCCACCGAAACGAGTTTCCCCGAGACGTCGTCGCCCACACTCTTGTTCGTTCGCTCGCGCAGAGGCACTCGAAGGGCCTTCGCCTTCATCACAGGCGTACTCACGGGAACATCACGGCTTACCACTTCCTCGTCCACGTCGTTGCCCACGATGGATACCGTGCCGCCGAGCTTGCGCCTGTGGCAGATGGAGGGGGAAGGAGGTCGATTTCGGGGTCAGATTCGGGTGAGTGCCAGCGATGGAGACATCGCGGTCGGGTCAGGTGCGCCGGATAGAACAACAGACGCTCCACGCACCTCGAGCGGCGCGTCGTTCCCGGCTTCTTCGTCGGGGTCCTCGCCAACAGCTGGCTGGCCAGGCTGCTCATGGCGACCGCGTGAACCTGCGCTGCGCTGTGCTGTTCTGGGATGGGCCGAGACGATATCGTGGCTGTCGTTCCCCTCGTCATATTTTCGAGTTTTGGCCAAATTTCCGAGACGAAATGGACTTTGGGACGTCTGGCAGACGACGCCTGCGCCGCCGCCTCGTACCCCACGCGACAACATGAACGTTCCCGCGGTCAATGCCCTGCAGCAGAAACTCTCCGCGGTGATGGAGGAGCTGGACCACAAGGTGTTCCGACCGCAGCAGGTGCGACCCGTACCTGTCTCCGCCTCGGCACCCAAAGCGATCGATCGCGTTCACGTCTGACCGTGCCGACCGCCTTCACTCACCCCCACTCGTCTCACTCCACCCCCGACCAAACGCAACTCAGAAAACCGCGTTCCTGTGCCAGGCGAAGTGCACGGACATGAAGGGCCCACAGGAGGAGATGCACTCGTGTTTGCAGAAGTGCGGCGAGCCCATCGCGCAGCACGAAGCCGCGGTGATGGGGGAGATGCAGCAGTTCCAGCAGCGCATTCAGCGGTGCGTGGTGCAGTGCCAGGACAGGCAGGCGGGTAAGGAAAGCCCGGATACCGGTAAGTACGAAAAGTGCGTCTCCGAGTGCGCGGTGTTTTACCAAAAGGAACTCGCCACGATGAAACCAAGGCTGCTGAAGAAACCGTAGAGGGAAGAGGGGAGTTGCTGCGAGTTGCGCACGGGGATTGCCAAAAAAAGGAGTACCGGAAATATTTATGAGCCCCCAAAGAATCAACCTATAGTCTACTGCGTCTTGGTCTTCCCCATTTCCTCGACGCTCCGCGCCCCCGCCTTCCACGCCCTCGCGCACCGTCGCCGCCTGACGAAGTGCCTTACGTCCCACATCGCCCCTATTAGCAACGGAAACGCGGTCGGAAGGAACAGCGGCACGTACACCGCGAGGGTAAACTCGAGCGGGAAGTACATGTGGGCGTTGAAGTCGGGGTTTACAAACGCGTTTTCCGCGAACACGTGCGCCCGCACGGCTTCCGCGACTGCCACGTCCCCACGGCCTCTGGCTGCTGCATCGCGCGCGGCTCGCAACGCCTTGAGCGCATCAACCGCCCCCCGCACCAAGGACTCCGGGACGTGCATGTCCGGCAAATTCGCCGCAGTCTCCATCAGCGACGCAAGCGCGGCGCGCGCCAGGCGCGCGACTTGCGTCGCGCGCGCACGCGCCACCGCGTCCGCTTCCCAAACCGCGAAGCCTGATTCGCTGGCCACCGAGGTCAAGGTCAGGGGCTTGACTTCCTTGCTGGTTTCGGGGGTGCCGAAAACAGTCACGGACCTTTCGGGCGCGGCGACGCCGGGTTCCAACACCGAAAAGGTGTCGCCGCCGTTGCGGCCAGGCGCGTTCGGGGGCAACCCCAACGACTTTCGCAGCGAACCGGCGAAAACGCCGATTAACTCGTTCACAGTGCTTTGCGTGAGGTACGTCACCGCCGGTGCCGTGACGCCGCGTTCACGCATCACCGTCAAGGAAGGCACGCGGCCCCAACCGCGTGGGGTGTTTTTGGTCAAAGCGCGTCGCTCGGCGCGACTCGGCGTTTTTTTCTTTTTGGGAAACGTCTCGAGTTTCGCATCACTTCCTTTGCTGCTGTTTTCATCCTCCGCTCGGTTGGCCTTTTCATCAACTTCATCGTCGTTTTCAGCCAATCTCCACCCCCCATCGCACGTCTCCGGGTTCCACACCACCACCGATCCCCACCCTGGGATGTCGAACGCGTTCGTGCGGCTTGTCGCGCCGTTTGCGTCCACGACGAAAAGAGGACACCGATCCCGCGGAGGCACGTACACCACGAAGTGCGTCGGCGGCACGGACGTTTCCTCCACCGACGTGTCCAAGTTCCAGTCCCCGTCCACGAAGAAAGGCAACTGTTCCTCCCTCAGCACGAACGCGCTTTTCGTGTCGTCCCATACCGATTTAGAGGATGCAAAAGTGCTCTCCACGTGCCGCAACACTTGTCCTTCGGCGATGAGCGTGACGCTTCGTTTCATCGCCTCGCTAGCCTTGACCACGAACGCGTGTTCGACGTCCACTGAAAACCGCCACCCGAAGTTGTGCCCGTGGAAATCAGGCGCCGCGTTCGCCAGCGTGAACGAAAGAGTAGCCGCGCCGTCGGGACGCGTGGAGTGAAGGAAGGAAGAGGAAACGGAAGGAGAGGAAGAAGAACCGTCAACTCCACCAACTCCGTGCCTCCTCCCTCCATCAACTCCATGCCCATTGCTAAAATACGCCGCCGCTACGGGCGCTACGCGTCGCGCCGCGTCCGCCGCCCGTTCCGCGCCCGTTTGCCGTCCCTTCCCGCCCCCCGCCGGGTACCGCACCCAAGCCGCGCGCCCCGTCCCCATCACCAACGACACATCTTTCCCATCCGACGGGAGCAACAAAAGAAGGTTGCTGTCCGGGACTGTGCCGCACGAGCTGTGCGCTTTACCTTCTCTTTCTTGCGTCGCAAGCCAAGCATCCACCCCGGTATCGGGCAACGTCCAGAGCTCGCGAACGCGCGCGCCGAAACAACACAAGCCACCAAGGTTTGTGTTTTTTTGTGACTCCGTCTCGGCATCCCCGTTTGTGTTTTTCCGTGATGCCTCGTCTGGTTCCCCATCCGCGTCAGTACCGGACTCGTCCCCCCTT
>Ga0209192_10000190_pt1 | contig 70741 bp, 72 predicted proteins | sample ArcticOcean_MG_C_11_FD_187433 | JGI IMG/M metagenome (GOLD analysis project Ga0209192, IMG submission 187433) | Marine microbial communities from western Arctic Ocean - ArcticOcean_MG_CB2_154 (SPAdes) (version 2) | ecosystem: Environmental > Aquatic > Marine > Oceanic | place: Arctic Ocean... | reverse complement strand
CCGCCGCCGCCGTAATTTCCACCGCCGCCGCCGTAGTTACCTCCACCGCCACCACCGCCGCCTCCGCCGCCACCGCCTGCGTTAGGGCAGTCCCTCGCCCAGTGGCCTGTTTGGTTGCACTTGAAGCACGGCGCGCCGGACGTGGCACCGCCGCCACCGCCACCGCCGCCGCCGCCACCGCCACCGCCGCCGCCTTTCGGGCAATCGCGGCCCCAATGTCCGTCCTCACCGCACTTGTAGCATGCGCCCGACTTCGCGCCGCCGCCGCCGCCCGCCTGGTTCCACCCCCCAGCGGCTCCCCCTCCTGTGTCGCCGTCGAACCCGCCTCCCGCAGGTGCGCCGTACGCGGGGCCGGCGTTCGCGCCGTACGCGCCGCCGTTGCCGAAGCTCGCGCTCCTTGGCGCCGGCCTCGGTTCGTCCACCGTCTCGCCAACCGCGAGCTTTTTGATTTGCGCCAGCATCCGCTTACTCTCCGCGGCGTACGGCACCGGGTCTATTTTCGCGATGCTCACCTTCACCCGCGTTTCGTCGTTGTACGTGTCCTCTGCGACTTTGAACTTCATCATGAAGCACGCGAAGTTGGCGTCGAAAAGGGCTTGTTCGTACGCCTTGTAATCCGCGTCCCGCAGTTCCTTCAACCGGTTAGCGGGCATGCCCATCAACACGTCCCCGGCGTCCCCGAACGCGCTGACCCAGTGCTGGCCGGTGTGGTCCGCAACCGTGGCGTTGATGACGTACCGCCACTCGCAGTTCGCAACGACCTCCCCTTCGTGCCGCGCGCACGCCCACGCACCAGTCGCGTCGTCGTACCGGAGCTTCTTCTGACACATGCGCTCGCCGTTTTTAAGCGGGCACGCGGGGTAAAAAGGGCCCTCCTCGTTGACTTTCAGGTACGTCACGTGACACCGGCACTGCACCCAGAACGCGGGCGTGGCGCCGTGAGATGCGATTTCATCCTTCAAGTGCGCGAGCGTGACGCACCGGTCGCCGCGGCCGCCGCCGCCGCCGGAAAAGCTCTTCACCTCCGCCGTGGCGCCGCCTTCGTTGTCGTACCACATCCGCAGCTTCGCGCCTTCCGAAAGGTCGGGGTCGATGTCCACGTGCGACGAGTTCACGGTGCCGAGGTTCTTGCCCTGGAACTCGCCGACTCGGCCGTTTTTAAGCGCAAGCACCGGGTGCTGGCCGTTCGCCACGAGCGTCTCGAGCTTGCCACCGATATCCACGCTCGTAGGTGCCCACATGGTGAGCTCGATTGAGGCGCCGCTGTCGTCGCGGAGGAAAATACTTCTTTTAGAGGTCTCCCCCCCGTCGCGTTTCATGATTATGGCCAAGTCCCCCACGGAGTGCACCACCGCGACGACGTCCACCATGGCGCCCGCAACCACGGTTTCCAGGTCGCCGATTTTTTTGAACTGGTAGTTGATTTTTTTGATCTGCGAAACCGCTTTTGTGTCGTGACACTCCTCCACCAGCGACCCGTGGTCGAGGCGGATTTCAAACTCGTGGTTCGAATACTGCCGGTTCCGAACTTGCTGCAGCTGTGCCTTGGAGACGTCGTACACCTTGCCAGCAACGAACTGCTCCGCGTACAGCTCGGCGGTGTCCCCGAAACAAACCGCTTTGATCTCGCCGCCCTCCGCGTCGAGCAAATCCACGTTCAGAACCTTGCCGTCGCCCTTGGCGTTGTGGTACGTGCGCAGTGTGGGTTGGTTCGTCACCCTCGCCCGGATCGTCCACCGGTTCTGGTACGGGTTCAGGGTGCTTATCGGGGAGATGCGGTTCGGGGCTTCGTTCCTGGCCGTGGCGCCACCGCCACCGCCAGAAGAGGGCTTGCCGTAGGACGGCGCCGAGTCGGGAGGCTGGTGGCCGTACGCGTTCGGCGCGGGCTGGTTGTACCCGCCTCCTTGTTGTTGCTGTTGCTGGCCGTACCCGCCGCCGTGTTGCTGCTGCTGTTGACCTCCGCCGTACCCTCCCCCCGCGCCGTACGCCGGCGCCGCTTGCTGGCCGCCGCCGCCCATGTTGGGGTTGTTGGAGTTACCAATCGCGCTCGTTCCGTTGCCGTTGCCGTTGTTCGCCACGCTCTCCACGGAAACGGGCTGGCCTTTGACATCCGTGGCGCAGTACAGGGGCTCCATGTCGAGGATGATGATGATCCTGATGATGAAAAGGTGGAAAGAAAGGGTTAGGGTTGGTACGGCGAGGTCGTTTTTTTCTTCGCGCGACGCACCGGCTCGTGAAAATTTGGGGTGCCCGGATTGGGGGGGTCCGAAACGTTTGGGGTGCCAAGATTCGCGTTCGCGAGCGCCCCGGCTTTGGTGTGGGGCACACGTACTTCCGTCCGTTCACGTCGTTCTGGAAGTAGTCTTTCAAGCGAATCACGCTGAACTTCTTCACGCTGTCGTCCGCCACGAACTTGTTCAGCGTGCTGGTGAGCATGGCGGTGACGTAGTGCACGCCGTCGGAAAGCATGACGCGGTAGCGCTTCTCCGCGCCTTCGTTGTTGTTGTTCAGCGGGCGAAGGTCTGGGGTGGGGGAGGTATCAGGGGTGGGGGTCAGCGAATCTGGGAAAGGGACATTAATGAATTGGGAGGCGGGCGCGGGACGGTGGTTCGCGCACGAGGAATGTCACCACACGCGCGCCATCTCGGCGCAGCGACGCGCGCTTCGGGAAACAGAGAATTGAGTATCGCCAACACGCACCTGCGATCTGGAGCACGGGCTGTAACCCGACGTCTCCGTGGTACAGCTGCATGGTGGACCCGGTGGAGAGATCCATGTCCCCCATGGTGGTGACGATGTCGAGTGCGGAACGAGCGTCGTCTGTGGCGCGGCGTCCTGTCGAAGTGTTGCTAGACGAAGGAGATGCCAGCTGCAAACGTTTTTCAAACAGAGTGGCACGTGCTAAACCCCTGTGTCCCAACATGCAGGCACCTCGTTTTGCGGGACGGCACCTCACGCCCGCCACACCGCGCCGCGGCGTTGAGCGATGGCCTGTGTGACCACGGCTACATTCGCATCTCGTCTTCTGTATCGCGCCCAATCCTGTGCTCTGCGAAGAGTTTCCCACCAAAGTGTCGTATCACACGCCTCATTGATCGTCCACCGACGCGTCCCACACGCCACGTCGATTGTTTCAAGGGTCGCTTCTTCACCACGCGGACGCGCGTCGACGAGCGCCGCCTTCCGATTTTCCACCACTCGTTTGCCGTGGCGAGCTGGAAAGCATACTAACACAAAACGCGCGCGCTCAACGTTGATCCCCCACGCCGTGGAGCAGTCAGGAGCGACGGAAACGAGTTCCATCTGCACCGAGGCCGAATCACGACCTGACACGATGGACACGACGTTGCTTCATTCCCTGGACCGGTACGGCGGCGTTATTGTCGACCCGTTGTGTCTTGAAAAGTTTGACACCGCAGCAGAGGTGTTGTTCGTTGAAAAACTGACCCACTCGTTGACGACCTGGAAAGCAAACGGCATCCGGGGGGTGTGGCTTGAGATTCCGACAGGGAGCGCGCATCTGATCGGCCCCGCCGTGCAGCAATGCGGGTTCACGTTTCACCACGCCGAAAAGACGCACGTGATGGTGACGCATTGGCTCAGTGAAAATGAACTTAATGGCCTACCCCCGAACGCATCGCACCAGGTAGGCATTGGTGCTTTCGTGGTGAATGGGGACGGCAAGGTGTTGCTTGTCCAGGAAAAACGCGGGCCCGCCGCGAGCGCCAGCCGCCCTGACTTTTGGAAACTCCCAACCGGGCTGGTGGAACAGGGCGAGGACGTTCCGGGTACGTTTTCCCGTATCGTAAGACTGTTTGCCTGTCGTAACATGTACGGTGTACTGGTAACTGTTACTGAGTATGACCTCCTACCCGCACTCCCTTAGTACTCTTTTTTACAACACCTGCACCTCATTACCTCGTTACTGACCGTTCCCGCGTGCTTTTTAACTCCCCAGACGCGGCGGTGAGGGAGGTTTTCGAGGAGACCGGTGTCAAGTGTGAGTTTCACTCAATTTTAGGTATTCGGCACGGCCATAATGCTCCTTTCGGGAAGAGCGATATGTTCTTCCTGGTGTCGCTTCGCATCGCGGATGGCAAAACGCACCACGCCATCGCGGTGCAGGAATCGGAAATCGCGAAAGCGGAGTGGCGCGACCGAAACGACGCGTTCGAATCGCAGCACATCGCGAAAGGGTCGCACATGGACCACTTGTACGGTTTGTGTCGCATGCACCTTGGCGGTACGTACCGAGGCATGGGCCTCCAAAACCTCCCCGCGGGGTTCGGACGGGACGGCACGGTGGTGACGTACAGCAACGCGGATGCGGAGGGCGTGATGGCTTCTAATTTATAAATTTATTTCAGACCGTTCATTTGACCAGCGCAGCACTCAGTCTATCAATAACGCCTTGACGACTCCCGTGCTTTCTCATTGGACCCCGCGATGAGCACGCCGCGGGTGGCCCGTACCCCCGGGCCACCGCCGGTGGCGGTGCAGGCACTTTCGTTGCGTGCGCCTCCGGTTCCGGTGGATTCTGAGGAGTTTCCCGAGTCGGTACTTCGAGACGTGGCGCAGAACGAGAACACCACCAGATTCGTTTCCTCGTTCGTGTCCACGAGCGAGTGGGAACTGCAGGCTCGTCGGAGACGGGAACGCTCCAGGGCGGTGCAAGGTGCGACGCTTGTTACCATTCAGTTCCTGGCGGAGCAGTTCGGAAGCACCACGCACGCCCTGGCGTTGTTCACCGGACTCGCGGTGCGCGTTATTTGGCTGCGACGCGCGCGGCGACGACGAGGCCCGCTGGTCGCCGCGCTCGTGGCGTGGGCGTCTCACGCCTCGGTGTTACCCGAGGAAGCGAGAACGGTGGCACGCGCGCTGGTGTCACCCGCACCGTTCTCGAGGCTCGCGGGCTGGGGTTTGCTCTTCGCGGGCGCGGTGGCGCCGCACCGCGCGTTCGTCAAGGCGGGCAGCAAGATCGTGGTTCGTCTGGCGCGCATTCCCAAAATCCGACGAACGCTGCAGCGCAAGTGGCCGATCTGGGGCAAGCACCTGCTGCGCAACAAAATGCGCTTGGAGGTGAATTCGTACCGGCTCGCAATAAACGAAGCCTGGGAGGTGCTGGAAGGAACGCTTCCTTCCGAAACCCTCACCGCGATGCGGGCGGCGGAAAACACGCTGACGACGTACGGCCGGGCCGGGACGGATGAGATAAGATCGGACGAGACTGACCGCGACGCGAATGATGACCGGGTCTCCGACGACGAACGGAACTCGAACGAAACGGATTCCACGACTGGGGACGATGGGAGCGTTACCGGTACCGGGGGTGGGTCGGTGGATGCGCGTTTAAACGGCGGTGCGGTGGGATCGAGGCATGTCGCGAAAAGCAGCGGTGCCGGCTTTGGCGACTTTGACCGGCGACGCAGAAATAAAAGCGGCGGGCGAGGTTCTCCTCGTTCATCTCCTCGTTTGGAGCCGGTTTTCGAAAAGAGAAATTCCCTCCCTCGCGCGGTGGTGGCTTCCGTGGGTAACGGCCCGATCGGGTTCCTCGCTCGGTTCGGCGGAAACGTCGCGACCAGGGTAGGGCACGTGGGGAGGTCAGTAGCGCACGCCACTTTGGTGTGGACGCCGCACAGTGTTTTCGGCGTTTTGACCGGCAGGGAGTTCGGGGCGGAGCTGCGGTGTCCTTCGGTTGAGACGCAGGTTGCACTGGCGAAGGTGCTTGAGAAGGATCGAGGTCGTGGTGGTGGTAACTCGAGTTCGGCGAGTACGTCGAATGCGCACGGAATGTGCGCAGGTGTTCAGGCGCCTTTCACGGAAGCACAGAGATGCGCGTTTCTGCTTCAGTACGGCGGCGACCCTAAGAAAGCCGCGCGCGCGTTGGTTCGATCCGTGAAGTGGAGAGACGACACGGACTTTCTCACCAGGGCGCAGCTCAAGCAATTCGAGGACGTGGTTTTCGTGCACGGCGCGAGGGTGGCGTACACGGGGGGCGTGCACCTCGTGTTGCGCTTGTCCGAGGTGCATATTTCCCAATCACCACGTTCCGCCTCCCTGATCAAAGCCCCTCTTTGACTACACTCATGAAAAGGAAGTGCACTACATACATCACAAGTGCACTGTTTGTTCATACAAGTTACGAACATTACGAGAGACTGACCCTTTCGGCTTTTATCTCTCAGGTGCACCGAATAAGCAACGAGTTCGGGTACGACGCCGTAATCGGCGCGATTATTTCGCACGTCGAGATGCAGTGGGTGAAGCTTGGCATCGCTGGTAAGAGTAGCGACAACCCGGGCAGGCTAACCGGCCGCCTGGTGGCGCTGGTGGACTGCAGGGGCATCACCCCCGGGACGTTCCCCGCGTCCCTCGTGGCCGCGACGCTCGTGGCCCTGGATAGCAACTACCCCGAGCTCGCCGCGGAGGTCCACGTGGTGAACGTGTGGTGGCTGGTGAAGCGGTTCCTGACCACGTTGTTGGAAGCCACGTCGAAAAGCACACGCAACCGCGTCAGGATTTACCGCGGCGACGACACCGGGTTCGAAAAGCTTTTAATCCGGTTCGCGGGGCACAAGCTCCCGGCGTGTTTTCCGGGAGGCCGGTGTTCCTGTCGCCAGTGCCGGCGGTTGGCGAAAAACGACGTAAAGTTCGGCGCGCTTTCGTCGTCCGTGGAAGGCAGACCGGAGTTTGCGCACGGCGGGCTGCTAGGTCGGTACTACCGCTGGGACACCATGAGCACGTCCCAAAAGAGGCAGTACCTGCGGCACCTTTTTTTCTACTGTACGTATGTCACGGCTTTCCCAAATCCCGGCCTCCCTGTTTTGCCCATTGTCTGCCCGTAATTACTCACTCACATCACGAAAGACTGACACTTTCTTTTATTCTCGTAAGACGTCGGGTTGTTCACGTTTTGGCCGGTGCACATCTTCCGTTTAAACGCGCACCCGTTTCTGGTGAGTATCATTCGGTGTCGAACCGTGTTCCGCGAGTTCCTTGAGAAGCTCCGGGCCGGTGACCCGGTGTGCGTGTTCGTAACAGCCGTCGTGGGGGTAACCAGTCTGGCGTTTACGATGGCCAGTTTAGCGTGGTGGGCCGAGTTTGGCGCCGAGCTTTTGCTGCAAAGCGCCAGGTACGGCCGGACGGGGCTTTCCCAAATCCGTGACACTGTTTGCCCATACAAGACTCGCGACTGACCCTTTTCGTTCCCAATCGCAGGCATCCACCGAAAACCTGGGACGAGGCGTGGGAAATGCACGGGCTGTTTACGAAGTCCATTTCGAAATCGCTGGAGGGCAGCTTGGGTTTGGGGCAAGGCACACGGGGGGGGGGTGGGCCAGGGTTTCACCACGACCACACCACGATGGAGGACGGGGGATGGGTGTAGATTATTAGCTTTACTTGTGAAACGCCTCCAGTCAAAAATGAAAAACGTCCTACTCGCGAAGATTTCATCCGTACCATGGTACGAGCAAACAGTCAGGTAAATGTTGCTTTTGTGTAGAAACACTAGAAAAACCACATCCGTACCGTTGCCCTTCGTCACTCGCTTCCGGCGCCGCGCTCGCGCGTCACTGACTCGCGCGGTGTGGTCATGGCCGTCCGCGACGTCCCGATGTCCGGCACCCCGGACGACGACCTCCCAGCCGCCGAAACCGAGGTGGACCCTGAGACGTTCGCCAAACGCGTGATGGCGGTTGGCGAACAGAAAAAGTCGGGGTCCGTGGACCAGACCCACTACACCGCGAAGTCGGCGTGGTCCACGAAAGCGCGCGACGCGGAGATAGACGAGCAACTCGTTTCCGAGGGCTACGGGCGTGTGCGTGCGGATTTCGACGGGAACGTCATCTCAGCAACCGGTGCCGACGTACCACCGAAGCGTTCCAAAAAACAAGCCAAAGCTGATTCGAAGCAGACTGTTTTGGCGGATGCAAAGAGTGCAAAAAAATCCGCAGGACTCTGGTTTTCCGACCGGTTCGTGCGCAACGTCTCCATCCTGTGTGGCGCGTGCCTCGGCGCGGGCTGGGAGGTCGCGACGATGCCGGCGACCGTGACAAACTTCAACAAAGCGGTGTACGCGGCGACCGGGGTTTCGAAAATAGGCGGCGTCGCGCAGCACGTCGACTTCTACGCCGCCGCGCTGGACGTGCTTTCCGCGGTGGCGTACTTCGCCGCGAACGTGGGTGTCGCCTTGGGAAGCGCCGTAGTCGCGGTCAGGATGCTCACCGTCCTGACCGGGGCAGGCGAAAGCGCGTTGAACTTCGTGTGCATCCCGTTCACGTGGCGGTACGCCGTAAGGGGGGTTGACGCGACGACAAACGCGTTCAACGTCTTCCTTACCCGGTACCAGCGACTCTCCGCGTGCGTCTGCGTAACCGCGGCGGTGGTTGAGGTATTTGAAACCGCCGCGCCAGTTATCACGCGCGGGTTGTGTTTAGGCATGGCTTTTTCTTTCTTCGCAACCGAAATCATGCAGTTCGCGGGTGGTTTTGTGTGGGTGGCCGGTTTGCTAGCCGCCACCGCCGCGGTGCGGTTCGCGTTGCGCGTCGTACTAAACCTGGTGTCAAAAGTGTTCCCGCCGTTGGAAAAACTAAGGGACGCCATGCCTGTAGTGTCCTTGGTGCCTGGCTTGATGAAGGTTACGCACAAGCTCGGGACGGTCACGCACCGGCTCGGGGTAGGCGCGGGCAGGGCGATGGCGGCCACCAGAACCGCCGCCGCCGTGGCGGGGAAGGGCGCCGCCGCGAGGGTTTCGAAAAAGGTTTCAAAAAAAAGCCCCGGAGGCGCCGGACTCGTAAAGTCCCGACTGTTTACTCGATCAGAGTTGCCATCACGCACGGTGACCAGCGCCGGTGCCGCTGCTGCGGTGACTGGTGCCAAAATAGGCGCCCTCGTCGGCGCCGCGGCGGCGAAAACAACGGTGTATGGGTTCATTCACGGCGCCGAGGCGGGCGTTCAAGCCGGTCTCGCGTGCGGCGGCTTGGTCGTGAAAGGCACGAGCGCGGCGGGCGCGGCCGTGGTCGGCGCGCCCGCGTTCGTTTGGCGAAGCGCGGGGAAAATTAGGTCGTTCGTCAGGCTCGTGTCCGTACAACTCGAGGTGTGTTTGGACCCGGTGGCGCCGAAAACAAGACAAGCCGTGAGCAACGGGAAGTTTGGGAACTCGGCGGAGAAGGAGGAGCAGCGCGCGAGGCAGACGCAGAAACTCAAACTGTAATTTATTTTTAATTTTCGTGAGCCGAGACTTTTCTTCACGCGCTTCTTCAACGTCGTGATCTTTCATTTCACTTCGGCCCTTGCCCCTTGCCACGAGCCCCTTGATACGACGACGACCCCCCCCCCGGTTCGTACCCACCCATGGCTATTACCAACTTCGTGATGACCGCGGCGGCGGTGGCGGTGGTTGCGAGTTTGATGCGGCACGACGTGCGGAGTTCGACCTCCGTGTTACGAAGGAACATGAAGCAAATGCGGGTGTGGATGGAGGAAGCCGCGGCGGATGTCAAGCCTGGCGAGCAGACCAAGCTTCCCGGTGGGGACAAGAAACCCCCGGTAAAGGACCCGTCCGCGTAGATAGCACAAAGAACGAGAAGGGGCCGTAGCTTACGTTAGTTAGAAGGACAAAATGAACCCACGCCGGGAGGGGCATGAAGACGACGCGAGGGACGACGCGCTGTTCGCGCATCTTTCGGGAAAACGGCATCAGCCATCGTTTCCCTCGCACGACCAGAAACAACCGCACGCGACACGCCGCGACCTACGCAGAGTGGTGTTGGTGATGCTCACGTTAGCCTTACTAAGAGCGGTACACGTGTCCTACCGAAACGCGGACGCCACGACGAAAGCGCTGGCGCATTTGTACTACCAAGCGCCCGCCATCGCGCTCGCGGCGGTTTGGCTGTGGGGGGTGAATGTTTGGATTTGGAAATTGATGAAACTGAACCCGCACCCGCTCGTGGTGTGGCACCTCAGTGAAGTGAAAGCGCACCTCACGGACATGCAGGTGTTCGCAATATGTACTTGGTCTGGGGTTGGGTATCTAACCTCGTTAACCGCGTTTTTGCGGTTCGCGAACGGCGCCGCATCCGCGGGCGATTCGTTTGGAAACAATCAGGTTGCGTTGGAAACCACCAACCACAACCTTTGGAAAGCGCACCTAAGCGCTGCTTTTGTTTACGTAACCCCGCTTCTGGTGCTGCTGATGCCGGTTGCCACTGGGGTTTACCCACACACGTGCGGTTTCTTTAAACAAACAATGTGGAGATGTCTCACGAGCTGGCGAAACAAACCGGTGCGCTTTGGCGATTTTTTCCTCGCCGACGTTTTGTGTTCCCTCGCCAAGTCGGTGAGCGACCTGGAGCGCTCGACCTGCGCGCTGTTGGCGGGCCCGCACCTCATGTTTTCCCCAAAAAGAGACCCGAAGTTCGGGACATGCGGCTCGCACAGCTGGCACGTCCCGTTCATGCTCGCGCTGCCCTCGGTCGTGCGGCTCGCGCAGTGTTTAAGGCAGCGCGCGGACGGCGGGTTTCTGGTCGGGACGGATGTTTCGGGAAAAAGTGCGCTTGAAAAGCAAAAGGCGAAACAAACGGCCACGGCCAACGCGGCGAAGTACTTCTCCGTCTTCCCGGTGATTTTTTTGTCGCACTTGAAGTACGTTGTCAGTGTGTCTTGCTGGACTTCCCTTATACGGCCGCTGTGGATCACCTGCGCCGTTTGCAACACCGCCCTCAGCTTTTACTGGGACGTGGCGCACGACTGGGAGTTGGGGGTGTTTGGCGCTGTTTTTCAAGGCTTTTTTGGAACCTCCTCTGCGAAAAACTCGGAGAAAAACAAACCCTCCAACAGCCCCGCTTCGCCTGGTACAAAAATAGCCGGCCCACCCAGTCACCACAAAGCCGGCAACAAGTACCTGCGCCCCCGGTTACTGTACGGCCCGCCAATCGTGTACTACTGCGCAATCAGTCTGAACTTTTTACTAAGGTTGAGCTGGACGTACAAGCTCTCGTCGCACCTGCGGCACAACGCCGCGTCGGTGTTGACGTTTTCTGTTTTGGAAATTTCCCGGCGGTTCCTGTGGAGCCTTTTCAGGGTGGAAAAGGCGTACTTAGCACGGCAGCCTTTGTGGTTAGGCGGGCGGGCGTAGCGGTGTGGTGTAGTGTAACTCGAGTTACGTCGTACGAGGTAGTTACACGTCTTGCCTTGACCTGCATTTCTATCCTCGGAATCAAAAACGTCGATGCCTGTAATCGCCTTTTTATTGTTCCCACTTCCGAGACCTTTTCTGGTCGGCCGAATCACAACATGTGGATTGGCGCGGCCCGTCCAACCCTCGCCTTTCGCGCGTTCCCAGGTGTGCCAGAAAGTCATCCAACCCTCCAATTACGGATTTTCAAGACTGTTTCTCAAGTGACGAAAAATTTAAGCAATCGGAAAAAGATCCTTCGAAACCCCCGTCAGTTCCAGTCAGGAGGAGTTCAGCGGGCACCGCCCATCCATAGAGGCAGTCCAAGCGCGCGCACGACTCCGTTCGCCGCCCTCTCTTCACTCGTGTTCCCACTCCACGCCGCGTCATGTATTGCGACGCACTGGTCGCCCGCCATGGCGCGATCGCGCCTGCCACGAGTCGCGCGGCGAGGGCGAACGCGACACGCCGAGTCCCCGCAATCGCGCCAAGCAACCTTCACCGTCGCGCGGCTTTGTCGGGTGGGTTTTCCACCCCCCAAACCTCCAGGCTCGTGGCGGCTCGCAACACGGGGGGCGCGCGAGGCTCGTTCCGCACGCAGGCCTTGACCCCCCCCAAAACCCTCGCCGAGCTCGACCTGTGCGACGTCGAGATGCCCGAAGCGCACGCGAAAGTTTTCGCAATGGACATCAGCACGCCCACCGTGCTCACGTCGGACCTGGCGTCCGTGATGGACCCGCCCATGTGCAACCTCGCGCCTAAAAAGACGCACATCATATGCACGCTAGGTCCGTCGTCGCGCACGGTGGATGATTTGGAGAAACTGCTGTTGTCTGGGATGTCCGTCGCGAGGTTCAACTTTTCGCACGGCACGCACGAGTACCATCTCGAGATTTTGCAAAACCTGCGTACCGCGAGTGACAACACCGGAAAGATCTGCGCGGTGCTTCTCGATACGAAAGGCCCTGAGATTCGAACCGGCGCGCTTGTTGACGGCAACGCGATTGCGTTGAAACGAGGCAGCACGATTGAGTTGACGACTGATTACGGCGTTTTAGGCACGTCCGAGCGCGTGGCGATTTCGTACCAGCACCTGGCGCGGGTGCGTATTTCCCAATCACCATATTCCGCCTCCCTGAATGCCCATACGCGTACCAGAAGGGACTATTGCCCTGACTGTTTACTCGTACACATTACGAGAGACTGACGCTTTTTTTTTCATCGAGCCAGGACGTCAAGACGGGGGACCAGATTTTGATGAGCGACGGGAACGTGATGATGGAAGTGTTGAGCACGGACGTGGTGAACGGCACCGTGCAGTGCGAGTGCTTGAACGACGCCAAACTCGGCGAGCGGAAGAACTGCAACCTCCCTGGGGTGAAAGTTGATCTGCCCACGATGACTGAAAAAGATATCGAGGATATCGTCGGGTTTGGGGTGAAACACGACGTGGATTTCGTCGCCGCGAGTTTCGTGCGTAAGGCGAGCGACGTGGCGAAAATCAAAGACGTCCTATCAAAAGCGGGCGGCGGCAGCATAAAGGTCATTTCGAAGGTCGAAAACCACGAGGGTTTGGTGAACTACGACGCTATTCTCGCCGCGAGCGACGGCATCATGGTCGCCAGAGGCGACCTGGGGATGGAGATTCCCCTGGAAAGAATCTTCTGGGTGCAAAAGATGATGATCCGTAAGGCGAACTTGGTTGGGAAACCCGTGATCACGGCGACGCAGATGTTGGACTCGATGATCGCCGCGCCGAGGCCCACCAGGGCGGAAGCCACGGACGTCGCGAACGCGGTGCTGGACGGCACGGATTGCGTTATGTTGTCCGGGGAAACCGCGGCCGGGGCGTACCCGCGGGAGGCCGTGGAAATCATGGCGGGCATTTGCGAAGAAGCGGAGAAGTGCGTGGATAACTACGCGCTTTCGAAATCCATGTTGAACCTTACCCTGAACGGCGTGGGGAACGCGCCGCTCAGCACGATCGAGGCGCTGGCGTCCTCGACGGTGATGACCGCGGCGAAAACCAAAGCCGCGTGCATCGTGGTGTTGGCGGCGAAAGGCGAAGCCGCGCGGTACGTATTTCCCACTCACCACACACCGCCTCCCTGATTGCCCATACCAGACTGACACTTTCTTTTTCATCTCAGGATGGTGGCGAAGTACCGCCCGGCGGTGCCGATCGTGGTGGGTGTGGGTACGTATTTTATTTCCCAAATCCAACGACTGTTTGCCAATACAAGACTGACACTTTCTTTCATTTATCTCAGTCCCACGAAGCGAGCGCAAGTCCATCGGGTACGCGGAGACGGAACTCAGGGGGCACACCACGGCGCGGCAGCTCATGTTAACAAGAGGTTTAATACCCACGGTCATAACCCCGGAAGGAGGCGTGGAGAAGCACGAAAACGCGTTCGACGACGTCAACAACCCGGCGAGCGAGAGCGACGCCCCGGTGGCGGCGAAGAAGTGCATCATGGCCGCGGTGCGGTTCGCGAGGCGGCAAGGGCTGTGCAAACCAGGGGACAAGGTGGTTGCGATGTACAACGTGGAACGGCGGTGCGCGGTGATCCGCGTGATCGAAGTCACGGAGGAGATGCTCATGGAGGGAGGGAGCGTGGACGAACAAGAAAAGGGGGCGCCGCCCACGATGAGCGAGGATGAATGAGAGTGACAAGAGAACAGACAGAGACTTTTTAGGGGTTTTTTCCCTTGTACTACCAAGAAACACTTTTTGTCAACACTTGTGTTTCAACCTCACCGTGTCTTTTGACCATCGCCTACCGGTTCCGCGTGTACCGCGTGTACCCTACTCGCCGATGCCGAAATAGCCGCGGATGGTGAACGGTTCTTGTTTGATCTCGGGCTCGCGTTTGATGCGCTTCGAACTCGGCGGAGCGGCGCGTGCCGTTTTGCACGCTGCGCAACTTCTCTTCCACTTCCCGTGCGAGCAACCGGTGCACGCCACGCAGTCGTTTTTCACCTTCCCGTGAGGGCAGGGGTTGCATAACGCACAGCTGTGTTTCAGTTTGCCGTGAGGGCAGGGGTTGCACACCACGCAGCTGTCTTTCCGCTTACCGTGAGGGCACGGGTTGCACTCCACACAGTTGCCTTTCCGCTTGCCGTGAGGGCAGGGGGTGCACACCACGCAGTGCTGTTTCAGATTGCCGTGGGGGCAGGGGCTGCAGTCCACGCACTTGCTTTTCAGCTTGCCGTGGGGGCACGGGTTGCAGTCCGCGCAGCTGCTTTTCACCTTGCCGTGAGGGCAGGGGGTGCAGTCCACGCAACTGCTTTTCAGCCTGCCGTGAGGGCAGCCCTTGCACTTCACGCAGCTCTTTTTCACCTTGCCGTGAGGACACGGGTTACACTCCCCGCAGTGGGACTTCTCCTTTCCGTCCGAGCATCGCTTCATTCCCATCGTTCGCGCGCCACGACGCCCCGCGTGCACTCGCTTCTGCGCAAAGCTAGGCGTGGTCGTTGCTTTATCGTTCGTGTTTTCCAGACTGCCAGATTTTTTCTGGCGTCTTCTATGCCGAAGGCACCCTCTTCGTGCGTTTTCAAATCGCTCTCGCGCCACGACGCTCCGGCTGTTCACAGCCGACCCGATCCGACGCGTTTAATGGAAGGCAAACCATACACCTTGTGCGTGCGCTTTCCACGACTTCTCGCCGCCGTTTCACGCACACGCGCGCGCACGTCTCGCGGAAGCACCACGCGCGCGAAAAACTAACCTCATCTCTCCCTGCCTTCCCACAGCACGACCACTGTGCCCTACGAGACGGAAGCGGACGCGGAGGCGGTGCGCGCGACCTTGGCGGTGGATAACGAGCTGCAGCCCGATAAGGTGGTGAAGCGTTTGAAGGTGGAGGGTACCGACCTGGTGGCGTACGTACATCCCAGCCTCGTGTTGACACACACCGACTCGCGATCCGACCGCGCCACGCGGTTGACCGTTCCCTTATTTTTCGATCTAACACTCACCGCAAACTCCACCCACCCCTCCCCCGTTCAACACAGCGAGTTCTTCGCCACCGAGCCCCGGCTGTTACGCGCCGCAGTGGCCGCGTTCCTCGATTTGCTTAACCTCAGCACGCGGACGATCGAGACGTTCGGGCACGTCCCCGTGGCGTGAAGGCTCGGCACCGCGAAAACGAGGAAAGGCGGGAAGCAGTAGCAATCAATAGGTAACAAAAACATTAGGTGACAAAAAAAAGAAACACGCGCGGGATGGACCGGTACCACATCTACGAGGCCATCGGCAAAGGCAAGCACAGCGTGGTGTACAAGGGGAGGCGGAAGAAGACGATTCAGTACTACGCCATAAAGAGCATCGATAAATCGCAAAGGAGTCGGGTTTTGAGGGAAGTGCAGGTGTTGAGAGCGACGAACAGCGCGTACGTTCTGAAGTTTCACGCCTGGTACGAAACCGCGAACCACCTTTGGCTGGTGTTGGAGTACTGCGTCGGTGGGGACTTGCTGGGTTTGCTGAAACAAGACGTCCGGCTACCCGAGGCATCCATAAAAACCTTCGGGAAGGACCTGGTGACCGCGTTGCGCGTCGCGCACGAAGCCGGCGTGCTTCATTGCGATTTGAAACCCAGCAACCTGCTCATCGACGAAGACGGCCGGATCAAGCTGTGCGGGTTCGGGCTGGCGAAGAAGGTGTCCGAGGTTGTTTTTTTCGGAGGCGCGGGTGATGACGGAACCGCGGCGACTAAATCCAATGGCGATGGTCCGGGTTCCGCGCCGGCGAAAAAGAAAAGCAAACTGGTCGGCACGCCGTGCTACATGGCGCCCGAGCTGTTCGGCGAACACGGCGTGCATTCGTACGCGAGCGATTTGTGGGCGATCGGGTGTGTTCTGTACGAGTGCGCGTTCGGGGTGCCTCCGTTCGTGTCGTCCTCCCTTTCTGATTTGATGGAGATGATCCTTAACGACGACCCGGGCGGGTTCGACGGAATGGGAGCGGTCGACGGCAAGAATTTGGACGGCAACGAACGCGTCGGCGGCACCGACGCCGAACCGAACGTGACAAAAAACTTTGCCGATTTAGTCCAAGGGCTTTTGAACAAGGACCCCTCGCGACGCATGAACTGGGAAACGCTGTTGATGCACCCGTTCTGGGTGGACGGGGAAAAGGAAAACGCAAACGCGAAAGAAACCGAAAACGCGCGTTGGAAAAGCCCGCCGCGCAAACCGTTGCCCGCGCAAAACGCGTTCGACGCCGCGGTCGCCGCGTCTGTACGCGCGGAGTTGGGCGACGACGCGGAGCGGTTCGGGGTGACACAAAAACGGACGGTCGGCAACGTATCCGTGGACCGGGAACACTGTGAAAACCCAATCGCCCCGCGCTCGCCGACACGCGAAAAGTCCGAAACGGAGGCCGCGGCGCGACGCGAACCGCGCGCGAAAACGTTTCCGAAACTGGTTCGCGCCTCTGGGTCCAAATCCGCCGAGGTCGTGCGTCTGTCCCTCGCCGCTCGCGCAAACTTGGAGAGGGAAGAGGGCGGGGCTTCGTACGCGGACACGGGGGGGCGCGGGTGTTTCGTGGAAAACGGACGCGACCGAGCCGTTTCCGAGATCTTGTCTCCCGAAAAGGTAACCGGCGCCGGCGACTCGGTTGAAAACAATCCGTCGCCGTGGTGGAAAGCCAAGTCCTCGTGCACCGCCGCCGGGGACGTGTCTTTGGCGGATGCGGACGCCGAGCTTAACTTCTCGGAGGGTGTTTTTTGTGTTGCGGAGGAGGAGACGGACGGTGGTGGCGTGACGGGGGGAAAAGACGAACACGAAGGCGCGCGGTTTCTTTCGGGCGGCGGCGCGGAAGACGGCGATTCGCCCGTTTCCCGGTCCAAAAACGTGTTTGAAAAATCCGCCCTGTTTTCCGAACAAAAGCTCGGCGAACGCGAGCTGACCGATATCGTGTCGGATCCCGGGCCGGATGTCGCCGCGGCGGCGGCGGAGGGAGAGCGGCAGGCTGCGGCGGCGGAGGAACGCGAAGCTGCCGCTGCGAGTCGTGAAGTCGATGATCGCCAAACGGACGGCGGCGCGACGACGGATGGCGCGCCGTTCTCCGCGGCTCGCGGCGCCGACGCGGCGTCGCCGTCGCCGAACTCCAAACAGCGTTCGCCCCCCGCCCGTCCTGAAAAGGACGCTGTTGAACACGAACTGGACCACCGGATCTCGGTGTTGCTGGACCACCCCAGTGATTCGCAAGTCAAGCCAATCGTGCTGAACCGGCGAATAGAAATAACCCCCCCCCCCGTGTGGGACGAAAACGCGCTGCCCTTCGCGGCGCTCACCGCGACGCAAATGCTTGCCGCTACGCAAACGGATTTGGAACTTTTCCTGACCAAGGTGTACCGATCAGTAGCGCACTCCTCCCCGATCAACGAAAAAGTCAACACCCTTTCGTATTTCGAAACCCTGTGTTGCGACACCGCCTCCGCGAACGTGCTTATCAACAGCTCGCTGATGACTTTGTTCGTGCGCATGCTGAGGGCATCCAAGGCGCCCGCGCTGCGCGTGCGTTTAACCTCGGTCATGGGGCTGCTGCTAAGGCACGCCACGTACATAACCCCCGAGCTCGCCAGCAGCGGGATCGTGTCCGTGCTGACGGAGTGCTTGCGGGACAAGAACGACAAAGTGCGAAGACGCGCGGCCGCGACGCTAGGGGAGCTGCTGTTTTACATCGCCACGCAGCAGCACGAAGCGGCGTGCGCGGCGGCGAACCGCGGGGCGAAAAAGAAAACATCCGCGCCCGCAAAAAACACGAAAGACGACGACGACGCAACGCGCGCCGCGGTTGCCGCCGCCGCGGCCGCGGATGCGTGGCGCATTCCCGCCAGCACCGTTGGTACGCTGCTTCGCACCCTAAGAGCCGGGGAGGACGAAATCGCGCAGCACTACGCGGTGAAAACCGTGGAGAACATCGTTTCGCACGGCGGCGAGTGGAGCGCGAAGGTACGTGTTGCATTTCCCAAATCCCGCCTCCCTGTTTGACCATAGACTACTGACACTTTTTTTAAACGCCAAAGTTTTGCGGCGACGACACGACGCACGCGGTGGTTGGGATCGTGACGTCCGCGCAGTCCGAGCAGCTGCGGGGAACCGCGGCGAGTACGCTGTCGCGAGCCTCCCGGGTGTCACCCGAAACCACCAAGCTTTTGATGGAGAAGTTTGGTACCGGGCTCATCGTGACGGGGCTGAAAGACCCTTCGCCGAAAGTGCAGCAAGCGATGCTGAACGTGTTAGCGCGGGGCGCCGGGTTTTTGGGAAGCAGGGCTTTGAAAAACGCCCTGGACGACGAACCCGTCGCGGGCGGCGGCGGCGGCGGTGTTGGTGTCGGTCGTGCCACGAATCGATCCACGCCATCCAAAACCGCCACCACCACGCACTCCCCCCTGCCCGCCCTGGCGCAGCTGCTGGAGCGCGGTTCCGCGGTGTTGCGCGCCAAAGCGTTGTTGGCGTTGGCGGCGCTTGTTCGACGAGACAAGCGGTGGTTGCTCCGCGTTTGCGCTGAACCCGAGTCGGGTTCCGGGTCCGGCTCAGCCGGCTCGCTTCCGACCGTGATCGACCGCCTGGTGAAGGACAAGGATTCGTATTTGCAAAGCGCGCTGAAGGTGCTTCAAGACGTGATACACGAGTGCGTGCCTGCGATCCACAAAGAGACGCTTCAGGAAGTGCGGCGCCGGCGAGCGCTGCGGAACGCGAACGCGGCGGCGGGCGCTTCTAGGGAAACGGGCACCGGTGTTGGCGACGCCGCGGACGGCGCGCTTCACCTTTTCCCCGCCACCTCGAGGGTCATGGCGTGCGTTTCACTCGGTGGGGATGTTTTGACGGACGAGTGTACGGTCACGGACGTGGCGGATTTGCTTGAAATTGCCCTGGAGGCGAGCCACGATCCGTTTCCCTTCGCCGGGTTCGCAAAGTTCAGACGCGACGCCCTGGCGCTTCTGGAGACGCTGTCGCGTCGCGCTTCGTGCGTCGCGGGCGCTTCAAACGCGGCGACGAACCACTTGCTCCCCGTGCTCGCGAAGATGCTCGTGAAGCACGACGGAAACGCTCTGGCGCTTGATTCGGACGCCGCGGACGGCCGGTTTCTGGCCCTGAAACTAACCTGCGACGTGTTGCTCCCGATGCTGCTTCAGCGCGACCTACCGCACGACACTAAAGGCGCGCTGTTACAACTGCTTCGCCAAACCCTGCTCCCCGCGACGCCCGCGTTGCTCGGGGACGAGGACCCCATTCCCCTGTACGCGCTGAAGCTGTTGGGGGGCGCGCTGGAGTGCGACTCCGAATCGTGCGCCGTGGTGTGCCAATTAGGTCTGGCGCCCAAGTTCTTCACGTTTCTTTCCCTGGAACACACCAACAACAACGTACACAACGTGCGTTTGTGTCTTGCGCTGACGACCTCGAGGGCGGTTTCGTTTCAATCGCTGTGCGAGTTTGGTAAGGGCCTTTCCCACTCACCACACACGCCTCCCTGTTTGTTTGCCCATACTTGTACCAGAAGGGACGGTTACCTCCCTCAGCCAGCACAAGACTGACAGTTTTCTTTTTACAATCAGGGTGCGGGGAGAAGGTGAGCGCGGTGTTGACGTACACGCACGAAAACCAAGTGGAGCCTTTTCTGGAACCCGCGCTTGGCATCGCGCGCGCGCTGTTACAACGGGCGGCTGAGGTTCTTGAGCGGGACAACGGTGCGGGCGGTGCGCTCGCGCAAAGCGCGTTTGTAGTGATCGCGCCGTTGCTTACGTGCGTTTCCACGTTTCTGCTGTGCGCCGCGCTCGGCCGCCACGAGTGCGTCGGGCCAAACGTCCCGGTTCTCGCGGCGGAGGCGCTGCGGTTGTTGTGTTCGCTGCTCCCGCACGAAACGAGCGCGACGTTGTTTTCCGAAGAAGAAGAATCCTCCCGGGAGGACGGTGGGGAAGGTACTTCCGATAAAGGTACTTCCGCGCTCGCGCGCGCGGTCGCCGCGATCGGCACGGAGGCGGCGCTTTCGCGAAACGAACCCGGGTTCGGGGACTGCGGCGCCGTGGAGGCAACTGGCGGGTTTGGTTTGGGCGGCGGTGGTGTTCAAAACGAAACGACGTTGGCATTCGCGTGGTCTTCAGGAGGAGGAGCAGGGAGCGGTAACGGCGCGGTCTCGCCAAGGCGCGGGTTCGCCTCAGCGCAACGCACCGCGCTTGAAGTCATCGCGGCGTGCGCGCGGTCCGCGAATTGCGCGCGACGCGAAACGAAACGGTTCGCCGATTTGGAACAAACCCTGCGGCGGCTAGCGCAACGCGAACCCAACGTCTCGATCGCACACGCCGCCGTTGCCGCCGCGGATGGAATCAAGAGAACGGCGCCGGGGTATAGGATTAGTGGGTACTGATTTCGTGTTTGAAGTAATAAAGACCGTACGATTGTAGTTACATAAGGGTAACCTCGTCGTCGTCCCTTTTTCCTTTTTTTCGGGTATAAAAGTGAACTTTTTTCAATCACGAATCAGTCCCCAATGTCGGGCGTCGACGAGGAGGCGATTCCTGACCACGTTTCCCAGGAATGGCCTCGGCCTTGTTCGCCTCCTTCGTTTCCAGGAGAACCCGCCCATGTTGAGGAATCCGCCCGGGCAAAAAGGGCACAACTTAAGGGCGCGGCGTTGACGATGGCGGATTGCCCGATTCTTTTCGAGGATCGGGAACACAGCGGGCTTGTCGTGGTGTGCAAACCAAGTGGGGTGTACGTGGACGACGTGTTACGAGTGGTGGTGGATTTTGAGTCAAGGTTAGTAACTGACGACGCGTCGTCACCCTCCACCACCGCGCAAAAAATCACCATGCTTCACCGGCTAGACAGGGACACGTCCGGGTGTTTAGCCTTCGCTACGAACAAGGAGGCGAATACGTTTTACGCCCACGCGTTTCGCGACGGGAAGTGCGGGAAGACGTACGTGGGGGAGATATGTGGTGGTGAACGAAGTGGTGCTGGGAACGTAAAGGCCAACGCACTACCACCACGGCTCGCGGACCTCCCGCGAACCGTCGAAACCGGCCACGGTCGGTCGAAACACGGGTTGTGGCGGGTGTATCCGGCGCGCGACGTCGGCAGAAACTTGCCGTCCACGACGACCAAAAGTAACAAGGTGAAACGCGCAGAGACGGTTGTCCGGAAGATTGCGCACAACAGGTTCGTGTTCATCACGTTGAAAACGGGAAGGACGCACCAGATACGGCTGCACATGGCACATATAGGGGTCCCTCTGGTGGGTGATGTGAAGTACGGCGGTGACGAAGCGGCGGGTGGAAACGGCGAGGAGACTTTGGGCGAGGTGGAAAGAATTTCACTGACAAAAAAAACGAAACCCGGCGGCGGCGTTCGCCTGCACGCCGGTCGGCTGCGTTTGCCGCGGCGCGACGACGGGGACGACACGGACACCGTTCGAGGGAAAAGGGGGGTCATCGATGTCATCGCGCCGAAACCGAGCTGGTGGGATGTGGGGGGGGACACGGAGGGGGTGGGAGGGTACGAGGGCGAGATTTCGAGTTTACGGTTTGACGTGGCAGAGGAGGACGACGTGTGAAAACAATATCGAACGGGTTCGCGACGTCACGCGGTGTTCTCAATCTACCTCCTCTATCTCCCCTGAATATATATCCTCCCTCTCTCCTGAATCTCGAAGCCATCCGGCTTTTTGAAGCCAACGTAGCACCTCGAAGTGAGCGCCCGCCGCCGCAAACTCGCACGTCCTTACGTCCCTCGAGCAGCCGTTAGCGCGTAACCACTTTAGTGCCTCGAGATGCCCGCCCTCCACCGCCTCCGTGCACGTCTCATTGTCCCAGTCACAGCCGTTCGCGTGCGCCTACTGTAAAATCGTTGCATCTGGTATTTACAAAGACAAATGCTGCATCGGGACCAATACGGCATCCCTGATAATCTGAACAATCGCCGTGTGGCCCTTTTGAGCGGCGATGTACATCGGCGTCGAGCCGTTATCCGTTGTCTTGTTGATGTCCGCGCCCAACTCGATCAGCGCCCGCACTACCGCCTCGTTGCCCACTTGAGCGGTCATGTACAGCGGCGTCCCGCCGTCATCCCTTGCCTTGTTGATGTCCGCGCCGGCTTCGATCAGCGCCCGCACTACCACCTCGTGGTCAAGAAAGGCGGCGACGATCAGCGGCGTCACGCCTTTATCCTTTGCCTTGTTGATGTCCGCGCCCGCCTCGATCAGCGCCCGCACTATCGCCTCGTGGCCCTGTTGAGCGGCGGTGTACAGCGGCGTCGCGCCGTTATCCCGCGGCTCGTTAACGTCCGCACTCGCCTCGATCAGCGCCCGCACTATCGCCTCGTGGCCGTTTTGAGCGGCGCACAGCAGCGGCGTCACGCCGTTATCCGTCGCCTGTTGAAGTTCGCACCCGCCTCTATCAGCGCCCGCACTACCATCTCGTGGCCCTGATGAGCGGCGTTAGCATCGCGTTAGCATCGCGTTAGCATCGCGTCGCCCGCTGTTTTTCTCACGCGCGCGAGCTTTCTTACCGGCCATCGCGTTGGAAGAGGACGGTTTTGTGTCCGCGTCGTGCGCGTCGTTGTGTTCGAGGCTTCCGAGAATGTGCGTTTTACGATAAAATTCCGAGGTGACTGGAGCCGGGAAAACAAAAGCAAATCACCCATTCCGAGAGCACCACGTCCATAATAAATACATCGCCGTCCGAGCGCCGATTGAGACGTACAATGGTTCGTTGGAATCGTCACGATGTCCTCTACATGATCATCGAATAAAATGTCGAGGAAGAGGCTGGGTCGACAAAAAGAAATGAAATTTCTGTCTGTCCGGGAATTGAACCCGGGTCTCCACGGTGACAGCGTGGGATACTAACCACTATACTAACAAACACAGTGCTTCATCGGTCGAAGCCGATGAAGAACAAATTATCGAGGGTGAACTCGCAGTGACGTATTGGTGAAGAATCGTCCGTTTTCGGACGACGTTGTTCGCGAAGCGGCGACTCGGAAGAGTCGCAACTGAAATGGTTTGGCAAGTGGGTTCGAGGGAATATGTATAGAGTAAAACTGGTGTGAAAGGGGTTTGTATATGCGCAGGGGTGAATTCGTCCAGTGGTTTATTAGTCATATATCTTTGCATTTTTTCTCTTCAAAAGTCTGATAAGAAGATGTTTTTCGAAGGCCGGCTCGTCTCAGCACACATCGGTATGCACACCACAGAAACGCCGCCGCACAGACCCCCCGGGTATGCACAACCTGAGCTGTCTAGTTGTGTTTGGCACGCTTGCAAAGTGATACTCGCGAGACCCGCGATACTTCCCGCCGAGACCCGCATCTAGAGATTTGTTAGGTCTGTGTAGGTCTCGAGCTTTGCCGATCCCGAAGATTCCCCCGAAGATTCCCGAAGATGTCGTCGGGCCGGTGCGCGCGCGTACGAACCCTGAGTGCACTTCAACACGTGTTGTTGGTGGTCGTCGCGCTTCTGTTGTTGGGCGCGTCGACCGCGCGAGCCCAAGGGTACGAACCCACGTGCGCTGCGTTGTACGACTCCTCTACCGACGGCGCGATGGCGAACGTTTTACCGTCACACGCGTTCACCACAAACAACGTGCTGTACGCGCGGTTGGATATTACGTATTACGACCCATCAACAACGGCATCCTTGTTCGTTTGGGGCGGTTGTGGTGAGTATGCGTGCGGCGCGTGGCGTGGTGGGTTTGTCCCGTCGCGCGTGATGTTCATGGACGTGCAGTGTGACGCCTGAAGTTCAGTCGGGGTGCAATTTGACGCATACCTCAACGAAGGCGGGAGGTATGTTCTCGAGTATTACTTCGATTCACAAACCTCGAACGCGTGGATGTATAAAACGTGCGCGGGGTCGTGTGGTGCGAATGAAGCGTTCAATATGACCGTAGAGGTGACACCAGCCGGGGGTGCCGTTGCCACGCTCTTTATCAACGACGGGCCGCTCTCCGTGGGGTATGACGGTCACAACGGCTCACCTGATCCTGATTTCACCGGTACTTTCCATTCAGCGGCGTTTTACGATTGTCCTCCCCCCCCATGCGACATCAACGAGCACGTGGCATCTAATTTGTGCACGGCGTGTGTCGGAGAATCGACGAACCCGGCGGGGGACGACCCGTACGGGGCGGACACTACTTGCGGCTGCTCAACGAATACTTCCGTCGTTTATAACGTGTGCACGGCGTGCGTCGGAGGCTCGACGAACCCGGCGGGGGACGATCCGTACGGGGCGGACACTAATTGCGGCTGCTCGACGAATACTTCCGTCGTTTATAACGTGTGCACGGCGTGCGTCGGAGGCTCGACGAACCCGGCGGGAGACGATCCGTACGGGGCGGACACTAATTGCGGCTGCTCGACAAACGAGCACGTGGCATCCAACGTGTGCACGGCGTGCGTCGGAGGTTCGACGAACCCGGCGGGGGACGACCCGTACGGGGCGGACACTACTTGCGGCTGCTCGACAAATACGTCCGTCATTTCGAATGTGTGCACGGCGTGCGGCCACGGGGGTTCCGCCGATGCGGGCCATGCGGTTCCAGGTCAAGACACCCAGTGTATCTATTATACCGGTCTCGAAGCTCTCAAAGTACACCTCGTGGCGGACGACGTGGCGGACAACACGTACGGGTCGTGGGACGACAGAGTTGAAACGTTATCGTTCACCCCGCCGGGCTTGGAAGACTGCAAGTTTTGCTCTGGCAACGCGCTTAGCCTCGCGCCAACCCTGGTGAACAACGCATTTAATGGACACAAGGCGATGCGGTTCGGGTTCGGGGACTACACAAAATATGCCGTCACCGGTACCACCGGGCTGATGGCCCCGAATGGGTCCCAAACCGTTTTCCACACCCATCCAACACAAGCCAGCGTGACTGTTTTTGTCGTGTTTCGCCCCATGGCCCACACCCCGGCGACAGATAACAACCTCGTTTTCGACTGGGGTTCGCTTACGAGCGAAGGTTTTGGGCTCACGTGCGCTGCAGATTCTGAAGTGCGGCTGCACACCCCGTGGTTGTATGGTGGCATAGTGTCTAACTCGACTTATGTTCCCGAACAAAAGGCATACGTCGCGGCGGTTAGGGTCGCGTTCGGTTCCGGCGGGAGCGGATATCAATCGGTGACGTCCCAGGACGGGGACGTGACCGTCGGAGATATGGTTCCCAAGGTGACGCACAGCGTGACAGGGTTCACGGCAAATAACATAAAACAAACAAGTTGTTGCATCCCGTATGGAGAACAGCTTACGCTGGGCATGGAGGCGAAGAGGTACGGCTCTTCCCGTTTCTTCAGAGGGGACATCGCGGAGTTTCGGTGGTACGCCGATCTTTTGTCCGACACAGACGTGGAAACGGTTCGAGACGAGCTCGTCGCGACGTACCTCCCGTCCACGTGCGCGGAGAGTTGCACCGAGAGAAGAGCCAGGTTCGGGTTCAACGTGTAGATCGGCTTTTGAGTAGTTGGGTGTTGTACATGTATACGAACTTTTATTTGCCAGCCAGAGAGCCAGTTCACTTCCAAATCGCAGCATCATTTATTTACAAAACACAGCGAAGAGAAGACGGACGAAAGAACGCGCGGCCTTTGACCTTCACCATTACCTCATGGAAGATGCGAAAAGAGATGCGATAAAGAAAAGAGAAAGCGCCGCCGCGGTCGTGATTCAAAAGTGGGTCAGGGGTAACGCCGCGCGTTCCAAAGCGCACTCCTTACGTCAAGCCCTCGAGAAAAACGACGAATCCGAATTCGAGGAAGCAGAAGACGCCCCTGGCGGTCTCGTGATGGACCTTAAAAACGAAGGCGGCGTCGCAACGGGTTACCCGCGGCATACCCGACCCGCGATGGTCAAGGGGGGGTGGTGCTGCTTTGGGCGAAACGTGGAAATCAAGGGATAGACCGAAGGTGGAAACTGATGCGACCCCGCACCCCGGTTACCGGTGAGACGCAAAAAAACGACTGAAAATGTGGCACACCATAATCACACTAGTACGCGTGCAACCCGAAACGCGCACGCCCTTGGCGGTGGGCCAGACCCCACCTCTTTTCTCGTGATGGACCTTAAAAACGAAGGCGGCGTCGCAATGGGTTACCCGCGTACCCAAACCACGATGGTCACCCCCCCCGCGCCCGTCTCGGGGATGTACAACAATGTCAACAACGTCGTGCCACACGCGTTGGCGAAAAGATACTCGGATGCTTTGCCTCGCAAAGTCACCGCGAAGGATGTTGCCGGCTACTACGCGTACTCGCACTGCTTCGGAAGCTCCGTGCTTCACACGTACCACGCGGATTGCGGGCCAGACTGCGTGTGTGTGTGTCCGTGTGTGTGCGGGGTACCCACGGCGTTGTGCTGCGTGTGTTTGGGGCAGTGCGAGAGGGACGGAAACGGGTGGGTCACGCGCGACAAACACGGCATTCGCACGGGTGAGATGCTGGTCATCGACTTGGAGGCCGGAACGCACGCGTCGTACGCGTTGCAGTGCTGCAGCCATGAATTCAAGCAAGAGCCGTGCTGCATCGCGACACGCGTGAAAGGGGGGGGGTGCTGCGTTTGGCGAAACGTGGAAATCAAGGCATAGAACGACGCCGGCTCCAACACCAACGCCGCCAGACGCCGCCTCCTCGGCGTTGGCGTTTTAAAATAAATCACAACCCTTGTTCGCTACCTCGGTCCCTTCCCGCCACGCGCGTTCTTCCCGGCTTCGGCCTGTTTCTTCATCGCCGCGTCTATGTCGCGTTTTTGTTTCCGCTGCGCGTCGTCCACGTTCCTTTTTTGTTCAGCCATTGCTTTTTCCGTGGCGATTTTTTGTTTCGCCACGATCTCTTCAAAGTTCAACGCGATGTAGGTGATGAAGCCCGCCACGACGACCAAAACGAAGCTCTCCTCCACCCCGAAAGCGACGTCCGCGACGAAGGTGGCGTGCGTGGCGGCTTCCGCGGCCGCGGCAGGGAGCGCAGCCGCGCAGGCCACACCGCGTGGCGCGTTTCTTTTCGAGAAGGACACGGAAACCGCGCTTTGCGGGGCGGAAGGGAATTGACGGGGCACCGCGCGGCAAGAAAGGACACCTCGCGACGCGGTGGACGGACGCGCGGTCGCGGAACCGCGCGTGGACGGCATCAAAACAGACGTGGTGAGACACAGCATGGTGCGAAGGTACGTTTTCACGGCACACGGCGATGCGCGGGAAGAAGTGCGGGGGATGCCGTGACACTGTTTCTTTGGAAAACGCGAGTCCTTTTTGGCCAGACTGGAAGTATTTTCGAGGCGAATATTCGTGCCATCGTCAGAAACGCGACGTGGTGCGAGAGACGACGACGTGATGACGCGCTGTTTCCAAACTTTATTCTCATAAGATAAATACTCGAGTTGCGCGCGTTGAGATCCCTTCAAGAAACCATCACGCGGCGCGCGTATGTACAACGGTCCTTCCTGTCTTTTCCTCTCTCGATTCGCACTCGCCGCGCGCGACGACAAAAATACGGCGCTAAGGGGCCTTTCCCAAATCCAGGCACACTGTTTGCCCATACAAGACTGACACTTTTACGTCGTTTAGCGCCGCATCCCGGCGTCCCGGCCGCCTCGCGCGCGCGCGTACCCACCCTCCGCGGGCGCCCGGCCTCCAGGCGCGTTGATGTCCCGGCTGCCGTACATGTCCTCCTGCAGCGCTCTGTTTGCGGTGTCCATCTTCCGCGGCGCTTCTCGCGCGTTTCGCGCGCCTCGTTTCGATGGCGCCGGCGCTCCGAGCGCCGGCGCCGACGGCTTGGCGTTGGCGATTGGTTTTTTCCGCGATGCCGTGACCGCGGCGGCGTCGTGTCGCCCGCTTCCAAAGTTGGTCCTGTGCCTTTCCAGGTGGAAATCAATCGCGCCTCGAAGTTCCAAGCCCTTCTCCCGGCCGATGTAAAGCTTCTCCACCAGGTGGTCCATCTTCTCCTTGGTGCTGTCCAACTCCTTCTTGCGCTCCATTACCTCATCCTTGGCCAGGGAAACCGCGTTCGCCGCGGCGTCGGCTTGCGATTTCCAACGCATCATCTCGTTCCCCATGGCGTTCGTGCGCTGCTCCAGTTCTTCTTTTAAACGGTCAATCTCCACCGCAAGTCGGGAGACTTTGGCGTTGTGCTCGGATTCGAGTTTTAAGCGCGCCACGGTTTCCTCTTGGCGAATAGCCTCCTCCGCCCGCGCGAGCGCCTCGGCGCTGCGCTGCGCGTCCCCCCGGGCTTCTTCGATTTCAGCCTCGACCTTGTTCTTCTCCGCTTCCAGGGCGCCGCGCTCCGCCGCGAGCGCGGCTTTGAGTTGCGCGTTGCGTTCGCCTTCGTGCATGCGGTTCTTCAGCTCGAGCTGGGCTTTTTCACGAAGCTCCCGTTCCTCCAGGATCTGCGTCTCCGCAGAAGAAGCCTTGGTTTCCGCCGTGCGGCGCGCGACTTGCTCCGCTTTGAAGTGCTTTTCGATTCGCAAAAGCATATCCTCCAGCTCGGCGTTTGTTTTGGACTCAACCTCCAGTTGCTGGTGCTGCGCCTCGACTTGCATTTGGAGCTGCGCCAGCCTTGACGCGGCGGACTCCTCGGAAGCCGCGGCCATGTCCCGCATGGCGTCGTAGTCGCCGCCTTCGGGAACCGCGTCCAGGGCGTTGGGGTCCTCTTCGCCGTCGGCGGGGTCGGCGAGGTCGGCGTGGTCGGCGTCGGCGTCGGCGTCGGGCTCGGGGGAGGCGACGGCGGGCTCGGGGGAGGTGGACTCGGTGACGGGCTCAGGGGTGGTGGATTCCATCACGGCCTCGCCTTCCATGTAGACGTCCGCATCCGCGTCCAAGGTATCAGGCGCGTCGACTCCGAAAACGGCGGGTTCGGGGGTCACCGATTCGACCACGGCGACGGCGGTGGATTCGGGATCCTGTTTTTTTTTGGTTTTTGATTCGATTCGATTCGACAACGCGGGTGGGGACGCACGGTCAGTAAACCGTGGGTCGGTGACGCCGGGTTCGGCGTGCGTGACCACGGCACGCACAGGGCGAATTGCGTGACACGTCGGGCTGGTTTCGCGGGTCGCGCCGCGTCGCGCATCGCGACTCCGCGTAAATTTGGTAAAATCGAACGATCGGGCGTTCGACATCCGCGCCAACAACGGGTTTTGAGTTCGTGGAAATCGCGTGCCAAAAGCGTCTTCGGGAGGAGGGGGGGCACGCACCACGTCGTCGAAATCGGAATCCTCCACGGTTTCCACGGCTTCCGCGGATTCCTCGGTGAGGGGAGTCTCGACGGGCTGCGCGATTGGGGGCGATCGTGTGGGGAGGGGGGGGCGGGAGGGGAAACGGTGTCAGTGGTGTGGAATCGACGATTACGCAGCCAGGCGGGGGAATCGGCCCCGGTGGGTTCGCGGGAACGAAACCGCTCTTGGAACCCTCGGTCCGTGACGCTCCGTGACCGACACGACGACAAAAGTGTGACGAAACGAGCACTCCTGGTGTACGTCGCGAAGAGGAGACGCGCGTATGCGCAACGCGCGATGCAAAGCACGCGCCCCGGCCGCGTCGGCAATCATGGAAATCATAATTGGCGCTTGTCGGAGGGAAAAGATCCCGAAGCGGGCAAAGGTGGTTCGGGAAACGCGGACCCGCGAACGTACCTCCTCGGTGTTCATGGCTTCTGTCTCGGCGGACATCGTGACGTGTGTGACGACCGAGATGGCGGCGTGCGCGGCGTGTTACGCGCGTGCGAGTCTGACCTCGCGCTCGCGGAAACCGGGAGAAGAACCGCAATACCGCATGTCCAAAAAAGGGTCAACGAAACACTCCGCGGCCCGATCGGATTTCTTTGATCTCAAAACTCTCACAAGCGACGAGTTTCTCCCCATCAGTTTGCGCGCGCGGGTGGGTCCGCACGGGAATGTCGTCGTACGACCGGGTTCGCGGCGGGTCTTTGAGTTTCAAGAACGGCGGATCGCTGGGGGTGACGAAAAAGAAGAAGAAGAAGGACAAGAAAGCCACGGCCGAGGCGGTTGTTGCCCAGGCGTTGCAGGACACGACCGTCGGGGAAGGCATCGGGGGCGAACCCGGGGGCGAGGCGAAAGGCACGTACGAAGACCTGTTCCCCGCGGAGAAGAAACGACAAAACGACGCGAAAGGCCGGTCGGTTTGTTACGGCACGAACTACCGCGAAGCCCCGGAGGTGCTGCACGGGTACACGGAAAGCTGGAAGGGTAAGAAGAACATGTCCGCGGAAGAGCGGTTGGACCTTCGCGCCGCGAGCAAGGGGGATAAATTTTGTCGATAAAAGTGCTTTGAGCGAGCGCGATGGGAATAGGAATACACAACCGGTGCCCGCACGGCAGGCGGAAAAACATGTGCGCGGAGTGCAACCCCTGCCCTCACGGGAAGCTGAAACACTACTGCGCGGAATGTAATCCCTGCCCGCACGGCAAGCTGAAAGGCATGTATAAAAGTGCTTTGAGCGAGCGCGATGGGAATAGGAATACACAACCGGTGCCCGCACGGCAGGCGGAAAAACATGTGCGCGGAGTGCAACCCCTGCCCTCACGGGAAGCTGAAACACTACTGCGCGGAATGTAATCCCTGCCCGCACGGCAAGCTGAAAGGCATGTATAAAAGTGCTTTGAGCGAGCGCGATGGGAATAGGAATACACAACCGGTGCCCGCACGGCAGGCGGAAAAACATGTGCGCGGAGTGCAACCCCTGCCCTCACGGGAAGCTGAAACACTACTGCGCGGAGTGCAACCCCTGCCCTCACGGGAAGCTGAAACACTACTGCGCGGCGTGCAATCCTTGCCCTCACGGCAAGGTGAAAAGCGACTGCGCGGACTGCAACCCCTGCCCGCACGGCAAGCTCAAACGCCACTGCGCGGAGTGCAACCCCTGCCCCCATGGCAAGCTGAAACACCACTGCGCGGAGTGCAACCCCTGCCCCCATGGCAAGCTGAAACACCACTGCGCGGCGTGCACTCCCTGCCCTCACGGCAAGCTGAAAAAGAGCTGCGCAGAGTGCAAAACGGCACGCGCGGATCCGCCGAGTTCGAAGCGGAGCAAGCGCGCGCCGTGATTCGCGGATTCAAATCGGTTCCGATCGAGACTCGCGAGATGGGGCGAGAGTAGAGTTTCGGCGACCCAACATAGGTAGTACGTACCTACCAAGAGTAGAGTACTGTAGCGAGAGTGGAGTACAGAGTATAGTTTAAAGTACAGAGTATACTTTAAGAGTACAGTCAGACAGTGTATACTTTACAGTACAGTGTATACATTATTAAATCATTTCAATTCTCCCGGATGCACAACCCGCGCGCCGGGTACGTGTCGCATGTGCGCGGGCGACGGCGCGGCGTACGGCTTGTTAACTCCGTTTCCATTTGCGTTTCCGTCATCGTACGGCTTGAACCGCCCCGCGATTGTGCCTAGGTTGTGCCTTCTCAAGTGCCTTGTTTCCTGGCACACCGCGCAGGGGAAGCAGCACAGGTAGCAACAGAAATCGTCCGTCCTCTCCGCGTCGCCGTCGAACATGAACTTGGAGCACGCGCACACCCACGCGCACTCCGAGACGCCCGTGATGCTGAAGCGCCGGCGCATGGCTCCTTGGACGAGTAACCCCGAAAGTGTCAGTCGGTCGTGATGTGCGTTACGTAAACAGTCGTAGGGAATAGCCGTCCCTTCGGAAAGGACGAGTGCGCGCAATCAGGTACCGGCGGTGCGCGGCGGGTGGGAAAGTTCCGTACCTCGGTTCGCGGCGCCGAACCACGCCATCGCGAAACTCGCCACCGTGTTCAGCGGCGAAAGCGCCGCGCCCGTGGCTGGAGCCGTTGCGACGATCGCCCCGAGGACGTTGGGCACCACAACGGTCAGGCCGCAGACTTTGAAAAAAGCGGTTTCGAAAGTCTCCACGCCCGCGGCGTCCGCGTTGGCCTGCGTGGCGTGGATGGAGAGAAAAAGTAACATCGGGTGGTTAGATTTGCGCAGACGGGGTAAGCGTGCGCCTCTACGCGCTACGCAGGGAAAGCCCTGTGCTTGAGTTTCTGAGCTTTCGTGAAAGGAAACGCGGGGCAAAGCACGACGAAGGAAAGGGTGGTGATGGGAAACCACACGACAGACGGACGTTCCACGGAAACTAAGGTGAAACACGCGTAAGGTGGTTGTTGTGGTAAACAAAACTACCGCGTTTACGCACCGCGTACAAGTACTGCACGCATCCCATCGGACACGCGCCCAGCACGCAGACTTGAGGGTCGTTGATGCACTCGAACGTGCCATCGGACCACCGGGTGGGGGGAAGGTCCGAGGACTCCACCGCGTGGTACGTCATCGGGGGGGGCACTACCGGGGCGTGCGACATCGCGAAGTGGCGTTGGTTACGTCGTACGGCGTAGCTCACGAATCGAGTAACACTCGGAAAGTTGCTTATCAGTATCATCTTTTCTTTTACAATCGACGTCGTACCCGCGCGTCTCCCTCCCCGCGTCTTCCGTCCGTTACCTCCACACACAACGAATGCATGTGTACGTACGCTACGCCCCCGCGGTCAGAAGCTCCACCCCCGAAACCTCAACCTCTTGTTTTCCCGGAAGCGCGGCGTCTGGACTATTTTCCACGTCGTTCTCACCCGGCGGTTCGGAACTCGTTTTTGTTTTCGCGTCGCGCGCTCGCTTCGTTTCCAGCGACGGCTCCGGCTCGTCGTTTCGCGACCTTTTCTGTTGTCCCAAAGGCTGGTTTTGCACAGTACCCATCCTGGCGTGTGTCACCACGGACGCGGGTATGGGCGCGACCGTTTCAAAGTGTTCCCCCGGAAACGGTTCCGACGTCGAAGTGTTGTCCGTCAAAAACGCGTCACCCGCAGAAACCCGCACACCTCCGCGGTCACCGCACATATCACCAACAAGCACATTCACGAACGCGCTTTGCGCGATGCTTGTTGGGTCTTGTGCGTGCCTTTGTTCGTCGGTCGTGGCTTTCATGTTTTCATTTAACTCGTCATTCAACTCATCAACAGGCGCGCCGCTCGCGACCATCGAGGTGACCAGCAAAAGCTTCCCAAGCGCGCTTGCGAGTTTCGTGGGCGACCCTCCGTATAAATCCGCGTCCAACAGAAGCTCCACTAGCCTTTGCGTCGTGAACGGCGGTTCCGGGTGGTTGTCCACAATTCTTGACGTCACCGTGGAGGACAGAACCTCGGCACTCGCCAGCGCGTCCGCCAAAACGGTGTCGACGTCGACCGCTCGCGCCGGCATTTCGCGGCTCGCGCTTTCCCGCGCCAGGTGGAAAATCTGGGTACGCGCCAGCGCAGCCACCGCAACCCTGACCTCTGCCCAGGGGAAACGCACGCACCCGGTGCGCGCGATCTCGGTCTGTGTGAGATGAAACAGAAAAAGGAGGGAAGGTACCCTGGGTCAGTAGGCGTGGGGGAAAACCACGACGCCGGTCTCTCAGATCTGTGCGTGGCACGTTTCACACTCGGCAGTGAAACACGGACGCCGCGTGTCCGAGCCGGGTGCTGTGATGGGAGCGTAAGAACGTACCATCAGGTCCATCACCAGACCTTCCACGTGCCGGTCTTTCACATCGAGGCTGTTTTCGCGAAAAAGGGGGGGACAACGAAGCGACGTGGTCAGTGGTTGGTAGGGGTGCGTGCTTGATTTATTTCACCGAAATGGCATTTGCACACGGCGAGGAACGTGGGCGGTCGACGTGAGGGAATTTTCTCGGGGTCTTACGCGTCCATAGCCCCGTACCTGATGAGCTCGAGAAGCGCCTCGTGATGCGCCGGCGTTCCCGCCATGGCGTTCGGTCCGTGTCCCCTCGAACCAACGCGCCCTCCTTGTGCTGTAGGCGCGGCTCAAAATGGCGGCAAAATATCGCAGGCGCAAAAATGAGTGCCAACCTGCAAAGGCAAGCAGGTCATGGGCCAAGCACTTTTGTTTTTTTCTGCTTCGTCTCCTGCCGCGAGGAGACCCCCCACTGCGTGCCGCGTATGGCGTCGGTGGAGGACCGAGCGCGCGGCGGCATCGGGGTCGACACGGCCAGGGGTGAGGCATGCGTCACGGGGCGGGCGCCGCACGTCCCACCACCAACGGGAGCGCGTTGGGCCCCCAAGTACGACGCCGATGATGCAGCCTTGGTCGAGGCAATGGCACACCAGCCTCTTCCGACGCCCGGTCCGCGTGCCCCCGCGGGGCGACCGGGGGCGACTCGGAGCCCAGACGAGGACTCTGGTGTGTTTCGTGGTGTTCCCACACGGCGTTTCGCACCCAGTTTGGGCGCACCAAGTCGCCCCCCCAATCACCCCCTCGGCGATGTTCCCAACCCGAACGTTACGTCTGGGCACCCCAATTGTGGTGGTGCCCCGAACGCCCGCGAAAGCGAAACGACGCGTCGCCGCGTCGCGACGGGACCCGCGAGTCTGCGTCTCGACTCCCTCGGCCTACCCCCTGGGGTGGTGGACCGCTTCGTGGCGGGCGGTTTGACGTCCGGTTCCGTGTACCCGTGGCAGCGCGCGGCGATTGACGAAGGTAAGGACGGCGCCAACCTGGTGTTTTGCGCGCCCACGAGCGGCGGGAAGAGTTTGGTGGCGAACGTTTTGCTGGTCAGGGCGCTGCAGCGAAACGCGAGGGCTGGGTTGCCCGGGCGCGTGCTCGTGGTGCTGCCGTTCCAGAGTTTGGTCAACGAGAAGGTTGAGGATTTGAAGAAACTGTTGACGCCGATGTTCCGTAACGCGAGCGGCGACGGAACCGAAAAAGCCCCGGCGGTCGCGGTTCGCGGGTTCGCGGGTAACACCGAAGGCGCGCCGTTAGCGAAACCCCTGGGGCCGCACCAAGAAGTCGTCGCGGTGACGACGATTGAAAAAGCGAGCGTTTGCGTTTCCAGGCTGGTCACGGAAGGCCGGATACACGAACTGTGCGCGGTGGTGGTGGACGAGCTGCACGTGGTCGGCGACCGAAACCGGGGCGCGACGCTGGAACACGCGCTGGCGAAGCTTCGGTTCCACGCGCGCAAGGCGCGGGGCGAAACTATTTGCCCATACCACGAAAACGAAACCGGCGAGCCGGTCGACGAAATCCACGAAAACAACAACAACACAAACAAAACCCATCAAGACCGAGGTCCCTCCCCGCAAATAATCGCCATGAGCGCCACGGTTTCGCACGACTCACTGGAGCGGCTCGCGGGGTGGCTGGACGCGAGGTAAGTATTTCCCATTTCCCATTTACCACGTTCCGCCTCTCTGAATGCCCATACGAAGTTGACACTTTCTTTCTTATCGTATCAGGTTGTTCGTCACGAACTTTCGGCCGGTGCCGCTCACGGAGTTTGTGGCGGCGGGGGATTTTATATTCGCCAAGGACGGCGAGGGCGTTACGAAAAAGGGAAACGACGTGACAGTCGAGAGGATGCCCCCCCAAGACGCATCCACGATTTGCGATACTTCAGCGGGGGTACTTACTTCCTTTGGTACTGAAACCAGGCCCGGTTTCCGCGTAACATGCCCAACCCCGACTCTCCTATCGCGCGACGCGTTAACAAGAGCCGAGGTTGCCCCGCACGACGTGGTCGCCGTTTCGCTCGCCGCGGAGGCGGCGCAGGGCGGGTTCTCCACCCTGATGTTTTGCCCATCGCGAAACAAAACCGAAGTCCTGGCGCTGGCGGTGCGCCGGGCGTTCCGGGAGGGCGCGCTGCGGACCGTACCAACCACCACGAAAATAACCGCCGCGCGTCGTCGGCTTAAAAACAAGGTACGGCCTTTCCCACCCACCGCATTCCGCCTCCCTGATTGCCCGCCATACAAGACTGACTCCTTTTTATTACAATCACAAGCTCGTGGCCGCCGCGGAGGGATCGCCTTCTGATTCGTTGATGGCGGTAACGGAATGGGGAGTGGGTTTTCACCACGCGCATTTGCGAGCCAAGGAGAAGGAAGCCATCGAAGAAGGGTTCAGGACAGGCGCGTTGTTGGTGTTGGCGTGCACCACGACGCTCGCGGCGGGGGTTAACTTACCCGCCCGGCGGGTGGTAATTCTGTTGGGAATGCACGAAGTCACGCCGTCGTCGTACCGGCAAATGGCGGGCAGGGCCGGACGCGCGGGGCAAAGTGAAATAGGCGAGGCGTTCGTTGTTCCCTGTTGTGGCAATGGCAGTGTTGGGGCGGATACCAAGAAAAGGGACGAAGCCTTCGCGCTCGTCAGCGCCAAGCTACCCGCCACGCGAAGCGGGTTGCTGTTACCGAGTGCGGACGGAAAAGAAAAGGGGGGCGTTTCTCCAAGTGAAACAAAACCTGACTGCGACGTCACGCGTAGCGACCCTTGCGTCGAGCGCCTGGCGCAATTGGCGCTACAGTGCGTCACGTCCGGTACGTTCCGGACGCAAAAAGATGGGTTCGAGCTGTTAAGGTCCACGTTCGCGTTCGGGGTTCCGTCTGACCGACCGCGGTTGAGCCGCGCCTTTGACTCAGCGCTGCGGCGTTTAAGCCAGGACGAACGACTCATCGAAACCGTGGACGTTCCCGAATCCGGCGTCCGGGAATGGCGAGCCACGCGACGAGGCGACGCGTTGCACGCGAGCGCGCTTCCCGTGAAACAAGCCTCCGTGCTTTACGACGACCTCGCGCACTGCGCGCGAAACGGGATTTTCCTGGAATTCGAGTCCCCTGCCTCCGGGAAGTTCGGACAGACGCACTTGCTTTTTCTGTGCGCGCCCCGGTTCGACACCAGCCGAGGCCGGAACCCGTTCGATTTGAAGTTCGACTGGGCGAAGTGGTACGACGTGCTTTGCAACGACCCCGCGCTGCGCGAGCTTGGCGCGAAACTGAAAATACAGGTGGTACACGCGCAGGTACGGCCGCGGGGCTTTCCCAAATCCAACGGCCACTGTTTCAAGCCCCTCTTTTACGTACAGTAGGAAAGTAACGTCTACACTGTTTGCGCATACAAGTTACGAAAATGGCCTTACAAGACTGACACTTTTCTTTTCTTTTCCACTCAAAAGCGCGCGCGGGTCTCCGGCTCTGGGAATCCTAAGCACAAAGACCGATTCGAAAAGCACAAGCGACTCGCCGCCGCCGCCGCGATTGCGGACGCGTTGGGGAGCGGCGATTTGTTTGAAACCTTGTCCCGGTGGAGCGCCGTGGCTGGCGTCGCGCTTCTTCCAGGCATGTTGCAGCAGCTCACGCAGGAAACCGCGTCAAACGCGGCGATGGCGTCGAACCTCGCGGCGAGCGCGGGGTGGGGTTTAGTCGCCACGCTGTTGCATAAAACGTCAAAGGAACTGGTACGTCGCGTTGGGGCTTGGACAAATCCAGGCACAGCGTTTGATGCCCTGTATGGAGTGCAGTCAGCAAGTACCACGCATTAGTCTCCCCTTTCCCAATCCCACGGCCTTCCCTGTTTCGCGGATTGCGCACAACACAAGTAGAGACTGTTCGGCCTGATTACGCCCGACTGTTTACTCATACACGTTACCAAGTACACCCGTACTCGCCGACTCAAAACTGACGCTGCTTTCTTTTCCAAAAAAGGACGCCGGCGCGTTCCGCGAACTCGCCGCGCTCACCGCGGTATCGAGTGATTCAAAAATGGGGTGGACCATGACCGTTGCCAGGGCGCGGTGTTTGTTCAAGCGCGGGCTACGCACGCCCGAGGCGGTGGCGATGGCGGGGGAAAGTGAGGTCGCGGTGGCGGTGGCGGAGGCGGATGCGGGATCCACATTCGGGATTCGCAAAAAGCAGAAAACCGGGGACGACGGAAACACCAACGCACACGCAAGCGCAAGCGCACACGCCGCGCGCCGCGCCGCGTTTGAACTCGTGGAGGCGTGCCGGCTACACGAAATGCGAAGGCTCGCCGCGGTCATCACGGACGCGCAAACCCTGGGCCCGATCGGGTCGTGGGAGGGCGAGGATGACGTGGGCGTCAATCTATGATGTACGATGTATGATGTATGATCTTCTATGATGTATCGTTGAATTGCTGAAAACCTTTTTTCACCTCTTTGGTCCCTGCGCTCTGAAACTTAAAACGGCAACGGCGGGAACAGCCCTTCGTTGCCCGGCTCCCGGAACTTCTTTTTGTTCGGTTCGGTTAAACGGAACGCGTCGATTCCTTGTTCGAACCCGCCTTGGTTCGAATCCCACAGGGTTTCGGGGGCGGATACGGTGTACGTGTACAGGAAGTTCCCCCTCCGCGCGGTGACGCCAAGGGAGTGCCGGAACGTGGTGCTTTCGCGTTCCGCTAAGTTGGGCGAGCCTTGGCTGATGTACTCGTAGTACACGTACGTGGTACCGTCGATGACTTCTTCCCGCGCGTACTCCACCTCAGCTAGGCTCACTTTCTGCCCGGTCGCGATCCTCCCCGTCGCGCGGTCCGCCAAAACGGCCTCAGCGACTTGCTTGGGTTGCCACTGCGTCGGGTCCTTGTTCGCCAGCTTGGGCGGCGCCGGCCCGACCGTCACGGTGCACGTCATCGGGCCTTTGAAGGCGATGAACTCGTACACGATTCTTTGCCGCGCGTCGGGGGACATGGGCTCCGCTTTGGAGTACCGCTCACGCACACGCGAAGGCGCCCACCGGATCGGCTCGCCGGTTTTCGTGGTGGTGGGGTACGAAAACTCGTACGCCATCGTGGGCTGTTGTACCGTGGTTAAAGGCACCAGGGTCTTCACCTCTCTCTGGGGGGCGGGGGGGGGCGCCGGGGTCGTCGCCACAGCCTCCACCACCGCTACCACCACCTCCTCGTCCGCGCACGCGGGGAGGGTCACCGCAGCGACCAACACCGCAGCGGCGTTTGTCAGCGCGACTCTTCGTGTGGACACGCGCGCGTCGGTTGCGAGTTGCGATGCCGAGTTGCCGAGATCGTCGGCGGGTGCGACCGCGCGGATCGCGGCGCGTAGTCGCGCGGGCGCGGTGTTCCCGACGGTCGATCCCTTACGCGCGGCCGCACCTGTACTAGTGGGGCGCGCGGGGGCGACGCGCGCGTGCATGCTCAACGCCATCGTGGTCATCGCGGCGGTCTGTGACAGGCCGGGTGGGAGGCTCCGATGTTATTATCGCCTCCAGAGCCAGAAACGCAGAAAGCCTGCGATTGCAGATCGTCCAAAGCTCCAAACGCCGGTTCGAGACTGGAGAAATATCTTTGCGCGTTGTTCATCACTGGAGGTAGACGACACCCATCACACCCCTGTCTCAAAACTCGTGGTCAACGGCACGTACGGCGCAACAACTCAAAACCGACGAGTAAAATATGTGTTTTTCGAACGAAAGGGAGGCCGAGAAAAAAGCGAAAGTTTGCCGCATGTTGCAAGGTCCCCCGGTTCGCGCCCTACCTACGCACAGTTCACGCGCGGCGACGGGCGTTTGGGTTGTCACGGACTCACCTTAGGTGTGTCACACCCAGCGGCGTTCGTTTTCGTGCTTTTTCAACCTCAACTCCGGCGCATTGCGTGTCGCGAGTTGAATCTCCGGACTGAAGGAGCAGAGTCGTGGTGGTGAATCCGGACTGCTCGCGGAAGCCGCGCGTGGGAAGCCCTACAAAACGCGCTCCCCCCTCGCCGGGAACCCCCTCTGTCGAGCTCGTTCGACGTGCGTCGAGCCCCCTTTTTGGTGGGTTAGATAGCCAAGCTCGTTAAGCGTGTGTACAGACCGGAACACGGCACATTCGTCGACATGACGCCCGCCCAAGACGCGCGTAACACGACGGTCCGGTAGCGAGAAAGCCACACACGAGCGCGCGAGTGCAGGGAAGATTTGCGGGGTACACTAGCACACACTTCCCTGAATCATGGCACCCGCAGAGGGAACCGAGGATACGAAGGAACTGAACGTCGCGGCGCAGACGCTGGGGGGCAGCGACGGCAGCGATGGAGGGGCGAGCGACGACAAGGAGGACGAAGAGGAGACCAAGTTCGTGGAGTGGGACCCGTCGGGCCGATTCGGACGGGTGCGTGAGATCTCGGCCGCCCCCTTTTTTTTTCCTCGTGTTTTCCGCACATCTGTGCATGTGGCCCTTTTTTACGCGGAGCCGACGCGCGCGTCGCGCGAAACTTTGCACGTCCCACGAGCGTTTCAAGGCGAAAACCGGAGCGCCGTACGAGCCAAACTCTTGGCCGGTTGACGTTTTCTCTATGGGGCTTTGCGACTCGAACAAACCCCACGAACCGCGACTGACCCGATTCCATTCAAACTTCAAAACGCAAAAAAAACATCGACAAAAAAATAATACAAAAAAATAATTAGACGACGAAACTTCTCGGCCGCGGGACGTACAAAAACGTGTACATGGCGTTCGACGAGGAGAACGGCATGGACGTGGCTTGGAACCAGGTCAAGGTGAACGGTTTGCCTAAACACGAAAAGGCGCGCCTGTTGAGTGAGGTTGAGATTCTGAAGGAGCTCGATCACAAGAACATTATCAAGCTGTACCATTCGTGGATCGTCACGGAGACGGATGAAATCAGCGTCAACTTCATCACCGAGGCGTGCGCGCAGACACTTAAGAAATACGCGGCGAAGCTGAAAACCAACTTGGACTTAAGGGCGGTGAAAAGCTGGAGTCGCCAAATTCTACGGGGGCTGGACTACCTGCACTCGCACGACCCGCCCATCGTGCACCGGGACTTGAAATGCGACAACATCTTCGTGAACCAGAACCAGGGCGAGGTGAAGATCGGGGATTTGGGTCTCGCCGCGGCGCTTGAAAACCAAAGAACCAAGTCTGTTATAGGCACCCCAGAGTTCATGGCCCCCGAGCTTTATGACGAGGACTACGACGAAAGAGTGGACATCTACTCCTTCGGGATGTGCATCATCGAGCTCGTGACGCACGAAGTGCCGTACCAGGAGTGTTCCAACCCGGCGCAGATTTACAAGCGCGTGACGCAGGGCGTGCGCCCCGAAGCGCTTGACAAAATAATCGACGCGGACTTGCGGTCGTTCATTTTGAAGTGTATCTCGCCCATCGAAAAACGGCTCAACGCCAAGGAGCTGATGAACGACCCGTTTCTGGACCGCACCACCAAGCCGAAGGTGGTGGAGAAGGTGGTGAGGGCGGTGGTGGAGGAGGAGCCGGAGGTTGAACGCCCGGGTGGAACGACGCAGTTCGTGGTTGCGAAGGAGAAGAAGGAGAAAAGCTCTTCTGTTGACAAAAACGCTTTTGCGAATCAGGGGACCAACCCGGACCAGGACGGGTACACGCCGCGGTCCGCGCGGGAGTCGCTCGCGGATGGGGAGTCTGGGGACACGGCGGTTGGTGCGCGATCCGCGCCGGCGAGCGAATCGGGGGACGCGGAGTTTGAATCGCGCGAGCTAGGTTCGTCGCGGCCGGGGAGCGAAAAGGGAGACCCCGGCGTTCCGAGCTTCGCGCAGGTCACCGCGGAAGGCGCTTCGCGCGGTGGCAGCGAATGCGGCTCGGAATCCACCTCACCCACGAACGCGCAGCACGGCACATCTTCGCGCACGGGGGGGGACAGCCCGGGTGTGCACGAGCGCGGCGAGGGAACCGGTAAGGATGGTCACGCCGGCGCCGGCGTTTCCGAACACCCATCGCCTTCGGGAAGCGCGGGCGACCTCGCCTCGGAAGCCGGCGACGCGCCCCTCGGTGGTTTGCCAAGAGCCAAGTCCCGCCTGGGTTTATCCAGCTCACGAGACGCGAGCAGGGATAACCTCCCCGCGCTCGCGGAACCCGCGGAGACGCCTTCGGGTGTTGAAAAAGGTGACCCGCCGCGGCGCAAGGGCGGGTCGCTTGATTTCAGGGTCAAGGGGAGAATTTTGGAGGACAAAACCTTGCGGTTACGGCTGAAAATAGGCGACGCGTCGGGGCACACGCGGACCGTGGAGTTCCCGTTCAACACCGACGCTGACTCCTCATACAGCGTCGCGAGCGAGATGGTGGACGAGCTTCAGCTCGCGCAGAGCGACATCCGGACCATCATGAATGAAATCGAAAGCGAAGTCAAGTTTCTGGACGTTGGGTCGGTGAAGAGCGGGGACACGCCTGACCCTAAACCCGAACCGCGTGAGAGCCACGCCGAGAGGACGCAAGCGGCGGGCACGAAGGAAAAAGGTCAAGAAAGTTCGTCAAAAAAAGCAAACAGGTCCTCCGCGCCTGACTTGGCGGGGGGGTACACTTCGGGCGACGGCGGGCCGCAAACGCAAAGCGCGTCGCCGTCGTCGCGGCCGATGACGCGTTCGCAGTCGCACCACGCCGCGGCTTCCATGCAACCGGCAACCGCGCCTGTGACCGCGGCTGTTTCGTCACCGCCGAGCCGGTCCGCGTCGCCCGCGCCGGCCACGGCGCGGCGTTCCTTCGGAGACGCGCAAACCGCGCCGCCGCCGTGGCCCACGACGTACCCCGCCGACCGCACGCCGCCGATTGGCGCGATTGGCGCGTTTGCGCAAATCCCGCCGCCCCCCTCCCCCGCGGTTATCGAAGCCGCGGTTGAAGCCGCGGCGCGCGCGGCCGCCGCGGATCTCACCGCGGCGGGCACGCATTCGCCCCCCATAGCGCAAACTCAAACCTCGCAGTGGGCCCCGCCGCCAGCCGCCACAACGCACGCGATTTCGCAGCTGGAGCAGCAGATGTCCCTGGTGCACATGCACGCCACGGCGCACCCCGCGCCGCACCAAACCCACCCCCCGCATTCCTTCGGGCCAGGGCAAACGCGGGGCGGCGCGCCGTCCTCCACGGCGTCCTCCGTGATTTCCGAGGACCTTGCGTACCAGCCAATTGACGAGGAGGACATCCACGAGGAAAGGGAGATGGAACAGCTGGTGGCGTCGCAGCAACGGGAAACCGCGGATATGGCTCGGCGGCACAACCAGCAGATGGCGGAGAAAAGGGAGGCGATGACGCGACGCAAGCTGGAGCGCAAGTCGCTGCTGGGCGGGGTTTTCGGGACGCACGGCGCCGGCGGGGCTTCGCATGTGGCGACGGCGAGTCACGGGGATGGGCACGGAAACAGCGCCACGGGCACGGCGCCGCGGCCGATCGGCGCGGCGGGCACGGAAGGCGTAGGGATGGTGGCGCCAGGACGACCTCCCATCGCGAAACCGCCCGGGTTGTCGCACCAAGGACTGGGAACCGGCCCGCCGCCCCCGGGAAGCACGCCCCCGACGAGCCCCGCGTTTAACGCCACGAGCGCGAGGCCGAGCTCGCATTCGCATGCGCAAAACAACGCACACGCACACGGGTCGCAACCGTCGTACGGGGCGGCTCCGCACGCGCCCGTCCCTGTTTCGGGGGCGCCGCCGTCGTACCCCCAAGCCGGCCAGCCCGCATCGCGCGCGCCCGCCCTGACGCACATCGCGCAGGCGGCGCACCCCACCCCGGCGCGTTCGCTTTCGGGCGCGAGCGCGAGTGCCAACGCGAGTCTTATGAGCCGGTCCATGTCCAACGGCAGCGTTGGTGGCGGTCAGGTGAGCAGCGGGAACAACAGTGACGACGGTAAGCCTAACGAAAAAGCAGTGAAACAGGCGAAGGCCAAGGAGAAGTTGATGATGATGGAAGCAAGCGCGTTGCTTAACCTGGATGGGTTTTCCAAACCCAAGGGGGGGGGGGACGCGAAGGGGAAGGAAAGCCAGAGCATGAAACCTAAGAAGGAAAAAGCACCGCCGGCTGGTGATGCGAACGCCGGGGGGCAAACCGCCAGCACAGGGCACACGCAACCGCCCGTGGGTTCCTCCGGGAACGCAAACAACGCCCCCACGCTCGGTTCGGAACCGGCCGATCGGTGCGTCAAGCCCACCATGTACGCCCCCACGAACGGAAGCGTCGAGGCGTACAACGGCGACATTCCGCATGCCACGGGCGTCGCCTCACCAAACGCGCCCATGCACGCCAACCCCAACGCGCCCATCACCGGCAACCCCCCAACGCACGCACACCAAACCCAGCTCGCGCAGCAGGAAGCGCAGTGGCAGCAGCAGGCGCAGCAGGTGCAGACCACGATGCAAGCTCAGCAACACGCGATGCAACAAGCGTCCGACGGTTTTGAGCTCCGAGAAACAAACCTAGGCACGACGAAATAGGCACGATAGAGATGTATGATAACAAATCAAAACAAAACAACCAAACCCGAAGCAAGCAGATCTCGAACCCGGCGGGCGCTACGAGTACGCCGCACGCCGCGGGGCACATCGCGCGTTCGATTGCTAAATATCTTCGTCCCCAAGGGTTTGTCGTTTACTTTTTTGTCCTTGGTTTCTCGGCTCCTCGACCGTCGACACAACGCATCAGCGCGCCTGGCGGTGCCTCACTTCCCCGCAGCTCGCCGCGTCCTTTCCCCAACCAGGATGCGTACTTCGAGGACTTGATGACTTGAGGACTTCGGCGTCTCCGAACGTTGATTAACTGTTTAGTGTGTTCCGATGGACCGCCCGATGGCGTCCGGGACGTTCGTTGATATTCAAGGTCTCAAGGCGCGGCCTGACCTGAACGGCAAGCGCGCTGTGGTGGTGGCTTTCGCGTCAGATCGTGAGCGGTACCACGTCAAGGTCGGCGGCGAGGCGCTTTATTTAAAACCCGCGAACCTGACGGTGACGAACGCGGGGTCGACATCTGGAGGTGACTCCGCACACAAAGCCAACCGAAACGCGCGGTGCCAGTGCGGGTCGGGGAAGAAACACAAAAAGTGTTGCGGCGACGGCAAGAGCAACGCGGGGATTTTCCCTCTCGAGCAGTGGTCGCAGTCCACCAATCACGTCATCAAGAAATACAAAACACTGTCTCCTGAAGAGTAGGCAAGGCTGGCTATCGAGACATGGCTGCCACACGCGAACATGAAGCAGGCGGGCGACGCGGACGCGGAGGATCTCCTCGAAGCGCACACGATGTGGGCAAGGGCAACGCGTTGCTTACGCTCCGGTGATTTGGACCAGGCGAAAACTTTATTCGTAAGCGCTTGGTTACTCAACGACCGCGTGTTCTTGGTGTTCGACCGCGTGTTCTCGGTGTTCATGACAGAAGAGCCTCCGGGCAGTTTTGAGCGCATGCCGATGCTCACTTTGCGGTTGCACATTTTAAAGTCGCACCTGTTTCTTCGTTTAGGGAACGGGAAAGTCACGGTGCGTTCGCTGGACGACGCGCTGGGGGGCGCGACGAGACCCATCCGCACCGAAAAAGAAGCGCGTATGCTTCGCGCGATGTTCCACGGCAGCAAGGCGACGAAGAGCGACAAGTGGTTACCCGACGAATTCAAACTGTGGCTCAGCGACGCGCATCCCGACGACCGCCAACAGTTCGCCGCGCACGCCTGGCTCTCGATTCTGGTGTTTCGAGACGTGAAACTCGGATCGTACGACGACGCGGTTGCGTATCTTTGAGCCGCAAAACAAAGCAACGCGCGACACGTGTATTTGCACGGCGAACGCGCCAACGCGGATCGGGGCACCTCTGCGATTGGCCCACAATCTCCACCTTTTTGGAGGTTGGCGCACACGCAGTTCCCGGTCGCCGACGGAGGCACGGGCGTTGACGCCAAGTGTATCGCCATGGCCAAGGCGCGCAGAGCGCTGGACGACCAGGGCGTCGCGGCGTTCGTGGACGCCATGCGCGCCGCGGGTATTGACCAGCACGACGACCGCGAGGTGAATAAGATGCACGGAATGTGCGTGAAGTGCGGCGCGGCGAGGCACGCGGAGGGCAGCGCGCTTAAGAAGTGCGCGTGCGAGCGGGCGTACTGCTGCGGCGAGGCGTGCCAGGACGGGGACTGGGCCGACCACCAGGCGATGTGCCGGCTGGCGGCGCGGGCGAACTAACCGGAGAAGAAGGAACCGGCCAGCCTCCGCCCCTGACGCCGGCCCCTGCCGCCGGAGGTAGATTTGGACGAAGCCATGTACGGAATTTGCTTCAACTGCTCCACCGGGTACGACGACCCGGGGACGGTGCCGGCGGCGAAAGGTTCCGAACGCTGCAAGACTGGGAAGTGCCCGTGTGAAGGCGCGCATAACGCGATTCGCGTTTGCGAGGCGTACGAACGACGACGCACGGAGGATGTCACCACGCACGGCGCGCACATCGGTGAGTGGTGGCACGGTATGTCGCACACGGATCGCGTGAAACTTGTCAGGAAGTTTTCGGAAACATGCCCAACACGCGGATGTCGGATGGCGCGATGTCGGATGGCGCGACGACAAAAAACGCGACGACGAACGTCGGCGTCGCGCTTGACGAGTACGACGAGGAATTCTTGTCGGGAAAAAAATGCTTGTGTTAGGAAGGTCAGCACGTGGAACGCCACCCGCACACCGATGCGCTTCTTCACGAGCTTTGGCTTAGGTCGAAGTGGAGTTCGGAGGGTCCCGAGAATAAACAGAAACTCGAGACACACGATCACGGCGTTTGTTTCGACGCTTGCTAACGACAGATTTTGCCGAAGATGTGGACGCCGGCGGGTAAGACTGCTTTTTTCGCGCCGGAGGTCAAAAGAGACTCACTGTACGACGCGATGGGCGGCACTCCGCAGGTGTTGACCGATAAAGCTGACGCCGAGACGGTTGTAAGAATCAACAGAATGATCGAGAATTGGCTCGTGTTGGAGCCGTCGGCGTTGACCTACGCCCTGCAACGACGGTTCGTGTCGCTGAATTTTCACGAATCCGAGCCAAGCGCGAGCGTGCGGCACGAATACTCCAAACTCTCGGGCTGCGACGCCTGCGGCGGGCCGTGCGACGGCACGCGATCGTCCTGTTGCAAGGGCTGCGCGCTGCTGACGTGGTGGTGCAGCTTGGGGTGCCGGGAAAGCTCGAAACACGCGCGAAAGTGTCTAATCGGAAGTCGCGAAGCGATACTCGCGGTTCAGTTCGGGGTGAGCGCGTGACGAAGGACCATACGTTCGTCGCGGTTATAAAACACCCATCACGAAATGGGTTCCTTTGTGTGATGGTCCAACACACAATATCTTTTCATACATTTACCAATTGAATTACTCCCCCCTCCTCGTCTCTGTCTCTGTTTTGTCACCCTTCTTACCCCACGCTTCCCTCCAGCTTCAGAGACATGAGCTGGTTCACCTCCGCGGCGAACTCCATGGGCAGTTCGTTGAACACCTCGTTGCAAAACCCGCTGATGATGATCCCAACCGCGGTTTCCGGGTCGATGCCGCGTTGCTGGAAGTAAAATAACTGGTCCTCGCCGATTTTCGAAGTCGACGCTTCGTGCTCCACCCGCGCGGACGGCTCGCGGACGCTGATGTACGGGTACGTGTTCGCCCCGGCTTTGTCGCCGATCAGCATGCTGTCGCACTGGCTGTAGTTCCGCGCGCCCGTCGCTGAGGGCGCGACTTGCACTAACCCGCGGTAGCAGTTCCGGGATTTACCCGCGCTGATGCCCTTGCTCACGATCCGCGATCGCGTGTTTTTCCCGATGTGGATCATCTTCGTGCCGGTGTCCGCTTGCTGGCAGTTGTTCGTCAGCGCCACGCTGAAGAACTCCCCGACGCTGTTGTCGCCTTGTTGTAAAAAAATAAATGTCAGTCTCGTATGGGCAATCAGTCGGCGGAATGTGGTGATTGGGAAATACGTACCTTTTAAAACCACGGACGGGTACTTCCACGTGATCGACGACCCGGTTTCCACCTGCGTCCACGAGATTTTACTGTTATCCCCTTTGCACAGCCCCCGTTTGGTGACAAAATTGTAAATCCCACCCTTGCCGTTCACGTCCCCGGCGTACCAGTTCTGCACGGTGCTGTACTTCACCTCCGCGTTCTTCGCGGCGCTGATCTCCACGACGGCGGCGTGCAGCTGGTTCTCGTCGTACGCCGGCGCGGTGCACCCCTCCAGGTAGGAGACGTAGGAGTCCTCCTCCGCGACGATTAAGGTGCGTTCGAATTGTCCACTGGACTCGGCGTTGATTCGGAAGTACGTGGATAGCTCCATCGGCGAACGCACGCCTTTGGGGATGTAACAAAACGACCCGTCGCTGAACACGGCGGCGTTTAGCGCGGTGAAGTAGTTGTCCCCGACCGGTACCACGGACCCGAGGTGTTCCTTGATCAAATCGGGGTACTCCTTGATTGCTTCGGAGATGGACATGAAAATCACGCCAACCTTGGCCAGGTCCGCCCGAAACGTGGTGGCGATTGACACGGAGTCGAACACGGCGTCCACGGCGACGTTGGACAAGCGTTTCTGTTCGTTCAGCGAAATCCCCAGTTTATCAAACGTCTTTAACAACTCGGGGTCGACTTCGTCCAAGCTCTGTTTCTTGGCCATTATCTTCGGCGCGCTGTAGTAGGAAACGGCTTGGTAGTCAATCGTGGGGTACCGGTTATCGCTCCAGTCCGGTTCCTCCATCGTGAGCCACTTCCGGAACGCCTTCAACCGAAACTCCAACATCCACTCCGGTTCGTTTTTCTTGGCGCTGATGATCCTCACCGTCTCTTCGCTCAAACCCTTGGCGATCGTGTCGGTTTCGATTTCCGTCTTGAAACCAGCCGCGTACGGCTTGTTCAGCATGGCCTGGATCTTGTCGACCTGGTGGTTGGGAGGACATAAAAAAATGAGGAATCGGTCAGGACAAATGGGAGGATTTGGTGCTAGGATTACTGGATTACGGTTATACGTCACGGGGATCTCCCGAGATCGCGGGGGGCGAAACCCGAAACGCGCATCACGACGTACCTCTTCAGCCTTCGCGTCCTTCGGGGGTGGTCGGGGGGGGTCGGCGATGGCCTCGGCGCGCGCGTCGAGCCGTACGCCGCGAACGGGGGCGCGGCCGGTGAGGCCTTTGAGCGAGGACGACGTCGCCTTGTTGGCGTGGAATCTTTTAGAAGACGTAGCCCCCCGGCGGGCGCGGCCGGTCATCGCACCGGCGGCGACCGCGCCGACGCACGACAAAGCGCTCGACATGACTTACGTTTGGGAGCAACTGAGTTCCCTTCCGTCCAACGCTGCGCGTCGGTGAGTGATGACCTTCCCGGGGAAACGGGGAGAAACAAACACGTCTCGAGATTTGAGTGACGGCACGGCGGCCCGTGGGAAGAACGAAGAAGCGACTCGCGGATATGGTGGTGGTCCGTGGAAGTCAGTGGTGTCAGTCTGATGAGAATCAAAATTCTGGCACGTGATTCCCCCCTTTCCATTCCATTCTCTATCCCGAAGCACCGAAATCCTCCAAAGCTGAAGTGCGTTCTTTCGTCTGCTAACACAGCCGCTGCGCAGCGGCTGTGTACCCCCCCCCCGTGTATACCGCCTCCGATGGTCACGGTTTCCGCGGCGACTCTCCGCGCGTTCGCGCTGGTCACCGCGGTGAAGCTGTTGCTCGTGCCTTGTTACTACTCCACGGACTTTGAGGTCCACCGGAACTGGCTCGCGGTGACGGGCACGCGTCCTTTGCGTGAATGGTACGTCGACACCACGTCGCAGTGGACGCTTGATTACCCACCCTTGTTTGCGTATTTCGAAAGCGCACTCGCGGTCGTGGCGAACGTGGTGGACCCGAAAATGCTCGCGGTGCGGGCAACGCCGTACGCATCGAGCGCCTGCGTGTTGTTCCAAAGAATCTCGGTCATCGCAGGCGACGTTTTTTTGGCAATCGGCACCTGGTTTGCGGCGATGACACCAACGACGACAAAAAAGAAAAACTCCAAAACCTTCGCCGTCGCTTCCGCCACGCTCCTGGTGCTGTTCTCGCCCGGGCTGCTACTGGTGGACCACGTGCACTTCCAGTACAACGGGCTGGGGTTGGGAATTTTGGTTTTGGCGATTGGGTTCGCGGGAAGGGGCGACGCTCTTTTCGCCGCGTTTTTCTTTTCAGTAGCGGTGCACTTCAAGCACGTGTTTCTGTACGCCGCCCCCGCGTTCGCGACGCACCTCTTGGCGCGCCACGTACCTGGCGGGTGGCGAATGGGGTGGCGCACTGACCGCGTTTTATTGGTAAAAATCACGCGCCGAATTGCGTCGTACGTTTCAGTCGCGGCGTTCGTCACCGCCGTTTCCCTCGGGCCGTTCATCGCGAACGGCCAACTTTTAGTCGTCACAAATCGCCTGTTCCCGTTCGAACGCGGGCTAACGCACGCGTTTTGGGCGTGCAACTTCTGGGCGCTGTACAACGCGGGTGACAAGATTCTGGTGAAGGCGTTACGATTTTCGGGAGCCGTTTCTCAAAACGCCGTGGTCCCGACTGCGAACTTCGCCGGCGGCATGGCCGGCGCCGGCGGGTCGTTTTTGCAAACGCACTTGGCGTTACCCGCGGTGACGCCGTCGATGGCTAACGTGTTGGTGCTTCTAAGCTCATTGCCTGCACTTTATGCGCATGCAGTACGTAAAAGCCCGGATGAAGCCCGGAAGCAAACCAAACAAACCCTAAACCCTAGTGCCTTGCCAAAACTCGTCGCGCATTGTAACTCGTGCGCTTTTTACTTTGGGTGGCACGTGCACGAAAAGGCGATTTTGACGGTGCTGGTTCCGTTTGGTTTGGCGGTTGCGCTGGACGCGGACGACGAGCGTATTGACGCGGGTGATTTCGCGAAGGTGGCGGGGCAGTTTCTATTCTTATCCGTGGTAGGGACGTACGCGCTGATGCCTTTGCTGTTCGAACCCTGGGAATGGCTGTTGAAACATTTCATCCTTCTTCTTTGGGTGGTTTGTGTTGTTGGGCTGGTGCGGCAGGTAATCGAGACGAAACGCGCGCCCGGTGAAGATTCCCGCCACCCGTTGTTCACGCAAACGCAGTTTCTTTTTTTAACAACGTGCCTTCCTGTCGTGGAGCTTTACCGAACCTTCGGCCACTTTTTGGTGTTCGGGCCCGAAAAAATGCAGTTCCTACCCCTCGCGCTCGTCTCGGCGACGTGCGCGGCGGGCGTGACCCACGCGTTGGGCGCGCAAACATACGCAAACGTGAAAAACATATTAGTAAGACAAGGAAAGACATATTGAAAGACGTATCCTAAACCTAGTCATTATTGTATTAGAACCTAGTTTAGCGAGTCGCCGTTGATCGTGTCGGACCATGGCTACTGGACGTCGCCGGTGTTTCATTTCACAAACCCCCCCGTGGCGTGTTCCGCCGCGAGCGCCGCCGCGGCGCGTTCCTTTTGTTTTTCCCTGCCAAACGCAAACGCGCCAGCCGTGGTGATTGTGTACCCCAGCACGCCCTGCGCCGAAATGGGGTTGCGGAACACAAACACGGACACGATCGTGGTGAACACGTTCTGTAAGGATAAATAACCGAAAGTGTCAGTCGGCGAGTTGTGATATTTGTAAGATTTACCAGGGCCCTGGTAAGTGTTACGGCCGTACTGGCAATGCTACATACATCACGAGTAGTGCGCTGAAACAGGGGCTTGAACTAGAGAGGCGGGATATGGGAAAGCCCTAAGACGTACGTACCTTGACGTTCCCAAGGACCTGCATGGAAAGCGCGCCGACTTCCGAGGTCACCGCGAACTGCGTCAGGTTCACCAGAAACGCCCCGCCGCAGTTCGCCGCGAGCAGGGCAAACGTGCGTCGGTCGCTCCACACGAAGGCCAATTTTTCCAGTATCACGCCAGGGCGTTCCAAAACGCACGACATCGGCAACAGCGTGAGCATGGAGAACAAACTCATCCACCGTAAAAGGCTCATTGAATCCAGGCCCGCTTCTTTGTTCAGCAACAGCTCCTGTAAACAACTCTTCACGCCGCGCGCGACGTTGGACGCGAACACCAAACACACACCGAGCGCGTGGAACTTGGGCTCACCGCCCGCGGCTAACATGGCGCCTCCCATCACTGGCACCAGCGTGAGCCAGACCTTGCTCCGCTCCTGTTTCCCGAGAATTAAAACACCCCCCGCCGCGGTGAACGCGGGCGTGGACGCCGCAAGGGCTTGTTCAAGACTCACCTCGACGTACTTGAACGACGCGACTGCGAGGGCGACGGAAACGGCGAGGGTTTGCGACAGCGCGAACACCTTCCCCGCGTCTCTCCAGTTCTTCAAAGGCACGCGTCTGCTCCACCCCACGTTCGCGCTGAACTCGCACCACAAAAACGAAACCAGCATGTGAAGGAACGTGAGGAACACCGGCAACCCGAAATCCGTGCCCATCAAAAATTTGTTCGTCGTGATGAGCAACACGGTGGCGCAGTACCATCCAACAACCGCGGCGACTGCTTTCGCGGGGAGCTTGGGGGTTCGCCCGCCCCGAGTTTCACCGGACACCGCTCCGCTGGTGGAAGCGGACGACGCCATGCCGACACTCGGGTGCGCCACGAAGTGGCTCGCGATCGAGATGCGATCGAACGGCCGTGTTTTTCTCGATTTTGCCGCGAAATCTTGCCCGCACCAAAAAAAACAGGTTTGGGCCTGTAATCTTCGACACGCCGAGGAGGCGAGCTCGCGTCACACATGCGCGCGCAGCATGAGCGACGCACCGAGCGTTACTCCGCGTGCGGGTGGTTTTCAAACCACGGTCACGCCACCGCGTGCGGCGCGTGTTCCAGCGCCCCTGGACCCCGAGACCCCGGATTCTTCACCCCCTAATCCAAGTTCCGTCCAGAACAATGCGGGGCATGGGCAACAACCACGGGGAGGTTTCGGGGAGGCTTCGTCCGAGACCCCGAAATTTGAGGACGAGGAGGATGGTGAGCGTGGTGACGGTTTGGTGACCGAGCCGCAACACGTCGCCGAAACGCCTGCGAACGACGTAGCGACTGTCGCACGACTCGCCCTGCATGTACAACAACCCGCGACCTGGGCTGAGTCAGATGCGGACGACGACATGGAGGAGCCACCCGTGTGGCGTGACCCGGACGACCACGAGGTTACCGAGCCCGTTGGGGAGACGGACGACGAGATTCCTGAAGAGGTTGACGAAATACGTGATGACGACACAAACCAAGAAGACCGACCAGCACGCTGGGCATTCCTCGACCTGCGCGGACACCACGCCCTGGATTTGTACAACGAAGTGCGTCTCGTTGCTTTTCCAGGTGTTTGCCCCGAATCTCTCGTTTTGTTTTTCGAGATTTACATGTAGCGCGCCCATCCGCTTTCGCTAACCCGAACAATCAAATAATCCCTCTCCTCCCCTGCAACAGACCGGCGGCCTGGACGGTAGCTCATACGGCGACACCACTTCACGCCAGTTTCAAAACGGCAGGGACATCCAGGGAATTCCCTGGGCCAGGCTGCAGTACACCCGGGATCGGTACCGCCAAAAACGAGTGGCGGAGTATAAAAACTACGTCAACTTGGATTTCGACCCCGCAACGCTGGACCGGCTGTGTACCCCCGTCGCCGAGGTGTCTCCTGATGACGAGTTCTTTGTCTTCGCGCACAACACGCGTGCTGTGCGGTCCAACTTCGTACACTTCCAGCTGCGGAACCTGGTGTGGAGCACGTCGAAAAACGACGCGTACGTGATGAGCGAAAACAAAATCGTGCACTGGAACTCGCAGACGCGGCGGGCGACGACGACGCTGGATTTGGACGGAGGCGGGGGGGGGGATGAAAACAACACGCAATACGATAGCACTGGTGATTTCGACGATGACATGGAAGGCGGCGTTTCCGGATCCGGCCGGATCGGCGAGCGCAGTACCTCCGACGATACCTCCGACCGAAACGGAAACGCGCCTTCCGCGTCCGCCGCTTCCTTTTCGCGCTCCACCAACTTCCCGCGCGTACAAATAAGCACGACTTGCGTCCGGGACGGCTTAATCGCGGCCGGGGGGTTCGCGGGCGAGCTCGTGGTGCTTGACGTGCGAACCGGTAGGTATTTCCCATTTACCACATTCCGCCGACTGATTGCCCATACAAGACTGACATTTATTTATTTTATTTCAATCAGGGGTTTCGCACAGCACGCGTGTCACCCAAGACGACAACGGCATCACGAACGCGGTTGATTTCTTCACCTCTCCCAGCGGCGCCGAGGCGCTCGTGTGTTCGAACAACGACAAGCTCGTTCGGTGGTACGACGTGCACACCATGGCTTGCGTTGGGAAACATTTGTACCCATGGGCGGTGAACTACACCTCCGTCGGGGCGGGTGGTAAACTGGCGTGCGTGGTGGGGGACACGAAAGGTACGGGCTTTTCCCAACCCAAATCTCGGCCTCCCTGTTTGCCCATACAAGACTGACACTTTCTTTTATTGGTATCAAGACGCCTGGGTGGTGGACACGGCGACCGGGCGGCTCGTCGCGAAGGTACGTGTTGCGCGTTTCCCGAATCCCGCCTCCCTGTGTTCCCACACGAGACTAACACTTTGTTTTACCTATCGTAAGTGCGCCGGGCACCTCGACTTCTCCTTCGCCGCGGCATGGCACCCGGACGGCGTGCGGTTCGCGACTGGGAACCAGGACACCACGACGCGGGTGTGGGACATACGGCACCTAGGCCAGAGCCTGGCGGTCTTAAAAGGGAAAATGGGCGCGGTGCGTTCCCTGCGGTTCTCCAGGGACGGCGACTTTCTGCTCGCCGCCGAGCCGGCGGATTTCACACACGTGTACGACGTCAAATCGAACTTCACGGTGCGTAGTGGGGCTTTCCCGAATCCTGATACGCTGGTTACGGACCCTCTGTGCGTGCACTACTCGTGATGTATGTAGATCGTGATGTACGTAGCAGTTGCCAGTACTAGTAACAGTTACCAATAGTAACAGTTACAAGCAATGGTAACTGTTACCAGTCTGGTAACTCTTACAAATACATCACAAGTGCACTGTTCGGCCCGATTCCGGCCGACTGTGGAGGCCGAATCCCGTCTCCCTGTTTGCCGATTGTCCGGAGTAGTTACTCACACAAGTCACGGGAAGACTTACCTTTTTCGTTCACAAAAACAGCGCCGGCAAACGTTGGACCACTTCGGGGAAACCGCGGGGGTTTCGTTTTCGCCGTGCGCCGAAACGCTTTTCGTCGGCGTGGCGGATTTGACCTACGGCAGTGTGCTGGAGTTTGAAAGGAAAGGACTCGGGGGGGGGGGGGGGGGGGCAGTGAGTGGTGAGTGGTGAGAAATGGTGCGTGTAAAATAGTAGGTGCTTCAGAACCGTGTGGAGTATCACGCGAGAGAAATCAGAAACGTTGCAATCGAAACGACAGACGAAATAAACGAACAATGAACAACGAATTAAATGAACAACGAAATCTTCACACCCTGAACCTAAATCCTAAACCTCCTTACGGCCACGACGTGAACTGGAACACCTTCCCCACGATTTCCAGCCCGGTGGGGATTTGCCAGGTGAACAAACCCAGGTTCACGCAGTTCAGCGCGATGTGCGCGCTCCTGGCTTTGTCGTTTCCCTTCTGCATCTCGGGAACCAAGCCCGCCGCCATCGCCCAGAGGCACACGATACCCATACCCGCGTAGAGATGCGGACCCGGAAAAAGCTTGCCCACTCGCATGTACGTGTTCATGCCCCCCTCCACGGCGAGGGTCACTCCGAAGGCTAACAAAAGACTGCCCATGTTGAAGTGCTTGTTTTTAAAATCGCCCGCGACGAGCTCTTTTCTTGTGGCGGAGAGACCGGCAATCGTCTTTTGCGTTTCGGTCTGCGCCGGTGTCGGGGAGGCTTCAGAGTCACCGCCGGCCGGTACCGCCACCGTTGCCTTCAACGCCACGATCTCCTCCTGCGTAGTACGCACGCGTCGCCACTGCAAACCGGTGTACCCGGCGTACACGGTTCCGAACCACAACGTGGCGAGGAAAAACGGGTGCACCAGCGCCGCGGCTCTGCCTTCCAGGATGCCGTACTCGCCACCCTTCGCGAACGCTTCCTGCGCGCCGAACAGAATGGGGTTGGACGCGATGGTGGCGAGAAGCGCGAAGCGACCGGTGTCCACGGATTTTTTTTCGGAAGCGGAGACGTTGGTGCCCTCGGTGGCCTTCGACGCGAACACGGCGACGGCGCGGCCGGTGCGGGACGAGCCCATCTTCGATTGCGCGCGAACGGCGGTGCAGGCGCGGGTGCTGCGCTTAGCACCCACCGGGGCGACCGCGCGGAGCGACATAGTGGTAGTCATGGCGTTCATACCTGGATTGGACGTACGGGGACGAGAGACGTCGCGTGGCGATGTGGCGCGAGCTCGTTCGGCTCGCGCTTTGGTTCGTCACTTTTCGAAGGCCGACCGATACGTGGCACCTCGCGAGCCAGGCCTTTTTCGTCTCCAATGCGAAAACCACCGAAAACGCTCAGTTTTCGAGGGGGGGTGCCGCGTGACGACATGCACGAGGCCTTACACACGACCAGCGGCGCCCAAAAACGCAGGCACGGAAGCTACACTCATGTGCAAGATACCCAGGCGTCCGTGGCGCAAACGGATGCGCATGCGCTCCGAAGCGGCGGACGAGACCAAGGTGAAAACCTTTCCATAAAAAAAGCCGAAAAAGTCGAGTTGAAAACTGTACTCAGCAGTTTCTTTCCAACGAAGTTGTTACTTTTTGAGGCACCGAGATGCCGGACCTCCCCCCCCCCGCCCCCCCGAATGGCGCGACGCGACATACGCGCGACCGCGCCGTGGATGAGGTTGACCGCGTGTTCCGCGTTCTTCGCGAAGAGCTCGGGGTTTTAGTCAAGACCAGCACGCCGACCACGAAAGCGATCGCGGGCGTGTTGCTCGGTTCGTTCTTTTTGCACCTACTTCTTGGCACGTGGACCGCCCCAGTGCTCGCGTTAGTGCCCGATAAAACCGTGCCGTGCGTGTGGAACATCGTGACTAGTGGTTTCTACGAGATGAACGTTATAGGCGTGGTGGTTGACGTGTTGGGGGTGCTTTACCTCGGTAGGTTGCTCGAACCAATCTGGGGGACACCCGAATTTATCAAATTCATTTTCATCACGCAAACCACAGTTGGCGCCGCCGCGTTCGTGACGATGTACGTTTTGTACGTAAGCACCACCTCGCAGTTCTACCTCTTCGCGCGGTTCTCCGGGTTCCACGGCGTGTTAGTCGCGCTAACCGTCGCGCTGAGACAGCAGCTTCCCGAGGAACGCGTTCCGCTTCCGCCGCCGCTGGGCGCGGCGCTGCGGTTACGAAACAAACACTTGCCGGGTCTTTACCTGGTGGCCGCTGGGATTTTGTCCCTGGTGAACGGCGCGAAACACCACCACATCGGGCTGTGGCTGTTCGCCGCGTACGGCGCGCTGGCGGGGTGGTGCTACTTGCGGTACTTCCAAAAGGTCAAGATTGACAAAGACGTGAAGGACGACGACGCCGACACGGAAAATAACTACAAGTTCGGCGACGACAGGGAGGAGTTTGAGTTCGCGAAGCAGTTCCCGGAATCATGCGCGCCTGCGATTCGTGTGGTGACAGACCCGATCCACGGCTTGCTGTGCGGGGGGAAACGAGGGGGGGGCTCTGGGCGCCCTGGTTGGGTGGGGTACGCACGGGTGGACACGTCTGAAGAGGCGGGGACGAGCGCGGGGGATGCGGCGGAAACGTCGGCGACGGACGCGGCGGAAACGGCGGAGGAGGCCGCGAAGCGTCGCGCGCGCGCGGCGCGCGGCGCCGCACTGCTGGAGGAGAAGATGCGGAAAGCCAGTACAAAGAAGGCGAAGGGCGATACGTAGTTACCGTACGGTTTTGTGAATGATCATTCGACAAAGAATATCACGCGCGAGCCGTTGCCGCCAAAAAAGGAGTTACTTTTCCTTTTCCATAAATCTTTTCCCCGAATCGAAGGTGTTGGACATGAGCATGGCGATTGTCATGGGTCCGACCCCCCCGGGCACCGGGGTGATTTTGGACGCGACTTTAACGGCTTCGTCGTAATCGACATCACCAGTTAACCGGTACCCGGCTTTCTTGGACGCGTCGGGAACGGAGTTCGTCCCGACGTCGATGATCGCCGCGCCTTTTTTGATCCAGTTCTTCTTCACCATGTGCGCGCTTCCCGCCGCGGCGATGATGATATCCGCGTTTCGGCAGATCTTTTCCGGGTTCTTCGTCCGTGAGTGCACCACCGTTACCGTGCAGTCCTTTTTCATCAGCATCAACGCCGCGGGCATGCCCACGATGTTCGACCGCCCCACCACCACCGCGTTGGCGCCGCTCAACGTAACGCCGCTGCGCTCCAACAACACGACGCACCCCTTCGGCGTGCACGGCATGAACAGAGGTTCGTGGCCTTTCATGGACAGCTTACCGATGTTCAGTGGGTGGAACCCATCCACGTCTTTTTCAATCGTGATCTCCGCCAAAATCTTCTCCTCGTTCATGTGCTTGGGTAACGGCAGCTGTACCAAGATGCCGTGGCATTCGGGATTGGCGTTGAAGTCGGCGACGACTTTCAACACCTCCTCCTCGGTGGATTCCTCGGGCATCTCCTTGTGGAAAGAAACGATCCCCGCTTCATCACACGCCTTGCGCTTCATCCTGACGTACGTCGCGCTGTCAGGGCGGCTTCCCACGATCACCACCGCGAGTCCAGGGACCTTGCCGTACTTCTCTTTCAAAGCCGTGACTTCATCCTTGATCTCGCCGCGGATCGCAGCCGCGATGGCTTTGCCGTCGATCACCTTGGAGGCATCGGGCTTGCTGTTGTGGCCGCCCATCGTGGAACGTAGTGCGTGCCTTTGTGACGAGAAAAGGTAAACGCACGGCGGTCGAAGGGAAGACGCGCGGACAGAAGTGAACGCGCGTTGAACGCGACCGCGTCGCGATGTGGAAAAAACGCGATTTCGGAAGAACGGACGGCTCACACGGCACCGCCGCTGTAAGCGCAGAAGGCAAATCGACACGCAAACGCGTCGTTCATCGGTGCGCCGTGTCGAGTTGAAACCAAGCTGTTACCGGAAGTTATGTGCAGCTCCGGTGAAACGTCCCGATGAAAGTGAGACGCTCGTGAACTAAATTTTCACGATTCGACTCTTTCACACGCGGCGCGACTAGACTCTGCCACTCCCCACCCCTCCCGGCCCCAAAGGAGACGGCGGCGTCCCCACTCTGAACTGATACGCGTCACGTTCCGTGGTGCCGCCAAGCACCCCGGCCAGCATCTCTTCCCCGCCAACGGAATCGGCGAGTTCCCTGTCCACCGCGTTTTCGTTTTCATCGTCGTATTCGTCGCCGCCATCGCCGCGCATCCGTCGTTCCACGCGCGCGCGCAGGTTTTGCGCGACCGGCCGTTTCGCGAGCCAGACCACACTTGCGACGTACGTAACAGCAATCAGTGTGACGAACACCCCGAGAAACACCCCCCCAACGGTTCCGTTCACGGTTCCCGATTCGTGAATCATCTGAATCAGCAACACGACTTTGTGGGGTGAACGAAAAGTGTCAGTCTTGTGCGCGCAAACAGTCAGACAGTGCAGTCTTGGGATTTGGTGAAACACATCACGTACCGTTCGCGAACACCACGCCTCCGCACAAAACGCGCATCGTCAAAAGCGTTTTAGGGCCGAGCACCAGCTTCCCCACGATCGCCGGGTCGCCGCAGAACTTCACCAGCGGGATCAGCGCGAACGGCAGCTGCACGAACAGAATCACGGACGAGACGATGATGAGAAACTCGGCGTACTCGTCGCCCGCGACGAGAATCACGAGAAGCGACGGCACGATGGCGGCGCTTCGCGTGAGAAACGCGCGCAAAACGGGGTTGATTCGTATTTCCAGAAAACCCTCCATCACGAACTGCCCGGCGTAGGTTCCTGTGATTGTCGAGCTCTGACCCGACGCTAACAACGCGGCGGCGAACATGCCTTTCGCGGCGACGCCCAAAACGTCTTTCAGCATCTCGGGGGCGTTTTGAAGCGGGCGGTCGACGATCGCTCTTTTTCGCGTACCCGTCGGGTCGTCGAAAGAAACGTCCCGAATCGACCGTGCCGCGACAATCACCACGGCGAAGTTAATTACCAACGTCACAAGCAACGCGAGCGCGCACTCCGCGACGTTGTATTTGTACGCGCTGATTGTAAAAAAAGAAATGTCAGTCTTGTATATCGCGATGTATGGACAAACAGTCAGAGGTAAGACGTCCCTTCTGGTACGAGTATATCGCGATGTATGGACAAACAGTCAGGGCAGAGGTAATAGTCCCTTCTGGTACGAGTATGGGCAATCAGGGAGGCGGAGTGTGGTGGGTGGGAAATACGTACCTTTTAAGCGCGCGCTCGCCCAGCGAAAACGTCCGGCTCAGCACGAGCGCGCTGTGCAGAAAAAGGTTGTGCGGCATGACCACCGCGCCTAGCAGGGAAATGGCGATGAAAAGGGCGTTGGGGTTTGGAATGGTCGGTACGATTATCCCCACGAGCACGTCACCACCGTCCCCCCCCCCCAGAAGTGCCATCTGCGCCACGAAACAAATCGACATCACCGCCACGAGCGCGCCGATAAACGCCTCCAGTTTCCTTATCCCGAAGGATTGCAGGCCCAGGAACAGCAACGTGGAAAGGGAGGTCACCCCCACGCCCCACGCCGTGGGCAACCCGAAAATCAGCTTCAACGCAAGCGCTGTGCCGATGACCTCTGGGATGTCGCTCGCCACGATCGCCAGCTCGGTGGCAATCCACAGCAAATACCGCACCCTCGGCGGGTACTCGTCCCGCATCACCCTCGCCAGGTGCCACCCCGTGGCGAGCGCCAAACGCACGCACATCGCCTGTACGAACAAACCCGCCACGGTGGCCCAAAGCAACACCCACAACAGCGAGTACCCGTACAAAACACCTGCTTGTAAATCGCTCTCGAAGTTCCCGGGATCCACGTACCCTATGCACATCAAAAACCCAGGCCCACAAAACGCGAGGAACTTTCTCACGCTAAACGTGTCGTCGCCGTCGTCCATGCCGTGGATGTGTACGCTGCCGTGATCACCGGGTTTGGGTGCACTTTTCGTGCCTGCAGTGCTGTCACCGGTCCCGCCGGTGGGTCCGCGACCGCCGGTGGACTGGCCGTTGCCGTCGCTGCGCTCAGCGCCAGCCGCGAAAAGCTCACGCGCGATTTCGCCAGAATTCGACGACATCGCGCGCGATGACGCGAGGTGCAACCCTAACCCTAACCCCTAAACCACTCTCCCCTCGTCGCCCCGACCGCGACGCCACGCACGATGGATCGCGCCGGACACCTGGTGACGATGCACGACGCGAAGAACAGTGAGAAAGACAATGCGTGATGCGTTGCCACGAGGCGTGTGTCCATTTGATATTTTAGACTTTTCGAATAAAATAAACGTGCAAGTGCTAAAAATAGATACCACTCGGCGTCCTCCCTGGCACTCCTTCACGTATCTCTCCACGTCGCTCCACTTTCCGTCATCTTGACGTACATCTCCGTGAACTGGCGGAACCACAGGTTCTGGTCCACGGCGTACAGGTTGATAAACTCCAAGCTCTCGTCGTCGGTTGCAAAATTTTTATCGCTCGTCAAGCCGACGTGCGATCCCATCTCCAAGTCGTCGGTCGTCGCGCTCGAATTTTTCGCGGAATCCCACGGTCGAGCCAACAGCGTTCTGTAGTACGCGTTGTCGAAAACATACGGCTCGCCAAACCTCTTGCCTCCGATGGTGTGCGCGCCCGGGAGGCAGATGGTTTCCCTTGTGGTGTACCCCATGGCGCGGAACGCGCTTTTCGTGGAGGCGGCGCTTTCGGCAGGCATGCGGTTTTCGGGATCCGGACCTTGCGCGTCGACGCGGCCGAACCGGAGCTTGCTCGTGATTTCAGGACCGCCCGTGAGCTCCACCGCGTACGCGCTAGCCGCGGCTATTACGTCCGCGAAACTCAACCCGGAAGCGGGGCCGTCCCTTGTCGCTTCGAACACCGCGGTGACCGGCCCCAGACCGCGCTTCAAACCGAAACTCTCCGGCCTTGAAAGTTCGAAACGCACGCTCGCGTTGAAACCGCCGTCCCTATCAGCGACCGATCGCGTCCCCGAGTCGTGGAACACCAGCCGCAAAACAGCGGGGGCTTTTGTTTTCGCTACGTTCTGAACGAGAGCGGCGCGCAGAGCGGCGCGCGCTTCGGGGGTATCGACTTTATCGAGCGCCGTGAGCGCGGCGGCGCGGCGCGACGAACGAAGCCGGCAAAACAAACGCCGCAGCTGCGAGCGCTATTAGGTCGCGTCGGAGTAAACCGGACGCACTCGGTTTGGTTTTGGCGTGGTGCGACTCGTGCGCTGTGTTTCCCACAGCAACGCCGCACCGCACAGGTCGTCCGGATCCGGAACAAGATGACACGGTGCAGGTGACGCCCGACCACCTCTGCGTTCGCGAAACGCGAAGACCAACACACGACGACGACGATCGGGTTCGACTAAGTCTCGCGTGCGAACACTCAAGCGGGGTCGCACCGGCGAAGCGCGCGGCGGACGACATGTTGTCGGATAGAACGAGCTTCCCGCCTCCATGTGTGTGACTCGAACACGACCGAGCGCGCGTGTGTGGTATGATGAGGACGAGTCATCGCGATGACGTTGCTTTTCATCATCAGTAAAAAATCATTTTGCCGCTTGACGAACTTTTGAAGGCGGATTGGATTGATCGAGCCCTGCAATCAGTTTCCCTCGCGCCGCGTCCCTGCCTCCCTGGGAGTCGCACCGGGATGGCGAAGGAACTCACCGCCCTGGTGGACAGGCAGATCTCCGTGATCACCAACGACGGGCGGAACATCATCGGTATCCTCCGTGGGGTGGACCAAACCACGAACCTGATTTTAGAGGAGTGCTTCGAGCGCGTGTATTCCGTCTCAAGCGGGGTGGAGCAAGCCGTGCTCGGGCTGTACATCATCAGGGGGGACAACATCGCGGTCATCGGCGAGCTGGACGAGGAGCTGGACAAACAGCTGGACCTGTCCAGTATACGAGCCCCACCGCTGAAATCCATCATGCACTAACAGACGTGTAGTGTGATGAAACGATGGACACAAACGGGGTGAGGGAACGCGCAAGAAAGCACCCCACATGCGAAAGTTTTCGTCGTTGAAATATATAGCCAAGAATAGCACACACGCCGCGTCCTCGCCTCTCTCGATTCGCACCTCGCCGGACGATCACACGGACGCGGTCTAGTTTTCACGAAGCACAAAGGGTAACAAAAACGAAGCAAAGTACGACGAGAGAGGATATGCGAGAACGAACCTCGTCGGGTTTGTTTTTTCGTCAGAGTTTATTTGTCGTTTTTCTTTTCGTGTGGTGTGAATATACAACGCGCCCCTACTCCGACGTCTTTGTTTTGCGCGAATGTCCGGTGTCCGGGCTTACGCGCGCTCGCCGCGGATGCGGCGGGCGAGCTGGATGTCCTTGGGCATGATCGTCACGCGCTTGGCGTGGATGGCGCACAAGTCGGTGTCTTCGAAGAGCCCCACGAGGTACGCCTCGGCGGCTTCTTGCAGCGCCAGAATGGCGTGCGACTGGAAGCGCAGGTCGGTCTTCAAGTCCTGCGCGATCTCGCGGACCAGGCGCTGGAACGGGAGATTGCGGATGAGCAGCTCGGTGGACTTCTGGTACTTCCTGTGAGGGTCAATCGGTGATTGGGGGAAGGGGGGGGACGGCGTCAGCGAAGGCGCGGCTGGAAAAAACCCTAAAACGTGGGGTGCCTCGATTGATTGCGGTCTCGCCCTCTCGACATATTTGTCAGCTCCGAGCCACCAATTTGCCGCGTTTTTACGCGCCGGATCTGGCGTCGACGAGGGTATGCGTCACGTCAAAGCCAGCTGTGACGGGCGAATCACTCGTACACGTGACCGGTTCGAACGCATGCGCGTCGGGGAAGGCTGAGTGCGTGCGTGCGTTGTCGTGGTACACGCCCGCCGTCCGTCCCCGGGGACGAAATCCCCGATTTCTTTTTTCGCCTGTTGTACCGAAGTTGGTGACTGTTTGCCCATACGTACCGAATCTCACGCAACGCGACGGTACCGGGGCGGTACCTATGGGGTTTCTTGACGCCGCCGGTGGTGGGGGCGGACTTGCGCGCCGCCTTGGTGGCGAGCTGCTTACGGGGGGCCTTGCCACCGGTGGACTTACGCGCCGTTTGTTTGGTTCTTGCCAACGTGAGCGACGTGTGGGGGGTGACGGAACTGCGCCCGCTAAAAAGAAGAAGGTGAATGTGGGCTGGCTGGGACCAGTACTTGCACTGATCCGGAGTTCCGGACTGTTGCACTGTTGCACTCTTGCATCATGATTAACCCCTTTATTTGCACCTTCTCGATTTGCAAGCTCTCCCCAGCTGCCCAGCAAACTAGCGCGTACGTACACATTTGTCAACAACATCTCTGACTGCGGCCGCGCACGTCCCCGCTGCCGACGTGGTTCGACATAAGCCATGTCGTCTGCTGAGGAGACCGCACCGCTCCTCGCGCCCGCCAAGGCGAGCCGCATGGTCGGGGCTAAGCGCGCGGGCGCGGTGATAGTCATCCTTTGCGTGACCGCGCTAGCGGGTCTTGTGGGGCAAACCGAATCCGGTGGGGCTGTCCTTCAAGCCGTGTCTGCCGCCACCTCACCCGCGCGTTTCTTCTCCGGGCTCGGCGGTGGGGAATCCGCAGGCGTCGCGGACGCGCGCAAGGCGCGCAAAACCGCGAGCGCTGATTTCGCAGCCAAGGAACAGGCTTCGCTGGAAGCTTTCGACGTGGCGTCTTCCCTGGAAGCCACCGCGGTCGCAGCGGAGGCAGTCGCGGTGACCGCGCGCGACGCCGCGGTGACGTCCAGAGTGGAGGCTTTTCACAAACGTGTGGACAGCACAAGGGCTGCGGAAAACGCGGTTTCCGGGCGAACCGCGGATGCCGTGGATGCCGCCGCGGAAGCGGCGGGTGAGTTGGCGGAGGCTAAAGCGTCGCACGGTGCGGCGAAAAAATAACGCGACGCCGCGGCGGCGGCGGTGACTTTGCTTAAATCGGAAGCAAAGGGACACGGCACCGCGGTCGAGGAGACCACGAAAGAGGTGGCGAATGCGACAAAAACAGTGGAGGCTGCTAAGACGCAAGCCGCGGCGGCGTCGGCGGCGGCGAGTGAGGCGGAGCGCGAGGCGAAAACGGCGGACGCGGTTGGCGAGGAAACGGCCGAAGAAGCGGACGCGCGCGCGGGTGTTGTCGCGGCCGTCTCTGCTGACGCGCGCGTCGCTGAAATCGCGATGGCGACCTCTGAAACAGAACTCGCGGTTGCGGTCGCGGCGCAGGAAAATGCGAAGCTGGTGTTGTCTGACCGCGCCGACGCGTTGGTGGACGCGGGGACAGAGTTGGAGACTGCGAAAATTGCTTCCGCCGGAGCGCAAAAAGCGTACATCACCGCAGCGGCTCGTGAAGCCACGGCGAGAGCAGGTGGCGACGCCGCTGTGGAGGATTCGGGAACGGATTTAGTTGAGGCTTCCGTTGCAAGGGCTGCTTCCGAGGAGGCGGCGGTTGCGGCGGAGACGGCGGCGGATGCGGCGTCTGCGTCGGCGGACACGGCACGCGCGGCGGCATAAACCGCGGGGTACGCCGCGGAAGAAGCGGTCGCGGACGCGCAGGTGGCCTCCATAGAACTCGTACGCGCGGAAGCGGCGCTTCGGCTGGCGGAAGCCCTGGGCGATGCCGCGGAGGAACTCGAGGATATGAAGGACGATATGAAGCAGGCGGAGTAAGCGTGGGAACGCGCCGTGACCTGTTTAAATTGAAAAACTGAAAATTGGAAATGCTCGCGAGTTTTTTTTTGTAAAGAAAAGTGTCAGTCTTGTATGGGCAAACAGTGTTGGGATTTGGGAAATCCTTCAGAAAATAGTGAAAATACGAACTCTCAAATGACCCGCAGCCGAGGGCTGGTTTTCGCTTTTGCCTCGGGAAAAACTTTCGAGACGGACGACCCGTAAACTGGCCGCCGTGTTATCGTCGCGCATACTTCGAACGCGACGCGCACGGGTCGTGGGTCGTTTGTTGCGCGCGTGGAAGGGCGCCTGTGCACGTGGCCGAAGTCGAAGGCGTCGGAAGCGGTCCGGGCGTGGGCGGGTAACGGAAACTCCGCTCCGGGAATTGGACCGTGGCAGACGAAATCAATCGCGACACAGGTTATCAGTCCCGTCGCTCTCGGGGAACACCAAACGGGAGTGGCTCGAGGCTTAATTATACCCGCGTTGGTGTTACGCGAAGGTACATCGACCTCCTAAGCCCGTTGCGGTCCTCGCGCGCTTGTTTTCTGGTCGCGGCGGTCAAAGCGGGTGACGTACGGACCCGAGAGCCAACAGGTGTCGCGGCGAATCGAGTAAGAATTTTTCTCAGAGCCAATCAAGGGGTTGGGCGCGATGGAGGAGGTTCCCGAGCGTCGCGCGCGCGCGAGAACCACGAGTAAACCGGCTCGTTACCTCGACGCGCCTGATGAGGAGGAGCCACCCCCGAAAAGACAGAAAGACATGCCGAAAGAGGTACGTGTTTCCCCACCCTCGCCAGATCCACACAGCTCAATCAGTTCAGATCCTCGAACGGGCGCAACGTCAGCTGTCAGTTTTTCGGTTTTGTTGGTTTTCGTTTTTTTGTTTCAGCGACGTGTCGTCCCGCGACTCTCGACGACGCTTCAACGTTTCGACGTTACCCTAAACCCTAAACCCCCGACCGCGCACTGTCCGTACCCTGACTTTAAACCCTAAAACCACGCACCGCAGAAATGTGTCCCCAAGCGTCAGTCACCTTTCTCCGCGCTCGGCCCGCGGTGGTCCGATGCCGAGTGCACTTTGTTTTTCGAAGCCCTCACCGCGCATCGCTTCCGGGTCCTGTTGCAACAGGACCCGGAATCCGGGACGGTTTCTTCCAACACAAAGTGGTCCGAGATATCCAACTCCGTCCCCGGCCGAACCTCCGAGATGTGCGAGAGCCTGTTCAACCTGAACAAAACGTTTCTATCCCTGCCAATCGGCGCCGTCACCGCCGTGGCGTTTTCCGCATCCATGAACGACCAGTATGGCAAGGATCTGGGTTCCGCCGGTTACGACAACGGGAGGGACGATTCGGAGGAGTACGGGGACACACGGAATGGGGACACGCGGGAAGACACGCCGCCTTTCGGGCCGGGCGACACCACAAGAGACTCACCCGGCCGCGCGCATTTGAAGCAGGCGCACCACGTCGCAACCAACGGCGGCGCGCCGCGCGTGGTGGGAAGACGCACGCCGCGGTCGCACCCGTCGCACGTAAAGAAAAAGGACGTGCATTCCCCGGAGTACGACGCCCTGGAGATGGCCGGGCAGGCGTTGGTGTCCATGTCCCCAGCCCCGGTACCGAACCGTGGTAACAAGCAACGAAAGGAGGATGGGAAACACGGTGGAGACGACCCCGCGCGCGGGGTCGTTTCGGAAACCGCGTTTGGGTCCCCCGCGCCGTCGCCCAAACGCGTCGAGCCGCGTGTGTCGGGCGATGACATCTCCAACCGCCCGTCCTCGCGAGCGCTGTTTCCCGCGGGAGGCTCGGATGATGACACAGCGAAAGGTACCACGGAAACCGGGGTGTTGGGTACGGACGCTGACGCCGACGATTTAGCGCGAGGACGAGTCAGCGGTTTGGACGACGAAGCCTTCGGGGCGCTGGACGGGTTGTTCATGCTCGCGGACGCCAGCACCAAGGCGTTTGCGGGGTCGCGAAAGAAAGGGGGCAAGTTCGCGGGCAAGCCTCCAAGAGCGCCCACGCCGCGCGCGTCTCCCGCGAGGGTTCGGAAGGGGGACGCAAACGCCGTCGCGACGCCGGCGCGCGCGCGATTCGGAGCGCTCGGCGTGAAGGACGCCCTGGAGGTTGGTCTGGGCGTCCCCCCACCCGATGGTCGTCTCGGTTTGCGTCTTTCAGGGCAAAGCCGCAAAAGCGCTTTGAAAGCGACGCAGCCTGTTCGTCTGCGCGACGGCGTCGCGGGTGGCGGTTTCTACAAGTCACCCGGAGTGGATATGTACCTGCACCCGAAGCAATCAGACACCACGGCGCCGCGGCCGAACGCCACGAACAAAGCCTGGCGGCACGGCACTTGGCGGTACGCCGATCCGGACACCCCCGGCACCGCGCAGCTCACCAAAGGTTTGGGGCTGATGGGCCCGAGGCACGTGGAGGAGGATACGCTGGAGACGAGGTTGGGAAGCGGGGCCTCGTGTTTCGCGCAGGGGATTCCCGGTACGCCGCGAGGTACGAACGGTGTCGCGGGGACGCCGGCGGGGACGCCGGTGAACCGAAGGATCCCAACCCAAAACTCTTCCCTGTTCGCGAGCACCCCAGGGGTGTTACGCGGCGCCCCCAGCGCGGCGCGCCGACGCTGGTTCCTCGCGGAACACTTTTACGGGACGATCGATAAACCGTGGTTCGTGGCGGACGGATACGGGCCGTTTCTTACGCACCTGGGGTTGGACAAACCCGAACAAAAGTTTAGCAAAAAGGAGTGGCTCGAGGTTCGCACGGCGATGGGCGCGCCGCGGCGTTTGTCCTTGCCGTTTTTGAGACACGAACGAATCTCCCTGGAGCGCTGGCGGGTGGAGACGCGAAACGCGTGGGCACGAAGCGCGGGGGCTGTGTCCAAAGCGAGCGTACCTGTGGCGACCGCGATGGTGACCGATGACGCGGAGGGTGCGCAAACGACCGCGTCGCAGGCCGCGCTGGAAGATACCGAGCAGGAGGAAGACTTATCGGAAGACTTATCTCGCGCTTTCGAGGTTGGCGATCGCGTCGCCGCGCGGCACCCGCGCGTGCTCAACGTCAACACCGGTTCGATTCTCGTTTTGAGAGGCGCGCGGTGCCTCGTGCAGTTCGACCGAGTCGAGCTCGGGGTTGAGCTCGTCAAGGATATCAACATCGCCCACCTTCCACATCACCTGGACGCGCTTCTTTTGGAGGAGGAGGAGAAGGAACGGGAAGAAGCGGCGGTCGCGGCGGCGAAGGAAGCGGCGTTGCTGGCGGGCGACGGTGCGGCGGCGGCGATTGCGGCGAACATTGCGGCTTCTGAAGCGGCTATTGATGATGAAGCCGCGAAAGCAGCCACGGCGAGCGCAATCGCGGCGGCAACCAAGGCGGCCGCGGCGGCGGCGGCGAGGGGAGACGCGGCGGCGGGCGTTTTGCTGGACGCCGTCGTCGGTCGGGCGCCGGAAACCGCCGACGCCGTCGCGGCGGCGGCGCGAACCACGGCGACTCGCCTGGCTCCCGCGCAGCCCATATCCGGGAACGGCAAGGCCGACCGCATTTCCATTGATGAGTCCTCCGCGAGCGCGCGAGAGGATGACACTTGCGCGCTCGCCGAGGTAACCAACGCCCTCGATTTGAAGGAACTGTGCGTTACGGAACTCCGGGCGATGAACGACGCGTTCGAGTCAAAGTCCGGCGACGCCAAGGAACCGCCGCAAAGCTCGCCCGGGGGAACCGTTCTGGAGCCTTTTCAAAGGCAATACGCGAACACGGTGCTTAAGCTTCGGGAGTGCAACACGCATTTGCAAAGCGCGATCAGTCGACTGCGACAACGGCACCGAAGCCGCGAGAACGGGGGCGGGAACGCGGGGGCGTGGCGCCGGTTTGCGCCCGGGGGGGGCACGGGGGCCGACGGCAACGGCGGGTCCATATTTTCCGTAGGCGACGACGCGGCGATCGCGAAAGACGCGAAAGACGGGTCGGGTTCGTTGAGTTCCGCGGTCGCCAACGCGGTCAACGGCACCACGCCTTCGGTCGGAGTCACCGCGTACGCACACGAAATCGTCGCCGCGTCGACGTACGTCGCGTGGTGTCGCCTCTGCGATTCCAAAAAGCTCAAAGGCGGGTCAACCAACAAATCGCGCGGCACCCACCACCCGTCGCTGTTCGCCGCGAAAGCCCTAGGCGCGTTGCTCGCGGTGCAACAGTGTACCGACCATGGAGTCGCCCAGCCCCTGTTCCGTGCCGTGTGTGATTTTTGTTTGTCCACCATGTCCCCGACGTCGTCGAAAAACGCGCCAGCGCTTGGCGAGCTGAAAGCCAGCTTTGAAAAGCTTCGAGTCACGCTTTTCGAGTTCAAAACGTTCAAAACCTAAGCGTCGGCGTCGTTCGCGGCGGTGGCGAGCGCGTCGCGATTGAGCGAAAAATAGCCCTCTTGTAGTACAACGTATGCAGTCACGAGTTTCCCTTCTGCACACGTGATTGGTAAGGTCGCACGCACTCGAATTGTCCTTAGATTTTCGATTAGCGCTCTCGGCCCCCCGCGCTGGTGGGGGGAATCGCATGACGATTTTCGCAAGCGAAGAAAATGAAATAAAATCAAAACTCTCCCCGGGGAAATGATCTTTGACTTCGTGGCTCTACAATCACAACGATCGCGCGCGCACGAGCATCTCCGCGATGTCCTCCGTCGACGCGCCACGTGGCGTCTAAACACTCACGCACACTACACAGCGAAACCTCGATGCTCAAGTCGTCATCCCCGGTCTCCCAAACGACGTCGTCGTCATGCACGTTCTCCGAGAAAAAAATTTGCCCGATCCCCTTGACCTTGCGACACTTCGCGTGGTGAGTCGAGGGATGCGCGAAGCCGTGGATGCGACGGGGCTTCAATTCAAGGAGTTGGATGAAGATACTGCTACCAACCTTGGATGCTTAACAACGCTTCGACGCCTGCAACGGCGAGGTCTTCCCAAGTGTGAATTCAGCCTGTGCAAGGCTGCGGCGAGGAGCGGACAACTCGAGGAATTGAAGTTGTTGCGCGCGGAGAATTTCCCGTGGGACGAATGGACGTGCACGTTTGCGGCAGAGAGCGGACACCTCAAGGTGCTGC
>Ga0209192_10000183_pt1 | contig 72006 bp, 95 predicted proteins | sample ArcticOcean_MG_C_11_FD_187433 | JGI IMG/M metagenome (GOLD analysis project Ga0209192, IMG submission 187433) | Marine microbial communities from western Arctic Ocean - ArcticOcean_MG_CB2_154 (SPAdes) (version 2) | ecosystem: Environmental > Aquatic > Marine > Oceanic | place: Arctic Ocean... | reverse complement strand
TCGTTCTGTTTCTTATAGAATAGGCGTGCGTGATTGTGCAACCAACGGTATCCGGCCGCCTTTTCCGCCCATTTTATAAGCAACTTTTCTTGTTTTTCACACCATTCACACTGTTCGTCTTGTTTAACACTCATATGGTCTATTAATAGCCTGGAAGATAATTCTCAAGTTCTGGTTCCATTTCTGATACCCACCACTTTTTTTTCACTGAGTCCCATTTTGCACCCAATGATTTAACGCGATCTTTATCACTAAAGGGAACATTCAAATAAATACATTCTTTCACTGGTGTATTCATATATTTCTCAGCTTCTGGTCGAGTTTTAAAAGACTTGTAGACCGCACCTGGATACTCATCAATTTGTGTTTTAGCCTCACCCCATGTGATGTAAATACCGGGAATGTGTCCTCGAACGACACTGTAAAACTTTACAGCGGTTCCACCCGCAGCTTCATAGGCTAATGTGTCAACTTCTTCATTTTTAGGATCTCCGTTGTGCGCCTTTACCCATTTCCATTCTACAACTTTTAATTTATTACGCACTTCATCTATAGCAATCCACAGCTCTTTATTTTTTACAGGTGTACCTGTGGAAGTTATCCAGTCGTTCTTTTTCCAGTTTATAATCCATGAAGTGATACCATTCTTCACATATTGACTATCCGTGAATATACACACTTCTTGGATATCCCTCTTCAAACATTCCTCGAGGGCTTTGAAAATAGCAGTCATCTCCATTGCATTATTGGTGGTATCAGGCTGTTTACCACAGAGTTTAAAGTCATCACTAACCACACCCCAGCCACCACGTCCAGGATTTCCGAGACAACTTCCATCAGTGTAAATTTCATACATGATTCTCTTACGAACTATTTTTCTAAGTCTATAACAAAATAAAGATGGCCCAAATGATGATACCCCTCGCTCTTTGTTGTTCGGTAGTTTGTTCGTCAAGTTTTGCGATGCAATTTATGGGTGGTGGCTTAGGCGGTTTGTTTGACACTTCTAAGCTTACAGGTACAATGAAACAAGCCCCTGCAGGTGCACTTTGTAAAGGTTTCTGTGGTGATTGTTCACAGGCAAAATATGACAAAATGCATGCGGGGTTTCCAGAAGAACCAGCTTCAAACTTCAAAGCGGTTTGTGAAAATAATAGGTCTGCATATTCTGGTACTCAAGCACATTGGGACACTCAGATTCGTAAAGCTGGTACCAATTGTTGTTGATAAACAGGTTTAGTTACCTGTGGGTTTATCCTTATATTCTGAAGCTTTCTTAGGTGTTTTACATATGACATCACCACAATGATCCCTATTCTGATACACAGAGTTTATGGACGTTGCTACCTCACTACAAGATTTTAGGGACCAGCGTCCTAACATAGGTTTTTCCACTTTAACGAAAAGTTCAAAGACTTTCTTGAACATTATCTATATTGGGAGGGATGTATTTAAGTGGCTTATCAGGTTTGAAAAAATTATTAAAGGGGCACCCTTCACAACGTCTGTGACGTATCGCACATGTGAGTGCATCAGCGTTCTTGATACAAGGTTCTTTCACGGATTTTTTCCGTTGTCGATAGGTTCGTCGTCGTCGAAGGGTGTAAATAAGGATTGGGGTTTGACCTAGAGCTAACATATACAAGACTAAGTGTTATCGTTTTTAAATAGCATTAACAGTGCATTTTAAAAATGATTTTTTGATTTAATTTACTAACATACCGAAACCAACAAATTAGTTGCTGAAAGCCAAACCACCCATTCCGGATTGGATGCGGAGGACGTTGTAGTTCGTGGCGAACATGTGCATGTTGGTCGCGTTGTTGGCAGTGTTCATGGTGACAGCCACCTGCGCGTTATCGATGCGCGAGAAGTTGCAGGTACCAGTGGGTTGGTGCTCCTCGGGCTTGAGCGCGAAGGAGTACGAGTACACACCTGGGTAGGGGCAGCCAGTGTGGTGGTTGAAGGATTGCACCTGGTTGAAGTACTTACCCTTTTGTTCCTTGAATCGGTCTTGACCGTTGAGGATGAGCTTGAAGGTGTTGAGGGGGCCGACAGCCTCTTCAGTGAAGGACTTGGTACCACCGACAGCGGGGCCGAGGGCAAGCAGGGGCGCACCGAAGCTGGAGGGCGAGACAACACAGTTGGAATTCAATGATTCAACGTTGGACACCATCTTGATTTCCGGGTCGGCGGACGCAGTGGTGAAGTTCCACAAGGTGGACGCGGTGGTGGCAACGTTGGAGAAGCACCACACCAGTTCCTTGACGGGGTGGTTGTACGAAAGGCGGACCTGCTTGGTGGAAGCAGAGTCAACAGTGTCGGTACCAGTGTGCTGGACCTGCTCGATCAGGTATTCATGACCCTTCTGGGCGAAGCGGCGACGCTCTTCGGTGTCCAGGTAGATGTAGTTAGCCCACACCTTGAACACGGAGGTGTTACAGTAGGTGGCGAAGTCGGACGCCAGGTCGATGTCAACGCGGACCTCGTGGTACTGGAGAGCAATCAGGGGCAAGTACAAACCGGGGTTGCGGTTGAAGAAGAAGAACAGGGGCAGGTAGACAGTCTTGCCGACCGCCGCAGTGGTCATCTTACCGTAAGAAGCCTTCTTGGCCGAGTCCAAGTAAAGCTCCGAGTACAAACGCCACCACTTTTGGTAGTGTTTGTCGATGCGCTGACCACCGATGGACAGCTCGACGTTGTTGACCGCACGCTCGGCGACCCAGCACGAGGCGGTGTTAGTAGTCGCCTTGGACTCGAGTTCGATGTACATGTCACCGACAAGGTCACCGTTACGAGCGACAGTCACAGACACGCGACCGGAGTTGGCGGCAGTACCGTTGACGGTCTGCTCGATGTTCTCCATCGCGAAGTTAGTGTGGCGCTTGTATTTCGCCTGGAAAAAAGTTACTTCTGGGTTACCGGTAAGGTAAACGTCTTGGGCGCCATAGGCGACGAGTTGCATGAGACCACCAGCCATTTTGAGAGTTGTTGTACTATATACAGAGAAATTAATTTTAGGTAAACGCGCATATTTTGATTTTGATTTTTCTCAGTCTATGTAAAATGTCGACACAGCCTGATGAAATTGAGAACGAAATCGAGGAGGGTGAGGTTGTCACAGATGATGAACTTTCCATGACCGAGGAAGATCAGGAAATTGATTTCGATGAAGAGGATGAAGAGGGTTTGGATATCGCAGGACTCATGACATCTTTAATGGCGACCCCTGATGGCGAGACCGTATGCTCTGCTCTTGTGACTATCGGTCAACAACTTCAAACACAAAACAAAATTCTTGTGAAAATTTTGAGTGAGATGAAAACTGCTTAGAGGAAAAAATATACTATAGTTAAATGGAGTCCACTCACTTCATCGATAAGGAACCCAACAGGTATGAAGCACTCGCTGAGTTGCAGAAACAGAAAATCCAATCGATGAATAGTGAACAGGTTATGGATACAGTAAGTAAGTTTGAACTTCACTGGGACCTACGAACCGAAGATTATAGAAACGCTCGCGAACTTGGATATCGACAGTACATCCACAAAGATAATTGGGATGAGAACAATAATCCTATCGCTGAGCGAATCGATATCCTGGCAATCAAGGGAATTCGAGAAAAACAACGACGTTTCTTAGTCGAACTTAAAAATCATGTAGCCGAACTTAAAACTGAAAAAAAAGAGGAATCTGATGATGGTATCACTATCCTGAAGCGAGTCAACAATGTTTTAAAACAATTGACCGATGGGTATGAAAATATACGAAGACATTATGTGTCTTATGAACGCGTAGTTAATCCCACTGCACTTCCGCAAGTGAGTGCAAATTCAGATCCATCCACGATGGACGAAGATGAGATTGACGAGTGTACACCTTACCAGAAGTGTCTATTGTATACACTCGACGAACTTTACAAAAGTGGGTACCGTCGCTACAAAGGACAGTGTTGTGAACAAATCAAGACGATTGATCGAAACGGGACGCGTGCCTGGGTTCCCAAATTTGAGATTAAACAGTTTGTATATACAATCGCACAAAAGGATGACAACTTCAAGAACTGGAAGAACTTTACGAGTAGAGGTTCCGTGTTCCGTGATGTTGTCGATAACATTTCAACCTGTGTGGATCCACAGTTCCCTGAGATTATCAAGAGGCGTCATGTCTGGTCTTTTAAGAACGGTGTCTTTGTTGGTAAGGAATGGATTCCTGAAAGGGGTGCACATGAATGTCGATTCTATCCGTATGAGAGTCAGGAATTCCGTTGCCTGGATCCAACGATTGTCGCCTGTAAGTATTTCGATCAACAGTTTGACGATTTTGCTCATCTCGAGAACTGGCAAGACATTCCAACCCCCCACTTTGACCAGATCTTAGACTATCAACAATTTGATAAAGAAGTATGTAACTGGGCATATGTCATGGGTGGTCGTCTATGCTACGATGTTGGGGAACTCGATAGTTGGCAAATAATCCCATTCTTCAAGGGTATTGCTGGCTCTGGTAAATCTACTCTATTGACAAAGGTTTTTGAGAAGTTTTATGAAAAAGAGGATGTTGGCACCCTCGCAAACAACATTGAGCGAAAGTTTGGTCTCTCGGCGATCAAGGATTCATTTATGTTCGTAGCCCCTGAGATCAAGGCGGATCTTGCGTTAGAACAGGCAGAGTTCCAGTCTATCGTGTCTGGTGAGAGTGTTTCCGTCGCTGTAAAGAACAAGACTGCCTCATCTATGGTATGGAAGGTGCCCGGTGTTCTCGCGGGTAATGAAGTTCCTAACTGGCAAGATAATTCGGGATCCGTTCTTCGTCGTATTCTCGCATGGAACTTTACCAAGCAGGTGCGGGAAGCGGATCCACACCTCGATAAGAAGTTGGAGAAAGAAATGCCTCTTATTCTTCTAAAGTGTGTGCGAGGCTATCTAGACTATTCAAACAAATTTAGGGATCGTTCCATTTGGAATGCAGTTCCACCTTACTTCAAGATTGTCCAGAAGCAAGTGGCAATGGTGGCGAACACACTCCACAACTTCCTCGAGTCAACCAACATCAAGTATGGTAAGGAGCTCTTCGTACCCCAGAAGATCTTTGTACAGATCTTCCATCAGCACTGCCAAGCAAACAACCTCGGAAAGCAAAAGTTCAACCCAGACTTTTATGTTGGACCATTCAGTTCCAGAGACATTGAAGTTCGGAATGTTGAGGTGACATACAATGGTGACTATTACCCTGCACAACCTGTCATCTACGGTGTCGATGTAGTGATCGATAGTGCAAGCTTTTCTAAGGACTTTTAAAAAAAATCGTGACCAATAGTAATATGAGCCAGTCTGTCAAAGAATTTGTCAGGCAGTCTGGTGTTGAAGTTCAAGCATCTAACTCCAACTCAAATGATGACAATTTTGTCAGAGAACTCGAAGAGACCATGCTCCGAAAAGAGCGTGAGCGTGCTGCGGGATTTCGTACACCCCCCAGACCGGTTCCCCGACAGGTCCAAGTTCCTGTTCGTCTTCAACGAAACCTTATCAATGATAGAACATATGAAGGTGCTTTCAAACAATTTGAAAATAATGCATCTTTAGACAATGAGTTTTCTGATCTCAATCTCAACTCCAATAACCTCAAAACCCTCTTTAGCTCACTTGAATTCAGTAAGTTTAATCCAGGTATGTTCAATGCTGGTGTAGATTCGGGGTTTGGATCAAAGGAAACTGTAGTAGACCTCAAAAAAATCCTTATGAAGACACCCCTAACTAAAACACCCATTGGTGAGGGTCTTTATCTGGACACGAAAGAGATTCGAGGTATTTATGGGCAATTTAAGACTGGATTTTCCCATACTAGAGAATCTGGTCCCAAAGGTGGTCTGAATAAGAACTTCTTCAGTACACAGATCATGTTGACACTCTCCAATGATATGGAGAGTAAAGGTGTTACAGTTAACATTTACCGAAATGGTAAGATTCGCTTTTCGGGTGGTTTTGTTGGTACCAACATCACTAACCAACCCGAACTTATCCGTCGTTTCGTTGTCGATAGGTACACCGACAAAAAATCATTCTTCTATAATCCCTTCATCTATAACAATCTCAGTGGTCAATTCAGGATTAATGGTCAATTCAAAAGTTTGGCAATGATCGCACAGAGGCAAATGATGTATGGTATGTCAAAGGCATCTTATGAACCTGAACTTACACCCTTCCTCTACGCACCAATCGAAAATGCGACTCTGATTCTATCGCAGAGTGGTAATATTCAGGTTGTGGGTGCGAAAAACCCTGGGGATATGCTTAAGGGATATGATATCGCCAAGGATTTCATGGAAAAACTCGATAGGGATAATCAAATTGATGTGACTGGTGTATTTGATAAGGGTACAAAACTAAAGTCTAGGACAAAGACTAAGGCTAAGGCTAAGGCTAAGACCCCCACCGAACCTAAAAGAAAATACACAAAGCGGGTACTTACCACGAACCAAGCGAACGCTCTCATGCTCAACTCTGAAATGTGTGCACGCATGAAGAAACCTGAACTCATCGATCTCGCGAGACGCATGGGTGTCGTGAATTTTAGAACCAAGGTAAGTGATGGTTCTCGGGTTGCGACCAAAGGTGAAATATGTTTGAGAATCAAGAATAGGACTGGTAACAAGATTACGTTCAAGAATGTGAACAAAAATAAAAATGTTCCACTCTCTGGATCTGGAAACACATTCAAGCTTGGTCGTAAGATATGTGGAGACATGAAGAAGGATGAGCTTCTCCGTATCGCGGCGATTCTCAAAATCAAACCTGACGTGAAGGAGACCAAGATGACATTGTGTAAGAAGATCGAGCAAGTCAGAAATAACCTTGCTAAGCCCAAGCCTAAGTCTCCACCAAAGCCACCTGCACCAACGAAGAGGCAAGTACAGCGTACCGATGCGAATGCGAAGCGTGATGTGAAGAAGGGTGAAGTCATGAAGAAGAGGGGTCTTGACGATAACTCCATCCGAAAGGATCTCACCAAGCTTTATGGTGACAAGTGGATAAAGAGGTACAAACCCAACCTCAATCAAGATGTCCGCAACATGAAGACGGCGCTCAACACCATCAACAAGAAGAATAAGACTGGTGTCGCTTTCAAAAAGGATATAGATGTGGTAAAGAAGAATGTTGTCAGTCGTTGGAAGATGCAGAGAAAGCGTGAACTTGAAGCGAAGTATCTCATGAACACTGTGAGTGTTAATGGTATCGCGTTCAACCTTAGGAACAACTATCGTCGTGCAGCTGCCAACTATATCATGAACAAAAAGACACCCCCCTCAAACAAGAAGATGGTGGAGTACAGACAATATTGGTTGAAATTTAGAGCCAATGCTAATTCAAATAAGAGTGCTAAAGGAATTAATCGGACAGTTAGAGCTCGGGTTGAAAAAATGTAAGAGTGAAATGATAAACTTGAGGATAACAAGCTGATCATACCGGTATTTGAATTAAAGTGTTATTCATAGTCGTGAGTGATGCACCACATAATACAGCGCATACCATGATGTATGATAAATCCCACCACCTACGGCTAAAAGTAATTACTGGTAATATGGTAATTAAATACATACCATGACCTGATATTGGGGCAATAGATATAGGTCTTTCAGAATGAACTGCAATTGTACTTGCTATAATAAAAATCAAATCTATTATATCAATTATTCTTAGTAAATTGAAGAGTTTAACAAAAGATATAACAAGAGCCAATCTAAAACCTATTTGTACAGTATTATTATATTTTACTGCAACTACGTCAAAACGGACTCTTGTCAGAGTTTGGGGTTCGACTATCACTGGTGGAGGAATTTCTTCATTGAAGGCTATAGCTACAGAGCCATCGGGTCCTTCAACTACCAGGTGTCTAGCCCCCTCCATAGACTTAATACCTATACAACTTTATTGTTTAAGTTCTCTGTAAAGTGTGTAAATTGTAAAAAATGAAATCGCAAATAATATATAAAGTAGATTTTGTGGAATAACAATAAATTCATTTAAGAGTTTCAAATCCTCTTCGCCAAGTTTACTTTTAAATTTATGTAAGTGTTCCAATAAGGTGTTTAAGACCTTTATCGCCAACAGCAACATCACAGCACTAATAATGATAAAAGCTATGTTATACATTACATCCCCTTTACCACGATAAAATCGAGATAAACCCAATAGCGCGAGTGATAAAGATACGTACCCACCGACATTAGCTAAACCCCTCTGGGCTAGGGCGATTAGTTCTTTGAACTCGGAATTCATTTATAATTTAATAACATTTAATTTTACGGTTGACTAATTTAGTGGGTTCAGCAATTTGTTTGAGATGAATAGTATGATACGAAAAATCGTATTTTGGAAATGTTTCTTTAATTTTATTAGAAAGTAGACTAGCCTGAACTATGTAAGGCATACCAGTACACACCGATGTTCGTTCAATTCCGAGAAGACTATCCTCCATTTGAACAAATTTCTTTAGCACTTCACCACCAACGCCATCCTTGTGCATCCTGATGTACATTCCCTTAGACGCACCATCACTGACATGAAAATTTTTAGAACCCTCAACTTCCTCAGACTTTGTGCGTCTCTCATACATGAGTGCCAAAAGTACGAGGGCTACGAGGATGTAGATCATTCTTTACTATTTAGACTGAAATTAATTTCGAGAGGTCGGCAACCTTCTGCATGATGTTTTGGAACTTGTACACAGAGTCAACCTCCGAGGGCTTTATGATTTCCAATTCAATTTGGTAACTCGCCTCCTCCTCTGAATCCATATCCACATTGTCACCCGAAGAGATGGTCATATCGATACTGAGGTTCTTGCGCACGAAGGAGTGTCTGGTCTTGGTTCGCTTCCGGTCCATTTCATACTCACCAGATGTGGGAATCTCTCTCGCCACACAAAAGCGCACGTCGAGGGGGTCACACTTGAAGTCCTCCTTGACGACAGAAATCTTCTGAATCATCGTCTGCTCACCAGATTCCTCATCGGAGGTGATGCGAATATTATTGCTGTCGCTGTAATAGACCTCCGAGGTGCTACTCTTGACACTTTCCCACCCCTTATACTTCTTCAGACCACTGAGGACGCGTTTCCATGTATCCTTCCCGACGTTGGTATCAAAGAGGGCGCCGTTATGCTTCCCTAGGCGAATCTCAACTTCGACATCTCCTTCAGCCTTATGGGCTTCGAAGATGGGGAGTACTTTCTCGGCAATGGTTTGAGCGTTCATCTTAACATTTAGAAAACGCGTCTTTCTCTTAAGTGTTTTTTATACATAACATTTAATGAAGGGGCTCGAAAATCATGGGAACACATGCTACTTCAACACAGCGCTACAGTGCCTGTTGTACATCCCAGCCCTGACAAACTATTTCGTATCCAATTCATATACGGGGGAGTGTACATTCACTCAGGAATATGGGGAACTTACAAAAAACTATTGGACGAAAGGAAATGAGGGTGTCAACAATGGTACACTCTTAAAACTTTTTCGTGAAAAGTTTCCTCGCTTCAAATCGAGTGAACAACATGATGTACAGGAAACTATCTTGTGCATCATAGACATCCTTGAAACATCGAGACCCGAAATAAAACACTGGTTCTACGGGAAAAAAACACAAGAAACTATTTGGCCCGGGGGGAAGTCATCGAATGAAGAAGATTTCAGTGTTCATTTGATAACCTCGGAAGGGGATGATATGGGAGAGATGTTATCTAAAAGTACTGACTGGAATACACTAGAGCAATTTGAGGACACGGAGGGGAAGGTGCATCACGTTGCCACAACGCGTATGCTCTTCTCAAAACTTCCTCAAGTTTTTATGATTTCATTTGATAGAAAAAGTCATGTAAAAATTATTGAGAATATCCTGATTGATAAATACGAATATAATCTCATATCATGTGCAGTGCATATCGGACATCAAAATGATGGACATTATGTGGGTTTGGTGAAGAGACGCAATAAATGGTTTTTAGCAGATGATGAGAGTATTCGAGAACACCCACTCCCTGAGGAGGCTGGTTATTATTTCATGGTCTACAATCTAAAAACTCCTTCATCTGAATATTCTCCTTAATATTCACGATAGTTCTGTAAAAGGTTCTCCGATTATTGGGGTGGTTCTTATCCGTCCTCCTCTTTAGGGGTTTCCACCACATTGGCTCTTCCCATGTGACGTACTTACACTCCACGATGGCTCCATCCTCGAACCAAGGTTCATCATCGATGCGATTAAATGGAATTTCACTCTCAAAAAACATCTTCCCCTTTTCCTGTACATACAGTCTCCACGCAGGTGTACCAGCTTTAAATCCAGGTGTTTCTCTCGAAGGTTCTCTCTTCATGAGAAAGTCCACTGTATTCTTCTCTTGTGGTTTCCATTTGAACATCGTCTCATGTGTACCGATGCGTATAGGTTCATTCACTGGTGTGAACACAAGTCCATCTATTTTTTGTGTAACCTTCGGGAGATATTCATCCATAAACATCCGAAAATCCCTCATGTGATGAAACGTCTTACACTTGAGACGATATGTATCAGACTTCATATAAATGATAGACTTCATGAGAGTCTTTGAAGCTTCTAGTCGTTCCCTCAGGTTTTTGTTCCACACGGATTCACCAGCGACATACACGGCGTCATACACCATAAGAGTTCCTTCGTAGAGTTCACCATCAAGGATGGTTCCGTCATAGGCACTCTTTTTGAGATTGATAGGTACCTCAAACATGTTAAAAGCCCGATTTACAAATAGACATCTCTTCTTTCCTTCGTACATGAGGGCAACCATCATGTGTCGCTCACCATCCGTCTTTTCACAAACAAGGTAGTCACCCCCCTTGAGGATCGGAAAATGTTTATGTTCGATAGAGATGGGTTGTGGACCCGGGAAATATTCCTTGCTCCCCCAACGAGCGTGGATAAAGTCTATGACGTATTTGTGAAGTGGGGTGGACATATTATATATTCAACCTTAAACTTTAATTTACTTTGACACCAGCAGCATTCAAAATATTACTGATACATTCATGTGTATATGTTTGGGTCAACTTAGCTGCTGTAAATGCGTAAATTCGTACACCTTGTTGTAAAAGTTTTTGAAACATATCGGAACTGAGTTTCCAAGTTCCTGTCTTTTTATCCTTGATATGTTTAATGACATTTTTTGTAATCATCATCCAAGCCTTGGGATCGGTGGAATCAACTTTATAGATATCTTTGGAAACTGTTTTACCTACTACAGTATCAAAGTGAAGACCCATTTGAGCGATTGGTTCGGTCGAATTTTCACGGACCTTTTTCTTGAAGAGATCCCAGTCGATTCCATCCTTTACACCTGGAAGTACGAGACATCCCACACCATCATGTGGTTCAAAGAATTGTTTGATTGACTCATCATCTACATGGATTCCGAAGTCCACGAAAATGATACGCTCATGTGTCTTCATACAACTTCGAATCATTTCAATCTTTTCGAGTGTATCGTCATTCACATATACAATTTTATTATCAACATTCCTCTGTAAACACTGCATATTTAATCTAAGAACAGTGTGAAGTGTCTTCACATGACACGATTTAGAACGCGTGACTAAGATAGTAATAAGCTTCATACAACAGTGTGCACTCTAAACCTTAAGCCTATCATTGAGACACGCCGTGAATGGAAGATTTCCAACATGACCAAGGGTAGTATTTACATCGGCATAGATTTTACCACCGGCTTGTTGCCAACGGCGACAGAATGCATAGTCTTCTGACAAGTATCTACGGTTTACTGGGTCGATCATACAATCAAAGCATGCGTGATAGTCATCGAAATCACGATTCTGGTGGTCATTCTTACACCACAAGTCTGGGAATTTTTCTTCGAGTGTCTTGAATACTGACCGTTTAATCATCATGAATCCCGTGGGTCCATCAAGAATCTCGATAAAACCATCTTGGATAGGACGGTTATTGGCGCCAAAATTAATCACAAGACTCGAGGAGAGCATTGACATGTCTCGATCGTCACCCTTTTTAACGGCTTCGGCGGCTTGATCCCACATCACAACTTTCTTGGGGTAACACGCTACAGATATATCATGTCCAGACTTGATAAGTCTCAATACAGCCTCTGGCTCAAAATGAACATCTGCGTCGATGAACATGAAAAGATCACAGTCCGTTTTTTGCATAAAACGACCTACGGCTACATTACGGGCGCGGTGAACGAGAGATTCATTTTCAGTTGTATCGATATAGAGTTGAATTCCTTCTTTTATTAAAAGTAATTGAAGTCTAATCACACTAGTCATATACTTTTCCAAGCATAATCCACCATAACAGGGTGTAGAAAGAAAAACCCTCACCATATACTTGATTTATCCTTTACCCTCTAAGTGTTTTTTAATAATCATCTCAATCTTGTTTAGTGTCGGAATAGACACAGAACATTTATCACACATCTCATTTTTCGTAACCCTATCACCTAAAATATTGTAAATGATCGCAGACGCTACGCTATTCGGTGTCTTACTCATTAAATCTACACAATCCTCGGTAGCATTACACATTTTGTTACATCGTAAACGATCCTCTCGTGTTATATCGAATGAATTCAACAGTCTTTGCATGACATCAAACGCCTTCGTCACATAATTCTTCTTCACTGCTGCACCTAGGATATTATCTTTAAAAATTTGAGTTGTTCGACTCACATCCTTCGATTGTATCCCAAACATATCCGCAACTTCCTTAGTTGTACGCGGGATCTGAGCCATACGACAGGCGTAAAGCACACAGTTTGCTTTGATACCTAATCTTACAGCACCTCGTGTAAGTTTTTCATCATTGAATTTTCTGTACATCATCTTCGCATCTTTCAGAACTGAATCAGGTAACATATGACACGCTTCATCGATATCTTTGTATGCATGGAACAGTGATCGATCCTTATGATTCATAGACATGTGAAAATTAATCTTCGCCATTCGTTTGTTTTCATAAGTAGAACCACGTTGTGTGGCGATAATAGTTCCTTTCCCCCAATTTTGTGAGAATAATTCGGGGTTTGCATTCGGATTTCCGCACCGCGAGGGGTCATTTACCTTTCCACCATCCGTCACTCCACTCGTCCATTCCGCTGTATCATCTATAAAATACGAGTCTACGAGACCACAACTTGAACATGTGGGTAATCCTTCTCGTGTAATAACTTTAACTCCTGAGCATTCGATGCAAAAATTTCTATTTACTGTTTTTTCTTCGTTTTCTTTTGGTAATAGGGTGTCCAATTCGGACCATATAGTTTCCAGCATTCTTTTGAATTTGGTACCCTTTTTTAGATTTTTTAAAAAACGCATCACTGACTTAGGCGTCTAACCCTCGTTTCAATTGCATCAATCGTTTCTTTGAAACTCTTTCCACCTGAAGTGGATGGTTCCCACGCGTTCCATTCTCTATCAATCGCTTCATGACCTGGGGGTAAAGGGATATCTTGACCTACGACTTCACTATCAGATACAACGAAACCCTCTAGATCAGACTCTCCATCTTGACCTTCGTCATAAATATCACTATCACTATCTTCAATGTCTATTTCTGAATAAAATGCAAACATGTTATTACCAATTGCTTTTATCTCAAGATCTTCAAAAGTCGTCCCACTTGGGTGGTGTTCGAGAACACTTTCATATGGGGCTGGAGAAAGGTCCCCTCCGTCTAATTTGTATACACAAGCATTTTTGTAAAATTGTTCTGTGGGATTGAGATATCTCAGGCCAAGAGTTCTACCAGTATTCATTCCAACCACCCCGTACATTTCGTCTTCAATCCCGTCTTCATTTACTAATAGTTTAAGTATATCATCCTGAATTATTTCAGAGGGTACAATCATACTTAGAGTTTTTACACAAAAAATATTCAGGGATAATAGCACAGATGAAAGTTATTATTTATTCGAAGGAGGGTTGTGAGTACTGTGACCACGCAAAGGCACTATGTGAGTCTGAGGGTTTGTATTACGAGAAGGTGATGATTGAGAAGGAGGCATTAAAACAATTATGTGATGGATCTGTTACAACTTACCCTCAAATATTTATTGACGAGCGTCGTATCGGGGACTACTTCAAATTTCAAGAATATATAGAAGATGAATACGAACCAATCCTAGCACCTACACTCAATAGATTCACTGTATTTCCCCTGAAGTATCCTGAGCTCTGGGAACTCTACAAGAAGGCTCAGATGTCCAATTGGACTGCTGAGGAGGTGGACCTCTCTAAAGACCTCGACGACTGGACTACTCTAAACGATAACGAACAAAAATTCATAAAGTATATCCTGGCATTTTTTGCTGGTTCTGATGGAATTGTTTTTGAAAATATCAATAACAATTTCGCGGATGAGGTACAAATCTCCGAGGCTCGTTCATTCTATGCATACCAGTGCCATAATGAAATGGTTCATGGGGAGACCTACTCTAAACTTATTGATAAATACATCAAAGATGGTGCGGAAAAGAAACAACTTTTCGAAGCTATCCAAACTGTCCCCTGCATCGAGCGAAAGGCGAATTGGGCTCTCAAGTGGTTCGATACCAAAACTCGTTCTTTCGCTGAGCGTCTCTTCGCGTTCGCATGTGTAGAGGGGATCTTCTTTTCTGGAAGTTTTTGTGCCATCTATTGGCTAAAGAAAAGAGGACTCATGCCCGGTCTCTGTTTTAGTAATGAGCTCATCTCCCGAGATGAAGGGCTTCACCAGGAGTTTGCAGTTGAACTCTTCAAACTTTTACGCAATAAACCATCAACAGAAGTTATTCACTCCATCGTGAAGGAAGCCGTTGAAATTGAAAAGGGTTTCATCATCGATGCACTCCCATGTAACCTTATCGGTATGAACTCAGAGAAGATGGCTGAATACATCGAGTATGTCTCTGACCGCCTCCTCAAACAAATTGGTCAACCCCCAATTTGGAACTCTAAAAATCCCTTTGACTTTATGGAAAATATTAGCCTTGATGGTAAAACAAACTTCTTCGAGAAGCGGGTTGGGGATTACGGGAAGATGGATGACACATCAGACGATATTGGTTTTGATGAGGAGTTCTAATAAAAAATAATTATATAAAGTATATAATAATGGATCGTAAAATAGTATTGGTTTTGATGTTATTGTTATGCGTTTCTTCTAGTGCAGGAGCTGCCCTAATGATGGGAGCTGGAGACAAAACCCCAGTAGACCCATTTCCAACAAGCATCACAGGACTCTCAGGTCGCTACGACGTGGGGTCGGCTACAGCGTCTGTATGGAACGATAAATCTAGTAATGCTAATAATGCACCCGTTGACCGCGGAACCCTAAAAGTCACCGCTACGGATGTAACAGGTACAAAAGCGGATGGTCTGAAATTCCCAGCGGCAGTTATTGGTACGGGTGGTGCATACACACTCCTCTATGTTGGTAAATACAATGGTGCTACGAAGGCTCGCATTTTCGATGCTACGAATAATAACTGGCTTTCTACCTGGTGGGGTTCACGTGTTGGTGTTGCACATCATAATGGGTGGTTGACTGCACATGAGAAAGGTGTACTACCCAATGGAAGCACTGAACTGGTACAAGGAACAGATTCGATGGCAATTTATAGGTTAAATGGTGTTGATAAGAAAACTGTTGAATCCCCAGGAGGGGCACCAGGTCAAATTACTATTAACTCTGGTCAATTTGTAGCTAAGGAATCGTCTGACTGGGCTATGAAGGAGGTTATATTTTACAATCGTGTACTTACAACGGCCGAAATTATACAAGTTGAAAAATATCTCAAAGATAAATATATGAGTTCTGGAACCGAGAACTATAGAATCGGTAATGATAAAGAGATTAAGGCATTTTCATTTTAATTTATTGTTAAATATTTTACTATCAATTTATCCAAATTGACTGTAGAATACAATTGTTTTAAAAAATATTTAATCGAACATACTTCCGGCTGAGTCCAAACCCATAGGCTCCAAGGTGTGACCACTGTCAGTAAACTCGAGTTGGGGTTCACCGAAGCCAGGTTCAGCGTCGGGGGCGTCAACCATTTCGACTGCTGGGGCGAAGACAACCTTCTTACCCTTCTTGGAGCCACCACAACCACACCCACTCTTCTTTTTCACCCCACCACTCTTCTTGAGGTTCATCATACCCCAAACAATGAGGACGAACACCAATGTGTGGACGAGGAGACCGAGGGTCGAGGGGCAACCGGTGGGGGTCGCGATCCAAGAACCTAAGACTCGCCTGATGAGACGGAAAGTCTCAGGGTTGGCGACAATGAAAAATGTCATACCAGAAATGAGGGAGATGATAAGCTTCTCCTCCTGCTTTTTTCCGTTACAGCCGCAGCCGCAATCTTTAAATAGACCCATGATTACTTTTGTTATATGTTGACAAAAAAAATACACTTAAAGTCGAGCCACCCAGACACAATTTGATAAGATTTCCAAGAATATCGCTAATTATTATAGTATCATAAAGTATAACATTATGGAAAAGCGTAAAAAAATCATATTATTGGTTTTGGTGTTATTGTTATGTTCTTCCTCTAGTATGGCTGCTATGATGGGTGGTGATGAAAAAAAAACAATTGTGGCCACCAAGACAGGCAAAACCCCATCAGCTGTAGCCGCTAAAACCTACGTAGAAGCTGACACTGTCAAGCTTACACGCACCGACGGTCCTCTCATGATCTCTGAAGTCATGATATATGACGAAACTGATAAACTCATCAGTCACGATGGGGGTGTGACTGTTACATCCAGTGCAACTCAACCAAATTGGGGTGGGGTTGAACGACTCACAAACTTTGATTTAATGAATGCCCCATTCCACAACCTGAACAGTGATACCGATACATTCATCGAATTCAAGTTTAGCGTGGTGAAAAAGATTCAGCGTATCCAAATCTTACCTCGTACGGATGCGAGAACTGCGGAGGTGAGTGGTGTTAACATTGAAGTTCTTAAGGGTACCACTAGTGTGGCGACAAAGGCTATTCCAACATGGACTGATGGTTCTTCTCACCTTATTGAGTATGACCCTAAAAGTGACGCCTTCATGACCACCAATACTGATGGGACACCCATAAAGACGACTAAGATTCGCCTCCAAAACTTCGGTACTGATAACTTAATCCTAGCTGAAATACAAGTATTTGATAAAGCTGGTACTAATATCGCTCTTACAGGCACAGCTACATTAAGCACTACCCATCACCCACACTGGGCGGCCAAATTCGCCAATGATGATAATTTAACAAACACGGCTCATAGTAAAGCTGGTGCTGGTGCAGGTCAATTTTTAGATCTTGATCTTGGTGGTGAAAAGGAAGTAGCCAAGGTTGTTGTAATTAACCGTGTTGATGTTGCTAATCAAGATACTCGTGCCCAGATGCATAAGTCCGTGGTTCAATTTTACAATGGAGCTGCCGTTGTAATGACTACCCCACCAATTCCCAATGGTGATAAAGCGAAATATGAATATAAAGTTGGAAAATATATTAACCGATGGAACATGACTTAAAGGCAAGCCACCTAGTATAAATATAACCACCAAACAATGTCACTCTCTATTCAACAATCTACCGAATTCTCTGCTTCCTCCGTGCAGTTCTCGAAACTTCGTAAAAACAAAAATGGCGGCAAGGCCGTCTACCTCAATGCCGGCGACAACAAGAAACTCTACATTCAGTTCCCATTCATGCGTTCCCCTTATGGTTTGAGTGCCTTCACTGACGAGGGTACTGGACGCACATCCTACTCCCTTGATCTGTCCTTTGACCCCGATAATACGGAGGCTATGGATCTTCATGAAAAACTCAAGGAACTCGACGATATTATCGTGAACACCGTCGCTGAGAACTCTAAGGAGTGGCTTGGTAAGGAGTTCAATGTCGCGGTTCTCAAAGAGGCACTCTACAAACCCATGGTTCGCCCCGGTAAGGAACAATACCCTTCAACTATCAAACTCAAGATCCTCACCAAACCCGATGGTACCTTTGTACCAGAGGCGTATTCGATGCAGAAGCAACCTGTCACCCTCGACACCATCGAGAAGGGACAGAAGTGTATGGCTATCGTTGACCTCAATCAGATTTGGTTCATCGATAACAAGTTCGGTGTAACCATCCGACTCCAACAGACTCTCTTAGAGCAGTCAGTCAAACTCCCTTCATTTGCCTTTCAGGGTCTAAACCTCCCCGAAGATGATGTCGAAGGTGAGATTGAGGAGGTCGATGAGATTGAGGAGGTTGATGAATAAAAACTTAATAAAACTTAATAAAACTTTTCATTTTTTCAAATACTTTTCATTTGTAAAGTATTTGACAAAATAAAATTAAAATATATTTGAATTGTAAGTATGAACGCTACCCTAAAGAAAATACTCAGGGGTAAGAAGGCGTGTGCCCCTGCGTCCCATCTCTGGTTGAAAAAGAAAGATGGAACGATGACCAAGGGAGCCGTAAAAATTGGTGAAGGTGATTATGGAAAGGTATATCGTGGGTGTATCGATGATAAATGTGAGAAGTACATCGTCTACAAAGAAATTAGGACACCTTCGTTGCGTGAAAAAAACAATGACGTGCCACTTGCAAAGTACAAAAAGGCACTCGATGAAATCAACCCAAAAATGGAGTACACGATTGCGAAAAAGTTGGAAGGCTTTGATGTTCCCAAAATGTACTTGTATAAGACATGCGACAATAAAGACATTCTCTATTCTGAATACATCAAGGGTAAGGAGTTAGGTGAATGGTTATGGAACCAACCTAGTTTAGAGTCGATAAAATCAGTTATGGCGCAGGTGATATATAATCTGTACCGCATTCAACAGAAGTATCCAGGATTTAGGCATCACGATCTCCACACTAGAAACATTTTGGTGCGTCGAGTTCCCAAGAAGGATATTCAAATTAATTTGAAAGACAAAAAATACACTCTTTCGAATGATGGATTTGAAGCGGTCATGATTGATTTTGGGTTTTCAGTATTTCCTCGAATTAAGAATCCCCTCATCAATCGGGATAATTACATAAATATAGGAATTTCTAGAAAGTCTAACAAGTTTTATGATTTACACTATTTCTTGAATGGAATATACGGACTAGTTCGTCAACCACGTACAAAAACCGAAAATACAATTAGAAATTTCATTAAAACGCTTTATCCTCAGGAGTACCTGGCACGTCGTTCAGCTGTGGTGAAGAACTATCGATTACGTGGTGTGAAATTTATCGAAAAACCCATGGTTACCGTCAAAAATACAAAACCACATGAAGCATCGATTCCAAGCTTCGAGACCGTCCTATCAAAACCATTCTTCACTGGTGAAACAGCACTACAAAAAGCAATCCCCGTGGTAAAAGTTAAATCTATGATTAAGATTGTAGCTCCTAAACCAAAAACGCCAGTCAACCAAAAAGTAGCGATGGCTCGTGCGATTGCGGTGATGAAGGCGAAGCCAAGACCTGTTGTCCGCCGAAAATAAATGTATAGGTATGATATAAAACAATGCTCGCGTTCATCATTCTCGCACTGATCAATATCATGATTCTTCTTCAGACCAAGAAGACCTCCAGTGGTGGTGGTAAGGGTTGGACTGTTTACGGGACCATGGGTTGTGGTTGGACTCGTAAGCAGTTAGAGTATATGAAAAAGAATGGTAAGTCACACACCTTTGTGGATTGTGACAAAGGTGGATGTGATGGCATGGATGCCTTCCCTACCTTAAAGCACCCCAATGGTGAGATCATCGTTGGGTACAACGAGATTTAAATACCTCTCACAATCTGGAGAGAAACGGCGAGGATAAAAGCATCCATCAGGGTGTTGATGGGTTTGAGGACGGTGATGTGCTTCACGAGGGAACGGTTCCACACGATACGGAGTAAGAATGTACTGATGAGAATGGAGAGCACGAAGGTGAGAAACTCCATGAGTGCGTCGGATCGAGTCTCGGCCTTAGTTACTTCTTGAATCATTTATTACATACAGATATTTTTTTCTAATTAAACTATAAATGAAGGGACTTCTCCCTCTGAGTGGATCCGAAAGTAAGTTCACAAACAGGCGTTGGGGAACGACGACTGGTATTGGAAACAATAATTGTTACGCCTATGCGGTGGGTGACTATGAAGCGTATAGATGGCAAAAATCTATTCCTGGTGATCGTTCTGGGATGTCAAATAGGAATCATACCTATACTCACTGCACCAATCTCCCCAAGCGTGTCGTATCGGATAATCCCAAGAGGGTCTATAAGGTTGATGGAAATGAAAAGTGTAAGAAGGGCTACTACAAGGTGATGATGTTTGTGTCGCCTGGGCGTGCTAAGAATTACATCCGCCGAGGTGATTTCCATTTTTACAAACAACATGGAGTTGTGGAATACAAAGTTAAGCCTAATGACACCATCTCTTCTGTTGCTAAGTTTTTCAAAGTACCCGAGTCGCGTGTAAAGAGGGGTGGTCAATTCAAAATAGGTAAACGTGTAGTCTTTAAGGCGAATGTATTCAGTCACAAGCGTGGGTGGGCAACTGGACCACTTCTGACTGACGCCAAGGGTAAGGCTATAGGAGATCCTCGCAAAGCTTCCAGGGATTACCCTGGGCTAAACTATGAAAAGTATTGTAGTTCATTCTGCGTGAAAAACACTGGGATCAAAGTCGGTCAAACCCATCCCAAGATCCGATAGAATGCTTTCTATATCGGGTAAATTTTCGACATCAAAGTTGATATCAAATAGGTTTAAGGCGTCCAAAATAGATTCTTCGTTCAAGGACACAGAGTTTGCCTCTGCTGTGTAATTGTTTTGAATCGTCACTGTAATTTTAAACGGAGAAGCATCAAACACTTTTCTACAAGTTGGGCATGTATTCTTACCTCGGTCTTTCCATCCCTGTAGACAGTGGGAATGAAATATATGTCCACATCGGATCGGAGGATTTGTCCTCGTCGATCGGACTTCACCGAGACATATAGAACACGTCGACATTCTATAGAGAGATTTTAAAGTTTTTTCCGTGATTTAGCTCAGTTAGTAGATATCGGGAATCTTGAGAAGGGGTACGTTGCAGTTGTTGCAGTCTTTCTTACCCTGCAGGTCTTGCACCTTGGAGAGGAGTTGGGGACCTTGCGTCTGGAGAAGTTTGCGGTATGAGTAGTTGTCCTCAAAAGTGATGTTGTTTTGCTTCATCACATAGTTGTTGAAAAGTTGGGCGGAAGAGTTTATGGTGAAACACCGACCATCGGCCATACCAAGTCGTTGAGACATATTGTTATTATAAAACTAGAAATTAATTTGTCTGTTGGTGATCGTTTGCATCCAAGATTTGAATCCCTTCTCTCTGAGATCTTTAATTAATGGTGCACACCTGTACCCCAGGTAAATATCAAAAACATCGGTCTCCTCTGTACGAGATACCCTAATCTCAGGATTCTCGTTTATGTGCTGGTTGATGATGTTGTAGGCGAATGCAATTTCCTTGAGGGTCTCGGCACCTGTGATGATAATTTTACCTGTGCTGAAGATACTGCATGTGATTTCCTTCATGTCCTCTGAGGGTTTGAATTTAATCTTCACTGCAGAATACCTATCTGGTTCGAAAGAAACTTTGAAGATGTCATCGTACTCTTCGAACCAATTAGCTACTTTCATGAGGTTGATATTGTAGTTGAGACTGAAGTTGGAGTTAATCATAACGACACGGAAGGTGTCAGTGGATATGCTGTCAATATCCATATTGAGGAATTTTTTGAAGATATACACAAGCTGTGTGATGACACGCTTACAATCAAACAGGTCACAGCACCCCGCAACCTGTATACTTCCGTTGGGAAACACCTTGACAGACTTAGTACTGTAATTATCATGATAGGACAAGGTCACCTGATTGTAAAATGTCGTTGGCTTCAATTTCCATTCAAATCCTTCCGTGTTCGAACCATCGCGTCGCAATTTGTAAGACCCAATTTCCTCGAAAATACTTCGTAGCTTTTTAATATCGATCTCACGCTTGAAGCTGGATATCATGGTGATTGTCGTAACCTTTACCCACGAAGGACGGGTCTCCTCTGGTAAATTTTTTCGCATATCATCGAGGGTCAAGAGGTATGAAAAACTATCGTTTGCAATAGATGAGTACATCTTTGAACATACTTTTTGCAAATGGAAATGATCCACTTAGGTTTAAAGAAAGCAAGCATTCTTTATGTAATGACCTCTTTCCTCAAATCGGCTAAATCTATACATGATGTAGAATCTGACCTGGCATATGTTGAAATCGTTTATGAGAGTTATAAAAAGGGAAAGGGGTATACAACATTTACCGATTATATGAACACTAGTCCATTAGGGGACTGGACATTTATTCAATCAGGTAAACAGTCTATTCAATATGAAAAGTTTCTTGATACTATGGTCTCTAAGAGTATTGAGGTGCGGCAACGCATGGCAGAACTTGCACTCGACAATGTTCTAGCCTATGAACAAAGTGATCGTAACTATATTCGTATCGCGCACGCCACTAAGATTCTGGATCCAACATTCCAACCACCCCGTGTAAATATGGAGAGTGCTTGGCAGATGGAGTTCATCAAGAAGTTTTGTAAAAAGGTTGTTCCGAATGTTATTGAGCAGTGTATAAATAAGTCACGTCTCGAGTACTTCTTCAATATCTTGCGTATACTAGAATTAGAGCAATGAAAAATAGAATGATAAAGAGTCCGATGTATGACATTCTCTGTTTTTTGGAGACACCAACCTTCACTTGCCTCCTATCACAAGTGAATCCGGTGTCGATGTTACGTTGGGGACGCACCTTCTTATTAATGACACAGGGTTCAGTCTCATCCACACAGAGACCAACACTACAGAATACACTCTTCTTATCATTGAACATGTTTACATCAGGGACTACTTCCTGAAAATCAGCAAAATCACCCGTCTGTCGCACACCTCCTGGAAGGGAGAAGTCGTGTGTGACAAATGGATTCACATCATTGATCGCATCTTCATCATCGAGCATAAACTTACTCATAATTAGTATTAGTTCAGATTATAATTTTTACTCTTCATTTTATAGCGATGTTCTTCCCACATCTGATCTAGGTCAACATTCAACATGTGTGCCAACTGAAAGAGATAACTAAATACATCTCCCATTTCCATCATTACATCCGTACCCCTCTCCTTCTTGAGGTTTTGTTTTTTGAACGTTTTCTTATACTGTCTGATAGCGGATGCAAGCTCTCCAAACTCCTCTGTCAGGAGAAGCCATACTGTATCTACAGCAGCTCGATCCCAACCCTTGGCCCTACACACTTTCTCAGTTTCGCATTTGTAGTAGTTCAAGCTCATTACTTACTACTTCTTGAACCAGAATCTTTAATTGATTCCGATCTTGGTGTTGATGTCAAGTTTTTTCCCGACGGTACTGGTATTTATTGGTTGATCCATGATTGTACGTGTCGAATCAATATCATTCGCGTATGCGATATACTGGGACACACCAGTCTGAATCTGAGAAATAGCCGTGTCAATCACTTTAGTGTTCATGTATTTCACCTGTTCATTGACCTTCCTATAGTGATCACCAGAGTTGTTTATGAACACGACACGCATGATCGCATACAAATCATCAGGGTTTTGATAATCTATGGCAATGCCGCTCCTGTTCTTGAAGGTCTGACGGATACCTCGTTGAAGAATATTCTTATTGAAATCCGAAAAAAAGAGGATGTTCAGTGGAGTCTCACACTGCTGAAGAGAATCGAGGTGGAGATTGTCACACATTTAATATATCCGCCGAAAAAAATTGTGTGTAAATAGTAAATGGTGAACTTCGCTGACTTCAATGAAGTATATAACAACAAACCCCAAAATGTTGAGGAAATTCCCTGCAAACCCCCAGCCTGCTTCGTTGGTTCTTACCCTCCAGTGGCCAAGGCTGGTGAGATGGGTCCATTCTTCGTGAACACCTACCTTCTCCAACCTAACCGAAAGTTTGAGACTTTCGGAACTGTTTCTGTGCGAAGTGGTGATCTTGATTGCAAGAAGTAAGTTAAAAATAAAAATTGAAGAGAATGTATATGAAGGTCACTAAACGCTCAGGTCGTATTGAGGATATGAAATTTGATAATGTCACCAATAGGATCAAGAATTTAACATACGGACTCTCTGAAAAGTGTGACTCTACCAAGGTTGCCCAGCAGGTATTTTCATCTCTATATGACACTATTACTACACAGGAAATTGATACACTCTCCGCTGAAATATGCATCGGTATGATCACATCCGACCCTGATTATGAAACACTCGCAACACGAATTGTCGCGAGTAACATCCAGAAGGTATGCCCTAACAACTTTCACCTCGCCATGCGCAAACTTCACAAGGCTGGTGTAGTAACAGATGAGATTGCTGAAGTTGCACAACATGTTAAGGGTACTATTAACCCTGACCGTGATTTCGATTTTGGGTACTTCGGTCTTAAAACTCTCGAAAAAAGTTACCTCCAACGCGTTGATGGTAAACTCGTCGAGACCCCCCAGTATATGTTCATGCGTGTCGCTATTGGTGTACATGGCACCGATGTACCCTCTGTAATTGATACATATGATAAGATGTCACGCGGTCTTTTCATCCACGCCACACCGACATTGTTCAATGCTGGTACACCCCGACCCCAGATGTCTTCATGCTTCCTCATCGCCAACAAGGAAGACTCCATCGATGGTATATATGGGACACTCACAGAGTGTGCTCAAATTAGTAAATGGGCTGGTGGTATCGGTATGCATATCCATGACATTCGCGGCAACAAGTCTCGAATTAAGGGGACAAACGGTCAATCTGATGGTATCATCCCAATGCTCAGAGTGTTCAATGCCACAGCACGGTACGTGAACCAGGCTGGTCGTCGGAAGGGGTCTATCGCGGTCTACTTAGAGCCTTGGCATCCGGATATCATGGACTTCTTAGAGCTTCGTCTCAACCAAGGTGATGATGAGGCGCGTTGCAGAGACCTTTTCTCCGCGCTATGGATTCCAGACCTTTTCATGAAGAGGGTTGAAGAAGGTGGTAATTGGTCACTCTTCTGTCCAGACAGGGCTAAGGGTCTCTCTGATGTTTACGGTAAGGAGTTTGAGGAGCTGTACACCAAGTACGAGGAAGAGGGTCTTGCCAATGCGACTGTCCCAGCAGCTGAAGTGTGGAAGGCAATCCTCAAGTCTCAAACGGAGACTGGTACACCATACATGCTTTACAAGGATGCGTGTAACTCTAAGAGTAACCAGAAGAACTTGGGTGTCATTAAGAGTTCAAATCTGTGCACAGAGATTATTGAGTACACAGACAAGGATGAGACTGCTGTATGCAACCTGGCGTCTATCGCCCTTCCCAAGTATGTTGACAAGGAGGCGAAGACTTTTGATTATAAAAAGCTTCATGAAGTCACCAAGACTGTTACGAAGAACCTCAATCGTGTCATTGATCGGAACTTCTACCCTGTAGAGACTGCCCGGCGTTCCAACATGAGACACCGCCCTATTGGTTTAGGTGTTCAGGGTCTCGCGGATGTATTCATCCTGTGCGGTCTCCCCTTTGACTGTGAAGAGTCGCGTCTCATGAACGCCCATATCTTTGAGACTATGTACCACGCTGCTCTAGAGGCGAGTTCTGAATTGGCTGAAGTCAATGGTTCGTATGAGAGTTTTGAAGGGTCTCCAGCTTCCCAGGGTATTCTCCAACCCGATATGTGGGAGGGTGAGACCAAGTTCAGTGGTCGCTATGATTGGGACGCGATGCGTGAACGCGTGAAAACTAAGGGACTTAGGAACAGTCTCCTTTTAGCACCAATGCCAACCGCTTCCACTGCTCAAATTCTTGGTAACAATGAGTGTTTCGAACCCTACACCACAAACATTTACTTGAGACGCACTCTGGCTGGGGAATTCGTCGTGGTCAACAATCATCTGGTCAATGATCTCAAGAAGGTTGGGCTCTGGTCCAAGGAGATGAAGGATCTCATGGTAAAGGCTGGTGGGTCCATCCAAAATATCGCGGACATTCCTGAGGATATCAAGAAACTCTACAAGACTGTATGGGAAATTAGTCAGAAATGTATCATCGATATGGCGGCGGATCGTGGTCGTTTTATTGATCAGTCTCAGTCTATGAACCTTTTCATGGAAAGTCCAACAATGTCCAAACTCTCATCGATGCACATGTATGCATGGAAGAATGGTCTCAAAACAGGTATGTATTATCTTCGTTCAAAGGCTAAGGCTCGACCAATCCAATTCAGTCTTGAGCCAGATTGCGTCGCGTGTTCGGCTTAAAGTTTTGACATGTAAAAGAAGTAGAATACGACATGGACAACGCAATTGAAACTATTCAAATCAATCAATATAAACAACGCAAAATTGTCATCTCTACAAAACAGGGAACACCCTTACGTATTCAATTCCCCCGTATGTATATGCCATTCGGGGTATCAGGGTTCACTCCAGAAGTTGGTCCTACAAAATATAACATCGATTTCGCTATTAAGGGATATGACGAAGATGATAACTACATGAAAAAGTTTTATGAATCTATCAAGAATCTTGAGAACAAAATCATCGATTCGGTTGTCGAGCAAAGTGAAGCGATCTTTGGTAGTACAATGACCAAAGAAGAGCTTATGCCTATGTTCAATTCAAATTTGAAGGAGGTACAGGGTCGTGAACCCAAGTTTCGTGTTAAGGTAGACACGGACTCAGATGACAATGTAAAAGCAAATGTATTTAACGCAGACAAAAACCCTATGAATGATGAGGCGACTAATGGTCTCTATGCAAGAAATTCGGGACACGCTATGGTAGAACTTAACAGCGTGTATTTCTTGAACAGAAAGTTTGGATGCACTTGGAAACTGAATCAACTCGTAGTCTACGAGCCACAGAATCTTAAGGGATTTCAATTTATCATTTAGATTTATTTAAAAGCAAAATACTATAAACAGCCTGAGCCTCCTTAAGCAATTTACCCTGAATCTTGGTAAATTTCTTTGGGTCTATACCACATTTAATCTTAGCTATCTTCACAGAATCTTCCCACTTTGCGAGAGACATACTTACTTACTAGCTTTGATTATTTTTTTGTAGGTCTTGCTACCCTTCTTGGGGACCAGGCAGAAGGTCTCCTTCTTCTCAGCCTTCTCCTTCGCGAGCTCAATGAACGCCTGGAACTTGGGGTTGGACTTGAGCGACTTCTTCGCAGCCTTACTCGCAGCCTTGGAGATGATACGACCATCCTTCATCATCAACTCCTTCTTCATCAGACCACCAGCGGTCTTGTCAGCGTTGCCGTGGAAAACTTCAGCGCGGGAACCAATCATCTTTATCTTACGCTTTGAAAATTTTCCTGATGTCCAAGATTGAAATCTTTGCCGATGTCCTGTTGACAGGGATTTGTTTTTCAATTCGTTCATCGTTAAGCACTTTTGAACACACAATAGACTTATGCCCCTGGAGCGCGAGAATCTCTTCCTCAACACTCACAAAACGCGCACACTCTTTGTAGATTAGTTTCTTGACATACACCGATTTGGTTTGACCCGTCCTGTGACTCCTACCAATCGCCTGTAATTCCGTAGAAGGATTCCATGAAGGTGCCGTAATATAAACGCGTGTCGCTTCCTGAAGATTCAATCCTTGCCCCCCAGCTTTGATTTGGATAATGAAGACTGCACCCGGGGCAGCCTTTTTGAAACCCTCAATCTGCTTGACCCGCTCCTCCTTGGGGACTGAGCCATCGATGCGAAATACAGGACCTTCCATATTCTTCTGGATGTGATTCATCTCCCCTCTGAACTGACAGAAAATGAGGGTCTTCTCACTGGGGTGGGACTTGACCATCTCGAAGAGAGTCTCCATCTTCTTGGAACGTCCAACCCACTTCTCCGATTGTACACCAGTTTGTTTGGCGACACCGTCGATGTACATTTGAGGCCAAATCATACACTGCCTGGCTCGAAGAAGACACTCCAAGATCACCATGTTCTTGGCGTTCAAACTCTGTGCGTTCCTGAACGCATCTCTGATCGTCTCCTGTGCCTCGAGGAACACAATCTCATAGAGTTGCTTCTCATCTGGGTACATCTCAAGTTCCACATTCTCAAAGTAACATGGTGGTAAACGAAGACGCTCATTGATTTGAGCCAAGTCTTCTTTGGTCCTGCGAAGAATGTATATATCTTTGATCTTGTTGGTCATACCCTGCACAACCACCTTTGAAAGACCCAAGAAAGTACACAGGGACACAAAGTCCTCCATGGAGTTGAACACCGGTGTACCAGTTACAATCCACTTGATTTGAGTCTGGAGGCGACACACACTCTTGAAAAGTTTGGACTTATTGTTACGAATCTCATGGGCTTCATCAAGGATGACTCGATCCCATTGTACCATATGGAGAGGTGTCTTCGCATCTGCTCCACCACCCTTCACCGTGAGTAAAGTATAAGGTGCAAGTGTCACATCAGCCTCTTTCATTTTCCGTTCTGGACCATCATAGATATTGATCGTCAAGTTGGGTGCGAAGCGGTTGATTTCTTCCGCCCATTGGGTGATAATAGATTTGGGTAAGATGATGAGTGTACGAGGCTTCGGGTTCCCAAGCATGGTAGCCACGAGTTGTACGGTCTTACCCAGACCCATTTCGTCACAAAGGAACCCACCTTTGGGTCCCGATGCCTGTTTTTCCATTGTGAGCATCCATAGGACACCTTCTCTTTGATAAGGGGCAAAGAGACGCCCGTTAAGGGTGTTCTTCGCCAAAGTGTATTGTTCTTCAGTCGTCATAATAGGGATCTTCGTCTGGAAGGCTATGCACTTCACAGATAATTGGTTCAGGTTCTTTTTTCTTACGAGTCTTCTTCAACTTAGGTGGAGGAAGTTCATCTAGGTGTTCCCTAAAGTATAAAACCTTTTCCCAAAATTCCTTCATGATTGGGTAATTGGTTTTCCACCATTCGGGGTCTCGCTTAACATTAACGACATCAAATTCTTCGGGTTTAGGCCAATTGGTCTCTGCTGGTTTATATTGAATAAAATCTGCTTCTTCTAAGTCTAAAATCTCCATACACAACTGAAGCTGGGGCATGTAATGGATTGGTACTTCCCCAGGTACAATCTGTCGCATCGGGGGGCATTTAATCTCCACCAATTTCCCAGATTCAGAGACGCCATCAGGACTCCCACCAAGCCATGTATGGACCGGGTGAGGACAAAGACCAAGTTCGTGTACGACTTCGCCATGCCTCTCTTCATAGAGTATACGAGCCTCATCCTCATATTTCTCACCATGTCGTGTAGCTGCATTACCCATGAATTTCTCACCGAGACCACATTTTTTTAGTAGGAGTTCCGCAGGTGTTTCATATTTATTTACACCGATGGCTGTAGCTGCATCTGAAGCAGTCAACATCTTACCACGGAGAGCAAGCCACTCTTCCGACTTTTGCGCAGCATACTCACGCTCTAAAAGAGCCTTGACGTTGGGGTGCATCTTATATTAACTAAAGTTGTAGTTTTTAAGTTCCTCCTTAACCTGAAAATACGTCTGTGCAGCATTTTGTTCAGCTTGTTTCTTACTTTTTGCTACACCTCTCGCACAAAACCCGTCATTGATGAAAATATCAATGTAGAACAATCCCTCGTGGTGTGCGGCAACCCTATACTCTGGGAGTGGCCAGTTTTGAACTTGGCAGTGGCGCATGAGATGATCCTTAAAGTTATCATCCACCATGATAGAGTTCATATCCACAAATTTGGGGTCTTGGTAAATCCTAAGGATAAACTCCTTAGCATGAAGAAGACCAATATCCATGTAGATGGCACCGATGAGGGCCTCAAAAACATCCTCTAAAATCTTAGGGTTATTGTTCCAGTTATTTCTTAACCCCTTTTCATCCATGATGACGAGAGGGCTTAGACCTAATGCATCTGCAATCTTCGCTAAGGTTTCACCACGAACAAGCTTTGTACGAGCTTTCGTGAGGAAACCTTCTTGACGACTTTCATATCGATCAAACAAAAACTTTGTGATTACAAAGCCGAGGACCGAGTCACCAATAAATTCGAGAGTTTCGAAGGATTCTGTAAATTGTTCATACTCCTTGAGAGCAGATTTATGTGTAAATGCCTTTTGGTACAAATCAAGGTTTTTGATCTTTGTACCAACAAGTTGTTCAGCGCTTTCCTTTGTAAGGAAAGTCACCATGTTTTATTATAGAATGTGTTTATTTTTTAAGCCTCCTTCTTGATGTAATGGGGAGAGAGGTACTTCTGCAGGTTAAGGTAAGTAACAACAACTTCGGCAGGGGGTGCGAGGAGTTCGCGGAGCTTGCCGTCGAGGACAATCTGGCGACCGTTCTCGGGGTGCTTGAGACCCTGTTCAGCGATGTACTTGGTGATAAACTTAGTCACCTCTGAGCGGGAGATGAGTTCTTCGGCTGGAAGACCGAGGAATTCGCGCAACTTAGGTGTAACATCCTGCTTGCGGTTGAAACCGTTGTTGGCAGCGCGAGCCTTAGCCTTCTCACCATCGGGATCCTCCTGTGTGTTCTTGACCTTGCGGACAAGCTTAGCCAGGTTCTTGATATCGTTGCGGAGGGCGGTGATCTCGGTTTGGATGGTTTCGAAAGACATTATATCTTTCTTACCCGTCCAATCTTTAAGTCTATGTATAACAGAACAAGAAGTACGACAATTGCTAATAGTATAAAGGTGTTTGCTACTTTGGGTGTGATAATCATACCTCGCTCAGGTCTATCTATAAAACGGAAAGGTTGTCTTGTACCATTTTGAGGACATCCCCCAGCACAACATTCATCAGAACATGGTAGAACATTTTGACCTTTTCTAACCCCACAGAATTGTTTGATGTCACCTTTATATGCATAGCATCTGCAATTCTCAATCACGTTGCAGACCATTTATTATATCACAATATATTAATGGATGACCAGATTTATTCGAAGTCAGTGATTGACAAATTCATTCAAGAAAATTTATTTTTCAAAGATGAAAAATTGAAAAAGTATTTCGACAGGAACGCTCAAAGAGATCTTGGGAAGTTTCGTTCGCGTGTTCACAGCACTCATAAATCTAAAGATTTTGAAAAAGTTGTATATATTATCATAACAGACTCACTCAGAGATATCATCATAGAGACTATCGGTGAAATATCAGAGTATATGAAGAAGATGGGTGATATCATTGTGAGTGGGGGGGAAGCCTTCAATTTATACGTGGATTTCAAAGATAGAATAGTGACCCCTGATATAGATGCAAAGTTTGTTCCTAGGATGCCTGTAAACCCAGAATACTTTGGAAAACTTCAAGCAACTAAATTGTTACTATGGAACAAATTGGGAGAGATATCTAAACGCCTGAATACACGAGTAAAGACGCGACTTATGAACATGAAAAAGAAACACCCTAAACTTTTCAAATTTTTAGGTATCAGTTTTAAACCATCTGGGTCAATCGTATCTCGTCGGTACACTCTCATCAAAAAGAAAAAGTCTATGTTGGGAAATAAACCCAGTAAAGGTGATGTCTTCATCGATGTAGAACTGTTTGCACTTGATACAAATTTACGCTTCTTTTCTCCAAAGAGTGGTAAAATTGAGGATATTACACTTGGTGGTCTACTTGACATTCCATTCATGCGACCAAAAGAATTTGGGTATGAAGTAGTTCTCTCTAGACGTAAAGGTATAACTTACAGAAACCTAGATACAGGTAAATTAATCACAAATAACAAGGTTTATGTAGCAAGTAAAGAATTTCTGATTGAAGATATTTATATGATGAGTAAACTCAACCTCCGCCCCGAAAAGAAACAACGAGACAGACTTCGCCTCGTAAAACTCGGACAGTTGTTTGATAAGAAAGTCGGGAATACCGATTCTATCGAAGATGTTTTCAAGCGTGTGAAGTCTAAAATTGTTAGAAAAATACCAGCCACCAAGAAGGATGGTCGCGTTTCAATGAACCAGGCAAAGCGTGTAGACCCATACAAATACAACAAATTTACAACGAAACCCTCAGAAGACAAGTTATCTAAACAACTCGTTCAGGGGTTAAAACCAGTTGTTAAAAACATAAAAGTAAACGGATACACCAACTCTTCAGGTAATAAGCGTTTTAACCTGAAAACATTGAAGTGGGTGAATGTCACGAACAATTCTTACGTGAAGAACGAGTATAAACTCAGGGCGGCCAACGCGAAGAGTTTACCAAAGAACTTCAATGTCTCAAAGACTTTGTATGGTTACAAACCCAGGAGAAATCACTGGGTATCGAAAGAATTACTGAACAAGTCTGCAGCTATACCATTTGTTGGTTTAAAGAAATGAAACACAATACATACATAAATGATCTACACTGCCCCAGCCAAAGGTGAAGATGGTCTCTACTTTGTGAAGGTACTCAATGATGACAAACGCAAATGTTTCGTTCAGCTCAACAAGGTCAGGGTTGAAAATGTTTCAGAGGACATTGTCATCGATCTCGTATCAGATGTAAACATTCAGAAGATCGACACCATCGATACACTTAACCTTGAGGCTGCCCATGAGAACTGTGCGGAGTGGTTTGGTAAGACACTCAGTGAGAATGTCGTCAAGGGTGCCTACACCCTCAGTGTAGGTAGTGGTCAGATCACAGGCGATCGTCTCGAGAACACCAAGGTGTTCAATACCAGACAAGAGTCGATTGATTTCGACAACATCCAGACCAACAAGACGTGTGATGTGATCCTCGAATTTGCCGGACTTTGGTTTGCCAAGAAGGCTTTCGGATCTTCTTGGAATGTTGTCCAGGTCAGAGTCCACGATGATCCAATTATTGACACTTACCCAGACGAATATGCATTTGTCGATGAGGTTGAAGAATAAAAAAATTTGTTAACAGTATATAAAAGATAATGAAGGGCCGTAACCAGAACATCCTGATGTTGGTCGCCGTAGCTGCTCTGATCTTCCTCCTTTTCAACATGAACTCTAAATCTGACTACTCCATCAACGAGCGTGAGTATTCGATGTTCGCCCCCACTGCTGGACCCGCCGCTGGACCCGCCGCTGGACCATCCGCCGCGGGTAATACTGTGTGCGGTGGTATGAATCGTGGCACCGGTCTCGCCTCATCCCTCCTCCCCCGGGAGGTTGCCTCAGCTGAGGACTTCGGTCAGTTTGCCCCAGAGGATATCCTCAAGGGTCAAAACTTCCTCGAGCCTCGTGCTCAGGTTGGTTTCCCTGAGACCGTTGGTGGTGCGCTCCGTAACGCGAACCAACAGATTCGCAAGGACCCCCCCAACCCCAAGGATCCCTTCGTGTGGAACAACTCCACTATCGTTCCTGATCTGATGCAGCGTGGTCTCTGCGCTTAAAGATTAGGTACTAACATTTATTAATAAACATGACTACTGTTTCACCTGACCTCTCCGAGAGTGTATCTAAACTCGTAGAGCTCACCAAACAACTCACTGAAGCTAAATCGGATATAAAGATTTTGAATCAGGAAGAAAAGCGCCTTAAGGAGAATGTAAAGAAACATATGGTTTCTCAGGGTATTGACACCATTAATCTCAGGAAAGGGAAAATTAGCATCCGTAAATCAGTCAGGAAGTCTGGTATGAGTAAGGATGCCATCAAAGAAGGTCTTCTGAAATTCTTCAGTGGAGACGAAGTTAAGGTCGAAGGAGCCCTAAATGCCATTCAAGATGGACTTAAAACAAGAGAATCGACTTCACTGTCGTTAACAGGTATAAAAGAAAAACCCGAGAAAGAAGATAAGTAACTAACCATGGTTTGGAGCCAGTACGTGTACGAAGCGAATACTGGCTTTGACGCCGATGCAAGTGACGACGATGAATATAATGATAACACTCCTCTGAATATCGAAGACTGGGAAGTCGAATACTCAGATGAATTGCAGATGATGTGGAATACCATCAGGACACTCCTCTATGATGCCCAAATTGAACATTCGGGAAAGTTTTGTGACTTTGTAGAGTTTTGTTACACCGATCATAACTCACATACTGAACGCGTACATACCGATCATGATGAGGTACTCGATTACATTTGGAAACATGTCAGGCGAATCGTAAATAATAACGGACTTCATGAAGAAATGATGCGGGGTGCATCCTATCACCATTTCACAGATTTCGTGGAAAATTATATGTACTTATATTAAATGTTACCCGATATCACTTCCCAGAAAGTTGCCATCCCCGCCGCCCTTTTTTTGGCGCTCAGCCCAGGTGTTCTTCTGACCACCGACGGCTCCAAGGTTTCTTTCAGAAACGGCAAGACCAACCAGATGGCGATCTTCTTCCACGCGCTCGTGTTCTTCCTCGTGTACAGTCTCATCGCCAAGGCCATGGGTATCGTGCTCACCAAGACCGACCTTCTCGTGTCCACTGCACTCTTCCTCGCGCTCAGCCCCGGTCTGTTGCTCACTCTCCCCCCAGGGTCGGGTGGTGTGGTTCGCTCTGGTCAGACCAGTATCGAGGCGTCTCTGACACACGCGATCGTCTTCGCGGTAGTCTTTGCGCTTTTGCGTCGCCAATTTCCTCAGTTCTATTAAGTAAGAAGATGAAGTATCTCATTCTCGGTCCAGCTTCAATGGGTATATTCACTCTCATTGGCTCTTTAAAGGCACGGGAATCAGATCTGGCTGATGTGAAAGAAATTTCAGGGTCATCAGCTGGTGCGATCTTAGCTCTATTTTTGGCACTGGGAATGTCCATCGACGAAATTCTAGACACCTCATTGTCTCTAGATATCCCCAGTTTTGTTAAAATACGCATAGGCTCATTTTTTAACAAATTTGGTTTTGTTGATATGGGTCCAATTCGTAAAAAATTGGTGGAAATATGTGGACGCGATCCAACATTTAGTCAGTTAGATATGAAAATATATGTATCGGCATTTTGTATGAATACATCTGAGACGGTCTATTTCTCACGGGACACACACCCACATATGAAGGTGATAGATGCAGTGTGTATGAGTATGGCGGTTCCATTCATATTCGCATGTGGGACACATGATGGAATGACTTATATAGATGGTGGTATGAAGGAAGAATATCCATTGACCCCATTCTTTGATAAAAAACCACATGAGATCACATGCATGAAAATTAGTATGGATCGCATTTATCAGGAAAGTGTTGACACACCTAGACAGTTTGTCGAGACACTCGTACGTTCAGCGTTGTCAAATCGTACACTCTACCAAACACCTATCAAAATTATAGATATCAATGTCGGAAACACAAATGTTTTCGATTTTAACATGAGTTATGAAGAAAAATTACAGTTATTCAACTTGGGTTATACTTTTTTGTCAGCCTAATATAAATGGATGTGGATACATTCAAGGTAAGGCTGACCGCACTTCCTTACCTGACAAGAACCGATGTAGCTTCTTATCAGCAAAGGTCCACATATAAAGGTGTGAATCTCAATCAACTTCTGCGGAAAGCCCAGCAGATGGATGCGCGGCGGAAAAGTTTAAAAATTCAAGAGAAGGTTCGAGACTTTAAAGATCGAGTGAAAAATTTATCGATACCAAAAGATGTATATGCTCGTCTCATATCAACAATTACAGCTGAAACTGATATTTCTTCATTGAGGCAACAGGCTGAAAAAATCATCGAAAAACAAAACGACCAAGAAGATGATCGTTTTAAATTTACATTTTTTGATAGTATCAGGAAATTAAATTTAAATAAAACAACAGTTAATTCTCTCGTAAAGCGTTTAGATCGCGGTGAAGATCCTACTGTATTGACTCAAGAAGCATATAAGTTGCAACAAGAACAGAAATTGAAAAATATTTCAGATGAACGCACATTTCTAAAAAATGCGTTGAATCGTATAGGTATCGATCAACCCAATAGAAATAGTATCCTGATTAAATTCCAGCCAGATAAACAGGTGATCGCACAACTCATCGAAGAAGCGAAGCAAATAAAGGCGCAACGTAACAGAGAAAATGTTGAATCACAAAAAAGAAAACTTGTTAAATTGTCTACTACTCTCGGTATCAATGGAAAAATCTTAAATCAGATCAAAGATGTGAATACGAAGAGTAATGCAATGGCTTTGAAAAATATAATCAACAATACTGGTCAAACTGTGAAAAATACACAGGTTGCGACTCGTAAATTAAACCTCATTTCATTAGCGAAAAATATAGGTATATATTCTCAATTCGCTGGGCCAATCACAAACATCAAAACAATAAAAGATGCAAATGTGGTACAAGTTACTATTAGAGAAGCTGCGAAAAAGAAACTTCTAGAAAATGCTTTGAATGTTGGTGATTTTACGAGTAGGATAGCATCTATAAAGAATGTTACTCAACTTTTACCGATGAAAAAACTCATCGAACAGACTAAATTCGAGAAGAATGTTGCAAAGCGAAAAGCTGGAACAAACAAACTGGAAAATTCGAAAAAAACCTTCGCATCTGAGGTTCAACGTGCTCGTATTCCAAATGATAAGAAGAAACTCTTTGTAAATAGACTCAAGTTGAAAAATGTTAACATTCCCAAATTGAGAAGTGATCTGAGTACCCTTATAACGAATGAAAAAATAAAACAACAACAAAAAGATGTAAATGAGTTGAAAAAGTATACAACAACTTTCAATATTAATGCGTCTCCATTTATTCAGGAGTTTCAGTCTTCTAACATTTCACTCAACGCGATCAAGAAGAAAATTGATGATGTTGTGAAGGAGAAAAAGACCTTGAAACAGATGAAGGATGCATTGAATAAGATAATTAAGAAAGCCTCATTGAATAAGGAATTTACTGAAAAACTCAGTACTATCAAGACGAAAAATGATGCACTTTTACTTAATCGAGAGATTGCTAAAGCGTATGAGAATAAACTCAAAACCAATAAAAAGGCACTTTCCAAGATAGCTATTGAATCTGGTCTGACGGCGATGAATGGTATTAGCTCTATCAAAAATATCAACACTTTGAAACAAGCAAATCAAGTACTCAAATTTCAAAGCAAGGTGAAACTTGATCAGATGGCGAGACGATTGGGTGTAAATGTTCCCATCACGAATGTGCAGACAAATAAGAATGTGAAAAATTTAAAAGTGAAAATTGTAAATGCATATAACACGAAACAAAAACAAATAAAAAATGAATTCAATCGCTCACGAAGATTGGAACGTGCGAATCTAGAAGTCTTCTTGAACAAGTACAGCCAAACTCTGACACAAGATGAACGAAAGAAGTTTTTAGACTATTTCGACAAAGGTGCTAATCTGAAAGTACTTAAGACTAACATAAATAGGTACGCGACGCAAAAGAAAAGGACACTCATAAACTCTAAGGTGTATACGATCCGAACCTTTCTGAACGCATTGGGTATGAATCCTAGAGATCAAGATTATTTTGTGAGACGTGTTGTTGCAGGTCAAAATATGAACACAGTCAAGAAAGATAGTAAAATATACATGGTACAGCTTCTCGATGACCTTAGACGCAGTAATGCAGATAAAATGTTAGCGTTTTTAAAAGATCTCGAAATCAAACCACAAAATGTAGACCGACTCATGAAAAAGTTTGCAACAACATACATTGATATGAATACCCTCGAGAAGGAGTCTATAAAAATTGAAAATATGAGGAATCATGGGAATTGGGTAGAAACAAATGATGAGTTTTTAAATTTTGTTGACGAATTACCACTCGACCCAGATGACAGCGTTAAAATTAAATCAAGTTTCGATAGTGATTTGGTGAACTTTAACACAATCGTAAATACAACTATTAAGACATCACTCAACACACAAAACGAAAAGACGAATGCTATTCGACGCGAACTCATGGCATACATCGATAACCACGAACTTAACACGTATAACAAGCGAAAACTCATGAAAAAATTGAATTCCAACAATTCCAACAATTCTAACAATTCCAACAATTCCAATAACTCAAAAAATCGTTACACAATAATGAAAACTCGTATGCTTAATGTCAAAAAGCAAGCTAACCAGATTAAGAGGTCTACATTGAATAAAGAGGATATGAAAAAACGTAAAGAGCTAATTAATTATTTGAATACCTTCAAATTTCTCACAAATCAAGAAAAAATGTTTCTATTACAAAAAAATAAATCTGAAATTGAAAAGTATGCTATTCGCCGTAAACGAGCACTTCGATTTAAGCTGCGCCGTTACATTGTCGAAAAATTGGGTCTGACCATGGATGACCCTGAAATCGTTAAAATATTCGAAAACTTTGACACTACACCCGAGAAATTTAATGAATACGCAAAAAAAGCGACTGAACTCAAACAATTGAGAAATCAAAAGAACCGTCTCAGGGGTAAAACACGAAATGATAAAGTATTACAAGATATAGATGAAATCAAAAACCTTATCGATGTAACCAAAATTAATCGTGAAATCGATGCTACTTTTATGATCAAGATGAAGAAGCAGTTGGCAGATCTAGTACTAGACTCTAACATGAAAATTAAATTGAACTTATCTAGGATTCAAAATCCACAACAGATTAATATGATTATCATTAATATCAAAAAGGCTTATCAAACCAAGAGATATGGGGAACTCCAACAATTAAAAAGACTGGTGGTAGGTCTTACCCCACAAAATCAAAATGATGTTTTACAAGAGTTTGTCACGACAGATATAACACTCAAAGCATCTATGAAGAAAGTTTCGGAAATCAAAGTGAAGATGATGGAAGATAAACATAAAATGGATCGCGACCTTTTACACACATTCATGAAAAAGGAACTTTCATTGTCACCGAAAGATATGAATGATTTACTTGCAGAATTCAATACACTCACAAATCTTCAACAAATGAAGTCGAAAGCGATGCAGGTGAAGAAGATGCGCATTGACGAACAGATTTTAGATAACCGAATAAAACTTGAAAAAAGTATTAATAGTATGAACCTTTCAAATGTAGATAAGAAATCAGTCCTTGCGATGTATGACAAAAAACCTAGTAGTGTTATGCTATACGAAACGAGTGCCAAACAATTGAGTGCGGCTCGTAAAAAGGAACTGAGAAATAAAGAGACTGCAAATCTGATAAATCTAATGAAATCTCTTAAATTATCGGAATCAAATTCCAAACAAATCCTAAACAGTTTCACGAGAATATCGGATTATAAACTATCAAAAGCTAAGGGTGAAGCGATCAATCTTCGTAAAAAACGAAACAATGAAAAATTATTGAACGCTCTCAAACCACTTTCATTACCCGAAAACATCCGAAAGCAATTACTCACTGATACAGACAATGTAAATGTAGTCATAAATAAAGCTAAATCTTTGAACACAAAACAAAGAACTCAAAATGCGACACAGAACCAGCTCAGGTTATATATTGCCTCCAAGAATCTCGGAAATAAGGCTAAAAACCTTCTTAACCAGGTCAATACCATGTCAACACAAAATGACGTGAAATATATTCGAGAAAAGGCGGATCAATTGAAGAGTAAATTAGATGCTACCAAAATCGGTAAAAAACGAGAAGAACTTTCCCAATACATGAATACAATCAAATTAAATCTTACACAAAAAAAGAGTTTACTACAAAGTATCGGGGGTAATACGAGTGTAAATACAATCAAACGAAGTATTCAACAAGGATTGAATACCAAAAACAAAAAGGGGAATGCGTTTATAGAACGACGAACTGAACTGAAACTCTACATCAACGCTCTCAACCTTCCAAATTCAGAAAAACAAAAACTGTTGCGCACACCTGGTAATGCAAATACAATTAAAAAGCGTGCACAAATTAAACTGAAGCAGTTGAAACAAAAACGAAATGCACAACAGAAAAATGCACTCAAAACAAAATACGCGATCAATGTCAATAAAGCACAGAAAAATCGGAATGTACTCAGGAGTATTCAAATAGATAAAATGCGTGAGACGAGAATCAAAGCGCGGGAACACTTGAAGTCTTTGAAACGAGTGGTGACCTTACAGGATAGACAACTCTTACAACAATTGAACTCTCGTCGTATCACATTACCGAGTTTCAAACAGATGACATCCAAGATATAAGAATAAAAAATTCACATGTTAATACTTTTTTGTTAGTTTAATATATATGATAGACACATGCGATCCAGATGCGGATGTGTCTACCCTCAGGAAGCTCATAAAGATGAACACCGGACAAACTATTAAACTAACAAAGGAAGAAATCTGTGATGTCTACGAAGATATCAAACGCGGTAAGCTCCCATTACCACCACTGGTCATGAACTCGTCAAAGACGTATTTATTAGATAAAAAATCACCTTTGACACCCAAAGAGTATGAAGTACTCTTCAAGTCATCTTCGAAACGCACTGAACTCAGGAAAATTGCTAAGAAGGTTGGACTTATTGATGTAGAGAAGTTATCTAAATGTGACCTGGTTTCTGATATAGGTAAACGTTTAAGATATATGAAAGTACATGAACCTGTTCAGTTTTCTAAAAAACGGACTTTGGTTAGGAAAATTAAACAGGAATCGTTGAACAACCTTGGAGCGAAGAACAATGTGGTGGTAACGAACAACCTCGGAGTGAAGAACAATGGGGTGGTATCGAACAACCTCGGAGCGGTGAACAACGGGGTGGTAACGAACAACCTCGGAGCGGTGAACAACGGGGTGGTAACGAACAACCTCGGAGCGGTGAACAACGGGGTGGTAACGAACAACCTCGGAGCGAGGAACAATGGGGTGGTAACGAACAACCTCGGAGCGAGGAACAATATGAACCGTTCGAATAATGGTGGATCCATGAATATACCAAAGGCGATTAAGTTCAATCGCCCAAATTTTACTCGCAATAATGTGTCAAATCAACCAAAAGGTAGCATTTCTTTTCCAAAGAGTGGAATTTTTATGAAGGGTAGTAAACCAAAGTTTATGGGAGGAAATATACCCGCTGCACCTCAGACGGTAAATAAAGGAGTCGGAAACAATCGAGTAAACAATAAGGTTGTACCCAACAAGAAGACTTCATTCTTTGGTGGTTTCTTTGGTAATTCTAAACCAAAAATAAAGAATGTGACAAGTGGAAAAACTATTAACCCTGAACCTCAGGTAACTAACGGACCCATCAAACCCAACGTACCTAGAAGATCCAGCGTGCCTAACAAACCCAATGTGCCCAACGCACTTAATGTGAAACCAGTGGTTCCCAAACCCTCTATGTTTGGTGGTCTATTTGGTGGTTCCAAGAAACCCAAGGTCATCAACAATAAGCCTAACAAGCCCAACGTACCTAACAATAAACAGAAATACACAAATCTTATGAAAGAGTTTGAGGTTGATAAACCTTACCTCAATAAGTATCTCGTGGGTAAGAACATCAATTCACTCAACAAAAATACCCTCGGAGAAAAAATTACTAAAGATCGTGCTCTCGCGAAACTCATCGCGAATGCGAAGGGTAAAAATATGTTTGGTCGTGTGTCGAAACCAGTTCTAAAATATGTCAACAATTCCAACTATCAGAGACAATATAACAATGCCACACACCAGATCGAGGGAAAAGTGGTGAAACCCAACAATAAGGTCGTTCCCAGCAACAAGGTTGTACCCAACAATAAGAAGAATGAGATCGTTCCCAACAACAAGAAGAACGAGGTCGTTCCCAACAACAAGGTTGTACCCAACAATAAGAAGAACGAGGTCGTTCCCAACAATAAGAAGAATGAGATCGTTCCCAACAACAAGGTCGTTCCCAACAACAATGTCGTACCCAACAACAAGGTTGTACCCAACAACAATGTGGTAAATAATAATGCCAAACCCAACAACAATGTCGTACCCAACAATAAGAAGAATGAGATCGTCCCCAACAACAAGGTTGTACCCAACAACAATGTCGTACCCAACAATAAGAAGAATGAGATCGTCCCCAACAACAAGGTTGTACCCAACAACAATGTCGTACCCAACAATAAGAAGAATGAGATCGTCCCCAACAACAAGGTTGTACCCAACAACAATGTCGTACCCAACAACAAGAAGAACGAGGTCGTTCCCAACAACAAGGTTGTACCCAACAACAATGTCGTACCCAACAACAAGAAGAACGAGGTCGTTCCCAACAACAATGTGAAGCCTAACAACAATGTGGTAAATAATAATGCCAAGCCTAACAACAATGTGAAGCCCAACAACAATGTGAAGCCCAACAACAATGTGAAGCCTAACAATAATGTGAAGCCTAACAACAAGGTTGTACCCAACAACAAGAAGAACGAGGTCGTTCCCAACAACAATGTGAAGCCTAACAATAATGTGGTAAATAATAATGCCAAGCCTAACAACAATGTGAAGCCCAACAACAACGCTAAGCCCAACAACAATGTGAAGCCTAACAACAAGAAGAACAATATCGTACCCAATAACAAGGTTGTTCCCAACAAAAATGTGGTAAATAACGTGGTCAATAACGTAGTTAACGACGTGGTAAATAATAATACCAAGCCCAACAACAAAAAGAATGAGATCGTTCCCAATAACAAGGTTGTTCCCAACAACAAGAAGAACGAGATCGTTCCCAACAACAAAAAGAATGAGATCGTTCCCAATAACAAGGTTGTTCCCAACAACAAGAAGAACGAGATCGTTCCCAACAACAAAAAGAATGAGATCGTTCCCAACAACAAAAAGAACGAGGTCGTTCCCAACAACAAAAAGAACGAGGTCGTTCCCAACAACAAAAAGAACGAGATCGTGCCCAACAACAAGAAGAACGAGATCGTACCCAACAACAAAAAGAACGAGATCGTTCCCAACAACAAGGTCGTGCCCAACAACAAAAAGAACGAGGTCGTTCCCAATAACAAGAAGAATGATATCGTGCCCAACAACAAAAAGAACGAGGTCGTTCCCAATAACAAGAAGAATGATATCGTGCCCAACAACAAAAAGAACGAGGTCGTTCCCAACAACAAAAAGAACGAGGTCGTTCCCAACAACAAAAAGAACGAGATCGTGCCCAATAACAAGGTTGTACCCAATAACAAGAAGAACGATATCGTGCCCAACAACAAAAAGAACGAGGTCGTTCCCAACAACAAAAAGAACGAGATCGTGCCCAATAACAAGGTTGTACCCAATAACAAGAAGAATGAGGTCGTTCCCAACAACAAGAAGAACGAGGTCGTACCCAATAACAAGAAGAACGATATCGTGCCCAACAACAAAAAGAACGAGGTCGTTCCCAATAACAAGGTCGCTCCCAATAACAAGAAGAACGAGGTCGTACCCAATAACAAGGTCGCCCCCAACAACAAGAAGAATGAGATCGTGCCCAACAATAAAAAGAACGAGGTCGTTCCCAACAACAAAAAGAACGAGGTCGTTCCCAATAACAAGAAGAACGATATCGTGCCCAACAACAAAAAGAACGAGGTCGTTCCCAATAACAAGAAGAACGAGGTCGTACCTAATAACAAGGTCGCCCCCAACAACAAGAAGAATGAGATCGTGCCCAACAATAAAAAGAACGAGGTCGTTCCCAACAACAAAAAGAACGAGATCGTTCCCAATAACAAGGTCGCCCCCAACAACAAGAAGGTCACACCACAAAACAGGTTCAAGAAGGCTGTGGGTAAAATTAGTACTGTAGAGTCTATAAAGAAGGCTGGAGCCAATATTAGACGAAGAAACAATGCTATGAAAAAAATGGTCATGACTCAAAACAGGTTCAAGAAGGCTGCGGGTAAAATTGGTGCTATAGAGGCTTTGAAGAAGGCTGGAACCAATGCCAAGAACCGAAAGGAACTTGTGAGTAACCTGGTCAGCAATGCTATGATAACTGTTACAACTAACAATAAAAAACCAATTTACAACAACTCCAACTCAAACACCGAAAATAACACCAAACCCAAGAACACAGTTATCAAAAGTCCAACAACTATCAACAATCCTTTGTTTAATAATAAACCATTCAATGCTTCTGAAGAACTAAACAAACAGCTGAATATCAAGGGTAAAGAACTCAATAAGGCAAACACAAATAAGAAAATTCGTAATGGTGTGGAATTTAAAATCAAGCAGATTGAGGGTCTCACAAATACTAATGTCACAGAATTCATGAAGAAATGGAACACGACGAAGAACCCTTTTACCCGCAAATCGATTTTCAATCAAGCGCGTAAGAGGGGTGAGGGTCGTCTCAAGGGTAAAAAAGTGAAAAATGAGAGAAACAAACCTAAACAAGAGAACAACTTCAATGCTTCTGCTGCGATTAACAAATTGAATATGGCACCCAAAAAGAACAGTCTTATGAAGAAGGCCAAAAACGAGGTTGGTCGTTTCGCTGGTCGGATCGGTAAATGGGATCCTGCCATTAAGAATGCAAAGAATAACGCAACTCTCACAAACTTGGAAAAACAGATGAACAAAAAGATTGAATTGCGTAAAGAAATTCAGACCAGTAAGATTGGACCAATAAAAAAGCGGGGTCATCTCGAAAAGGTCATGCAACTCAAGAATAACGTGGGTCAGAGGCGGAAGATTTTTGAAGAACAGTTGACAAACCTTTCAAATAAGGGTGAAAGAAACACCCTCAAAAAGTATATTCAGGGTCTGAATATTCCACGCGAAAATAAGAGTGGATACGTCAAGAGAATTAATGCACCCAATGCAAACCTCGCTTTGATTCGTGCATCGGTGAACAAACAGGTGAATCAAAAGATTTCCAATGCTTCAAAGTCTCTGGTTGCAGGGGCCATTGGTAAGATTCAAGCCAATGAAAACAAGAATATTGCTAATGCCTCAAAGTCTTTGGTGTCTGGTGCCATTGAGCAGGTGAAGAAGAATGAGGCTGCCACCAAGATCCAAGCTGTTGTCAGGGGGAAGAAGAACCGTAATATGGCTATGAACAAAAAGCGTACAGAATTTACTGAGTTGGCCAAGAAAACGAGTACAAACTTCAGTAGGAATATCATCGCTATGAAGAATATGAAAAATGCATTCAAGTTGAGGGGTAGGATTGAAGGCGCTGTTCGTAAGAATGTGCGTCCCATGGTTCCAATCACGGTGCCTCTCGAGGAAAATGGTGAAATATCAGCCGCGGCTCTCACCCCCAAACCCCCTAACACACCCAAGCCCAATAAACCTTCATTTAGATCTCTTGTCCAGAAAAACAAGGAAAAGCGGGTAATGAACGGGGTTAAGATTGCTGCCAAGATTGCGGAGAACCAGAAGAAATTGGCTGAGGCAAGTGGTGCTCAGAAAGTTCAGTTGGCTAAACAGCAAAGAGCTGCCATGAACAGAAATAAGGGGAAGAATGCATCCACCGCCGCGAGTCTTTTAAAACCGAAAAATAACAAGTTTGTTCAAAAAGGTATATCGAGTCAAGCCGCTCTTAAAGCGAATGCGAGACGGGCTGAACTTGCGGCTCGGAAAGCTGCAAAGAAGTCTGGGGGTACACAAAAAAAGCAACAAGTGAAGCGTAAGTAAACTCAAAATTATGTAAAATTGTATCTAAAAATGAATCACCCCGACGACGATTGCTCTGTGATTACCGACATGCCTCTCGGTGATGAGGTTGCAGACTTCATTGAACGGGGTCTCCATAGGGACATGACAGAGGAAAATGTATGGGAGTGGTGTGAAGAAAATTTAGACGAACTCACAACTATTTATGAGAAGTATCGGGGTACATACTTGTCATATGGGCAGGCAGACATTACTCTCTTTTTTGCGCAGACAGTGTACGAGAGAGATGACGCACATGAAATGATTAGCAATTTTGTAGACTTTCAATAATTGTAATTTAAAGAAATGAAATGCCTTTAAGTTAATGAGTAATTGTGATGTATGTTGTGAGAAATTAAATAAGATAAATCACAAACAAGTCAAGTGTCCTTTTTGTGATTTAACGAGTTGTAGATCATGTTCTCAAAGATATATACTTTCCTCTTTCGAAGATCCACATTGTATGGGGTGTAAGACTCTATGGAATCGTGAATTTGTGGATTCATTTTGTACCAAATATTTCCGAAACACGGAACTTAGACGACATCGTGAGAATATTCTATTTGAAAGGGAAAAAGCACTCATGCCTCAAACGCAACCCGAGGTTGAACGTGTTTTACATATTCGTAGATTGCGGGATATTATTAAAGATCAAAAATATAAACTTATAGAACTTCATAACAGGTATAAAACATTTGATTTGGATCAGATACATCCGATTCACCCAGAGATTCTTACATTATATCGTCAAATGGAAACTACACACAGACATTTAGAAGATATTCGATATCGTGGGACTCTGATAGACGGTGAACCTAGAAAGTTTGTAAGACAATGTCCAATGGAAGAATGTAAAGGATTTTTAAATGAGGAATGGTATTGTGGTTTATGTGATGACAAATTTTGTAAAAGTTGTAATGAGAAACTTACTGAAACACATGAATGTAATCCAGAAGTTGTAAAAACTATGAAACTCTTGAACAAGGATAGTAAATCATGTCCTAAATGTGGAACTGTCATACATAAGACAAGTGGGTGTGCACAGATGTGGTGTATATCGTGTCATACAGCATTCAATTGGCGAACAGGTGAAATTGAAAAGGGGCGTATACATAATCCACATTTCATAGAGTTTAAGAAAAAAACGATGATGTCTCGGGAACATGGAGATATACCATGTGGTGGAGTACCATCATTCAGGGAACTTCGTGAAATTCTAGCTTCGAATGAAATACTTCGTTGTGCGGTAATTATACACGACGTGGAGCGGGAAAATATATATTTGGATCTTCGACCTATAGATAACTTACATTTCCGGGTAGCATATATGTTGAATGATGTAGATGAAGTTTATTTTAAACATCATTTACAGTGTCAAGAAAAATACCTTGAAAAAATGAGAGACATTTCAAATATTTTCGAAATGATGGCAAATAGTGGTGGTGATCTACTCCGACAATATGTTCTTGAACCTGAACGTCATGATGAGATCGTAGACATGATACATGAAATTGTGGACTATGGAAATGATATTTTTGAAACAATTCGAAAAAGATATACTTGTAAAACTCCTAGGAATATTTATATATGAATACAATAGGATGATACTTTTACTATTCATAATACTTATAGTCATCTACCTCTTACCCAAATACTCCAAACCTCGTATGATAAAAAACTTTTTATCAGACGATGAACGGAAATACTTAATGAAGGAAGCTGAGAAGAATATGGAAACATCGACTGTCACAAATGGTAAGAAAGTGGATGAGAATGTGCGTAAAAGTCAAACCGCGTGGTTGACTAAAGATGATCCAATTGTTCGAAATGTCATGGAAAGATGTCTCGAGTATACGGATAGACCTCTCACGAATTGTGAAACACTTCAGGTGCTCAAATATGAACCAGGTGGCTTTTATAAACCACACCAGGATGCATTTAAAAATGAAAGTAACATGAGAATGTACACATTTATTTTAGCTCTGAACGATGACTATGAAGGTGGTGAGACTGTGTTCCCCAAGTTGGGTGAAAAATACAAGCTCGGTGCGGGTGATGCCCTCTTCTTCGAGACACTTGATAATTATGAGATGATGACGTCCAAAGCTTTACATGGTGGGCAACCTGTAAAGTCTGGTGAAAAGTGGATATGTAATTTATGGGTCAGGAAGTATCCATACACTATGTGAACATCTTCTAATAAATATACTTAAAATCTTTAAACAATTGTAGAGTATGAAATGTGTAGCAACATTCTCCGAAAATAGTCTTTACAAAATAAAGTTGGCAAAGACTCGTAGAAATGTCCTCGAAGGTATGTACCAGCGACCATGTATCGTGGAGGTACGCCCGATCAAGGAAAATCTGAGACTTCGTTTTCGTTTCACGGAAGCGATAAAAGAAGCACAGGATATTTGTAAGATTGACAAAGATTCTTCGGAGTGTCATTGGGCTTGGTATGAAGTGGATGAGTTGGAAGATTCTATACTTCGTCTATATCCTGATAGACGGTGACAATTGGGGGTTCATCACTATACCCATAATAACGAATTGATATTCCAAAAAGTTTCATCATATCTTTATTAACTTGTTCGTTAATATATGTTTTCCAATTTTTTAGAGTTGTTGCGAAATATTCGATTCCATCATCTGAAAATGCACCTATACGCATGAATGGCTGACTACGAAGTTTTCTCATGTATTCATAAACAGATTCGGGTAGAGGCGCTGCCATATTATAGGATGATTCGAGGATATCAATGACGTAATATCCATGTGATTCACAAATTAGATTGACTTGCATTTTGGGAAAGCCTTTTATGTACGCTTCAAAATCTGCATTACTTGGAAGCGTTGTAAATATTTGTATATTTTCACACACACTCCATTCATTATACCCAATTCCTGGGTGTGTATGATATGCTATTTCTGAATACCAAACCTTCTCAATTTCTTCTACATCGACACGGTCTCTCTTTTTTGATGTAATACGGGTCGGTTCACTAAATGCATAATTTTTATATTTAATACCACCAGCATACTCCCACTGTTTGATAGAAGACAACTTGCTTATTTCTTTCAAATTGTGGACGACTTCACGAGACAGTTTTATCCGATTCTTTCTAACTGTCATGCATGGGCGGATGAGACTCGTGTACATGATGTACCATAAGAATATTTTTTTAACTAAGAGATATTCATGAGTACATTTCTATCTAGGAGTGTAATTTCACCGAGTTCATCCCATGTATAATACTTGACAGATATACCAAATTCTTTGCGCATGATGGGATCCATGAAATTGTTTACAGTTCGTTTCCATTGGTTAGGGGTTGTTTGAATGTATACTAAATCACTCCATTTCACTCTCACTTTTTTGAATTCCTGACCATTCATGAGGGTATTAAATTTTCGGGTGACATCACCAGTGTTAGGTTTGTTCATATTCGTTTCAATGAGGTCAATGATATAGTACCCTTGGTTCTCGAGGATCAGATTCGCCTGCACGGTTGGATAATTATCAACATAGACCTTAAAATCGGATGCACTCGGGTAGGTGAAGAGTGCTTTGTCATATTCGGGGACAGGATGTGTGTGATACACGATGTATTGAGTTAAATCCTCTTGTGTCGGTTGCACAGTGGCGAGTTGTCGATTTGTACGTTCAGTCGGTTTATTGAACTTGACATAATTACGTGTATTTGTTAGAGTGAACGGTATTGTACCCGCGTATTCGACTTTCTGTTCCCATGTTTTCTTGTACACAGCTTGAAGTTCATTGATAACTTTACGACTTAAACGAACTGATAAATATCGATCATTCGCACGGGTCACCGTACCTACATTAAATGTATTTCGTGGTATATTCACCCGTCTAAATTTATTAGTCAGTCGACGGAGTGCGGTATTGATTCGACGCTGCCTGCGAGCAGTTTCCGCGGACACCATCTTATAGTAGATAAAGAAGAAAAATGAGTTGAATTTAATGATAGAAGACCTGGCTCGAGAGATATATTCTCAACTGGGACCTGGGTACAGTGAGAGAGTATATCATACTGCTATGGAAGTTTTACTACGGGAGAAGGGGGTTCCTTACGAATCTGAAAGAATCATTCCGATTCCGTTCAAGGGGCATGTGATTGGTAATTTAAGGGCGGATATGATTATTAATAAGGAGACTGTTCTAGAATTCAAGACGATCAAAACTCTTAATGACGCGGCGGAGTTGCAGGGTAATAACTATCTTCGTCTGACAGGTCTGAAGACGGCGTATCTGGTGAATTACCCACCTCATCCTGATCGGGAAGTTGAAGTGCGTATGATTCTTCTAGACAGTGTTGTACCGTTGGGTCGACTGGATTGATCGTTCATTTATGATATACATATTTAGGTTCAATTTGTAGATAGACTGGAGTCCCACCACTTGGAGGCTTTCGACAAAAGTTTTTACAGTTGCAACAATCTCTGGGGTTCATGAGTTGTCTCTTATTTGCGTAGCACCTCATAGGGAGGTAAATATCCTTCTTGAGAATACGAATAATTCTATCGATGAGAATCATAGTAGTTACCGATTTTTAAAAATTATGTAGACTTAGGTTCTTCACACAATTTACAGATGGGCAATCTATCAAAGCACTTCATACATAAGAAGTGTTCACATTTCCGAAACTTGAGACATTCCCCTGTTTTACAACATCTCGGACATTCGTATGTCTTAAATTCTAATATTTCATTTTTGAATCTCCAAAAGCATGAAGTGCAAACTTTCAACCCATGTTTTACTTGTTTACTACATACATGATAGTTTGGGCAATTCATTATTTTATACAGTAGGAATAAATTCCCATTTTAAATCGTGGCAGATCTTCTTCCATATGACATCTTGTTGGTACAACTTTTCTTTAGACTTTAGGAGTGGGAAGTATTGAAGATAATCGTCTTCACCCAAGAGTTCGCAAAACTTATAGAGGACGTAAGAGTAACTGAGAAAGTTTTTTCTCTCTGCGGGACAGTTATCATCGAATGGTCTCTGAATATCCTTGAACATTATTCGTAGATACTCCTCCAACTCTTGGGGCATGTTAGGGGGTTTGATCCCATTGAGAATATTTGTGATATATGGGACATGTTCATAATATTTATTGAGTCTCAACTTTTTCAAAAGTGCTCGAATCTTTGCGTGTGTGATATCTTCAAGGTTTTTGATTTTCATTTTCTTGAGTTCACTTCGTAATTGTTCGATGACTTCGGGGGGTATATTTGTCATCTCCTGTGCTTGAAATTGTGACAACCACTCGTTAAAGTGGTTCTCTCGTTTATATGAATAGTTTATAACCTTCTCAGATGTTTCCTGTTCTTCCTTATATGTTAATTCCTGACTGATAAGACATTCAACTATACGACCACATCCATCACAAACCAGGTCACTCGTGTTATGAAAATAGATGATATTACTATACGCACACGTGTCACACTCATCAGAAACACGTTCGTAAGGTCTGGATAAATTCTTATCTTCAACTTTTATGAGATAATCTGTAAATATATCCTTTCTCTTTAGACCGACAGTCTCTTTGACATTGAAAATATTATTTGTATTTATATCTTCATCACCACCGTCAATATCATCATCGGCATATTGGGTCATGTATGGCATACATTTGATGATATAATCGGACATATCAGATTGATGTTTTTTCTTATTTTCTGGGTCATTCTTTATGATTTCACTCCATTCTTCTATTCGATTGTTATATCTACTTAAAAAATTACCTTCCATTTCATATAAAGAAATGTTTACCAAACTTTTAACTTCTGTTTTCTTTTTTTACAGATACATTACCACCCCGCGAAACTATAAGATCATTTCAGAAGAAATTGAATACGATGTGGATCATGATATGAGTTATATGATCGAAGATGATTTTTGGTTGAAAGAGGGTAAAGACTGGGAAGATGGTATCCTAGATAATTACTACGTGAACGCTACAGGTAAAAACTTCCGACACACAGTGATCCCCCAAAATGTGAATACACTCATTCTTCGTGTGAAGTATTATTTCAATGGTAAACAATATACAGCTATTTCAAATGACATTAATTTCAAACCTGGTGAGAATGAAGATAATGCGATGCACTTCAGTATCCCTTTGAGTAGTGCTTGGATAGTTGATCACGATGATAAACCTATGCGAAACATTACTGAAAAGGTGAAACGATACTCAGGTCCAAGGAATGATTTCCATGGACAAAAGGTACCACTCGAACATTTTTTGTATTATGATAAAGAGACACTCAAAGAGAGTTTCCCCAAGATTGTTTTAGTTGGTACATTAGGTATGAAGAAGAATATTTCAACACTCGATTCTTTCACAACAGATCTTCAGATACCTTAGCCGAGAGGTAAAATTTGAGTTCCCCTAGATTTGCAACATTGTATTTTAGAATCAAAAATCGACTAATCTTTTCCTGTATAATTTGCACAGACGCACACATACTCGTCGCCTTTGTAAAGATATTCAGATACTTTAGACTATATAGACCTGAGATGGTTGGACTTTCATCTGGACATTCTATGGATGTTTCTTGATTAGCAAAATCACCCTGGCAATTGAATTTGATTTCTTTACCAGAGCGTTTAATTTCAATCTCTGAACCGATATTAGACATATCTCGACAAAGTCTCTGGAAGTCCACAGATGGGAGAGTGGTGACTGTAGTCATCTCCACATCTGGAACTTCAATTTTACTTTCATTAATATCTAAGAGTTTAAGTTGAAACTTGGTACTCGTCTTCTTAGTTTCACTTGTGATTTCGATATCCATATATTCTTTTGAATTAATCTCAATCTGAAGTACATCACTATTTGTGATTGTCTTCAAAAGTTTGAAGATGTTCGAAATATTTATACCAGCAATAATTTCTTCCTGGTCACAGTGATATTCTTCGAAATTATCCGCGGAGAGGTACATATCGATTAGGGATGTACGAGCTGTATCGAGTGTGACAACATACATACCATCTGGTTTAAAGTAAATGTTTACATCGTTGAGGATATCCTTAAGAACTTCAAATGTTGACTTAAAAGCTGAAGCTTGTATGGTCACAAGTTTCATATCTAGTATCACTAGCGCGTTACATCTTTAAATCTGTATACGCGACACCCTTCGACACGTCACGACCGATTTTTTCTTCAAGTTCCTTCGTCATAGCAGGCTGGAGAGACTGACCATAACTATCCAGACTAAACATATCTGAGTTGTTATCTTTTCCATCTAGACTTGACATCGACCCCCCGAAGCCACCAATCGAACCATGTTCAACATCTTTCGCTGGTAGGAGAGAGTCAAGCCAGTTTTTGATTTCATTACCCACGAGAATCTTACCATTCTTCGTCAGCATGGTTGGTACACGGTTGATTTTATTCCTATAATTCGGGGGTACACCTAGAGTGTTAATATTGTGATATTTTACAAGTTGTTTGAGCTGCTGGTGTTTGTTCACATATTCAATAACATCCATAGAATGTTTACATCGAGGACTATATATCAGCAGAGACATCTAGTATCTATTGGATATTTTGTAGAAAAATATTAACGCATACTAGTAAAGATGAAGTACTTACTTATGTTCACTCTCGTCTTGGTAGTTCTTGTCCTGACAACTAACTACGAGAAGTTTACCGAAACCTTCGGTCTCTCAGGCTACACCAAGCCAAAAGACTCAATTAAACTTGACGACCCCAGACCAGACCTTTCTGCTTATCGGAAGGTTGAGGCTAAGGTTGATAATGATATGATGGCAGAATTTGTACTCCAAGCGAACAACGAAATATCCAAGCGAACTGGTCTCTGCACGTACATCATCGAGACGACTTCCGTCAAACACTACAAGAGTGATGATAAAGAGCTTTACGAGTGTATGTTTATGACGGTGAAAAAGGGTGGGTTTTCATACGGATTCTCTGTAGTGGCTTCCTATGAAGTTGAAAATGGTAAGACTCGTATCATTTCTCTTAGGACACAACCCCTCGGTGTTGATGTCCCACAAGATATCACCCCCTTTGTAGAAGGTTCGGGAGGTAAAGAGTTTGTCAAGTATGATCTGGTAAAGAAGGGTTCCATGCCAACTGAAAGTGAGTTACAAGCCGCAAAAAATAAGTTACAGTAATTGTAATGTTAAGCATCAATGATGTTGTCAAAATCGATGACAAGCGTAAACAGATCCGTAAAGATATTTACAGGAAAATATATGAACAGTTCTCGTCTAAGATTAAACAAGCGGTAGAAATGGGGCATAAGCAGTTGTTTCTGACAATACCACCATTTCTCATCGGTTATCCTGCGTTCGATCGTTCAGCTGCAGCGAGGTATGTAGCGAGACAGTTCACTTTAGGGGGGTTTACTGTACAACTCATGAGTGACTGTGTTATATATATCACATGGGTGAAGGCTAAAAAGAAGAAGGAGAAGGTTAAGCGGGAGGAGGATGAGGGGGACTTCCCGAATCTCATGAATCTCAAGAAGATTGCGAATAAATACAGGAAAAGTGCGTAGTAAGAGATGATTTTAAAAACCCCCTTAATCATAAATGGATAATTTGAGTATAATGGTCGAGGCGAAAAAGGAGTACCTTGGACAGCTCTGCCTTATTATGTGTCCAGCTATGATTGAAGTTTTTCAAGAAATGTACAACGAATCTATCAAAACCTCCAAGGGGAAGCAGGTTCTCATCATGTTTCAGAAATTATTGAAGGAAGTTCCCAATTGGTCAAATGCTATGTCTAAGAGGCATAGTGACAACATCACGAGTCGGTGTGCTTGGTTCGGGGATCTTCTCGCCGCAGTATTTGTCGCTTGTACAAAGATTCTCTCTGCAGTCCGCCTCAAGGCTGATAACAAGAAGATTTCCCTCAAACTTCCAACTGAAGAGGTGTTCATTCAAACATGTTATAACAACATCGCGAAAGATTTGTACAAAGATCCTTACATCTTCCATGAGGAGCAAAGCGAGTACCTCCGCGATGAAAAGTTGACTGTGCGTTTTTGTCTATCCATTGAGACTACTGTGAAAGAGTTGATCCCCATTCAACAGATTCTCCAGACCTATATGTCTCAAGATAGTCGCGATATTTCTCTAGATGGGGAGATTCAGGATGGTGCTGACCCCGATGTTTACGATGGTGAGCCTGAGCCCATCCCCATGGAGGAACCTGAACCTGAGCTCGAGCCCGAGTCCATGCCCATGGAGGAGCCTGAGCCCCAGTCTATGCCCATGGAGGAGCCTACTCCAACTGGTCTAGAGAATGAGTTTAAAACGGTTCCAGGTGTACAAGATCCTGAACCACAAGAAACTGTGCAACCGCAACCCCAGGAAGATGATGATGTGTTTTTTGGGGATGCACCAGAACAGCGTACAAAAAAAGTTGGTTATAATTAAATGGAACTCTCCGATTACTTGCGCGATCCGATGAGTGCCGCCCTTATCGCGGGTGGTATTACAGCGGGTTATATTCATCTCAAAGCGTACCTCAATAACGAGGGTAAGCTCGAACTCAACAAGTACACGAAACCAGCGGCTCTGAACACAATCCTAGTCTTTTTCATCGTCTCAGGTGGTTTAGGTAAAAAGGAGTCTATTTCTACCGAGCCTTTCTAAACTTAAAGATTACACTGATATAATAAGAAAATGGCATCCGTTACTGCGTTTAACGATATGATGGGTCAATTTCTTGTGGAATTGCACAAGACTTTTCCAGAGGAAAAAGGCATTAAGAAGATGATGACTTCATTCGATTTACTGAAGTCTACAAACCCACGCCTCGTCGTGGATGCTTTCATGAATGGTGTTACCCCTTACGCCGATAGGATTTCGGCGAAGGATGAATCTTTTTTACTCAAGGAAATTGATACAATTGACTTTCTCAAGGATCTCAACATCAAGTCGTATTGGGTTAAGATGAGTGAGAGTACTAAGGGTGCTACCTGGCAGTACCTCCAGACACTCTACATGCTCGGTACCACCATTACTTCGATTCCCGACGATACACTCAAGATGATCGAAGGTATTGCTAAGCAGTGTGCTGAAAAGATGGAGACTGAGGGAGGTGAACTTGACCAGGATGCCATCATGAAGATGATGGGTAGCATGCTAGGTGGTCTACCCAAAAAATAAACCTCCATATATATTAAATGAAAGCTTGGTTCAATGATCCTCAGCAGCTCATCAGGGCTGACCAGGTTACTCAATTCTGGCCAACCTCTGAGCAGACCCCAGAAGATAGGGTAAATGCGGCTTCCCGTTTTATTATCTACGTCAGTTGCATTCTTTATCTGACCCGTCGTGATCCACGCATTTTTGTGTTGGGTGCCACGGTGATAGCTGTTATTTTCGTATTATACAAATCCAAAATGGTGAAGGAAACCTATGGAATCGGTGTCAATCGTGGTAAATGTCAGATGCCCACTGAGGACAACCCCATGGGTAATGTTATGATTACGGACTTCACTGATGCCCCCAATCGACTTGAGGCGTGCTATTATCCTAGTGTAAAACCTTTTGTGAACAGTTACATTAGTGATCGTATCCCATTTGATTCTGGGCGGTCTCGCACACCGATGCCCAAGTATCTTCGAAATGCTGCCGAGCGTCAATTCGTTTCGAACCCAGTCACAACAATCCCAGGAGATCAGACAGAGTTTGCTGAGTGGCTCTATGGCGCCAAAAATGGTCCAATGTGTAAGAGTGGCGATGGACAATGTGATCCCAACGCCCGTGGTGTCCAACTTGAGGCTTTTTCTGGTCTCGGTGCCAATGGAGACAAGCGGTCGGGAATGTTTGGTAGATAGATTAATATTCTTATGTAATAATAAATGGCGTATCAGCTCCAACCTGGTCTTTCCATCGTTCAAAACAAAGGTGCTCTCCCCCAAGTGAATGCGACTGATGAGATCTTTGTGTATCCTCAGCCCAGTACTCTCAACTGTGGTGGGTGCCGCCCCAACACCATGCTATACGGGACTGCTCCCTACATGGCTGGTAAGGGTTCCCCAGCACAGTACATCGAGACGAGTGATGAGCTCCGTCCCCAATCCACTTCCCGTTTCAACAAGAATATCGTCCAAACCTATGAACGAAATTTGTTCCCATTGTCCAACATGGAGTGTAAGACTCCACTTCGTACACTTCGATATGAACCCGCGAGCACTCGCGCCGAACTCCAGAATGGTCTGTTTCAGAAAAGGTATATTAATAAAAATGTTAATAAGAAGTAAGAATGGCTGATCCTATATCGCTCATGGCCGTCGCCGGTCTCGTGTACGCTGGTCGCAATTTAAGTACCAAATCAACTCCACCTAAAATTGATAACACCGTACCCGTCATAAAAAAACCTGAAATAGTGGAAACCAATAATTTCCAGCCTAGGTATGAGGAACCTCGTAAGGTGGAGATGGAGAGTTTCGCTGATATTTCTAGGCAACAGAGGTCCGGTGGTCAAGAAGTCTTGAACATGCGAAACCGTATGTATGATACTGGTCGTATGAACAATCTTTCCCCCGTCGAGAAGCAACTTGTTGGTCCAGGTCTAGGTGTCGGTGCGAATACTCCAGCTGTCGGTGGTTACCAGCAGATGTTCAGAGTCAATCCTGTAAATGTCGGTGCTTACAGACTGACCACACTCCCAGGGCGAGCTGGTCCCGCAGCGGATGTCACTGGCGGTCGCTCAGCGGTTGTTGGTGAACTCACTCACAACAAACCTGATACAACAGCCTATCTCCCCTCTAGACTCCCCGCCATGCCTGGTCGTGCACAAGGTATGTCTGGTGTTGTACCTCGCACAGAGCATGAGAAGACTAAGCGTACCACTAACCGTTCTGAAACTGGTCTCCGTGAAGATGGTCTTGGTTTCAATGGTGCTAAACGATTTATCTCAGCCCAAACGATGCCCCAAGATCCCACTCGTTTCAAGAGTGATCGTAACGATGAGCAGTACACCTACGGCAACCGCCCAGCTCCAGGCATTCACAGCCATCATGGTGGGTATACGAGTAGTGCCGCTTCTAAGGTGGTTGCGAAGACGAACGAAGAGCTCATGAAGTATGGTTTCCGCCCCGAGGATCGTCGTGGTAAGCCCAACCGCATGGGTAACGCTGGTCGTATGAACGTTCGCGAGAGTGCCCTCAAACAGGGTGGTCGTCTCACCACAGTTCGTAGTGACACAACTCGCATCGATGGTCGCATTGCCCCCGCGAATGGTGGCTGGAGTCAGAACTACAAACAGAAACCTTTCCACCAATTCAATGCCTACAAGGGTAACGAGAACCCCAATACCCGTCATCTTGATGTGGCGAAGAAGCAACTCCAGAACAACCCACTGGCGCACAGCCTCTCTCATTAAAAAGTATAGTTTTGTAATTAGACAAAAACAATCATTAAAATAGTATCCCTCTATTTTAATGAAGGTCCATAACCTCAGCATAGATAGTAGTCAGCGTGGAATCAATGTGATTGCTTCAAACACATATTACGATGAAAGTAATACATACATTATTGACGCCTATTCGAATACATACTCGAACCCGAATAACTATGTCATCACCCTAGAGAATCCAATCTATGACGTTTCAGAAATTAAACTCGTATCCGCACGCATTCCTACTCCACAACTCACATTATGTACAACAAATAACACATTCAGTGTTGATGGTCAGACTGTGTCACTCACGAATGCGGATTATCCCACTGGTGGTGATTTAGCCACACATCTCGAAGCTGAACTCGCTCCCCCAGTATCCAATGTGAGTGAAGTCAGTTTTGACACAGATACCAAGAGACTTACATTTTCCAATGTTGGTACAGGAAATACATTTACTTTTGAATTTTACACTGGGACAAATGGATATCTCGAGGAATCCTCGACAGTGACTTCACCTCACCAGGTACTTGGATTTGGTTCAACTGATTACAACTCTACGAGTAATGTATTGACTTCTGGTGCTATTAATCTCGTTGGACCAAATACTCTTGTTCTAAAACTCACAGCTGGATCTGACGAATTTACACAAAGTGTATACACATCTACACCATTTTATACAGGTCACATTCTCTTAGATGGCTCTGACTTTATAAACTTTAATGGAATGGATGATGTGTTTACACACAACTTTCACACAGGACCACAGAAGTATATCAAACATATTCAAGTGGAGTTTTTCTACATGAGTCATGGGAGACTCATTCCATATGACTTTATGAATCAAGATCATATCTTAAAATTTGAAATTACATGTTCTACCGATAAACTAAAGAATCTACCAAAAGTTCCAGTGGAAGAGAAAGAAAAGGAAGAGGAAACAACTATAAGCATCTCTGAAAAGGAGGATCCTTATAAGTGGAAAATCTACATCGGTATTGTTGTAGTATTCGGATTCATATTAATAGCGCTTATGTCCAGTAAATCTAAAAGATCTTACCGGGTAACCGCGTAGACGGGTTGAGCGGGTTTGGAAACGCGGGTGGACACACCTGAGACAACCATATAGACCGCGATGGAGAGGAGTGTGGTTAGGATCGCAGTCAGAGCGTATTGGGTACCACCATTTTTGGGCACCTTCACGATTTGGCTGATGACCCATCGGACGAGGTCCATCCAGGACATGGCAGCGGCGAAAGAGAAACCCGCGACGATCGCGTTGAGCGACTGGGTCTCGAGCTCCTGGGTGACAAGGGTAACGGTCTTGGCGGCGGATTCCATTATGAGTGTTATATGTTACACTGGGAAAATAATTATTCAAATGAAAGTTTTTCCCTTTCGACCTTCTTTTTAAACTTCTTCTTTTTTAGCGTTTTCATTTTCGAAAAGAGTTGTTCATCATCTGATGAATCGTCACTAGAGCTTACGTGGGATTCGAATTTTTTAAACGTATCGTCAGAAAATGACCAAGCCTCAGGCTCCCATGTGCTCATTACTATTAACAGCATTTTTTAACAACTCTTCTGTCGGGTTTTGGGGAATCCAAGAATCCCACTGGTCATATGCATCGTTCATCTGGAGATATGTTGGGTCGTTTCCTGTATATCTCTCGAATGGGGGGCAGTCTTCTGGTGATACTACTTCAATTTCTTCGTCTGAGTCCACTTCATCGTAAATCTCGGGAAACGAAGGACCTATAGTGTTTCCAACAGTATGCATGACACAGTATTTCATCGCATATTCCATATCTTCTGAGAGGAGTGCATCTCTCCCACATGCCTTGGAATATTCGGCTGCGAGTAAAGTACTTCTTTCTATAACAGGTAATAGGATGTTAATCATGGTGTCAATGTACTGTTCTGCCATACCATCGCCTGCATCACCAAATCCAGTTTGCATATTCATCTTTAATATTTGGTATCAAAAAGAGTTTCTGCAATTCCCTCACTTACGCGTAATATGTTGTAACTTTCGGCATATACACGAATCTGTCGTGCAAAATCTGGACTATCTGTCAGGTTGAGATTTAGAATCTGCTCTTTTACGAGACTGAAATTGACCTGACCAGTTGGATACCATTCTTCTGGCTGAAGAGCGAAACTATACGAGTAGAATCTTCGAATGAGTTGTGTCTTAGAGTGGTGAATTGCCGCCTGGATAGCTTTAAGAAATATGACATTACCTGTATCCTGTGTGATAATGTCCTGACCATCAAGGGTGAGGGTGAGATAGTCTAGATTTTCATAGAGAATGAGTTTATCATCTATGACTGCATACAGGTTGTCGTAATCAAATGGTGTAACGAAATTACCCTGAGTGATTCCATCACCCGTAGTACCCTGACGTTGAATCACAAAATATAACTCTTTTACCGGGTTTACGATATCTAACTTGAAAGAGCCCTCTTTTACACCTAGACCTACATCAAAAACATTCTCCTGTATTTGGGTAATCAAGTAATCTCTAGATGTATTCTGTATTTTCACCTTTTCAACACAATCAAGATATACGAGTTCTGAACACAATTGAAAGTCTGAAATACTTATACCCTGTTCAAGTTTTTCGTAATTGCCATTGATCTTTATCACGATATCTTGTGCATTTCTCAACTTGAACTCAACTTCAACTTCTTGTTTGTTTATAGCACATAGGGGTACCGCCAATTCTGGGTGTTCGTGAAAATAGAATGGAAGATCCACGAAGAAGTTTTCCTCCGTTCCCAAACCTAAAGTGCCATTGATAATTATACCAGCATTATTCGCAACCTGTGAAACAAGTTTATCAGAGGTTCTCAAAGGATATTTCCCGATGAGTTGCTCTAGTGCTTTTTGTTTCGTTTGTGTAATGTAATGTTCGGAATATATTTGGAGATAGTCACTGGTGATTCTTTGTATCACTTTTCCACCTATAATCAGATCTACATATTCTATGAGTGCATGACCAACAGACTCGATGTATATCATATTATTGGTCAGGGGTGGGAGTGTGAACTTCACACTCAATGTCTTTAGGAGATCCCCATTATTTTGAGGAACTCTGAATTGAACTTTACTTCCAAAGTTTACCTGGTTTTCAGGTTCTATATCAACGTACTGAGTAGAAAAGTTTGAATGTTTTTTGAAACTTTCTACAAAATAACTGTAGTCTGGGTTCAGCGTGAAGTACTTCTCTTGAGGTCCAGATGCTGCAAGCTGAACTTGTCCAGCCATTACTACTATATCAACCTAAAATTTTAATCCCGCTAAACCACTTTCGATACGCAGAACATTATAGTTTATTGCGTACACTCTAGTGTGATTCTCAACCCCGTCGTTTATAGGGTCTATCTTAATCGTAAACAGTTTATGGGAGATCCGACTCATGTTCACTTGCCCGGTTGGGTGTGCTCGTTCGGGACTCAGTGCGAAAGAATACATACCAAACTTGGCGGGTCCGAATTTGTCATTACCAAATACACCACCAGGTGTGATTACACCTGCGAATGGGGAATTCACATGATGTTTGAGAGCTTGTTCATATGCGATAAACTTTGTATCTCGTTTGAATACGAGTTCATTATTGAATCTCAATGATGCAGTGGATATTGTGTTATATTCATTTGGATAGTTGTTTTGAACCGACTGTTCGGATTGTGAAACGAAATACAGTTCCTTGACAGGGTGAGAAAAGTTGAGCATTACAGACTTTTCATTTTCACCAGCTTTCATTTTGAACTGTGCTAATTGCACCTGTGTGATGACATAATCGAGGGGTCTGGACATTAAAAAGTTTCTTTCATCTGGTGTCACGTAGACAAACTCTGTATCAACCGAAAACTTCTCAATCGAGCTGGTAACACCCGAAGGAGCTCCACCAAAGATTAGATCTTTGAGGGGTCTTATTTTAATTCGTAATTCAACGAGTTGTTTAGTCAGTGCACAGGTCGGTATGGCGAGTGATGGATTTCTATAAAAATAGAATGGAAGATCTATGAAATAGGTATAAGGTGTACCAGACTGATAACTCAATATATTCCCATGTCCATTTAGAAAATACAAAGTCTGTTCTATATCATCATTGGTATTATGGAGTTGTTGATGCATATAAATGTATTCGCCTGTGATCTTCTCTACGGGCTGTCCACCGATAAGAAGTTCTGCATATTCGATAAGATGTGTTATGATAGAAGGAGACCAGATGGTTTTATTTTGACCACCTGGATCAGGGGTTGGATCTTGTAGAGTCACCTTAAGTGTAAAATTACTGACGAGATCACCTTTATCATTGGGTATTCTACAAGTTACAATCTTTCCAAAGTCAATCTGTCTATCAAACTGACTCTCCACATAGTCGAATGCAAACTTTGTATGTCTTTTGAAATTCGTCAGGAAGTATGAAAATTGTGGTTCACCTGTGAGCCATTCATCTTGAACTCCGGTGGCGGCAAGTCTCAGACGACCAGCCATTCCTACTCTATATGAGTAAAATTTTGCTAAATAAAACGAGACACTAGAGTAGAATGGATCTTCAGTTGAAGAAATTCAGACCTGAAAGTATCGCCGACGATAAGGTCATCGTATTTATCGGTAAGCGTAATACAGGTAAATCAACCCTCGTGAAAGATATCATGTATCATAAGAAACATCTTCCAGCTGGTATTGTTCTTTCAGGAACAGAAGAAGGGAATCATTTCTACTCCGAGTTCATCCCCGATTTATTCGTGTACGGTGATTACGATAAAGATGCTATTGAGAGAGTCATGGCGAGACAGCGTAAGTTGGTGGGTGCCGGTAAAAAAAATTGTGGAGCTTTTATGCTTTTAGATGATTGTATGTACGACAATAAGTTTCTCAAAGATCCGTGTATTCGACAATGTTTTATGAATGGTAGGCACTGGAAGATTTTCTTCATGTTGACGATGCAATACTGTATGGATTTACCTCCAGCACTTCGAGCCAATGTTGATTATGTCTTCCTCCTCAGGGAGAATATCCTCCAGAATAGAGAAAAGTTGTATAAATCATTTTTTGGTATTTTCCCAAGTTTCGATATGTTCAATAAGGTAATGGATGCATGTACAGAAAATTACGAATGTCTTGTATTGGATAATACAGTGAAATCCAATAGGATTCAAGATTGTGTTTTTTGGTACAAAGCAACAGTTAGGAAAAACTTCAGGGTAGGTGGTCCAGATCTGTGGAAACTTCATAACAAGATGTACAACCCCAAGCACATGGATCAGAAGGAACAGGATGCAAAGAAGGCGTCGAAGAAAACTGCTCTTACAATCACCAAGAGGAAATAATTGCGTACTATTACTTTTCCAAAAACATAGTGATATAATAGATGGCTTCAGTCCAAGTGAATACAATGAATTTATCCGATGACGGTGAGGGAATGGTTCCCCTTCATGACAATCCTTCCACGTCTTTTATGCAAAATGGAGGTGAAAAAAATATAAGTCAAAGTAAAGAGACGATGGATTCTACCCCCATTAACGATATTATGATGGACCCCCCTATGATGAACGATGAGCCCCGGATGCAGGGTATGATGCCTCAGATGACCGCACCCCAACCCCAGGGTGCTTACCCATCTGCCCAAGCCCCCGCTGAACCTGAGAAAAAGAACCCCTTGAATCTCACAGATGAACAGCTCACCGCCCTCCTCGTGGCTGTATGCACCGCTGGTGCCGTGAGCAAACCCATCCAGGATCGACTTGCGACTTCTATCCCCAAGTTCCTTAACGAACAGGGGGGTAGGAGTGTTGTTGGGCTCGCCACCACTGGTGTCGTGGCGGCTGTAGCCTTTTACATCGTGAAGGACTATGTGGTCAGACCTTAAACAGTCGTTTCCCATCCCATATTACTGTAGATAGAGGTATCAATACCCATAAAATAGGTCGCTAGGGCACCCATAGCGAATGTCCCCGCGAGCAAGGCACTCAATTTAAGTTTCTTGCTTGTGGACGCATCGGAATCTGTCACAGCTTCCTTTGTTTCTTTAGAAAGTAGGTTAATTGCAAATGTCAAGATAAGTGCAATGAGTGTTGTCGTGAGAAAGAATACACGGTCGACCGCGAGTCGAGGGATGTTTCCAATCGCAAAACGCATGAGGTTAGGTATAACTACAGTCATCCAAATGAGGTTAACGTAATAGTTCTTTACAAGTTGAGGCACCAAAGTCGCCCCATAAATAGCCACCCAATAGGCGATGGCCATCAGCAGTATACTGACAGGCGTTTTCATTTAATTTACAACAATATTATTTATCCTGAATATGCTGACCACAGAATCCCTTCTTATCTGGTATCTGCTGATAAATTCCTAACTCTACACACATGTCGCGAAGTTCGATATAGTTCTGCCAAAACTTTTCGGAATGTGAATACTCCTTAACCGTACAGTGTGCCAACTCATGGATCAGCACATGGAAGATATCATTTACCTCACCGTCGATGCACACGACAATCTCAGCACCCTTATTGGTATTGTACCCAACGCTTTCCTTCATCCGCTTCATACCAGTGATGGGTACAGTTTTAGTGAGCATAGTGTACTTCTCATTCTTGGTACTCGCGATATGTTCTCGAAGTGTCCTGTATCTTTGTTTCACTTCAACAAGTACTTGGGGTTCACGCGTCGTCTGGAGAATCCATAAATTGATTAGGATGAGTAAAGCCAAGGCGATCATCTATCATAGACAAAGATAAATTTACTATACAACTCTGAGATTGGGTTTCCTGTCAACCCCTCCCAAAGTTGTAGTTTAAATCCGATATGTTCTAATTGTGTGACAAGATGATCTTTGTATGCAATTGGTTCAGATTTAGGTCCATCTGCATAATAGGGTGTGTCCTCCAAATGTACAAACAATTTTTCACCAAATCCCCCATTCCCATGGTCTTTCATCTTGAAAAAGTTTCCCATATCATCCACTAAAGGTGTTTTAAAAATAATCTTTTCTGAATCGGGGATAATCCCTATGAGCATTCCACCACATTTTATCCTGTTTTTGATTTCACGCAACGAACTGAGAAAAAGGTCCCTCGTCTGAAATATATAATGAAGTGAAAAGTTGAAACACACCACATCAAACTTTCTATTTGGACAGTTGTGAATATCACCCGTATAAAAGTTGACACGCATGTGCATATTTTTCGCGCGTGCTCGAGCCTCTTCAAGGGCGGTGGGCTCTGGATCACACATGTTTATATTGGCTCCACATTTATGCCACTTTTGGAGATCTCCACCGAAACCACAACCAACATCAAGAATGTGAGCCCCTTCATTCGTGACAGATTGTATCAGATCCCTCTTAGCCTCATTATGATTCTTTCGAATCTCTTCCATATGTTTAACTTGTTTCAAAACTTTAAGGTAACATGTTGTTATTTATAGTTTCTCTTAGGTTCCAATTGAATAAGTGATATTGTACATGAATTTAAGCTGGCTTAAAGTTTATAGTTCTTAGATAATCATAATGTCTCTTACACAAGATTACACCACTGTCCCCGGTCAACTTTTTGCGTGTTTGTCCATCGTTGGACCGGATACACCCCAAAAGACTGATAAGTATGGTGTAAAGATCCGTGGCGCGTTCTCAAGCCGTGATGAGGCTGCTAACCACGCCAAGCGACTTCAGACTGAAGATCCCACTTTTGATATCTATGTCGTAGACATGTACAAGTGGCTCTTGATCCCCCCCGACTCCTCTAAAATTGAGGATGTTCACTATACCAACGAGAAGCTCGAGGAAATCATGGTTGGTTACAAAGAAAACCAATCCCAAGCTGCTCGCATGTTCCAAGAGCGTAAGGAAGGTATGATGGAAACGAAGACCCAATATACCCCTGGTGATGAAAACTCTAAGTTTTACACCAAACCTGATGAGGCGCCCATTCCTCACCCCGCTGAGGTACTCGAGCGTCTTCAAAAGGAGAAACCTGATACTCCTATGGAAGAGCTTGTTAAGGAAGCGGATGCATTTGTCGCTAATGAGATTGGAGAGCGTCAGAAGAGAAGGGAGGCTGAAGCTGAAGCTGCAAGCAAACTCGAGGATGTCAAGGAGGAGGAGTCCGCATAAATAATATAACCAAACAAAAATCCATTGTTTTTTAAACCAAAATCTAGTTTAAAAAATAATATCAGTATACAATAAACATAATGTTCAAGATAATTGTGACCATCCTTTTGGTTGGTGCTTTCTTTATTTTGTTTTTTAAACCAAAATATAATTTAAAAAACAAAACAGTTTCAGAGCCTGAAGCTTCGACGTCTGCTGGATTTATAGAAGATACATACAGAGGTCCATTTGTAGACCATTTTATACCACCAGCAGTGGGTGATGTAGGTACATTTGTTGCGTACTCAAGTATACCGGAGGATAACTGGTTGCATGGTTTTCCCCATAAAAAAGCCTAGAAGAAAGACAGCGAATGCGATAATCCACGTCGATTTATCGACGCTGGCAAGAAAATCAGGTTTCTCTGCTTGCTGTGGATGGAATGTCTGTGGAACTTGCATAGAGTAGTCATTATAGTACGGTTGGTCATCTTGGATGTCCTCTTCGTTTTTTTCATTATTTAAAGGATCAATCGATGGGTCGTAATCAATAGGGTTTCCAATGTCAGTTTCCATTTTCTATTATAGCTCGCGTTTTTTTTAAGCGTCTTCTGACTCACTTTCATCATCCACGATGAAGTCTTTCAGGTTACCATTCTCATCCATATCTTCTTCATCGTCATCCGAACTGAATTCTTCCTCTTCCTCATCCTCGGTATCCAGTTCGGAATCAAAATCTGTGTCATGATCGTCATCCGCGAAATCGTCTACAATTTCAGTCTCAGTAGGCTTAAATGTGTCCGGTTTCTTTATCTTACGACCAGAACGCGTAAACATTTTATATATAGAATTATTATTGTTTAAGTACTTTTACAACATCATTGGTTAACTGATGGGTTCTAGCTCGATTCTTCTTACCACCTTTGCATATTGGACACTTTTGTGTGATTCTATGCTTCTTATCGATGCTATATGACATCATAGTGTTGTCGTCGTGTACACCTCCAATATTTTCACAATAACTAGAAGCTGTTAGAACCATGAAGGTATCCTTTTCTTGTGTAATGCGCGTAATCCTAACATCACCAGTTGTTTTCATGAATTTATTGATATATTGTTGGAGTTGTGGGTTTACATCTGATTGCTTCACCTGGGGTTTTTCTTCATATTTCTTAATTTTTGGACACTTACCGATGTCTTCCTTCTTAGGGTACAATCGATCGACAATGTTAGGGGGGAGTGTATGTTGACGCCCAACGAAGAATCTACATAGACCATCTCGCCTACCAACTAATGTCGGACAATCACAGAAACATTTTTGGGCAAGCTCTTTGCCACTGATCGTGAACCAAATATGATTTGACCCATGCTTTCTTTTCAGATTTTCACAGTACTTCGAATTTGTAGCCACTCTATAGGTGCCATTGTAACGGAATAGTTTAGTGAGATATGCATCACCCTGACCTTCTAAGTTTTTGCGAATAAAACTTTCTAAAAGAAGTTTTAATTCTTCGTCATACACTTCATCTTTCATTTCATCACTCGTGAACGACCCCTCCTTTCTCACAACCCTTACATTCGGTGTCTCCACATGAATATTTTGCGGTGCATCCGTGCGTACGGCGGACATTTTCAGAATTTTAACACTTGGTTCTGGATCAATCCTCATGAGTGTACTGAAAGGTGCTTGTGTGTATATGAAAAGAGGTAGGTATTCAACTTGGTCCACCTTCCCGTTATCACACCCCGAACATCCCCGACCTGAGCATGCATCATGTTTCGCCTTTTTGAAAGACCATGGCATACGGAATCCACTACCCTTCGTTTTTCGATCTTCATTCCCATACACAGATGAATCGATAATATCATCCCAAATGACATCACCTTGATATCTTGAGAGCGATACGAGAATGTATTCCCTGAGAGCGATCGCGGAGGACTGATCCACTACGAACCCCGACCAGTTGAGATGTACACCAGTCTTTATGAGTTCTCCACATTTCTTGGGCTGGGCGATTGAGATGAGACTTTCTCCACCCCCATGCTTCTTGACTTCGTCACAGATCACTTTACAAATGTCTTTGATTTCATCGATACCTAGAGCCTCTGGGGACTTATAGTCGATGTCAACGAAAAAGTTATAAGTGTCACTCTTTTGTTCGACGACGTATAACTTTTCACGAGATTTGACAGCTTCTATATACTTATCGTAAAATTCATTCAATCTATCAAATGGCACAGAGAGTTTACCCCCGTCCATGAGCACATGTGATAGATTGGTAGCATTATTGAATTTCTGGGAAATATACCAACTCTTAAACATACTTACCTAGGGTACACCTTTATTCTCTAAACCATCTCATACAGGAAATATCCTGATATTCCTGAGTTTGAGAAAGTTGTTTCTTAAAGGTAAGTAGTTCATAGACAGTCATTTCCTTATTTTTTTCTTTCCACTCCTCAATCTCCTCTTCACAGAGACCACGGTTCTTTTCGAGAAGTTCTTCGATCTGCATCAAAATGTAAGCCTTGGACTTCATTATTTTATAGAGAATGTTTTTCTATTGTGAGAACTTATACAGGCATAAAATTCAGGATTCTTGATCACATTATCTATGATAAGCTTCCATCGTTTTCGTGTATTGAAGTCCTCCAATGTTTCGTAAGTCATGAAATCATTTTCATCATACGTTCTCTTAATAGGTTGATTCAACATCTTTTTCAAATTTGTTTTATGTTTTTCTTCGTAAAACTTCTTCACCTGAGACTGTTGCTCAGAGATGGAGTAATCCACGAAGAATATAAAGACATTATATTCAAGATCCACCGTGGGACTCTCTTTGACTGTAAATTTAAACTCTGTATATTCACCACTTTTTAGGGAAACCACACCCCTCGTCTCCTCCTCGAGTTCTCTAAGAGCACATCGAAGTGGATTGAAAATCTCACGACGACGACACCCCCCTGTGACAAAAATCCAATCCTTGAATCTTCTATCCCTAACTGTAAGAAACCTCGCTTTACCGGTTGCAAAACTAACGGGTACTGCTATCGCTTTGTATTTTTTCATTGCGCATTCGCAAGTTATATTTAGACGATATGTTTATTCCTTGACATTTTCTTCGATTTTTTCGAGGGGTTGTTCTTCTTCTTCCATCTGTTCAGGTTCATTGAGTTGCTGAACCAAATTCTCAGAGAAATTCTTGAACCCGTTCATTTCTTCACGAGTCTTGTTAAGCTCCTTGAAGAGGAAGAGAAGTCCGACAACACATACAGCTGTCGCGATCATCATAATGTTTTCACGGTTCATTTGAATCATTTTATACTTTCTAATACATTTTTCTTTTTAAGTAATGACACCCATCATAGCTTTCCCTGGAGTGGGACATTCATATGGCGTCTGTGCAAACTGAACGGCTTCGTAATGCGTATTTTCACAAGATTTTTGGGTTGGTGGTGTAGGCTGACCAACAAACTTTTCGAGTGTCCTGGATTTAGGATCGTACGTCAATACAAAAACGATGGCGAGGAGGAAGAAAATCTTCCAAAACATAGTTACTAATTAGTTAGAATATAAAAGTCCACCCATACCATTCTCGATACGGAGGACGTTGTAGTTCACGGCGTAGATATCCTTGTCGCAATTGGAAGTATCGTTAATAATACGAGCAGAGTCGAGGCGCGAGAAGTTGAGGGATCCAGTGGGCTGGAGCTTACCCGCGTCGAGGCAGAATGGGTAGAAGAAGAGCTTGGTGCCTGGGGTGGCGGTACCATGAGAGGTATGGTAGTAAAGTGGCACGGTGGTAAAGTTGGGATCAGCGAACTTGTAATCAGCCACATCGGTACCATTGATTTGGAGCTTGAGCTTGTTACCAGCAGTGCTCACCATGGTGACATTGGTGGCATCACCGGCGGCGATGTACTTGACGGGGTGGTTGAAGTTGAGCTCCTGAATCTTGGAGTTGGAAGCGATCGCCTTCTGCACCTGGGTCATGATCATGTTCTGGGGCTGAGAAGCGAAAACTTCACGCTCCTGAGTATCAAGGTACGCGTAGTTCGCGTAGACCTCCCACTTACTCGAAGCAGCCTCGACACCCCACGTGATGCGGAGCTCCACATCGTGGTACTGGAGGGAGATGAGGGGAAGGGCAGACTGCCAGTTCTCACAGAACGAAAACCGCAGAGGGTAGAACTTCGAAGCGCTGGTCCCGTCGTACAGACTGGAAGACACAGACTTGGAAGAGGAGAACGCCGAAAGGGTGGGGGCGATGAGAGTCGAGTAAGTCGAGTCCTGTTCATCGATCACCTGACCACCGATAAGCAGTTCGACCTTAGAGATCACATCCGTCCAGTCAGTCGTGAAGGTGTTCGCCGAAAGACCGTCACCTTTGATGGGCATGAGGTAAACATAGTTGAGGAGATCCCCCTTGCGCTCGAAGCGGATGGTGGACATACCGTTGTTAGAGACGTTGCCCTGAATGACCTGACGCTCGACAGTTTGGGAAAAGTTTGTGTGACGCTTGTAGGTAGACCTGAAAAAGCTGACTTCGGGCTGACCGACAAGGTGCACATCCTGGGCACCGACAGCAACGAGTTGGGCAATACCACCAGACATTTTATAATATAGTGAGACTTTATTTTTAAGCTGGGAAGACTTACAAACTGGGATACAATTTGGAAGATGTCTTTTCACTGAAAATTGTATGCGACATTGAAAGCGAATGTTATTCTACCAGGTATTGTAACGGGTTTAACTTCATGTTTCAGAGAAGTTGGAAATATTAACACACAACCTTCATGTATATCCTTATGGTTTGAAGTATCAAACATAACCTCATCATCTGTAAATACCAATGAACTCTCCATGGATTTATCATGTAAGATATAGACGATAGAAAATATTCCTTCAAACTTTTTTCCATCAATTATCATACTTTGTGGTTTACCATTAACAAGGTGTTCGTGAAGCTCCTGAAAATCTCCTTTTTCATACATATTAAACCACTGTGTTGTTACACATATATTATTCATGTCTATTTTCTTAAAAAATGGGTCTTTCATTTCTGATATCATTTTCGTTATTGGTTCAAAAACAACTTTACCCACTTGTTCCGGATTCAATAATTTATAATCTTCACTAATAGTCGTCTTCATCGTACATTTTTTAAACGGATTTTCGAGACGCCCATTCTTCACGATATCCAGTATGATCGGTAAGAGCTCTCGTTTCACACGTATATGGTCTTCTATCTCTGTCCAATATACATACTCGTCTGGAAATTTGAAGTGTGGCATTTGATTATAACCAGTGTAATTCTTTAATAAGATTCATCACAGTTTTTTCTAGACTTACAAACTGGGTTTCAATTTGGAAGAAATGAGGACGACTTCTACGAAGTCGGGACTTAGATAGAATCTGTGCATGTCTTCATAGTTTTAAGTTTATTGTAAAGGAGTTCATAGAGGTTTCCTGTGGGGGGTGTATCGAATTCAACTTCGACTTGAATACTCCCAATGTTTACAGAACCAGACACCCGCAATTCGGGGGTTACCCACATGGTGAAGATACACCCGACGTGGTACTTTGTCTTTGTCGGGTTCAGCTCCACTTTTTTGTCCACCCTGATATCATTCCCACCCACTGATGCATATGGGTTAGTAACAGTGAGTCCGTTGCTGAGCGTAATCGTTTCGTTGATGATGACCCCCATTGTTTTATTATATTAAGATGTTATTTTTAAGCTGTGACTATCCACAATGGTATGTACACCCAACGAAGGCTGCGATGTGTACAGCGTTCGCCTCATCTATTCGGGCACCTGAAGCGTCGAGGTACCTTATTTTATAGGCTTTTTCGG
>Ga0209192_10000181_pt1 | contig 72331 bp, 78 predicted proteins | sample ArcticOcean_MG_C_11_FD_187433 | JGI IMG/M metagenome (GOLD analysis project Ga0209192, IMG submission 187433) | Marine microbial communities from western Arctic Ocean - ArcticOcean_MG_CB2_154 (SPAdes) (version 2) | ecosystem: Environmental > Aquatic > Marine > Oceanic | place: Arctic Ocean... | reverse complement strand
CGCTACACTTTGGGTGCCATGGAACCGTCAATGCTAGATCGCCTTCATCCCAATTTGTCACTACAACCTTCAGTGGATCCAAAACCGCCATGGCCTTGTGCGCCCGCCCCTCGAGATCATCCCGAACAGCGCCCTCCAGAATCTGGAGTTCAATAGTGTTTGGCTTTCGAGTTACCCCAATACGCTCGCAAAATAGCTTTATCCCATCAGGCGAGTAACCACGACGACGCATCCCGGCGATTGTTGGCATCCTTGGATCATCCCATCCCGATACATGACCCGCTTGAACTAATGTATTTAATTTACGCTTGCTCGTAACGGTTGCTTCTAACTCCAGTCGACTAAATTCAGTCTGCTTCGGCCGGCTCGTTACTGGCAATTTTTTCAGTAACCATTCATATAAAGGACGATGATCTTCAAATTCCAAGGTACACAAAGAATGCGTGACCCCCTCTATTGCATCACTCTGTCCGTGTGCAAAATCGTAGGTGGGATAAATGCACCAAGCATCACCCGATCTCGGATGCTCCACGTGCCGAATTCGGTAAAGCGCCGGGTCCCGAAGATTAAGATTAGCTGCAGACATTGAGATCTTTGCCCTAAGTACAGCAGAACCTTCGGCTAATTTCCCACCACGCATTTTGAGAAATAGCGCTTCATTCTCTTCCGGCGAGCGATCACGAAAGACACTATCAACACCCGGCGCCTTGAGAGTTCCCCGACTAGACCTCATTTCTTCAGCCGACTGTTCATCGACGTACGCATCACCATTGCGAATTAGGTGTAATGCCCACTCAAATAACTGACCGAAATAATCAGCAGTATGCCCAAGCTCAGCCCATTCAAACCCCAACCAACGAACATCAGTTTCGATCGCATCAATATACTCTTGTGACTCTTTTTCAGGATTTGTATCATCAAACCGAAGGTTACAACCCCCTCCGAACTCTTCAGCCAACCCAAAATTTAAACAAATGCTCTTCGCGTGACCTATGTGCAAGTAGCCATTTGGCTCAGGTGGGAACCTTGTGACCACCTCAGTAAGGTGCCCCTGCTTGATCTGATCGGCAATTTTGGTGCGTATAAAATTTGTCGGCTTCTGGCTCACCGTCATACCATCAACAATGTGGCAAGTTTTTTACGGCCATTACGAGCCTGTGGATCTTCGTTACCCAATCGATTGAAAATCTGAATCAAGAGCTGACGTGCACCATCCTCTCTAAACGTTCGATCAGTCCGCACAATCACTAACAACTCCTCAATAGCTGATTCGACGAGGTCCAGCATCATTAAATGGGCCGCTAGGTAATAACGCGCCTCAGAGTCCCCGGAATCAGACACCAGACGTGATTCACAACTCGCACGATCTGGCGCGCCTTGTAAAAGCTCAATGAAGGCTCGGCCGGCAATAATAGCTTTCGCACGGGGGTCAAGTTTGTACGCGTCCGGAAGTCGCTCAACGATCGCATCAGCACTTTCAGGGTCACCTTTTTGAAAAAGTGCTTGAGCCATGTCAAGACAAGCATCGTGATTCTCAGGATCATCGGCAGTGATCAACTGATACAGCGCGACAGCTTCATCATACTGCCCAGCCAAAACCAGTGACTTAGCACGCTCCGTAGGTGACTCAGCAATTTGCTCAACATGCTTGTCCAGCATCGCACGGATTTCACCCTCGGAGAGTGCGCCCATAAAATGGTCAGCAGGCTGGCCATTTTTGAACAGTACGACGGTGGGTAGAGAGCGTACCCCCATGCCTGAGACCAACGCTTGCTCTGCATCAGCATCAATTTTAGCCAATATGAAAGCACCACCATATTCTTCGGCCAACTTCTCGAGAATTGGGCCAAGACTCTTACATGGTTCACACCAATCTGCATAGAAATCGACCAAAACGGGAGTTTGTTGTGACTCCTGCAAAACATCCGTTTCGAATGTTTCTGAGTTAACTTGAATTGAGTAAGTATTGGACATAACAAACCTGTCAGTTTCGCAAATGTTGTTTGGAGTATAACCTGTGAGCTCTATATATCGTGAGACCAGACATGCAATTGAGTGAACGCCAACAAGAAATCATCGACGAATTTCATTTTTTTGAGTCGTGGATGGATAAGTATCAATATCTCATCGACCTGGGAAAAGAGCTGGCCCCGCTTAATCCATCGGAAATGAATGACGCAAATCTAGTACGCGGATGCCAGTCTAATGTCTGGATGTTAACCGAAGGTGATGCGGACAACATGATCATCCGGGCCACGTCAGATGCCGCGATAGTTTCCGGATTAATCGCTCTAGTGATCAGACTATACTCTGGCGCATCCGCTCAAGAAATTGTTCAGACTAAGCCAGATTTTATCGGGGCGATTGGCTTGTCGCAGCACCTGTCGCCAACTCGCGCTAATGGATTGGCTTCAATGTTGACACGAGTAAAGTCAGAAGCCATAAAAAAAGTAGCCGCCAATCAATAAGTAGTTGATATAGGACCCCTGCAGTCCTATATAATAGGAATTGGTAATTTAAGGCGTCGCAATGATTCGACTCTCCAAACTGACAGATTATGCTTCAGTATTACTCGCAACCATCGCGCGCGATCCTAACCGTATTTTTTCAGCGGCGCAGCTGGCAGAGATTTCAAGCGTGCCCAAGCCCACCTGCGTAAAGCTACTGAAACTGTTAGTACGACACGGGGTGCTCCGATCAGCCCAGGGATCGCACGGAGGTTACATATTGGCACGCGAACCAGCGGCTATACCCCTAAAAACGATCATTGAGGCCATTGAAGGACCTATGGCTATTACTGAGTGCGGCACAGACGAGACGCTGTGTCGAATTACCGACCACTGCACAGTAATGTCGCGATGGCGAGAACTTGGCGATCAAGTCAATCATCTTTTAACTCGGGTCACATTGGAAGATCTAATTAGCCCACGAGCACTCTATGAAAGCGATATACATCGTATAGAGACCCTGGAGGTTCACTAAATGAGTAACCAAGAAATCGATCAACTAGTTGATCAGGATTATAAGTATGGATTCGTTACGGACATTGAGTCAGACACGCTACCACCTGGCTTAAATGAAAACGTGATCAGAGAAATTTCGAAACGAAAAAAAGAACCAGAATGGCTTTTAGAATGGCGTCTTGAGGCCTATCAAAAATGGCTCCAAATGACACCTCCAGATTGGGCGCATCTAAACTATCAACCAATTGATTTTCAATCGATCAGTTATTTCTCGGCTCCGAAGAAACAAGGAGATGGTCCGCAAAGTCTCGATGACGTAGATCCCGTATTGATCGAGACTTACAACAAGCTTGGCATCCCGCTTGAGGAGCAAAAATTACTCGCAGGCGTTGCTGTCGATGTCATCTTCGACTCCGTGAGCGTAGTAACCACATTTAAAGAAAATTTACGCGAGGCAGGCGTGGTGTTTTGCCCACTATCTGAAGCTGTCCACTCTCATCCCGAACTTGTAAAAAAACACCTTGGATCAATAGTTTCTCAAAGTGATAACTATTATGCCGCTCTGAACTCAGCAGTATTTTCTGACGGATCGTTTGTGTACATTCCTAAGGGAGTGCGTTGCCCGATGGAGCTGTCGACCTATTTCCGAATCAATGAACAAAATACCGGACAATTTGAACGCACACTAATCATTGCAGAAGAGGGATCGCATGTATCTTACCTTGAAGGATGCACTGCGCCTCAAAGGGACGAAAATCAGCTCCATGCCGCGGTGGTTGAGCTAGTTGCTGAAACGGATGCAGAAATCAAATATTCCACAGTCCAAAACTGGTTCGCTGGTGACGATGAGGGCAAGGGCGGAATCTACAACTTTGTCACTAAACGTGGTGAATGCCGGGGAGCGCGCTCAAAAATTAGCTGGACCCAACTAGAAACTGGCTCAGCGATTACCTGGAAATATCCGAGTTGTATTCTTGTAGGCGCAGACTCAGTTGGTGAGTTTTTTTCAGTCGCTGTCGCGGGGAAAAAACAACAAGCAGACACAGGCACTAAAATGATTCATATCGGGCCCAGAACACGCTCAACTATTATCTCTAAAGGCATTTCTACTGCACGTGGACAAAATACATACAGAGGTCTAGTCAAAGTTTTACCTGGTGCCGTCGATGCTCGAAACTTCACCCAATGCGATTCGCTGCTAATTGGCGATCAGTGTGGTGCCCATACCTTTCCATACGTTGAAGCTGAAGAACCGAGCGCTCAGCTTGAGCATGAAGCGACTACATCAAAAGTAAGCGAAGACCAATTGTTTTACTTGAGAACCCGGGGAATGACCGAAGAGGACGCGCTCAACATGGTCGTCAATGGCTTTTGCAAAGAAGTCTTCCAAAAACTTCCAATGGAGTTCGCCGTCGAGGCCGAAGCACTGCTGGGTATCACACTTGAAGGAGCTGTCGGCTAATGTTGTCTATTCGTAACCTCCACGCACGCGTGGATGATAAACCCATTCTAAAAGGCATCAATCTTGAAATTAGTGCCGGCGAAATTCATGCCATCATGGGGCCAAATGGGTCTGGAAAAAGTACGTTGTCATCAGTTTTAGCAGGCCGAGATGAGTATGAAGTCACCAATGGCGAAGTTATTTATCAGAACCAAAATCTGCTCGAACTCAAACCCGAAGAGAGAGCATGGGCAGGCTTATTTCTGTCTTTTCAGTATCCTGTTGAAATTCCTGGCGTCAAAAATGTCTATCTCCTGAAGGCGGCAGTAAATGCCGTTCGCGAGCACCGTGGGCTACCAGAACTAAAAGCTGCTGATTTTCTTAAATTGGTACGCGAGAAACTCAAGATTATGCAAATGAGTGAATCCTTTCTCCACCGCAATGTTAACGAAGGTTTTTCTGGTGGCGAAAAGAAACGCAACGAAATTTTGCAGATGCAATTATTAGAGCCCACGTTAGCACTCCTAGATGAGACTGACTCAGGACTTGATGTCGATGCTTTACGGATCGTGGGCGAAGGGATAAATCTGATGCGGGCTCCTGATCGATCTGTTCTTTTGGTAACCCATTATCAGCGGCTTTTAGACATTGTTAAGCCGGACTTCGTACACGTATTGATCGATGGTCAAATCAAACTTTCTGGTGACTTCAGCCTTGCCCAGCGGCTTGAAAAAGAGGGCTATGAAGGAATAGAAGTAGCATGAGTGGTCTCTATACACTACTCACAGAATCCGAAAGATATTCTGCTAAAGATGCTCTGCAAAAAGGCCTGCCAAGCAAACAGGTTGAGAGCTGGAAGTATTTGCCAAGTAGGACGCTGAATAGAACTAACTGGGTGTCAGCATCACACAGAGAAAGTACTGGCTTTGCACTTAATGGCGGACGCTTCGCTAACCTTCCCCTATGCGATGGACTGAGTACAAGCACGCATTCTTCACTCAACCCCTCAGAAATCGCTCGCCTTGAAAACATTGCTTCCGCACATGGTTTTTCGTTAGCGCAAGATGCGCTTAATACAGATTGTCTTTTACTCGAAGTCATGAAGTTAGCCGAAGTCCGTATTGACCTGTCTCGGTTGGCTAATAACGCGAGTGAAGCAGGATTTGCAACCTTAGTAATCCGAGTCGGTGAAGGGGCTAGACTCCTGCTGATCGAGCAATTTGAAGACGTACCGCGCAGCCAACCGAATCTAGATTCACTGCGAATATTGGCCGACGTATCACGTAACGGGGAAATGAAGCATTTGCGGTTTCAAACAGCCAACGATCATGCGCAAGTATTCACAGAAATAGCTGTCGATATTTCCGAAAACGGTCATTACAACCTCCACACAATCGATTTTGGCGCAAAACTATCGCGCACAGACATCGAAATTAGACTATCAGCTGAGCAGGCTTCAACAAAAATTAATGGCCTAGCTGTGACTAATGGCTCTCAGTACCACGATACTCATCTAGCAGTGGAACACCGGGTCGGTGATACACAAAGTGCAATGACATTTCGTAATATGGTCGATGGCAAGGGCGAGGCCACTTTTAATGGACGAGTACTCATCGAAAAAAATGCTCAACGCTCAGCAACAGAGCAATCGGTTGGCAATCTTTTGCTGTCAAAAAAAGCTCGCGTTAACCCAAAGCCCGAACTTGAAATTTATGCTGATGATGTTACGGCATCACACGGATGCACTGTCGGCAGTCTCAATCAAAATGAACTCTTTTATCTGAAAAGCAGAGGAATAAGCGAAACTGATGCTCGAGCATTTCTGCAATACGCATTTGCTGCAAAACTCGTGGAATTAATTGAAGATGCTGAAATTCGTGAATTAGTAGAAAGTCGTTTGCTCGGCGAGCTTAAGCATGGAGAGCTGATTTCCGAACTCAAGGAATCGGTTCATGTTTGACTGCGAAAAAGTACGGGCCGATTTTCCAATTCTGAGCCGGCAGATTCATAGCCAACCACTTGTCTATTTTGATAATGCAGCGACCAGCCAGAAGCCAAAAGCGGTTATTCAGGCCATTAGTGATTACTACACTGGCTACAACTCCAATGTACACCGAGGCGTTCACACTCTGAGTGGTGAAGCAACAGATGCCTATGAAGGTGCGCGAGCACGGATTGGCCGTTGGTTCGGAACGGAGGACACAGGAGAAATAATACTCCTTAGGGGAGCCACCGAAGCATTAAATCTTGTCGCCGCAAGTCTTGCGCATAACCTAAATTCTGGGGATGTAATTTTAGTGGGCACCACTGAGCACCACGCGAATATAGTGCCCTGGCAACAGCTAGAAACCTCTATCGGTATAAAAATTGTTCCTATTCCTGTTGATTCCCGCGGCACGCTCAGCCTTGATAAGGCTCGGGAGCTAACACGCAATAACCGGGTAAAGGTCATTGCTATTGGGCATGTTTCCAACGCCATCGGCGCCGTCAACGACGCCGCAGGGTTCGTTTCTCTAGCCCGAGAAATCAATGCTTTTAGTGTTATTGATGGTGCGCAAGCGGCTCCGCACATGCGTGTAAACTGTGCATTACTCGGCGCTGATTTCTATGTTCTCAGCGCACACAAGTGTTGTGGCCCGACTGGCATCGGCGTGTTAATTGGTCGTCGCGCACTCCTTGATGAGCTTCCACCTTGGCAAGGGGGTGGTGACATGATCGATCGAGTTAGTTTTTCGGGAACAACTTACAATGAGCTTCCCTGGAAATTTGAAGCAGGAACACCGAATATTTCTGGCACCATCGGATTTGCAGCGGCCCTAGATTACCTGAAAGAAATTGACTTCGATGGGGCGATCGCGCACGAAAATCGCGTACATCGTCATCTAATTAAAGCCATGAAGTCCAGGAAATCTGTCGAACTCCTAGGTGATCCAGAAAATTGGGTTTCAGTTTGCTCGTTCAACATCAAAGGCGCGCATCCCAACGACGTAGGAACCTTACTCGACCAACTGGGCTTCGCCGTTCGAACAGGTCATCACTGTGCAATGCCAACAATGGAACACTTTAATCTGCCGGGAACATGCCGTGCTTCGCTTGCTTTTTACAACTCGATAGACGAGGTGGATGCATTCATCGAAGGGCTGGATCGAGTTGCAGGGATGCTGGCCGGCTAATGCGGACGCTTGAGAGTCTCGTCAAGGGCGAAAACATAAAAGCACTTGAATTGATTACTGGCAAACAGGTACCCCAAGGCGTACCTATTATCCTGAGCGCGGGCGATATGGTCATCATTACCCAAGCGCTAGGTGACTCACTCACTGTAGATGTTGGAGGCCGACTCGCCCGAATTGACACTGCTGACTTCCCGAAGCTAGGAATCCAAGTGCCAGCGCAGATTAAATTGCAAGCGGAAGGATCACTAAAGGCCAGAGTTTGGAAAGTACTGCAGCAAAGTTATGACCCGGAAATTCCGGTAAACATTGTCGACCTGGGCTTAATATATGATCTCCGCATTTCGACCCTGATTGACGGGCGAACACATGTTGCGATAGACATGACTCTCACGGCTCCTGGTTGCGGCATGGGACCTGTACTCGCGCACGATATCAAACAGAAAATAGAAGCACTGGACGGCGTAGATCAATCCGACATCAAAATGGTATTTGATCCACCCTGGGATACGAGCAGAATGACAGAAGAAGCTCGACTTGAAGCTGGTCTATTTTAGGGAATACACGGATGAATCAATGGATGGAAGTAGCAACCCTGAGCACGTTGAAAGATGGAGCTTATGAGCGTTTCGAACTCGAAAATATAGATATACTGGTATTTCGAGAGGGTGATCATCTCTTTGCTATCGAAGACGAGTGTACCCACGATGGTGCAGAACTATGCGGGGGACTTTATATGAACCATGAAATCGAGTGCCCAAGACATGGCGCCAAATTTTGCGTCAAAACTGGGCGGGCACTATCAGCACCTGCGTATGGATCCGTAACCACTTTTCCAATCCGGATCACGCGTGATGGAAAAGTCGAAATCGAACTTGGCGAGTAATCACGAAACAAATTCTTAGCTAAAGATTTTCTCGAATGGAGCGTAGATTTTTTTGAAGTCCCTCAACCGGATTGCGGTTGAATTTGTTCCAGTAAAATCTATACCTTGGACGCAATTTTTCATTTTTTCTAGTATTGTCGATTTGTCTCTTAACGCACTCAGTTGCCAAACTGATGGTCATTTAGAAAAGGTTTGTTTGGCCCGCCGATTTCCGGCTTTCTGAATGCTCACAGCACGATGAGGCTTTATTTTTTTGGAGCTGTCCGTGAATTTTCTTCGTCATTTTGATTATGCGCACAATGCAACCCTTACAGAATGGACTCCTTGGTATCAGCAGGATGCTTTGTTGGGATATGTGCAACCGAGATTCCGGGATCGAGGCCTGGAATTAGGTATATGGACGTCACATTCAGACCACCTACAACTGAGCCCGGGGTTAGTATCCGAGCTGAATCTTCGATTCGCACATTTTTCTAAGAGCGCCTATGAGGATGGTCTCTTGGAGAGCTGGGTGGGGGAACCATTTCCAGTCAAAGCTTCAGTCGATGAACCAGCACGATTTATTATGGAACGTACTCTTACGGCTCCCCTAGGCTGCTTAACCTTTGGCGTACACTTAAATGGCTACGTGCGGACAAAACAAGGAATTGAACTCTGGGTCGCGAAACGCTCTAGTAATAAGCCAACATTTCCTGGAAAACTGGACAATATCGTAGCCGGTGGCCAGCCAGCCGGCTTGTCGCTCTTTCAAAATCTTATAAAGGAGTGCTACGAAGAGGCCGGGATTTCAGAAATTCAAGCGAAACAGTCAATTGCTACGGGAACCGTAAGTTATCGACATACTGATGGCCACGGTCTAAAACGAGACGTACTGTATTGTTTTGATCTAGAGCTAGCAGATAGTTTTATGCCCACATGTCAGGATGGGGAAGTAGAATCATTTGAGCGAATGCCTATAGAAGATGTTTTATCGATTATCGCAAATACAGATAAATTTAAATATAACTGTAATTTAGTGATACTTGATTTCGCCATTCGCCATGGTGTAATCACAGGCGACGAGACTTCTAATTATGCGGACCTATGCGCCCGACGCAACCAACTTGACTTATTTTAAACGAGGTATGAAAACAGCCCAAGGGTCATAAGAAACGAAAACTACTAATCATAAGTACGACAAGTCTCATAACCAATGAATTTATCATAAGTGTATGACTAAAAAATTTCCGTAGACTCTATATCTGCCAAAGCAACGGGCAGCCTGAATACATCAACTATTCGTCTCCCGCTGGCCATCACGTAATGTACGTAGCTCTTGTCTAAATTCACGGAAAGAGGCTGGAGACTTGATTCCCAATCGACTAATCAAGGCACTGTGAGCAGAAACAGCTGCACCACCAACGAATAGCGGTAAATTTCGAGCAAGCTGCGATTTCAGGCGCGCCAGTTCAGTTGGTATGCGCAGATCATCTGCTGGATAAGTTAATGATAGGCATACCGCTCGTGCGCTGCACTGCACTGCACTGGCAGCAATTTCATCGGCGGGTGTGTTCGGGCCAAGATACACAGGCAACCATCCATCCACCGAGACCAAAGCAGCAGCCATCAACGCACCCAGCTCATGAAACTGGCCTGTCGGAGTTGTAATCACAACCTTCGGTTCTATGCCCGTAAAAGATTCGCGATATCGAAGCGCACCCAAAAATGTTCTAAGGTGAGCGGTCGCCATATGTTCATGAGCGATTCGCATCGATCCAGAGCGTGTAGCGTTGCCAAGTTCCTGAAGCAAGGGCGCAAGTATTTCCTCAAGAAACGAAGGTAACGACTCTCGGACCATTCCTTGCTGTAACAATTGATCAAATCGATGTTGATCCATGGCCTGAATCGCAAACAACATCGCATCAATGGTTTGAGCTCGGGCGTCAATTTGAAGCAGGCTAGGCCGCTCTGGCCGCTGTACTCCCCCATTATCGTGATGACTAGAAAAATGAATATCCTCAGACAATGCATCACGCAGAGCGTCCAGAGGCATACGCGCTATATTCACCAACCGGTGCCCGCCTTGCTTTGCAAGCCGAATAAGCCTTAATCGCTCAATATCATAGTCGCTGTAAAGTCGACGCTGAGTATCACTCCTAGCTGGATCCACAACTTGATATCGCCTCTCCCAGGCGCGAATAAGATCGACAGTCAAACCTGTTCGATTGGCAACAAGCCGAATCGGATGACGCGGACTAGTATCTATGCTGGAAATTTGATCAGAAATAGTCATACACTAAGTGTGGCTACTTTGTCTCACTTTTGTCCAGATATTTGGGAAACATGCGCTTATTAATTATTTCATTAGCAGTCCTCGGGTTAATGTATCTGATGACGCAAAAATCGACGAAACATTGGCTGCGTGACAACCGCTGGAAAGTCATCGGCGGAGCCATTGGTGTTGGTATTTTACTTTTAGTCGTGACCGGAAAACTCCCTGCACTGGCAGCTTTGGCCGCTCCTGTTGCTGCTTTTGGTCGGAAACTCTGGGGGCTTCGGAGCTTACTAAGTATGTTTCCCCAACTAAGGCAGTTGCTCGGTCTTGGAGCTGTTGCTAGCGCCGGCGCTGCGCATGCTGGTCAAGAAAGTAGTAGAAAACAGGCTTCGACTGAAGCTATGACAGCGAAACGGGCTGCTGAAGTTTTGGGGATTTCTGAAACCGCCAGTCCAAAAGAAATCCGTTCAGCACATCGAAAACTCATGGGTAAAATGCATCCTGATAAAGATGGTACCGATTACCTGGCCGCACTCGTCAACGAGGCACGTGACTTTTTATTAAAGCATCCATCGGAGAAGTGACCGCACCGAGACAATCAAATTTATAAATTATTGATGGCCCTATTTAACAAGCAGCATCACCGAGATCCTTGCAGACCATTCCAACTCATATTGATCACGATGCAGGGGCCTCGCTCCACAGAACTTTATGCCCCATTCCAGCTACCTCGGAGACCACACGAGGCACCAAAAAACCAGGCAGTGCATTTCTCATTCCAGCTAAAATAGAAGTAATTGTAGTATCTGAAACATTGAAATGTGATGCACCTTGAACCCGGTCCAAAACGTTAAGGTAATAGGGGTCAATCCCAGCGTCAAAAAGACGCTCAGATAATTGGATCTGATCTTCAGCCGTATCATTAACACCCCTAAGAATAACGGCTTGATTCAATACAGATCTGCAAACCGCTCGCAATTTAGCGACCGATTGCTGTAAGCGGGCATCAAGTTCTTGAGCGTGGTTGATGTGGAGTACGCATACGACTGGGATACCAACACTACTAATTGAGTCTACCAAAGTATCCGTAATTCGCTGCGGAATCACTACGGGTAGACGAGTATGAAGCCTCAGCCGCCGAATTCCTGGCACTTTGGCTAATCGCGATAAAACACTCCTAAGCGCTGTATCGTCCGCCATCAAGGGGTCACCTCCCGACAAAATCACTTCATTCACTTCTGGATGAAAATTAAGATACTCAACCACGGCATCTAATCCGGCACGCTTTAGAGTTTGCGTCTGGTAGGGAAAATGTCGTCTGAAGCAATATCGACAGTTGATTGCGCATCCGCCTGTAAAAATCAAAAGAACCCGAGACCGGTATTTATGCAAAAGGCCTGGCAGAGGACCCAAATGCTCATCCAATGGATCCTGTGAAAAGCCAGCTAACTCCAGGTTCTCAGCTCCGAGACTAAGCACTTGTTTCAACAACGGATCACTCGCTTGGCCAGGCATCATTCGATCTACGAAAGGCTGGGGTACCCGAAGGGGAAAGCTGGGATTCAAATCTAACTCCGGAAAATCGCTCAGGGATAGATTCAAGGCTTGAAGTAAATCAACCGGTGACTTGTAGACATCCCGTAATATAGTTTGCCAGTCATTCACGATCGACAGTCCAAAACCCGCTCTACAGTCTCAACAATGACTTGAGTCTGACTATCGACTTCAAGATTTAGACTATCCCCAATTCTAACTCGACCGAAAGTAGTCAAGCGACGAGTCTCGGGAATTAAATAAACCGAGAATTGCGCCCCGAGATGGTGCTCACCAACAGTTAAAGAGCAACCATTGAGAGCCACATAACCCTTTGGCATCACGTATTTCTGAAGTGCGTTAGGCACATCCCAAATTACGGTCAGATTATCTGATTGAGCCTTCAGATCGGTGACAGTGGCAACTCCGTGAATATGTCCAGATAGCATGTGGCCACCGATTTCGTCACCAAAACGAGCTGCACGTTCTACATTGACTCGGTCACCTTCTTTCAAAGGACCAAGGTTCGTGAGCCTCAATGTTTCTGCAATCACATCAAATGACACACCCATCTCATCCAAGCCAACACAAGTGAGACAAACGCCATTGATTGAGACCGATGCTCCCGTCTCAAGGCCCATCTCACGACCCTCCGGTAATGCGATACGCAAACGACAAATGCCACTTGACTCGGTGCTGGACAACACTTGACCTAAACCCTGCACAATGCCGGTAAACATTACCCTGCCCACTCCTGTATCAATCGTCGTAGTTCACTATGACTTTGTGCCGTTTGAAACGCCATACTGCGGCCAAGCTGCATTGTCGGCGAATCAGTCCGAAATATATTTGAAAACGCACTCATAGCCTTCAAAACGGCCTGCTGATCAAAGCGCCTCTCTCGATCGACCGTTCTGGCAATTCGCACACCGGAAGCATCTGGATACTTTGAAAGCACATCACCAAGCGCACTTACATCTGCAAATCCGAGGTTCGCGCCTAATCCAGCTAGTGGAAGAATACCATGAGCTGTATCGCCAATAGCGAGACATGATCCACGCGAATTTTGCTTTAACCAATGTTGTGACAAAGGCACCCAAACTGGTTTTGATCGAAATGAGAGGAGGCCACGAACGGTCTCAGATGCCTGAGTCACTTTAGCTGCTAATGCCCCCGCAGAAAGTGATCTCCAGTCGGCATATATATCAGGGGAAACAGACCAGACCAGACTAATCCTCGGGCCATCATCGGAATCAGGCAACGGCAATAATGCTAAAGGCCCAAATGACGTAAAAATTTGGAATGCTTCGGCCGAGTGTGGAATTTGGGAACCGAGCGTCCCAACCAATGCGTATTGGTGGTGCCCTCCGTCAACCTTTTCAAATCCGGAAGCAATTGCGGTGGCCGCATCACGACCTTCCGCAAATAAGACCAAATCAAACAGCAAAGTGGACCCCACCTCAAGACACACATATCCGTCAGATGTCACGGACGTTACACGTTTAGACTCCAATATGACTTTCTCTTTGCTAACTCGATCAAAAAGACGCCAGGTAAGCCAATCAGCTTCTACTAAATGCCCAAGCTTCGGATCGTCGAATACAACTCTGGCGTCAGATCTCGAATCAAGCACGCGCATGCGTTGGTAGGCACAGATTCGAGGATCGTCCCGCCAAACAGCGAGATTCGTTAATAACCGCGTAGCTTTGGGGCCAAGCGCCCAAACTTGAGCCCCAATTTCACCACTAGGCTCAGAGCGACAAGAAAACCCTTTGGGATCAAATACCGTCACGTGGCAACCAAGGCTATGGCAGGTTAAGGCTGCACTCAGGCCAATTGCGCCAGCACCAATAACGCACACTTTCATGACAACAAACCCATCCCAGCTTCAGCAATACGGCGCTTAAGCCAGGGACTCTGATCCAACATCGACAAACCGAGTGAAGTTCCCAAACGACGCAAAGCTCCATCTTGGTTAAATAGCACTTCCAAGCTAGATGACAGCAAACGCGTCCTTTCACGATCGTTTGACCAACTCCCAAAAGCGTCGATCACCGCTTGATCGGGCCCTAGATAATCCAGCGTATCAATAAAAGCCTTCAAACCACGCAGTGCCAAATTCAGCCCCTGCCCTGCCACTGGATGTATCGTTTGTGCTCCATTCCCAAACAAAACCACACCAGGCCGAAACGGGCGATCAATCCATCGCTCAATGAGCGGAATTACAACGGCCTCTGAAGCAAGATGAATTGCCCCAAGCTCGGGATCCACAGCAGCGGCAAGAAGATTTTCGAGTGCACACCGATCTGTCTGCAAATATTTTGCGCGGGCAGGCTCAACCGACCACACAAACCCGTACAAGTCCTCACAAAGAGGCAATATGGCTAAAGGGCCTGTACCCACGAATCGTTCATAAGCCCGTCCCAAAACTGGCCGCTCTACCCTTATCCTCCCAAGAATAGCTGACCGCCCAAAAGGTCGAAAACTGGGTTTTAAGCCTAGAGATTCTGTCAGATGGCTACGACCTCCATCTGCAACTATCACCAGGTCTGGTGCAAGTACAGACCCGTCTTCCAGTTTAACCCTCGGGTTTTCGACTGCAGTGCGTGCTTTAACATCAACCACATTCCTGGTTTGTATCGGACCGTCTAGAGATTCAATCAATATTTTCTCAAGTTTCTGCGAACACACCGCTCTGCCAAATCGAGGGTATCCAAGAACTTTTGCATCTATTAATGCCGAGCCTGGAACACCTCGCTCAGAAACGTGGATTTGAGTTAAGTCCTCACCTACAGGTTCCGAAATTCCAAGCGAATCCAAAAAGGTCAACGTCGACTCTGCCAGGGCAAGGGACATTTTTGGTTTTTCAGTGGTCGGGTCAAAGAGCAACGCAGAATGGCCTTTAACCTCAAGTCCGCGCGCAGCTATAAGACCAATCGGCCCTGCTCCAGCTATCACAATCTGCATCAAGCGTCCCGCATTAATGCTTCTATATCAGTTCGCGTTTTTGGAACCTCTTTAGTCAAAACCTCAGGCCCTGCCGTGGTAATTAAAACATCGTCTTCAATACGTACACCGATACCGCGAAATGGAGACGGAGCAGCCGATCGATTACTCAAGTACAAACCCGGCTCACATGTGATTACCATCCCAGCCTCCAGCTTTATTGGCTCTTTGTTTTTTTCGTAAATTCCGACATCATGAACATCTAAACCAAGAAAATGACCGGTCCCATGCATGTAGTAAGGTCGATATCGCTTTTCAGCAAGAGCTTCTTCAACCGGCCCATCAATGATATTTAGATCGATTAATCCATTGGTTAGTGCTCTCAATGCGGCCTCATGAAATGACCTAATACTCATGCCCACTTGCATGTCCGATAACGCATCGATTTGCGCCCCAAGTACCACATCGTAAATATCGGCTTGAGCACCACTGAAGGCCCCGCTCACCGGTAAAGTGCGGGTTATATCGCCAGCGTATCCTTCAATCTCGCAGCCAGCATCAATTAGAACCAAGTCATTGGAAAGCAAACGGTCTGTGCGATCTATATAATGTAGAATACACGCGTTCTCACCGCCAGCAACAATAGTCTGATATGCAACTGAGGGGCTTCCTTGCATCCGAAAACTATGCTCGACTATAGAGGCTAGCTGATCCTCTGTCATGCCTGGCTCACAAGTACGCATCGCCTCGATATGGCCGCGCGCCGAAATACGCGACGCTTCACGCATGACGTTCATCTCTTCAACGGATTTAATCATGCGAGTCAGCTGCAAGTTGCGGCTCAGATCTACTCGGTGCGACAACAATTCATGTCGACGTGAGTGACTCATCTGAGCACCAAGCGCCTTATCAACCAGTTCGGCTGAATAGAGGCAATTAAAAGGGTATTCCAGCCAAAAAACGTCCGGGAGAAGTCTCGCAAATTCAGCATCAAAAGACTCGAGACTGTACCCTTCATCAATCCCGAGTTTCATTTTAACTCTATCTGGACCAAGCCGGCGTCCGGTCCAAACTTCTTTTTCAATATTTTTGGGTCTCACGAACAATCGATCTGGCTGACTCGGTCCAAAGACCAAAACTGCATCGGGTTCAGTGAACCCTGTCAAATACCAAAAGTCACTTGACTGACGAAATGGATATTCAGCATCTCGATTCCGAATAACTTCACGTGCTGCAGATACAATTGCCAACGAATTTTCAGGCATCAATGCTTTGATGCGACTCCGCCTTTCGGCATAAACATTCAGTGCTAACATGGCATCCTCATTAATTAGTGCATAACATCGACATCAGGAACAGATACCGATCGCTGCTTCAGTTCAGTAGCTATCAAGAGAGCAGCCAAACGAACATGCTCACTGATTTCGACATACGCGGCTTCAAGACCCTGTTCTGCCTCGCCCAATTCGATCCGGGCGATTTCAGATAAATCATTCAGCGCTTGTCGAGTATCTTCGCTCATACTTTGACTTTTCGTGAATCCCCCTGAAAGACCTAGTCCTGTTAGAAACGACTCACACCACGCGCCTAGAGCATCAACACGCTCTTCAATTAACTCCTCGTCTGCTGGTAACAGCAGCTCAAAATCTAACCCCAAGCCCTCCCAACTCTCGCTCAATCGGCTAAATAAAACCTCAAGAGAATCTGAAATCTCAACCAACTTCCCTGCCTGCAGATCAGCATATTCAGATAATTGAACGACATACTCGTCTGGCCGAATCTTTTCCGAAGAAGCCATTAACCCAGCCAACAAGCCCTGAATCTCGGAAGCTCGAATATCAGCATCCTGATCTACGAGCCAATCATCAAGCGTTCTGTAATATTCCACCAACATTAAGTACCCCCTTATATAGACAACTTTATCACGTCTGTTGTACCTGAGAGGCCCTAGACGTATCATTAGATTAGGTGATAAGGAATAATGAAATGCGTAATAATTTGACGGAGTTGGAGAATCAAGTTCAGAAATTGATAGAACTCCTCGAACGCCTCGATCAAGAAAACCAGCATTTACGCAAGCAGCAATCAGAACTTAAGAAAGGCCGCGCACAACTGCTCACACAGCGTGATGAAGCCAAAACTCAAATCGATGCAGTGCTGAGCCGACTTAAGAACTATGAGGTCTTGTCATGACAGAGATAGCAACTGTCCGCGTTCAAATCTTAGGAAGAGAATTCCCAGTCGCCTGCCCGTCAGGCCAAGAACACGAATTAGAAACGGCGGCAGCTTTTGTTGATAACCGGATGCGAGAAATAAAAGAAAAAACCGGAACCAATGCATTGGAACGACTTGCCGTTATGGCCGCACTAAATATTGCTCATGAATACCTAAGTGGCGATACCTCAGGAGTCGATAAGGAGCTCAAACTTCTTGCTGAAAAAATTAATTCCACATTAGAACGCCTTTCTGAGTCTTAACAGGGCTGATATACTCATCAAATCCTGGGTTGTACGCCAGTTGGTTAAGTCCTCGAGCCGATACTAACATCCAAGGGTGGCATCGGGCGCACGGTGCGCAAGTCCGTTTTCGGAAAGCCTAATGTGTGCTCACGCTCCCCGTCTTGAACCCTTCGGTTCAAGGGCAAAACCGACAGCGGCAACCTGGGTGATTATGTCTAAAAAAACTCTACGGCAGCAGTTACTTAATAGTCGCGATATGCTGGATATTAAATCTCGTAAAAGCGCATCCATCATCATTAGCCAGTCAGTAGTCACACTGCTAACTGGGCCCAACTTAAAGATCGGAAGTTATCTTGCGTCGGGCTCAGAAGTTGATCTAGAATTTCTGCACGATACCATTAATGCACGAAACCACACGCTATATGTCCCAAAAATTCGCTCGGCAACTGAGATGGATTTAGTGGAACTGCCCAGCCCCCAGGCATTAATAAAGGGCAAATTTGGCATCTCAACATCGAGTTCAAAAAATTCAATTCAACCAAATAGTCTAGATTACATTTTAATGCCTTGCGTAGGCTTTGACCTTAAGGGTAACCGATTGGGGATGGGAGGTGGCTACTATGATCGCTTTCTTGAAGGAACCAGGTCGGGGCCACCAGTTCGCATTGGCGTAGCGTTTGATACCCAGCAAGCCCCAGATTTACTACCTGACTCGTGGGATCAATCCTTTGACTGGATCGTCACAGAAACTAAAATTATCCGCCCGTAATGGCACTGTGTGCGAGAGTAACGGCGAGGATTAAACCGCCAATCAACATTAGCATTTTGAGGGGATCACGCTTCTTCATAATGTCCACTAATCATCCATGATCAAAAATCATAGGGCCAAAAATAAAAAAAATCAATATTTATATGAGGTTGGGGCGAATATTAAGAATTAAGTTTTCATAAACAAGCTAACTGCAGGATTGTCAGTTTCATCGAAATAGGTGTAGCCGATATCTTGAAAATATACGGACAACTCCTCCCTTTCCGCCAGATCAGCCTGCATCGACACCAAAACTCGCCCATAAGCAGCACCATGATTACGGTAGTGAAATGCTGAAATATTCCAACGTGTGCCAATTCGATTTAAGAACTTCAAAAGCGCACCGGGGCGCTCAGGAAATTCAATGCGAAAAACTAGTTCAGAGCCAGCCTCAGGGCTGCGGCCTCCGACCATATGCCGAATATGTGATTTCGCAAGTTCATTGTCTGTCATGTCAACCACCGGGAGATCAACTGCGTTAAGACTATCAATTAACCTTAGCCGATCATCCGTAGTTGGATCCGTCGTTACGCCGACAAAAATGTGCGCCTCTTCACGATCTGAATAACGATAATTAAATTCCGTGACGTTCCGATTTCCAATCTGCTCGCAAAATGCTTTAAAAGAACCAGGTTTTTCTGGAATAGTGACTGCCAAGATCGCTTCTCTTTTTTCTCCCAATTCGGCACGCTCAGCGATATGACGAATTCGGTCAAAATTCACGTTTGCTCCGGATAAGACCGCAACCAAGGCTTCACCCGGCCCTTCTCGGTCAGCATATTTTTTAAGGCCAGCAACTGAGAGGGCCCCCGCCGGCTCGTTCACACTCCTAACATCGTCAAACACATCCTTCACTGCCGCACAAATTTCATCTGTTGTTACTGTAATAACCTCATCGCAAGCATCTTTCAGAATATCAAAATTATTCTTGCCTATTTGTCTTACCGCTACCCCATCGGCAAATAGCCCAACCTGAGAAAGAACGACTCGTTCTTTTTTTTCCATGGCGGCCGCTAGGCAAGCGGCATCTTCAGGCTCAACCCCAATAACCTTAATCTCCGGACGAACATACTTTATGTAAGCAGCCATGCCAGCCGCTAAACCCCCGCCACCAACAGGAATAAATACCGCATCGATCGGGCCCGGAACCTGCTTTAACAGCTCAACGGCAACAGTTCCCTGCCCCGCAATAACCTCCACATCATCAAAAGGGTGTAAATAGGTATAGCCATATTCTTGGACTAGTTCTTGGCTCTTAATAAAAGCCTCGTCAAAACTATCCCCGTAAAGAATAACCTGAGCACCCCGAGCTTTTACGGAACGCACCTTGATTTCCGGTGTCGTTGTCGGCATCACAATTGTGGCCGGGACCTTGAGTTTTTGTGCACTCAGGGCCACTCCTTGAGCGTGATTTCCGGCCGATGCTGCGATCACACCTTTAGCAAGAATATCTGCTGGAATCCCAACCATCTTGTTGTAAGCGCCACGGCACTTGAAAGAATGGACCGGCTGCAAATCCTCCCGCTTAAAAAGAACAGGCCGCCCAAGGCGAGTAGATAAAAAAGCTGCCTTATGTATAGGGGTCTCAACAGCTATATCGTAAACGCGAGCAGATAGGATCTTCTGTACAATTTTATCAAACATGAGAGTTCCACAATTAAGGCACTTATCATAGCGCCTGCATGTTTCAACAGCTATGCTTTAGCACCTTAAATGACGGAGTCAGTATGAGCCAAGACGCAAAAAAACGTCGTGTTGCCGAAGCCGCTTTCGACAAAATCAGGCATTTGCTCGATAAAAATACACCCATCGGGATTGGCACTGGCTCTACGGCCAACTGCTTCATAGATGTACTAGCGAAGAGTAAAATCGGAATCCTGGGGGCAGTAGCGTCGTCAAAGGCCACAGAAGACCGTTTAAGAAGCTATGGAATCGAGTTACTGGACCTGAATTCAACCGGAACTCTCTGTGTGTATATAGATGGTGCGGACGAAGCCGACTCAGCGCTTAACCTAATCAAAGGCGGCGGGGCCGCATTAACTCGTGAAAAAATTATTGCAGAAGCATCAGTGCAGTTTATTTGCATTGCTGATGACTCAAAACGGGTGGATTGCCTGGGGACTTTCCCACTGCCCGTAGAAGTAATTCCAATGGCGAGGAGCCTCGTTGGCCGAGCTATGGTCAAGCTCGGCGGCGACCCCGAATATCGCGAGGGAGTTGTAACGGACAACGGAAATCTGATACTCGATGTGCACAATCTTTTTATCGTCGACCCAAGAGGTCTTGAACTAGCTATTAACCAGATTCCAGGCGTCGTGACGTGCGGCCTTTTTGCAAAACGTCCTGCCGATATTTTGCTCCTTGCGGGTGAGCACGCCATTACTGAACTAATGCGAGACCAATAAATGAAAACATCTTTTGAAAAATCTAAGTTAAAAATTCTGTTACTGGAAGGGATCCATCCTTCTGCCGAGAATGTTTTCAGGAACTCTGGTTACGCCAACATCGAAGCGGTAAAAACAGCGCTTACAGAAGAAGAATTGAAGCAAAAACTCAAAGGGGTTCATTTTTTAGGCATTCGATCACGAACAAATTTAAAACGCGAAGCATTTGAAACGGCCGATAAATTAGTTGGCGTTGGTTGTTTTTGCATTGGAACCAACCAGGTGGACCTAAAAGCAGCTGCAGAACACGGCATAGTTGTTTTTAATGCGCCCTTCTCAAATACCCGGTCTGTTGCAGAACTTGTATTAGCAGAAGCCATTCTCCTACTGCGAGGCATTCCGGATAAGAATGCCAAAGCACACCGCGGGATTTGGCTCAAATCAGCTAGTAATGCATTTGAAATCCGCGGGAAAACTCTTGGTATTGTGGGGTACGGCTCGATTGGAGCGCAATTATCTGTATTGGCCGAGAGCTTGGGAATGCGTGTTATTTTTCATGATGTAATCTCAAAGTTACCGCTGGGCAACGCCTCACAGGCTTCATCGCTTGATTCTTTGCTCGCGCAATCAGACATTGTCTCGCTGCACGTGCCCGACTTACCCGTCACTCATAATCTTATGAACCGTAAACGCATCGGCCAGATGAAGCAAAATGGTATTCTAATCAATGCTTCCCGAGGGTCAGTAGTTGATATCGACGCACTGGCTAAATCACTGAGTGAAAAGCATTTACTGGGAGCTGCTATCGATGTTTTTCCATTCGAACCGAAGTCTAACCAGGAAGCATTCGAATCCCCCCTAATTGGAATTGATAACACAATCCTCACTCCGCACATTGGCGGCTCAACCCAAGAAGCTCAAGAAAATATCGGGATTGAAGTAGCTGATAAAATGGTGCGCTATTCAGATAATGGATCAACACTAAGTAGCGTTAACTTCCCGGAAGTTACCCTGCCACCCCATCCTGACCATCACCGGCTATTGCATATACATAAAAATCGTCCCGGGGTAATGTCAGCCATTAATGCTGTATTTGCAGAAAACGCTATCAACATCGGAGCTCAGTCTTTACAAACCTCTGACAAAATCGGTTACGTAGTTATTGATGTCGATCGTGATTATTCCGACATGGCTCTCGATAAGCTTTCTAAAATAGAGGGCACCATTCGGTGCCGAGTCCTATTCTAGAAAATAAGAAGCCAAACAATGTTCAGGCAACCCGAGGATCAAGGTCACCCGAGGCGTAGCGGGATGCCATGCTCTCAAGTCCAATAGGTTTAATCTTAGACCCCTGCCCAGCGCAACCAAAAGCTTCGTAACGCAACTTGACTATATCGCTCATTGCCTTTGTAGCTTCTTGAAAATATTTTCTTGGATCAAATTCAGATGGGTTCTTCGCCAAATATCGTCGAATGGCTCCTGTCGAGGCCAAACGTAAATCCGTATCTATATTCACCTTTCTAACACCGTGCTTTATACCTTCCTGAATCTCTTCAATGGGGACACCATAGGTTTCAGGGATATCACCACCAAATTCATTAATGATCGCCAGCCATTCCTGTGGAACCGAACTTGAACCATGCATCACCAGATGGGTATCTGGTATCCGCGCATGGATAGCCTTAATGCGATTAATCGCCAATATGTCACCCGTCGGTGGTCGCGAAAACTTATAGGCACCATGTGAAGTGCCAATAGCGATCGCAAGGGCATCCACTTTAGTTTCAGAAACAAATGAAGCTGCCTCATCAGGGTCAGTCAGCATTTGATCATGAGACAACGTACCCTCAGCTCCGACACCATCTTCCTCCCCAGCTTGACCAGTTTCTAGTGAGCCAAGGCATCCCAACTCACCCTCAACCGAAACACCACAAGCATGAGCCATACGAACGGTCAGATCGGTCACCTCAATATTATGCTCATAGCTCGCCGGAGTTTTCTGATCGGGCATCAAGGAACCATCCATCATGACCGACGAAAATCCGAGCTGGATCGACTGCTGACAAACATCAGGAGATGCGCCGTGGTCCTGATGCATACACACCGGAATATGGGGAAATTCCTCAATTGCTGCCTCAATCAAATGTTTCAAGAACCGACTTCCCGCATATTTACGAGCGCCGGCCGAAGCTTGAACAATAACAGGGGCGTCCAGAGCATTCGCAGCCTCCATGATTGCGCGCATCTGCTCTAGATTGTTAACATTAAACGCAGGTACGCCATAACCGTATTCTGCGGCGTGGTCCAATATTTGACGCAAACTAATTAAAGCCATAAGGACTCCTTTCTCAAGTGCTTCGTGATTTGAGCATCTCGACAGCTGGCAATTCTTTTCCTTCAACAAATTCAAGAAAAGCTCCGCCGCCAGTTGAAATGTAGTCAATCCGGTCGGTAATGCTGAAATGTTCGATAGCCGCTAAAGTATCACCACCTCCAGCCAGACTAAAGCCTTGGCTATCAGAAATTGCCATTGCTAAGGCTTTAGTGCCTAGGGCAAACTGAGGGAATTCAAAGACACCCACTGGACCATTCCAAAGAATAGTTTTCGCATTCGACATCAAATCAGAATAGGAAGCCGCTGTCTGAGGGCCCACATCCAAAATCATATCATCAGGCCCAACTTCACTGATTTGTTTTACGGTGCCCTTGGCATCTCGAGAAAATTCTGTCGCTACCACCACGTCTATTGGTAATGGAATATCAATCTGAGACATCAGATGTCTTGCAGTTTTAAAAAGGTCGGGCTCCATCAGGGATTTACCTACAGGAAAGCCAGCTGCTGCTAGAAAAGTGTTGGCAATGCCGCCACCGACAAGAATCAGATCTACACGATTAGCAAGCTGGGTCAACACATCAAGTTTAGTGGATACCTTCGAGCCTCCCACAACGGCAATTGTGGGACGAGCCGGATTTTCTAGCACTTGGCCCAAAGCCTCAAGTTCCGCCACCATCAAAGGACCAGCCGCCACCTCTTGGGCAAAGTGACCAACGCCGTGGGTCGACGCCTGAGCACGGTGCGCTGTACCAAAAGCATCCATAATGTATATGTCACACAACGCAGCCATCTTTCTAGAGAGCGACTCGTCATCTGCTTTTTCACCCTCCAGGTATCGTACGTTCTCCAACAAGACTAATTCGGTACTTTGCACGAACCCATCAATCCAATTAGTTATTAGAGGAACTTCCCGACCTAATTTTTGAGACAACGTTACAGCAACCGGCGCCAGACTGAACTCGGGCTCATTCAAACCTTCCTGTGGGCGGCCTAAATGACTCATTACAGCAACACGAGCGCCCGCTGACAAAAGTTGATTGAGAGTTTGCAGCGCCGGTTCAATTCGAGCTGTCGAGGTCACCACCCCGTCCTTTATTGGGACATTGAGATCTTGACGAACCAAAACTCGCTTACCATTTAAATCCAAATCGGACAGTGTTTTTATTATACGATTCACCTATTAGAAATTGACTGCCAATGCAGGAGCAAGTCGACAACTCGATGAGCATAACCCCATTCGTTATCGTACCAAAATAGCAATTTTAACAAACGACCGTTGACCATTAACTGGGTTGCATCAAAAATCAAGGTGCACCTGCAGCCAAATGAGCCCACGCGTGAGAATTTAACTGGCTGGCTGGCTGGCTCTTGAGCAAATAGCTACCCATTTGCCCCCGCTGAAATAATTTTTCGGAACGACCGTGGGTTGAATCATAATGCGCCAAATGAACTAAATGTTCGGCATCGGCTAGGTCATTGATCAAAACAGGCTGAATCTTCCCCAGTAGACCCCGTTCAGAAAGCGCACGCAATACACACCGACCAATGCGGCCAAACTCATTGATTCCTAAACGCCAAGTCAACTCAAAGTGTCTCCGAACGAGTCACAACATTATCAACAGTGAAGCCAAAATGAGCCATGACAGAAGGTCCTGGGCCCGATTCACCGAACTGGCTCATACCGATTACATCACCACTTAAGCCAACATATTTATACCAACCGTCGGGATGGCCGGCCTCAACAGCTATGCGTTTAGCGCACGATTTTGGTAAAACGTCTTCACGATAAGTAAGGTCCTGCTTATCAAACCTTGAGGTGGATGGCATAGAAACGACTCGCACATGCGGGCCAAGTTGATTCGCTGCTTGCATCGCAATTTCAACCTCAGACCCCGTTGCGATAAGAATCAATTTAGGCGCTTGCTCAGAATCCCTCAAAACATAACCGCCGCGCGCTATGTTATCTATCTGCACATTGGTTCGCGGCTGATTGTTCAGGCCTTGCCGAGACAGCGCCAGAGCGGTAGGCCCATCGATCGAGACCGCTTCACGCCAAGCGACAAGGGTTTCGGTCGCATCACATGGCCGCCAGGTTTCAAGGCCTGGAGTGCCGCGCAAACTGGCTAATTGCTCGACCGGCTGGTGAGTGGGACCATCTTCACCGAGACCAATGGAGTCGTGAGTAAAAACATAAATGACTTTTTGCTTCATTAACGCAGCCATTCGAACTGCATTGCGCGCATATTCCATAAAAATTAGGAATGTACCGCCAAATGGAAGCAAACCACCATGAAGCGCTAACCCATTCATAATCGAGCACATGCCAAACTCACGAACCCCGTAGTGCAGATAATTACCGGCCGGATTGGCTCGACTATTAACGTGACAATCAGACCATACAGTTAAATTCGAATGCCCGAGATCTGCAGAGCCACCAATAATCTCAGGGAGCATCGACGTTACTAGTTCGATGGCATTCTGTGAAGCTTTACGCGTAGCTAATTTCGGCGATTCGGCCTGCACCGCGTGAATAGCAAGATTTAACTTTGCAATCAAATCTGGCGGTAACCGACCAGCGGTTCGTCGCTCAAATTCTGAGGCTAATTCCGGGAAGTCATTAGCATAATTCGCATACAAAGTCCGCCACTCCCCCTCTACTTTGGCTCCAGTTGCTCGAGCATTCCAGGCTTCCCGAACGTCTTCTGGAATTTCAAATGGCACGCTCGTCCAGCCCATCGCGTGCCGAGTTGCTTCAATCTCCAATTCCCCGAGAGGCGCACCATGAGTTTTCTCACTGCCAGCAAGATTTGGAGCGCCAAATCCAATAATAGTCCGACAGCAGATCAGCGTGGGACTGCTAGTATTTTTTTGGGCAGTCTGCAGCGCGAGTGCAACTTCTTCTGCATCATGGCCATCTACGCCGCGGATAACCTGCCAGCCATATGCCTCAAATCGACGTGGCGTATCATCAGTGAACCAACCCTCAACGTTCCCATCAATGGAAATACCGTTGTCGTCATATAAAACGACCAATTTCCCGAGGCCTAATGTTCCAGCAAGCGAGCATACCTCGTGACTGACGCCCTCCATTAGGCAACCATCCCCAACAAAACAATAGGTAAAATGATCTACTATGGGAAATCCATCCCGATTGAACTGAGCTGCCAATGTGCGCTCAGCAAGAGCCATTCCAACGGCGTTAGCAAGGCCCTGGCCGAGGGGTCCAGTAGTGGTCTCAATGCCAGCTGTGTAGCCATACTCTGGGTGTCCAGGAGTCCTTGACTGTAATTGGCGAAATGCCTTCAAGTCATCCGTCGTGACATCGTAACCAGTTAAATGCAGCAGTGAGTAAATCAACATCGAGCCATGACCGTTCGATAAAACAAATCGATCTCGATTTTCCCAATTCGGATTCGCTGGGTTATGCCGAAGCTCTCGGCGCCAGAGCACCTCTGCGATATCGGCCATGCCCATTGGCGCCCCTGGATGGCCTGAGTTTGCTGCTTGAATAGCGTCTATACTCAGAAAACGAATCGCATTTGCAAGCTTTTTATGGTCAGGCATTAGCCATCCTCAAATTCAAAGATAAAAAAATTAGAATAGACATTGTCGTAAAACCAAGGCAAAACCACAAGTTGCAAAAACCTACAAACATTGACATATAAAGATATCTTTATACACTTATATTTGTTTTTAATTTTTAGGGCATAAAGCATGACTAAATTTACCTATTTTACTTCAGAGTCTGTCTCGGAAGGACATCCAGATAAAATGGCCGATCAGATTTCTGATGCACTATTAGATGCAATGATCGCTGAAGACAAATTTACGAGAGCCGGCATTGAGACCATGGTCAAAACAGGCCTTGTTTTTGTGTCTGGTGAAATTCGTACGAATGCCAGAATCGACATGGAAGAAATCATTCGTAAAGTGATTTTAGATATTGGTTACGATCACTCATCTTTAGGTTTCGATGGTAATACGTGTGCAGTTCTAAATGGAATCGGGAAACAGTCCCAAGACATTGCTCAGGGAGTTGATGAAACGAACATCCACGAGCAAGGCGCAGGCGATCAAGGATTAATGTTTGGCTACGCAACTAACGAAACCGAAAGTTTAATGCCAGCACCCATTCACTACGCTCACAACTTAGTTCGTCGTCAAGCCGAAGTTAGAAAGAACGGAGATATCCCGTATCTACGTCCAGACGCGAAAAGTCAGATTACATTCAAATATGATGGTAATAAGATCGTTGGAATTGATGCCGTCGTACTATCTACTCAACACGATGAAAACGTATCCCAAGAGCAGCTTCATCGAGACATCAAAGAACATATTATCAAGCCCGTCCTGCCTGCCAATTGGCTCACCGAGGAAACGAAATATCACATTAATCCAACCGGGCGCTTCGTGATCGGCGGACCGGTAGGAGACGCCGGGCTGACCGGGAGAAAAATCATTGTTGATACATACGGCGGTATGGCACGGCATGGTGGCGGAGCTTTTTCAGGCAAAGACCCCTCTAAAGTAGATAGATCAGCCGCTTATGCAGCGCGTTATGTTGCAAAAAATATAGTCTCAGCAGGATTGGCAGACCGCTGTGAAGTCCAGGTGTCTTACGCAATTGGCGTTGCAGAACCAACATCGATTCATGTGGAAACTTTTGGCACATCAAAACTAACGAATTCGCAACTGGATTATTTAGTTCGTACGCACTTCGACCTGCGCCCACGAGCAATCTCAACCATGCTGGACTTAAACCGACCAATTTATTTGGCCACAGCGGCCTATGGTCATTTTGGCCGAGACGATCTTGATCTATCTTGGGAAAGCACAGACCGTGCAAACGCGCTGGCTCAAGCAGCCGCAAAGCTCTAAAGACAACTGAAAAGAGGCATTATCATGAGTGCAGTAGCAAAAGAAGTATTACAAAACGATTACAAAATCAAAGATCTGTCATTAGCAGACTGGGGCCGAAGAGAAATTCGATTAGCGGAAAATGAGATGCCTGCCCTAATGCGGCTACGGGAAAAGCATCTTAAAGAACAGCCATTAAAAGATGCAAAAATTATAGGTTGCATTCACATGACCGTGCAAACGGCCGTGCTAATTGAAACATTGGTGGCACTTGGCGCAGAAGTACGATGGAGCTCATGTAATATTTTCTCGACCCAAGACGAAGCCGCTGCTGCAATTGTAGCGGCAGGCATCCCAGTTTATGCGTGGAAAGGACAGACCAACGAAGAAGGTGAATGGTGTGTTGAACAAACGATATTAAAAGATGGGAAGCCTTGGGGTGCCAATATGTTGCTGGATGATGGTGGGGATTTGACTTCCATGGTCCACGAGAAGTATCCAGAAATGTTGGCCAAGATTCATGGCGTAACCGAAGAAACTACGACAGGTGTGCACCGCTTAGTTGAAATGCTCGCCCAAGGCAAGCTAAAAATTCCAGCAATCAATGTGAATGATTCTGTCACCAAAGCAAAAAATGACAATAAATATGGGTGCCGCCATTCCCTAAACGATGCCATCAAGCGCGGCACTGATATGCTGATGTCCGGCAAGCGCGCACTCGTAATTGGTTACGGTGACGTAGGCAAAGGCTCCGCACAAAGTCTCCGCCAAGAAGGCATGATTGTCCGGGTGACGGAATCTGACCCAATTTGTGCGATGCAAGCTTGCATGGACGGGTTTGAAGTAGTGAGCCCATATAAAAAAGGAATCACCACAAATCAAGCAGCTGATATCGATCAGCGTCTCTTGCAAGACACCGATGTATTAGTCACGGCAACAGGTAACATTAATGTATGCGACAGCGCTATTCTTGGTGGGCTAAAAAAGGGCGCGATAGTCTGTAACATTGGTCACTTTGATAATGAAATCGACACCGCGTTTATGCGTAAAAAATGGCGCTGGGAGGAAGTGAAGCCCCAAGTACATCAGGTATTCCGGTCTGATGAAAAAAATGACTATTTGCTACTCTTGGCAGAAGGCAGGCTGGTGAACCTCGGCAATGCTACAGGGCATCCTTCGCGGATTATGGATGGATCCTTTGCCAACCAAGTATTAGCACAAATTGAGATGTATAAACGAGGCTTCGCAAATCTCTCTGGGCCAGAAAAGTCTGGCAATATTCAAATCGAAGTCTTACCAAAACTGCTCGATGAAGAAGTGGCTCGTTGCATGGTCGAAGGCTTTGGCGGAGTTATCACCAAGTTAACTTCCGAACAAGCCGAATACATTGCCGTTTCTGTAGATGGCCCGTTCAAGTCAGACGCGTATAAGTACTAAGATGCGCACCCCGCGCCTATACGTCGGAGAATGCCGACAGGGTGCGGGGGTGTTAACGCTATCTGAACGAAACCACCATTACTTATCGAGGGTGTTGCGGGTAAGGGAAGGGCAGTCATTAGTTGTTTTTAATGGGGTCGGATTTGAGGCTCAGGCAACGGTGGCATCAATGTCAAAAAAACAAACTCTAGTTACTTTGAGCTCAGGTACGGTTACGGAAGATATTCGGCTACCCATCACTCTTGGGCTTTGCTTAATCAAATCCAATCACTTTGATTGGGCCTTGCAAAAAGCAACCGAGCTTGGCGTGAAAGCCATTCAACCGATTCTGGGCACCTATTCGGACTCTCCGCCCAAAGACGAAAAATTGCGTAAGAAAAAAGATCACTGGCAAGAAATCTTAGTCAATGCTTGCGAGCAATCGGGTAATAACTGGATTCCAAAACTTAAGCCCTTGCTGCCCTTAAGCGAACTTGAATTAGATAGAGAACAATTAGTCTTCGCGCATCCTCAGACTGAGACGATACCCATCGATCCATCGCGGCATTCATTTTACTTGGTTGGCCCAGAAGGCGGATTTCACATGGATGAGATCGCATTACTTAAAAAAAATCAGGTGAAACCAATGTCACTTGGCCCCAGAATACTCAGAGCGGAAACAGCGGTAATTGTGGGATTGACGCTTTTAGGACAGCAATACGGCTACGTGTAGGAGAAAACTTTGGATAAAAAAGTGCGTAAAATCGGCTTTTGGATGGATCCCATTCAATCGATTAAGCCCCACAAAGACACTAGTTTTGCGCTCATGCTGGCAGCCCAAGCACTCGGTCAAGAAATTTATTATTTACCCAAAAATGGCTTATCACTCGACCAAGGCTCTGCAAGAGCCCGGATGCAGCAAGTTACCGTAACTGACCAACCAATTGATTTTGTCGAACTTGGCGCGGAAGTCATCGAGCCGCTATCAGCACTGGACGTAATCCTTATTCGTGTAGATCCGCCCTTCGACAGCGAATATCTTTACGCAACTCAAATTCTTGAGCATGCGCTAACTGAGGGCGTGGCTGTAATCAACAACCCTAAGTCTTTGCGTGACTGTAACGAGAAACTATTCGCTACAGAATTCTCTGAATTAATGCCCAAGACACGAGTATCAGCAAGTCATGAAGACATTAGAGTATTCCAAAAGGCAGTTGGAGATGTGATCTTAAAGCCGCTTGATGGAATGGGCGGCTCTGGTATTTTTCGAATAAAAGCGGATGGATTAAATCTGGGGGCCGTGCTTGAAACATTATCCCCTAGTGAATCACAACTGATAATGGTTCAAGAATATTGTCCTCAGATTTCAGAAGGCGACCGACGCATCTTAGTTCTTCACGGCAAACCTATTTCACATGTACTAGCCCGGATTCCTTCGCAAGGGGAAACACGTGGAAATCTTGCCGCGGGGGGGCGAGGAGTTGCAATCCCAATTTCTAAACGCGAACAGGCTATCGCTAATTTCGTGGGACCAAAACTACTCGAAAAAGGCCTAAGGTTTGTTGGTCTCGACGTGATCGGCGGCCAGCTTACAGAAATCAATGTCACAAGTCCGACCTGCGTTCGAGAGATCGACAAGCAAACCGGAAGCCAAATAGGCAAAGACTTTTTCACAGCATTTTTCGATCAGTAAGCTACACTGGCTTCGATAAGATAGCTGGAGGTCAACATGGTAACAAGGGCAGAAACGACAGCACTGAATGGACAGTTTTTAGTGTCCATGCCGGATTTAAGAGATGGTATCTTCGAATCATCTGTAGTTTTAATTTGTGAACACAGTCCTGACGGCGCCATGGGTTTTATTGTCAACAAACCTACCAAATTTTCGGTTCAAGAAATTTTTGACCAACTCAATATTAATTCGGCCGAGCGCCTAGACCCCAGCATCACAGTCATGAGTGGCGGCCCTGTTGAGCCTCAACGGGGGTTTTTATTAACCAACCAACCACTTTGCAATGATCCTGTTGAAGTTTTAAATGGCCTTTATCTGGCCTCAAACGCCAATGTATTGCCACAATCAGCCAGTGCATTAAACCGAGGTGATGCCATTTTTGTTCTGGGTTATTCCGGTTGGTCCGAGGGACAACTCGAGCAAGAAATGACGGCCAACGCATGGCTCAATGTTCCCTGGGATGCAGATGTCATATTCCAAATTCCGCCCGCTGATCGGCAACGTGCTGCCCTTGCCCAACTTGGTATTGATCCGATCCAGCTGTCGCAGGGTGTGGGCCACGCCTGATGCCAATGGCGCTAGGGTTTGATTACGGCCTGACCCGAATCGGAGTCGCCACAGGGCAAACCGTCACACAAACTGCCAGCCCTTTAACCACTCTAAGGGCCAAAGATGGCATCCCGGACTGGCAAGAACTGGAATGCCTATTGAAAGAATGGACGCCAGACGTCATCGTAGTGGGACTGCCACTTCATCAAGACAATACATTGAGCGAGATAGCAACGCGGGCCCAAAAATTTGGTAACAGAATTCATGGACGTTACGGTCTATCGGTGGAGTATGTGAACGAATATAATACGACCCAAGAAGCACGTTATCTTCTCAAGTATCGAGGCAAATCCAGCGAGCAAGATGGTGTATTGGATACAACAGCTGCGTGCTTGATTCTGGAACGCTGGCTTGGAGAACACTATGGATAAAGTTCGCTCAGAAAACGCCGTCGATAAAGCAATGGCAGTGCTGATAACTCAGGTCAGCGCCAGCTATCAAAAGCAACCCTTAGTTGTCGGAATTCATACGGGAGGAGCCTGGGTTGCCAAAGCAATCTGCAAGGTACTCGATTGGGGCGAGCCTGCAACGCTCGACATCTCATTGTATAGGGATGATTTTGCAACTACGGGACTAAGATGTTCGGGCTCCACAAAAGGCTTACCTACGATGCTAAATGGCGAGCAAATTTTGTTAGTAGATGATGTCTTATACACCGGCCGAACCATCCGCGCCGCCCTCAATGTTCTCTTCGACTACGGCCGCCCAGGCAATATCGATTTAGCTGTTTTATTCGATCGGGGTGGGCGCGAATTGCCCTTTGAACCAAAGTTTCTTGGCGAAGCTCTTGGCGAAGATGGCCATGGGCGGTGTAAACTGATTGGGCCCGAGCCATTAGTGCTTGTGACACCAATTTTGGAATAAGGAGTGCCATGCACGGTCCAGCCGCGCTTCAGCTTACTTCGGAAGGACGATTAAAACATCTCCTGACGACTGAAGGCCTGTCCAAAGCCTTGATCACCGAACTTCTGAACACCGCAGAAAGTTTTCTGTCTTCACAGGGGCAACCAGTCAAAAAAGCTCCTCTATTAAGAGGGAAAACTGTGGTTAATCTCTTTTTCGAGAATTCGACAAGAACTCGCACAACTTTTGACATTGCCGCCCATCGACTTAGTGCCGACGTAGTAACACTAGACATCCGCACCAGTTCAGCTTCAAAAGGCGAAACGCTTTTTGACACCCTGAAAAATCTAGAAGCTATGCAGGCAGATCTCTTCGTCGTTCGGCACAGTGCAGGCGGCGCGCCTTTTTTTATTGCAAATCGAGTCACTCCAAACATAGCCGTGATCAATGCAGGGGACGGAACCCATGCCCATCCAACACAGGCATTACTGGACTTAATGACCATCCGCAAGCACAAAGGAGATCCTGCAAACCTATCGGTAGCAATTGTTGGTGACGTCAAACATTCCAGGGTGGCCCGCTCTCTAATCCATGGCTTACGGGGCATGAAATGCCCAGATATCAGGGCCATCGGTCCGGGGACACTCCTTCCTGGGGACCTAGACCATCTCGGTGTCCGGGCCTTTCACCGCATCGATCATGGGCTCGCAGGTGTTGACGTAATCGTTTTGTTAAGACTCCAAAAAGAGCGAATGACCAGTGCATTACTTCCCAGTGAACGCGAATTCTTTAATCTCTACGGAATGACTGAAGATCGGCTTAAGTACTCTAGACCGGGTGCGATCGTCATGCACCCAGGTCCGATAAACCGCGGTGTTGAGATCTCCAATGAAGTGGCTGACGGGCCACAGGCTGTTATATTAGATCAGGTCACTAATGGTATCGCCGTGCGAATGGCAGTCATGGCTATGACAATATCAACACAACAAGATTTAGTGTCATGAGTTTACTCATTGAACACATCAAGATCCACTCTCCAGGCGGCCCCCTCAATAACCAAACTGCTATTGGAATTGACCAAGGCCTATTTGTTGATCCTAACCGCCTCCAATCTCCTGACCGCCTTGATGGTAAAGGCCAGCATCTGATTCCGGGATTAATCGATCTAAGGGCTCACCTCAGGGAGCCAGGGCTAGAGCACAAAGGAACCATAGGCTCAGAAACACTAGCTGCCGTGAGAGGCGGAATTACAACCGTCTTAGCAATGCCAAATACTGACCCAGTAATAGATTCCCCAGCAGCTGTGCGCTTGGTGCTTGAGCGAGCCGAAAAAATAGGTTTTTGCCGTGTTCTGCCCACCGCGATGCTGACACTGGGTGGCAAAGGACTCCAGTTATCGGAAATGGCCGCCCTGGTTGACGCAGGCTGCGTTGCTCTCGCACAGGGCAGCCGTCCGTTTGGATCTCAAAAAATCGAGTACCACGCACTAAAATACGCAAAAAGTCTTGGCGTCACCGTTATTTTAGACCCTGAAGCCCCGGATTTTGCGGGCGGATGCGCTCACGCAGGATACGTTGGAACAGGACTTGGCTTGCCTTTAAACTCACCACTTTCAGAAGTTCTCGGCTTAGGTACAGACCTCGAGCTGATTGAGGCGACCGGAGTACGTGCGCATATTTCCCGATTAACAACCGCCACAGCCGTTGACCGAATTCGTGAAGCGAAAGCCCGTGGTTTACCCATTTCTTGTGATGTGAGCCTAGCTCATCTTTTATATACCGAAACTGCACTAGTGAATCTCGACCCTGTTTTCCACCTGGAGCGTCCTTTGCGAACAGAAGCGGATAGAAAAGCGCTAATTAATGGGCTCATTGACGGCACCATTGATGCCATCGTGACCGATCATACCCCACATGAGAGCGGAGCAAAACTTGCTCCTTTCCCAGAAACCGAAACCGGCATGAGTATAATTGAAGCGACATTAAACTTGTTGCTTACCCTAGATCAAAACGATGAACTTCCGTTCGACATTTCACTTCAAGCAATGACAGGTAACCCGGCAAAATTATTTCAGAAGCCTGGATTTGGGCAGATTGCTTTCGGCCTAAGTGCCGACTGTGTCTTGTATGACTCCACCAAACCTACCCACATAGATTCAAGTCATTGGATCAGCGCCGGGCACAATAGCCCGATCTTTGGCCAAGAACTTCCCGGAACAATTACAGGGGTATGGGTCGCCGGAAAACAGGTCCAGAATTAAGCCATGAACCGAGGAGTAGAGCTCCAAAGCTCCTTTGAACAGATTCAAACGCGTCTCAGATCTGCTGAAGAAACTTTCAATCGCCCCGCTAGATCGGCAAACTTACTAGCTGTCTCTAAGACCAAGCCCGCGTCTGACATTGTCAGCCTGTATCACCTTGGGTGCCGCCGATTCGGTGAAAACTACGTTCAAGAGGCTATCCATAAGATGGCAACTCTTACTCAATTTGATATTGAATGGCATTACATTGGCAAAATCCAAAGTAATAAAACTCATTTAATCGCCCAACACTTTGACTGGGTTCATACGGTGGACCGCGATAAAATTGCGAAAAGACTAAACGATGCAAGATCTGCCGAACCAATCAATATCTTGATTCAAGTAAACGTGGATAATGCAAAAAATAAATCAGGAGTTGCACCTGCTGCTCTGGATGACCTGGTTGATACCGTCCTTACATTACCAAGACTCAAACTTCGCGGGTTGATGTCTATTCCAGACCCTGTAAGTGAAGAATCATTAGCAAACGCACATCAAAGTATGAAAACGCGCTTTGACAGGATCAAAGCGCGCCTTCCTGAACCAACGATCTTTGATACTCTGTCTATGGGCATGACCAACGATCTTGAGCTGGCTATAAAATCAGGCAGCACATTGGTCCGTATCGGCACTGCTTTATTTGGGCAGCGGCCTACAAAGGAGCGATCATGAATAATCATATAGGCTTCATCGGTGGCGGCAATATGGCACAGGCTATTATTGCAGGTCTTTTAAATAATAGCCGAGAAGGAATTAAGATCTCGGCGGCCGACCCAAGTTCCACCTGTCGCGAAGCGCTCATAAAAAAAGGGGTATCCGCTTACGCAGAAAACGACCCTGTGATGGCGAATGCTGACCTCATTGTTTTAGCCGTTAAACCGCAAGTTTTAACGGCATTGCTAGCCACATTAAGACCTCTTGTTCGCCCTAAACACGTTTTTGTTTCGATCGCTGCAGGCACATCCCTCGCTACTTTGCGCCACGGCTTAGGAGATACTCCTCAGCCAATCGTCCGAGTCATGCCGAATACACCAGCATTAATAGGGCTTGGCATGGCCGTAATGGTGTCAGACCGTCCCATGGAAAACTCTATTCAAACCGAAGTCACCGAACTATTTGAGGCCTGTGGTCGGACGCTGTGGATAAGCTCAGAAGAAACGATAGACGCAGTGACGGCAGTCTCCGGTTCTGGTCCGGCATATTTCTTTTTAATGATTGAAAGTATGGTCGCCACCGCAATCAAACTCGGGCTGTCTGTTGAAGATGCCCGTCTGCTCGTTGCCCAAACCGCAAAAGGCGCTGCCGCTATGGTTGAAGAATCTGATGTAGGTCCAGATGTTTTAAGGCAGCGCGTTACCTCACCAGGCGGTACTACAGAAGCAGCTCTAGAAATCTTTGAAAGCGCTGGCTTTGCTGGCCTAATAGACCGTGCATTAATCGCGGCAAGAGAACGAGCAGTCCAGTTATCGAAAGAACTTTGTTGAATTTTTCAAATCACCTCGCCGGAATCATCAGTTCAAAGGAAGCGCAATGGAAATAAATATAGTGTTCTACCTCCTAAATACAGTAATCGCATTAGTTGTTGGGCTGCTCAGTCTGCGTTTCTTGCTCCAGTTAATTCAAGCTAACTACCATAACGCGATTTGCCAAAGCATCAATCGCTTTACCGCACCGCTGATTGCACCCTTTCAAACACTGCCGACCATTGGGCCTATAAATTTAGGTGTATTAACCTCGGCGATATTGGCTCAGGGTCTAGGCGCCGTAATCTGCCTTAGCCTGCTCAGTGAAATGCCCAGCATCCTGCAAATCGTAGTTTGGTCAATGCTTTCAGTTTTTGGCTTGATGATAAATCTCGTTTTTTACGCATTACTTGGCATGATTATTCTTTCCTGGCTCGCGCCGGGAGCATCCCATCCAGGCGCAGAGCTTATTTACGAGCTCTCTGAGCCATTCCTCGCGCCATTCCGAAAAATTGTTCCCGATCTAGGAGGGCTAGATTTATCGCCGATCTTACTATTCATCTTAATCAATATTTTAGAAGCCACCGTTATTAAAGGAACAGCATACTCTTTGGGGTTATCCTCTAACGTCGCTCACTTCTTCATCGGACTTCGTTAATGCCTAAAACACTTGGAGTGATCAAGCCCACTCTCATCGCTTTTGAAGAACCAATCGAACTAAGCCGCGGCGGACGATTGTCACGTTATGACTTAATAGTCGAGACATACGGGAACCTGAATGCTGATAAGTCTAACGCAGTGCTTGTTTGCCATGCGCTTAGTGGCAACCATCACGCTGCAGGCTTCTATGATGGAGAAACCAAGCCGGGCTGGTGGGATCACTATATTGGACCAGAGAAGTCTATCGATACCGATCTGTTTTTTGTGGTGAGCCTGAATAACCTCGGTGGTTGCTCGGGCTCAACAGGTCCTCTGTCCACAAACCCAGAAACTGGGGAACCATATGGCCCAGAATTTCCCGAAATTACGGTGGATGATTGGGTACATACACAGGCCCGCTTAGCAGACTCTTTAGGTATTGTTCGCTTTGCCGCTGTAGTGGGTGGCTCGCTCGGAGGCATGCAGGCGATGCAGTGGGCAATTAACTACCCAGAGCGAATTGGAGCCGCAGTAATCATTGCAGCTGCTCCACGCTTGACCGCACAAAACATTGCCTTCAACGAGATCGCCCGCCAAGCGATAGTGCGTGATCCTAATTTCCATAAAGGTCACTACAACAAGCATGGCACCCTGCCCATTTCCGGAGTAGGGCTAGCCCGAATGATCGGGCATATTACTTACTTATCTGATATTTCTATGGGTGAAAAATTTGGCCGCGACCTGCCGCGAGCTGATCATGATTCTGATGGCGCCAACTTTGCTATCGAGCAATACCTTCGATATCAAGGACAGCAATTCAGCGAACGGTTTGATGCGAATACATACATCCTCATGACACGTGCACTCGACTACTTTGATCCAATGGATAAGAAAAAAAAGGGCCTTGCAGACTTATTACGGCCCGCAAACTCTAAATTTCTTGTCCTTTCGTTTTCCACAGACTGGCGTTTTTCCCCGTCTAGATCAGAAGAAATCGTCGAAGCTCTAGTCCAGGCTAATCGTCAAGTTAGCTACGCTTGCCTTGAGTCAGTACACGGGCACGATGCTTTTTTAATTCCAAATCCAATTTACGAGCGCATCTTTGAATCTTTTATGAGCCGCTTACATTCAGAGCTTGGAGCGATAAATAGTGATCAATAACTCGGGGAAAATTCCAAAATGGATCCATGAAAACTCGCGTGTTTTGGACTTAGGCTGTGGTGAAGGTCAACTATTGGCCCAATTGATTCGAACCCATAACATAGATGGTCTTGGGTTAGAGCTGGATCCAGATAAGATTTCCATTTGCTTGACTCAGGGTTTATCTGTTATCCAGCATGACTTGAATAGAGGGCTACCCAATTTTAACGATCAACAATTCGATACCGTCGTAATGACACAGACTTTACAAGCAATTCGCCGCCCAGACACTTTACTTGAGGAGATGCTCAGAGTCGGTCAAGAAGCAATCGTGACCTTCCCAAATTTTGCTTTTCTGAGAAATCGAATCCAGCTCGGAATTTATGGCCACATGCCAGTCAATCCTCAATTGCCTCATCCTTGGTATAACACACCCAATATTCATCTTTCCACTTTCACAGACTTTGAAGATCTCTGTAAAAATCTAGTGATTAGAATTTTGGATAAAGATACTTCTGATCTTTCGGGTAGGCATACTTTGCTGGGTCGGATTTGGCCAAATATTTTCGGCGAAGTAGCGATGTATAGGCTAACCAAGGAGCTTTAAGATGCAATTCCTAATAGCCTTTTTTTTCTGCTTTTTTGCGGGCCTTTCTCAGGCAACTGAGATTGTCCGGGAGCAAGGATTTGAAATACAAGTACAGCCATTCCCATCTACTTTTTTAACTCCGGAAATAGCCAAAATCTATGGCCTTGAAAGAAGCCGCAGGCAAAGCCTCTTAAATGTTGTTGTACTACAAGTTCACACGGATGGATCTGCACGGGGCGCTGTAAGTGCATCGGTAAAAGGTTTTGTAAAGAATCTGATTGGGCAAACGCAAGAACTATCATTCCAGGAGATTGATGAAGGTGAGGGGGCTATTTACTATCTGGCACCAATCCGGGTGAGTAATGAAGAAACAATTCAAGTATCGCTAAAAGTGACACTTGAAGGCTCGCCAGAAATTGATGTAAATTTTAGGCACAAGGTTTATGTGGACTGAAAAAGCTCTCGTAATCGCAAGTAGTAACGCTGGAAAAGTTAGTGAATTTAAACGCTTATTTTTAGAACTTGGCTTAACAGTTACTAGTCAGAACGAACTCGGTATCAAGACGCCTAAAGAAACGGGGCTCAGCTTCGTCGAAAATTCGCTTTTGAAAGCGAGGCATGCATCTAAATTATCCGGTATGCCAGCCTTAGCAGATGATTCAGGCCTAGTCGTTCCAGCATTGGATGGTGCCCCCGGGCTGTTTTCAGCTCGATATGCAGGAGTAAAAGCATCAGCACAAGAAAACCTCAAAAAACTCTTGATGGACATGATTGGATTCGTGGGTATAGAACGGCAAGCGCATTATGTTTGTGCGCTAATATTGGTCAAATATCCAGAGGATCCTGACCCGCTTGTAGCTATAGGCACGTGGCACGGAAGAATTCTCGAGGCATCTCGAGGTCAAGGGGGATTTGGATACGATCCCATCTTCTTACCGAGTGGCCAGACGCTCACAGCGGCGGAGCTTGCCCCAGAGGTAAAAAACAAAATTAGTCATCGCGGTACAGCACTCACGAAGCTGTTTGGCCAAATGCATTGAATGCTATACCTCGGTCGCTCTACGTTCATATTCCCTGGTGTCTCAGAAAATGTCCCTATTGTGACTTCAACAGTCACGAAGCGAAGCAGCCCGATTTTTCCGGCTATGGACGAGCGCTTACGCAGGACTTATTGGCGGATCTCAATGACTTCGGAAAGGTCCCTTTTCGGTCAGTTTTTTTCGGGGGTGGTACACCAAGCCTTATGCCGCCCGAAGATTTACAGCCGCTTTTTCAGATTCTCAACGAGAAAAACTTGATTGATCGTTCGACTGAAATTACGCTGGAAGCTAATCCGGGCACCCGAGATCGCGGCCACCTTGCTGGATATCGTGATCTTGGAATTAATCGATTATCTATTGGCGTCCAAAGCTTTCAAAAACACACTCTAAAAGTGCTTGGGCGTATCCACGATACGGAAGACTCAATTATCATGGTTGAAGAAGCACGAACGGCCGGCTTCAAACGTATCAATCTGGACCTGATGCATGGCACTCCAGGACAAACAAGTCAGGAATCAGATGCAGACCTAAATAAAGCAAAGGCACTCGGGATCGACCATATCTCCTGGTATCAGATGACAATCGAAAAAAATACGGCCTTTTTTTCCAATCCCCCGATTCTGCCCAACGAGACGACACTCGAACGCACTGAACTGTCAGGCTCAAGGATCCTCGAAAGTATGGGTCTAGTTCATTACGAAATCTCCGCATTTGCGACGCCTGGAGAAGAGGCTAAGCACAATATGAACTACTGGGAATTTGGAGACTACTTGGGACTCGGCGCAGGTGCGCACGGAAAAGTTACCGTATCAGGTGAGGTACTAAGAACTACCCGGACCCGTCATCCGGATCACTACCTAAAACGCTTAAATGTTGGAGCCCAGCGGCATTACGTAGACAAAGAGTTACTGGGAGCAGAGTGCCTTATGAATAGTCTGCGGCTGCAACAAGGGATATCTTATTCTCTATTCACCGAACGAACAGGACTGGATCCTGAAAAATTTCGAAGACAGCATCTCATGGTGGCTGATGATTTGGGCCTTTTGATGCCGGAAAAATTTCAAGCGACAGAACTTGGTTGGCGACACCTAAATAGATTACTAGAAATGTTAGTCTGAAGCTTGTCGAAGATAAACCAAATCAAAGACTTCGTGGCCCAGGCGTACGCCTCGGGTCTCAAACTTAGTAACAGGGCGTCGATCGGGCTTAGACACATAGTCCATGCTGCTTGAAGTATTTTTCCAAGCACTGGTGCCTGTGAAAACACTCAACATCGACTCAGCATAAGGAGCCCAGTCAGTGGCCACATGGCAAAAGCCACCACTCTCAACTCGGTGCGCAAGCAAATCAATGAACTCAGGTTGTATTAGCCTCCTTTTATTATGACGCTTCTTATGCCAAGGGTCTGGGAAATAAATCTGCACCCCATGCAGCGATTTAGGGCCGAGACCATCGGCCAAAACTTCCACAGCGTCCTGACATAGAACCCGAACGTTGGTCGCCCCCGCTTTGTTAACTTCGTTCATTAAACGGCCAATGCCCGGCTTATGAATCTCGATACCCAAAAAGTTGCGATGTGGCTCGTTGAGTGCTTGTGTCAGGAGAGAATCGCCCATGCCAAATCCTATTTCCATGATCAAAGGCGCACGACGACCGAAGGCCGCATCTAAATCAAGTCGATTGTTCTGACACACTAACCCCAATTCAGCCCACAAAGATTGATAGGCACGGTCTTGTGCATCTGTCATACGACCAGAGCGCGAGACAAAACTTCGAATCGTGCGTCGCCGCTGACCAAGGGTCATTTGATTAGCCCAGCCTCGGGACTTGAAGCATCTGCGTAGCGCTTGCGCGGCATCCGCCCTGCTTCAAATGCTAGGCGCCCACTAGTAATAGCCAGCCGCATTGCCTCAGCCATTTTGATTGGATCTTGTGCCTCGGCAATAGCCGTATTCATCAACACTCCATCACAACCAAGCTCCATCGCGACGGTTGCGTCGGATGCTGTCCCGACTCCTGCATCGACGATCACAGGAACAGAAAGTTGATCAAGAATTTCTTGGATATTATAAGGATTTTGCAATCCAAGCCCAGAGCCAATCGGGGCACCAAGTGGCATCACGGCAACGCACCCAATTTTTTCAAGTTCGATCGCAATTAAAGGATCATCAGAGGTATAAACCATAACCTCAAAACCTTCTTTCACTAACGTCTGGGCAGCACTCAAGGTTTCCACCACGTCTGGGTAAAGTGTGCGTGATTTTGAAATAACTTCGAGTTTCACCAGACGATGTCCATCCAAAAGTTCACGTGCTAAACGGCAGGTCCGGACAGCATCATCGGCTGTATGACAACCTGCTGTATTCGGTAAAAGTGTGTATTTTGAAGGCGAGATAACATCCAACAAATTAGGTTCACTAGGGTGTTGCCCAAGGTTTGTCCGCCGAACAGCCATGGTCACTACGTCTGCGCCACTGGCCACAATCGCCCGTCCGGTCTCGTCAAGATTTTTATACTTACCAGTACCAACTAGCAGTCTTGATTTGAAGGTGTATGAGCCCACTTTAAGTGTATTCGACATTCAGCCTCCTCCAATAGCGTGCACTATTTCAACCACGTCACCATCTTGCAATAACGTTTCAGAAAAAATGGATTTCGGTACGATTTCTCCGTTAAATTCAACCGCGATTCGTTTATCAACTAATTCTGTGTGTGCAAGGTAGTCTCTCAGTGTCAGAGCATCGACCGACTCGACCTTCCCGTTTACCGTCAATTTCACTAGGTTTCTCCCAAAAAAAAGACCGCGACTGCGGCCTTCTCAATAACAATCAGTTAATTAGTGAGCTAAAGACATTTTCACTTTTTTCATCGCATTCTTTTCGAGCTGACGAATCCGTTCCGCTGAAACACTATACTTGCTAGCGAGCTCATGCAACGTCGCTTTCTGATCAGATAACCAACGACTAGCTAAAATATCCTTACTCCGATCATCAAGATGATTCAGCGATGCGTACAAACGGTCGACGGAGTTTTTTGCCCAGTCCTGTTTTTCTATAATCTGCGCAGGGTTAGCATCCAAAGCTTCCAAATATTGTGCTGGCGCGATCGACAAATCATCATCTTCATCTGTGAGCCCATCGAATGCCATATCTTGAGCGGCCAGGCGACCTTCCATTTGGCGCACAACCGCTTCACTGACGCCAAGATCGTTAGCAACACTTTTCACTTCAGCCGCTGTAAACCATGCTAATTTTTTCTTGGCACTTCGCAAGTTGAAGAACATCTTCCTCTGCGCCTTTGTCGTTGCAACTTTTACAATACGCCAGTTACGCAGAATATACTCATGCATCTCAGCCTTAATCCAATGCACCGCGAACGAGACCAAACGCACGCCCATTTCAGGATTAAAACGCTTTACGGCTTTCATCAAGCCAACATTTCCTTCCTGGATTAAATCAGCCTGCGGCAGGCCATAACCTGAGTAGCTACGAGCAATGTGCACAACAAATCGCAAATGTGACATTACAAGAGCACGTGCCGCATCTAGATCACTCTCGTAAAACAAGCGATTTGCAATTTCTTTTTCTTGTTCCGAAGTCAGAATCGGAATCTGACTCACCGCCTGAATATAAGCCTCAATTTTTCCGCCTGGAAGTAACGCCTCCACCGGTAAACTCGATTTTTTTGGCATAAAACATCCCGTTTTAACTAGATCTTGCATAGATATAAGTGCCAACCTCATTGTTAAGAACTCATTAGTATATAGACTATATTAGACTCTTTTAAGTCCAATACGCTAGAGACGAACCTCTAATCGTGCCATTTTGGAATGATTTAATGGATCCCCTTCAAACGCTGATTCATTGCTCGCTCGGCACCAATCCAGCTAGATGCAACAGAAACCATTACGATACCGAGCAATATTCGAGTATCCAATGGGATTGAGCCCAATCTAGAATCCAATTCTTCCAGATTATTTATGATGACCTCTGACAATAACGCATTGAGCCCAATCACTGCGAGACAAGCCTGAAAGCCCGCAAAAATGCCTAGAAACGTAGCACGATATAAATACGGTCTTTGTATGTAACGACTAGATGCACCAAGCAAGGTATAAAGCTTAATACGCTTGCTATCATCCACCACGTCCGCCGCTGAAACCAGAAATACAGTCATTAATACGCCCAAAATAGTCAGCATCGAAAAACCTGCCCCAAAAAAAGCCAACACTTCAAGCATTGATCCATACTGAATACGCGTTGAGGGGTAATATCGAAGGGATAATACGCGAGGGTCGAACTCTATTCGCTCGACTAATGATAGCTCGCTTACACCGCTATCCGGGGAAAAAACAAAACGTAACTGCAAAGCATCTGGCAATGGATTGTCGTCAGCCAGTTGAGTAAGAGGAGCCAGCCCATCAGAAGAACTTAAATCAGCCAAGGCCTTACTTTTTGGGATAAAGATTACATGCTCAACGATTGGTGATTCGCCAAGCATTCGCTCTAACTCTATTCGCTCTTCAAACTCGATCTCATTACTAAGAAAAACTATCGCTTCACTATGGACTGCCTCCTCAGGGACAAGTGATGACATCCCAAGCCATATTTGCGCCAGCCAACCCGGAATGGCGAGCAAAATTGAAAGCAATCCAATCAGCACGAGGAATTGTATTGGCCGCTCCCTCACGCGTTTCAACGCATCGGCGATAGCCCATCTGTGATCTGACAACCATCGATTCATCGCTTTGATCCCAGGCCATCAGAGATCAAACGCCCACGCTCTATCACCAGCCGCCGAAATGGGAGCGACTCAACGACAGCTCGCTCGTGTGTCGCAACCAAGATCGTTACACCCAACTGCTGAAACTGCGTGAACATCCTCATTACTCGTGCCGAGAGTTCAGGATCAAGATTGCCGGTAGGCTCGTCGGCAATCAACAAAGCAGGCCGATGCACAATTGCACGGGCAATTCCGACTCGCTGCTGCTGACCACCGGATAATAACTTCGGGCTCACCAATGCTTGTTCAGACAAATCAACTCTAGATAATGCCGCCATAACTCGCCTTGGGATGTCACTTTCACTGAACCCGGAAATACGAAGAGGCAGCGCCACATTATCAAATACAGTCAAATCTTCTTCGAGATTAGGGTCCTGAAACACCACGCCAACACGCCTTCGATAACGCGCTAATTTCTCACCAGACAAATCTGCGAGATTTGTACCAGCAACCCTTACTGCGCCCGAACTTGCAGTCTCAAGACCTAAGAGAAGTCGCAAAAGCGTCGATTTTCCAGCCCCTGAATGGCCCGTTAAAAATGCCATTTCACCCGGTGCTAGCCGAAAATTAACTTCGAAAAGTGCCTCACGGTCTCCTTCATAAAATTTGCTGACATACTCAAAATCGATCACCCAGAGGTCCCCGAGAATAAAGCTTCTATGAATAGCTGCCGATCAAATAACCTAAGATCTTCTATCTTCTCACCGAGGCCAACATAGCGAATTGGCAGCCGAAATTCGCGAGCCAGTGCAAAAATAACTCCGCCCTTTGCTGTGCCATCAAGCTTCGTTAATACAAGCCCTGTAGGCTTTATCACCTTTGCAAACTCTCTTGCTTGACTGATGGCATTCTGCCCCGTTCCAGCATCGAGCACCAAAAGTACTTCATGCGGAGCTCCGACGCCGAGCTTACCAAGCACTCGTCCAATTTTTTCAAGCTCGCCCATCAAGTTAGTTTTGTTTTGTAACCGGCCAGCAGTATCTGCCAAGACCACATCGATCCCGCGTGCAACAGCAGACTCACACGCGTCATAAATCACAGAAGCAGAATCCGCTCCAGTGCCCTGACTGATCACAGGCACAGAATTTCTTTCGCCCCACGTCTTCAATTGCTCGACTGCTGCCGCACGAAATGTATCCCCCGCTGCTAGCAGTACTGTTTTACCCTCTTGTTTAAACTTATACGCGAGCTTACCAATTGTCGTAGTCTTACCGGCACCATTTACACCAATCATTAGAACCACAAACGGCTTAACGCTGCCCGCATCAACAGACTCATCCAGAAGCTCAAGAATCTCTGTTAAAATATTTTTTAATAGCAATAATAAGTCCTGGGAATCAGTGACTTTCTGAGCGGAAGCACGGGAGGTCAAAGTCTCAAGAATCCAGTCTGTGGTGTCAACACCCACATCCGAGGACAACAATAAAGACTCAAGATCTTCTCTCACCACATCATCAAGGCCTCCTGAAAACAAATCCTTTAAGTTCTTGGAGAACTGTGATCTCGATTTAGACAGGGCATTGAAAAAACTCGCAGAATCGGCTTCGGTCCTCATCTTCTGAACTGGCACCGAGAAATTCGCCTCTACCTGCTCGGCCGGAATCTGCTCACGACCTTTCTTGCGACGCAATACCAAATACCCAAAACCAGCCAACGCCAATAGGCCAAGAAAAAGTAAAAGGTCGGGAATCATCACACTAAAAATCCTTTCTTCATTTAAGTGGAATGATACCATCTGAAAATGAGGAATGAGATGCAAAGACGGAAACAGCCCAAAGGAGTACGCATCATTGGGGGGAATCTCAAACGCTCAAAACTCGAGGTACTTGAACGAGAAGGCTTAAGACCAACGCCTGATCGTGTCCGCGAAACACTTTTTAATTGGCTCGCACCAACCATCTCAAGCGCCACCGTAGTCGACTGTTTCGCAGGGACTGGCAGCATGGGCTTTGAGGCCCTCTCGAGAGGGGCCAAAATTTGTACATTTATTGAACGAGATTCAACAACAAGCGTTGCAATAAAGGCCAATATTGTACGCTTTGATCTAACCGATAGAGCCAAGGTCATCACATGCAATCTATCCGCTTCGACAATTAAGCAATTACAAGAAATACGAGATGCCGACCTGATCTTCGCAGATCCACCATTTCACCTTCGATTAGGAAGCCAATTTCTGACTTGGATCCGCAGCCAAATTCAACCAAACTGTCGAATAATTGTTGAGTGTCAAAGTACGGAAAATATTGAAACTCACGGATTCGAAGTGCTCAAGGAGTTGAGTGCAGGTCAAGACTATTTGCGCTTATTAAGGCCCATTTTATGACTATTGCGGTTTACCCAGGCACTTTTGACCCCATTACTAATGGTCATGTTCATGTAGTCGAGCGAGCTGCGCGTATTTTTGAACGCGTTATAGTTGGCGTTGCGGGCTCGACACATAAAACACCCACCTTTGATATCGATACTCGAGTTCACTTAGCACAGAAATCTCTTGAACATGTTGATAATGTTGAGATTCGGGGATTTGACACACTTTTAGCTAATTTTGCACAAGCAGTGGGAGCGCGGGTACTTTTACGAGGCCTTAGAGCGGTTGCCGACTACGAGTACGAACTCCAGCTCGCCAATCTCAACAAAAAATTGGCTCCTGAGCTGGAAAGCCTGTTTCTTACACCAGTCGAACACTACAGCTTTATCTCGTCGAGCCTAGTAAAGGAAGTAGCGCGACTTAATGGCCAAGTTGAATCATTTGTGCCCGAGGCTGTCGCCACGGCCCTGAGGGCTCACTTCATTGATCAACGCTGACAAGATGGGCAGTAAAAACTATTCCGCCCGCCAATCACACGGCTCTTAATAACTCTTTCGCAATGGAAACAAGATAATCCCGCGCGCCCATAAACATTAAGCGCCTGCTGAAAATACCCGGGCTCATCCTTACCACTTACAAAATCACGAAGAGTTGTCCCCCCAGCCTCAATTGAAGACATCAAAACTGATTTTATTTCTTTAGCAAGGATTTCATAACGAGCAAGGCTAATTCGATTAGCCGACCGCGCAGGGAGAATTCCGGCCAAAAAGAGAGACTCTGATGCATAGATATTCCCTACACCCACAACCACAGAATTAGTCATTAAAAAATGTTTCACCGAGACCGAACGCTTGCGAGACTGTCGATACAACCAGGAGCCATCGAACTCATCTGATAAGGGCTCAGGCCCGAGTGCGCACAGCAACTGGTTCGCGCGATCTGAATCAGACCACAACAAACAGCCAAACCTTCGTGGATCATGATACCTAAGTTCCCAAGAGCCAACACCGAAACTAACGTGATCATGGGGTTTTAGGGGGGTCAAAGAATTAACGAGGCGAAAAGAACCACTCATGCCAAGATGTGCAAGGAAGGGACGAACTGATGTTTCAATACAAATATACTTGGCACGTCTATAAATTTTTTTACATCGCGCGCCAGTTAGCAACTCGCTCAAATCTGACGGAATGGGCCAACGTAAACTTGAATTGTAGACACGAACAAAGTCAAAACTCTGCCCTTCGAGATACGGTGCAATTCCTCGCACCGTGGTTTCAACCTCAGGAAGCTCAGGCATTAAGCACTACTTTATCTTTGCTTCCTTGTACATCACGTGCTTACGAACCACGGGATCATACTTTTTGAATTCAAGCTTATCTGGAGTGCTCCGCTTATTCTTGTCAGTCGTGTAATAGTGACCAGTTCCAGCAGACGATACCAATTTAATCTTTTCACGCATGGTTTACACCTTCTCGCCACGTGAGCGTAAATCAACCAAAACGGTGTCAATACCCAGTTTATCAATAATACGCATCCCTTTAGTAGAAACACGCAGCCGCACAAAACGCTTTTCCGACTCCACCCAAAACCGATGCCAATGCAGGTTTGGTAGAAAACGACGTTTCGTTTTGATATTAGAATGCGAAACGTTGTTGCCGGTTACAGGCCGCTTACCCGTTACTTGGCATACTCTAGACATAATTTGTTACGCCTCTATTAAAAAAACCGAGAAAAATGGAGGCGAAAGGTATATCGGCGAGTGAAAAATTACAAGTAACAATTGAAGCTACCAAAAAAATGCTACTTGTTTTCCCCAGGGCTCTCTTTCTTCTGCTTTTAACGCTGCCGATGCTTCATGGTATCTTCTACACCGTGACATAGAAGAGGTCTTTGTGAGCCAGCATTCATGGTTAAACCAAAAACGTGTGATCCTCGGAGTGACCGGCGGTATTGCCTGCTATAAAGCCTGTGAAATCGCACGTGAACTGGGCCGGCTAGGCGCTGATGTAACAGTTGTCATGACCGAAGCAGCTACAGCTTTTGTGACGCCTCTGACGTTTCAAGCCCTGACCGGAAATACAGTCCGTCACTCGCTGCTAGACCCCAAGTCTGAAGCAGGAATGGGCCATATTGAATTGGCTCGCTGGGCTGATCTAATTTTGGTGGCGCCCTGTACAGCTAATACAATAGCCCACTTAGCGAGGGGAGATGCAACGGACTTGTTATCCGCGCTTTGGTTAGCTGCCGATTGCCCAAAAGCTCTGGCGCCGGCGATGAATCAAAATATGTGGGCCAACCCCGCGACACAGGCCAATTTAGAAACGCTGCGTGAACGACACACTCTCATGATTGGCCCCGACTCTGGCCTTCAGGCTTGCGGTGATGTTGGACTTGGCCGCATGAGCGAGCCCAGTATCATTTTAGCTGCGCTCGAATCCCAACTTCAGGCGGGCCCATTAGCAGGACTCACGGTAATGATTACCGCTGGGCCAACTCATGAACCAATCGATCCAGTGCGCTATCTGACCAACCGCTCATCTGGCAAGATGGGATTCGCAATAGCCCGCGCTGCAGTGCGCCTAGGTGCCCGAGTCCTTCTCGTCTCAGGCCCTGTAGATCTCGATACACCAGATGGTGTGATTCATATCGCGGTTGAAACTGCCCGCGATATGCTTGAAGCGGTAAAAAGCACTTTGAAAACCGTAGATCTTTTTATTGGCGCTGCTGCGGTGTGCGACATTCGCCCCGAGACTGTAGCCACGCATAAGCTCAAAAAAACAACATCAAATCTCTCAATGCTGGCCCTCATTGAAAATCCTGACGTCATACACCAAGTCGCATTGTCAGAAGAGCGACCAAAACTCGTTGTAGGTTTTGCGGCCGAAACCGAGATGATTGAAACTCATGCGCGCCGAAAGCTCGAAGACAAAGGCCTGGATTTTATAATCGCTAATGATGTTTCAAACGGCCAGATCTTTAATGCCGACGACACAAAAATTCAGTTGGTTAGCCATTCTCACACCGAAGAGTGGCCACAAGGGAGCAAAGAGGCTATTGCCGAGCAACTGATGCAGAGGCTCTCCGAATCACTATTAGAAAGGACTGAAAATGGAACTAAAATTTAAGCGGCTTGATCCGCGCGTTGGCACAGAATGGCCTATTCCAGAAGTTGGAACGCCTGGATCAGCGGGTGTAGATCTTAGAGCCTGCCTCAAGAAGACTCTTTCACTTGAGCCCGGGGAAACTGCCCTGATCGGAACCGGGATTGCAATTCACCTTGATGACCCAGGGCTTTGTGCAATGATATTACCGCGCAGTGGACTTGGTCATAAGGGTCTGGTCTTAGGTAATCTCGTCGGTCTCATTGACTCGGATTACCAAGGTGAGCTGAAAATATCAGCGTGGAACCGGGGCCAAACGCATCAAACGATCGAACCAGGTGATCGAATCGCACAATTAATTATTACTCCAGTAATTCAACCGGTATTTTCTGAGGTGGTAGAATTTGAGTCATCAAGCCGCGGGGAAGGCGGGTTTGGGCATACAGGAACTCGATAAATGTTAGACATAAACCCAATAATTTTTCGCGCCTATGATGTCCGGGGCACGGTACCCGATCAGTTAAGGCCGGATGTAGTGGAGAAATTGGGGCAAGCCATCGGCACCCTGGCAAAGGTTCGCGGCCAAAAAAATATTGTCACCGCTAGAGATGGCCGACTATCCGGACCTCAGCTTCAAGACGCCCTGAATAGGGGTATCCTTGCATCAGGAGTCGATGTCATTGACGTGGGGATGGTTCCAACACCCGTCCTCTACTTTGCAGCATTAAACTTCGGCAGCGGGTCCGGTGTAATGGTCACAGGCAGCCATAATCCTCCAGAATATAATGGCTTCAAAATGATGATTGACGGTCACACACTTTATGGTGAAGACATTACGAGCCTTTATGATTCAATCAAAAATGACGCTTTAGAGCATGGGACAGGAATACTTAAAGTAGAAAATTCTTTGCCTTCTTACCTCAAAACCATCACCTCCGACATCTCTTTAGAGCGTAATCTCAAAGTAGCCATTGATTGTGGTAATGGCGTCGCCGGCGTCTGCGCCGAAGAGCTCTTTAAGTCCCTTGGATGTGAAGTCATTCCCCTGTTTACTGAGGTTGATGGTCAATTCCCAAACCATCATCCCGACCCGTCGAAACTAGAAAATTTGGTGGATATCATCACTGCTGTTAAGACACATAAATGTGATCTCGGCCTCGCATTTGACGGTGATGGGGATAGGGTGGGCATCATCACTGAAAATGGAGAGATGATATATCCAGACCGGTTACTGATGCTCCTAGCGCAGGACGTATTAGAACGAAATACAGGCGCTACTATTATTTATGACGTCAAATGCAGTCGACACCTGGCCCCAGTCATCGAGAAGGCTGGCGGCAAACCCCTTATGTGGAAAACTGGGCACAGCCTAATCAAAGCCAAAATGAAAGAAACTGGGGCAATGCTGGCTGGAGAGATGAGTGGGCATATTTTTTTCAAAGAGCGCTGGTTCGGATTTGATGACGGTTTGTACACCGCGTCGCGGCTGCTGGAAATATTCGCAAAAAATAAATGTTCCGTATCGCAGTTATTTGATGAGATTCCCAATGATATATCCACTCCTGAGCTTAATATCGAAGTTTCGGACACCGAAAAATTCGCTATTGTCGAACGCGTTGCTGCAATTTTTGCCGAAAAAAAATTGCCATTTTCAAACATCGACGGGGTCCGAATAGATCTCGATTCAGGCTGGGGCTTGATTCGCTGTTCCAATACGACACCCAACCTAGTTCTGCGATTTGAGGCAGAATCAGAAAACGCCCTGCAGTCTATTCAGAACGAAATGCTTGCTGTACTCAAAGCAGCCGAGCCAAGCTTGGAGCTTAAAAACTTATGCTAACTCTAGCCCGTGCCACGGAAGTTGCTCAGGTTCTTACCGAAGCGCTTCCATATATACAACGCTTTGCCGGTCGCACGATCGTAGTCAAGTACGGTGGTAATGCCATGACAGATGAGACTCTAAAAGCATCTTTTGCTCGCGATATTGTATTAATGCAAACAGTCGGACTGCGCCCGATCGTTGTCCACGGCGGCGGTCCCCAGATTGGAGAGTTACTTAAGCGTTTAAATATAGAATCAAAATTCGTGAACGGAATGCGCGTCACTACAGAAGAAACCATGGACGTCGTGGAAATGGTGTTAGGTGGCCTTGTAAATAACGAAATAGTAAGCCTGCTCAATCAAGCCGGGGGGAGGGCGCTTGGCCTTACCGGAAAAGATGGTCAATTCATCCGCGCAAGTCAACTCAAAATTGAACGCAACAGTCCTGAACTCGAAGTTCCCGAAATCATCGATATTGGTCGTGTAGGCCAGGTTGAAAAAATCGATACAAGGCTCCTCAAAATGTTGGCGGATAATGACGTAATTCCAGTAGTCGCTCCGATTGGCGTAGGTCCGAGCGGTGAATCGCTTAACATTAATGCAGATCTTGTCGCGGGCAAAATAGCCGAAGTACTGGGTGCAGAAAAGCTTATGCTGTTGACGAACACGGCTGGGGTACTCAATAAATCAGGCACGGTTGTTACCGGATTAGTAGCCGACGATATTCATGCGTTAATCGAGGACGGAACCATATCTGGCGGGATGCTTCCCAAAGTTGGCTGCGCTTTATCCGCTGTAAATGGGGGCGTCAATAGTGCTCATATTGTGGATGGCCGTGTCCCACATTCTGTGATTTTAGAGATTTTCACTGATCAAGGCGTCGGTACGCAGATCTCAAGAAAGCGCTCTTAGGACAAAGCTCCATACTGAGCACGATATGCAGCGATCTTTGGAGCACTATCTGCTGGCACTCGAGGATCATTTTTAGCAAAAAATAGAATATCGTCCAACGTTACAATCGAAATCGGCGTTACAGCAAGCTTTTGGGATAATTCCATCAAGGCAGAACGTGATCCTGATTGACCTCGCTCTTGTCGATCAACCGCCACACAGAACGCAGAAAGTTGGGCCCCAGCGTCATCAATCAACTGAACAGACTCTCGTATTGCCGTTCCTGCAGTCACAACATCATCAATCACCAGAACTCGTCCCGATATTGGAGCTCCAAATAACAGGCCGCCTTCACCATGATCTTTAATTTCCTTGCGGTTAAAGGAAACAGGATAATCTTGATCCATCTCGGCAAACGCCAATCCTACCGTTGTCGCTAATGGGATTCCTTTGTAAGCGGGGCCAAATAAAGAGTCAAAGGAAATACCCGCGTCGAGAATCGCATCGCGGTAACATCTTCCAAGCGCTTGCATCTGGCAACCACTTGAAAATGCTGATGCATTAAAGAAATATGGACTCACTCGCCCAGACTTGAGAGTAAATTTACCAAATCCTAAGGCATTAGCTGTAAAAGCTATTTCAAGAAAAGACCGTTTGTATGCAACCATAAGACGCTTCTAATATTACAATTAATTTAAGGCTAGTATAGTACACGCACAAGTCGTGCCTTGAACAAGGATCTATAACCCTTTAATGCGAATAATTAGCCTTCGCTGTAATGGACTCGTTTCCGCAGTTAAACAGGGCCTCGTTGACTGGCTCTCCTCGAAAGATGCAGACATAATCTGCCTGCAAGATGTGCGCGTACGCGAGTACAAAGTCATTAAGGATCTAAGATTCTGTCCGGAGGGCTTCACACCTTTTTACTTTGAAGGAGAGAGTGAAACCAAAGGAGGCGTGGCTATATGGACACGGCACACACCCAAGGCAGTAATGCGCGGACTTGGCTCATATCAATTAGACCGGAACGGGCGTTACATCCAAGCAGATTTCGAACAAGTCAGTATTGTCTCCGTACTACCGCCCGCCCCTTGGGAAACTGATGCTGCCGACCGCCCAGAGTTTATTGAAGCCTTCGCAGCGTGGTTACGTAAAATACGAAAGAAACGTAGACATTTTGTGTTTTGCGGTGACTTCGGTGTGGCACCGCGTACGCTGGATCTAGAAAAATGGCATAAACACAACAACACCCCGGGATTTAGTCAAGAAGATCGGAATTGGATTGACACACTTTTAACTGATAGCGGCTATGTAGACGCTTTCCGAGCAGTCTTTGCTAATGAGCCTGCATATAGCTGGTTTCCATCAAATGGAGTACTTGGAATCGACGATCCGGGAGCATGGCGGACCGATTTGCAATTGGTCTCACCAGAAATTTCAAAACGAATCCTCACATCTGCGTACGTCTCTAAACGGCCATTTGATGACCGTGTGCCTTTGGTCGTTGATTACGACATTGATTTAACACCGACCACGGATTAACCAGCAGCCACAGCTTGGCGTTGCATCGCAATCAACGATTGAATTCCTGATTGTCCAAGATCCAGAAGTCCGTTCAATTCATCACGATCAAAAGGTGCTTTTTCTGCCGTCCCCTGAATCTCAATCAGTTTCCCGCCCTCAGTCATCACTATATTTATATCCGAATCTGCACTCGAGTCCTCCAAATAATCCAGATCAAGAACTGGACTGCCTTTATAAATGCCAACAGATACGGCTGCCACAAAGCTGATCAAAGGATCGTTTTTTAAGATGCCAGAACGCTGGAGTCCATTAAGCGCATCTACCAAAGCTACCATGCCGCCAGTAATAGCGGCAGTGCGAGTCCCACCATCAGCCTGAAGCACATCACAATCAATTATAATCTGACGCTCCCCAAGTGCTTTCAGATCCACTGCAGCCCTGAGCGATCGCCCGATCAACCGCTGTATTTCCTGTGTCCGTCCAGACTGCTTTCCACGGGCCGCCTCCCGATCGACTCGAGTATTGGTAGATCCCGGCAGCATGCCATATTCAGCTGTTACCCAACCTCGCCCTTTTCCCTTCATCCAGCGAGGCACCTGTTCCATGACCGAGGCCGTACAAAGCACACGAGTATTGCCAAACTCGACCAATACAGAGCCTGCGGCATGGCACGTAAAATGCCGAATAAATTGGATCGAACGTAACGCATCAAATGCGCGCTCACTTGGTCGCATGGCAGAACCTCTCTATTTAGACTAAAATTTACAAATTGAGTTTTATTATGACCATCTAACACGGATCTTTCATGCCGCAAGGCCAACTTTTTGTAATATCAGCTCCGTCAGGAGCCGGAAAAACCAGTCTCGTTAAGGCAGCACTCGAACGCATCGAGCGCCTTGAGGTGAGCGTATCGCATACGACGCGTGCCCCACGACCTAGCGAGATTTCTGGACATGACTATCATTTTGTATCAATTGATGGCTTTTCTGAATTAACTCACAAGAACGCTATGTTTGAATATGCAGAAGTCTTTGGCAACTTTTACGGGACCTCAAAAAAAACTGTAATAACGCAGTTGCAATCGGGCTCTGATGTTATTTTAGAGATTGATTGGCAGGGGGCAAAACAGGTCCGAGAAACGTGGCCTGAGGCGATTTCTATTTTCATTTTCCCCCCAACTCGCGAAGAGCTCAGAGAGAGATTGGTTGGCAGGCAACAAGACGATGAGAGCACAATCAAATCTCGCATGGCTCAAGCTGATGAAACCATTTTTCAGGCGCCTAACTATGACTACTGGGTGATCAACGATGACTTTAATATCGCCCTAGATCAACTGTGCTTTATTATTACAGGACTTCGGCAAAGACGACTTTCCATGCAAAAAACGCAACCAGATTTACTTGAAAAGCTTCTCGGGAAGACTTAAATCCCATAGACTATCTTGTTAACTAAAAATTATTTATGAAGGATCATCCATGGCTCGAGTGACTGTAGAAGACTGTCTGGAGAACGTTGAAAATCGTTTTGAACTTGTAATGCTGGGCACCCGTCGGGCCCGCCAGCTGTCGACCGGTGGAAAAGAGCCTCTGGTTGATGCAGAAAATGATAAGCCCACCGTTCTCGCGCTACGTGAAATCGCAGAGGGATTAATCAACAAAGAAGCACTGGATGCAGAGGATGCAAAAACCGAAGCTGAGCTCGAAATTGCTCGCTCACGCTTTGAACCACGTCAACCGGCTTTTGACGGCGACTTCTAAATTTTGAATACTGCCGTCGAAACAATAGACGGCTTGTGTGGCCGTCTAGCTCGATACCTCGAAGATGACGAAATTCGTCAGGTCAAGCGAGCATATTTATATTCTGAACAAGCTCATGATGGGCAGAAACGCCGCTCTGGCCATCCTTACATCATTCATCCACTTCAGGTCGCTGAAATTCTTGCGGATATGCGGATGGATCATCAGAGCCTGATGGCCGCGATGCTGCATGACGTCATCGAAGACACTGGTATCACCAAGGATGCATTAGAAAATCAATTTGGTGAAGCAGTCGCCAATTTAGTAGATGGAGTCAGCAAACTGACTCACATTAATTTTGAGACGCACGCTGAAGCGCAGGCTGAAAACTTCCAAAAAATGACCCTTGCGATGGCTCGAGACATTCGGGTAATTATCGTCAAATTAGCTGACCGTTTACATAATATGCGGACAATTGGCTCACTTAATCCTGAGAAACAGCGGCGAATTGCAAGAGAAACGCTAGATATCTTCAGCCCAATAGCCAATCGACTCGGGATGTACGAACTCCGAAGCGAGTTACAGGCACTCGCTTATCGCGCCATGTATCCGATGCGGATTGAGCGGATTGAGCGGGCTGTATTAAAAGCATCAGGAAATCGTAAAAAAATTGTGTCGGAAATTCTTGAATCATTAACAGACGCTTTGGAGAGAGCAGGTATCAAAACGCGTACCGAAGGCCGAGGAAAAGCCGCCAACAGCATTTACCGAAAGATGCGAGATCAACGCAAATCTTTCTCCGACATCATGGACGTTTACGCTTTTCGCATTATCACTGATTCAGCTGATGACTGTTACCGGGTTCTTGGTGTGGTTCATAACCTCTACAAGCCAAAGCCGGGACGATTCAAAGACTATATTGCCATCCCCAAAGGTAACGGCTACCAAAGCCTACACACAACTCTATTTGGAATGCACGGAGTCCCCGTAGAGATTCAAATTCGTACATCTGAAATGGATGCTTTGGCGTCTGGCGGCATTGCGGCACATTGGCTATACAAAGAAGGCTCCGACGATATAGCTGCCGTCCAACGGACCAACCGGTGGGTGAAGGGGTTGCTAGAAATTCAACAGCGAGCCGGAAGTTCTCTCGAGTTCATAGAAAACGTTAAAATTGATTTATTCCCAGATGATATTTATATCTTTACGCCGAAAGGCAAAATCATGGAGTTACCTACCGGTTCCACGGCAGTAGATTTTGCTTACGCCGTTCATACCGACATTGGCAATGGCTGTGTTGCCTGCCGGATCGACAAAGCGCTTGCCCCTTTGTCGACCATTCTGCAATCCGGCCAGACCGTAGAAATTGTTATATCAAAATATGCTAAACCAAACCTAGCATGGCTCTCGTTTGCGGTAACTGGCAAAGCCCGCTCAGCGATTCGCCATATGCTGAAAAATCAACAACGATCGGAATCTGTTAATCTCGGTCAACAACTGCTTGGCCGAGCTCTCGAAAATCTTGGCACAAACCTCGATCAGGTCACAGAACAACAACAAAATATTTTGATCTCTGAAAGAAAATTTCCAGAATTTGACGACCTTTTAGAAGATATTGGACTCGGAAATCGCATTGCTTACTCCGTAGCGCGCAGCCTTTTACCCAACGCAGACCTTACTCCTGGCATGCTATCGCAAAGTACCGATGCTCGACCCCTCGCAATTAAGGGATCAGAAGGGCTCGTAACAAGTTACGCAAAATGTTGTCGTCCGATTCCAGGAGATCCCTGTGTTGGCCACATCTCTAAAGGTCGTGGTTTGGTAATCCACCATGCAACATGCAACAACATCTCTGATATTCGCGATGATTCAGAGAAATGCGTTCCACTAGCGTGGGATGAAGATTTGCAAGGTGAGTTTTATACTGCATTAAAGATTTTAGTCGAAGCAGAGACTGGAATTATTGCCCTTATTGCCTCAGCCGTCTCTGATGCAAATGCCGCTATCGACCGCATCAATCGCGAGGAGCGAGATGCGAAAACCAGTGTGATAATACTCAAGGTAGGCGTACGAGACCGAAAACATTTAGCCCAAGTGGTCCGAAGTATGCGCCGCATCAAATCGGTCACAAAAATTTCACGTATACGAGCCTAAAATGATGAACAAAAGCTACATCTCAACAGCTGATGCTCCTTCAGCGATTGGAACATACTCCCAGGCGGTCAAAGTAGGCCAAACAACTTATTTGTCCGGACAAATTCCGCTAATCCCTGAAACAATGGAATTAGTAGCAGGAAATATCGAAGCAGAAATTCGCCAAGCGTTCAGGAATTTAGCGGCTGTCGCCGAAGCCGCCGGTGGCAATCTGGACTCCCTAGTGAAGATCAACGTCTATTTAACTGACCTTACAAATTTTTCTGTGGTCAACCGCGTTATGGAAGAGTTATTTGAAGCTCCTTATCCCGCAAGAGCTGCAATTGGCGTCTCCGAACTGCCCAAAGGAGCTCGCGTTGAGGTCGATGGGGTCCTGGTCAGCTAAGGGCTCTCCGCAATAACTGAATCAAGTGTCGGATATCGAAGGGGGGGCATCTGCTTACGGTACTGGGTAGTAATAATTCGACCCGACTTCGCATTCTCGAGGCAAGCCACGGCCCCATCAAGCCTTGCGAAAATAGATGAGTAGCTCGCAGAGCCCTGATCGACACCGTGGATCAGGGTAGGAATCGGAATGTTTTTACAGTGCGAGATCACCACATATTCCAACCACCTATTTACGTCCAAACGGTGAATCCTATTCGACACCGAATCTGGTAAAACACGTTGCCTCATTTGAGGATCGTTCAACCAAGAAATCGTGGACCTCGTATATAAACCAGTCAGCCGAAGAATCGTGTGTTGAACGAACGAATCGGCAATAACCTGCTCGGCCTCGCTCAAAATATTACCCCGCCAGTTCTGAGGCATAGGTTCAGCCATTTCATCCAACCGACCGCTCTGGGAATTACCGAATACCGCCGTGGAACTCACCCAAACTAATCGATGCTGGCGACCCGTAACACTCGCGAGCCGATTCATCCCCTGAGCCACCCCAAGATAACGCTTTCTGTATGCAGCTTCAGTGCGCTCATCCGACGTAACAATTCCAACTAAAACGGTACGGGGATTCAATTTCAAGGTAGCCAAATGTTCCCAGGCATCTTCTTGATCTAGGTCGAGTGACATAAATGAGGAATCATCCAAAACTTCGGTACGTCGCACACCAAGAACATTGAATTTTTCCGCTTCTAGTCGACTTTTCAGGTTGCTACCTAACCGACCACAGCCTAGGATGACAATATCCCATATTTTTGACATTAACTATGACCCTCACAGAACTTCGATACATTGTGGCAGTAGCCGACGAAAAACATTTTGGACGAGCCGCCTCACGTTGTTTTGTAAGTCAGCCTACCCTTTCAATTGGTGTCAAGCGATTAGAAGATGAGCTCGGATTGACATTATTTGAACGCAGCAAAACTGGCGTTTATCTAACAGCCACTGCCGATCAATTAATCGAAAAAGCGCGAAATATATTGCAAGAAGTTGATTCTTTTAAAAACTTTTCCGATCAGACCAAGGACCCTTTTTCAGCGCCCTTGCGCATAGGAGCGATCTTCACTATTGGACCCTATCTATTCCCAGCACTATTGCCTGCACTAAAATCACAAGAGCCAAAACTCAGACTTTTTATCGAAGAGAGCTTCACCGGAGTCTTACGTGAGATGCTCAAAAAAGGCCAACTCGATGCAATTATTATTGCCTTGCCGTTTACCGAGCCCGACTGCGAAGTTATCCCTCTTTATACCGAACCATTTGAGGTACTGATCCCGGAAAACCATCCCTGGGCCAAAGAAACTTCGATTCAACCGAAGCAGTTAAATGGTGACGATGTATTGCTCTTAGGCGAAGGTCACTGCTTTCGAGATCAAGTCATTGAAGCGTGCCCAGCACTCTCAAGGGGATCAGGTAATGGAAATCATTTAATGGCAGAGGGTAGCTCACTTGAAACATTGCGGCATATGGTCGCCTCTGGGCTTGGAATGACAGTTTTACCAGCATCTGCAGCGGGACTTGAAAATTATGCGCCTGGTTATCTCACCACTCGTCCATTCACAAAACCCGAGCCAAGCCGCACCGTTGCCTTAGCCTGGAGAAAAAAATTTCCGCGAAAAGAGGCCATCGATCTTTTAATCGACGTCATCTCAAAACAGGTCAGCCCAAAAATCAATGCTGAATATTTGGGTGTTTAAATCACTCCAAGAACTTGTAGGCGTTGGCCCAAAAGTCGAAGAAGTCCTCAAAAGACTCGGCATCACGACAACCAAAGATCTGCTATTCCATCTGCCGAATCGCTACGAGGACAGGACCACAATTGTTGATCTAGTACACGTCGTCCCTGGATATCCGCAGTTACTCGAAGGCGAAATAACATCACAGAATCTAATTCCAGGTCGTCGGCTTCAGGCCACACTAACCTTCGAAGATCTCACTGGCGCCGCTCGAATTCGCTTGTTTCATTTTTCAAGAGCCTATCTCAGCACTCTCAAAGGGGCATATAAAGTGCGCATCTTTGGTGAAGCCAGAATGAACCAAGGGTCACTTGAATTTGTGCATCCAGAAATTTCTGTCTTTAAACGTGATCCGCCTCCGCTCGACGACCGTCTCACGCCCATATACCCAGCGACCGAAGGACTATCACAAGCAAAAATTCGTGATTTAGTTCGCCAAGCATTCCTTGCTGGTCCTGATAATTACGCCCTGGAAGAACTCCTCGAGCCACGACACACCCGAGATCGACCGGCTTTGTGGGAAGCACTCCTTGCAGTCCACCAGCCAGCGCGTGGATTGCCACCGGCGCGTTGTATTGAGCGTTTAGCACTCGAAGAGTTATTAGCCCACCGCCTGTTGCTATTAACTAGGCGTGATGACTACATCCGTTTTCATGCACCGCAAATATCTGAAAGCGCTTTGCCGATGCGACAACGCTTACGGGAACTCCTCCCATTCAAACTGACGCAGGCACAAGAGCGAGTTTTGATCGAAATTGATGCTGATTTAGCACAGGGGCATCCAATGCTTCGACTTTTACAGGGAGATGTTGGTTCTGGTAAAACTCTCGTTGCTGCTTTCGCCGCGTTACCATTGATTCAAGCCGGCTTCCAAGTCGCACTCATGGCACCCACCGAAATATTATCAAAGCAGCATGCCAACAAATTTAGCCAATGGATGAAACCGCTCGGTATTTCGATAGGCTTGTTGGTAGGCTCGATGAAAATAGCACCAAGAAGACTTATGCTAGAGAAGATGCAGACTGGTCAAGTGCAGTTGATAATTGGTACACATGCCCTCTTTCAAAATGAAGTGAAATTCGGCAATTTAGGCCTCGTCATAATTGATGAACAACATCGATTCGGTGTCGCACAACGGCTCATGCTGAGAGAAAAAGCGGTAATCCTAACGCCACATCAGCTCATCATGACAGCAACCCCGATTCCGAGAACACTTGCGATGACCCAATTCGCAGACTTGGATGTATCGATTATTGATGAGCTGCCACCGGGTCGAACGCCAGTCGAAACGCGGCTAGTCAGCCAGACAAGAGATGCGGATGTGGCGGAACGGCTTGATGTGCAATTCTCAGAAGGCGGCCAAGCGTACTGGGTTTGTACGCTCATCGAAGAAACGGACCAAAGCCAAGCTGAGGCGGCTGAGAGTCGGCTTGAAAAGCTCAAAGTTCTCTTGCCACACCGTAACATTGGACTGATTCATGGCCGAATCAAAAGCGATGAAAAAACAGCGTTAATGCAAGCATTTAGCGATCATCAGCTTGACCTTCTCGTTGCAACAACAGTTATTGAGGTTGGTGTAGACGTCCCCAATGCCAACATCATGGTAATTGAAAATCCAGAACGACTGGGCCTCGCTCAAATGCATCAACTCCGGGGCCGTGTAGGTCGAGGAACCCGCATGAGCTACTGTATTCTTCTTTATGGTGAGTCAATCTCTCAACAGTCAAAGGAGAGACTTACACTTTTAAAGGAAATTAATGATGGGTTTGAACTGTCCGAGGCTGACTTGAGACTTAGGGGCCCTGGCGATGTTTCTGGGACTAGGCAAACCGGCGATTTGAATTTCCGGGTTGCAAACCTTTCAGCACATGCTCACTTACTCGATGAAGTTGCGGATTTAGCTCATCAAATTCGGAATGACAAGCCCCAAATTAAGGCGCTCTTAATTGATCGCTGGATTAGTCAAGAAGCACTCTTCGTCCATGTCTAAAATCGATTCATTCGCTAGCAGACTTCCTTTTTGGATCGCAGTAAGTCGTCTCGACCGGCCAGCCGGATGGATTGTTTTGCTCTGGCCAACCTGGATCGCGCTTACCCTAGCCGCCAGCCAAGCCGACTGGTCATGGCAACTGTGGGCCATCTTCACTCTGGGCGTAATCACTACCCGAAGCGCGGGCTGCGTAATCAACGACTTAACCGATCGGAAATTTGATTGTCACGTAAAACGCACCAAAAACCGTCCCCTAACATCTGGAAATATGGAGGTCAGGGAAGGCATTGGGTTAGCCGTCTCACTGCTTTTTATTGCGTTTGGATTGGTTCTACTAACCAATATAGAAACTATATTTCTATCAGTTATCGCATTGGGGTTTACCATAATTTACCCTTGGCTCAAAAGAGTCACTTATTGGCCACAAATTGGATTAGGACTCGCCTTTTCAATGGCGATCCCAATGGCATACAGTGCCCATGGCGCGGCTCTGGACCGACAAGTTTGGTTCTTATTTGCAGGCAATGTGGCCTGGACACTCTCATATGATACGTTTTACGCCATGGTCGATCGTGATGACGATCTAAATATCGGCGTAAAATCAACAGCAATTCTTTTCGGTCGCTTTGATCTGCTTGCAATCGCAATCAGTCAGTTCATCGCGCTAATTTGTTTTTCGGCCGCTTTTTCTGCGGCAAATACCAACTGGATCGCATATCTCGGAATAGCCGGAGCTGTTGGCTTCGCCATTCATCAGCAAATCATAGCCCGCCAGAAGTCACGTGATGCTTTCTTTCAAGCATTCCTTGAAAGCCACCGATTTGGAGCAGCAGTCTTTGCAGGTGTTCTTTTAGACCGCCTGTTAAAAATTCTTTACTAACGTAACCGTTTCGTAATAAATCCATGGTCTTATTAATGAGTAAAAATATTTTCAAGGTAGCGTATGAGCCAAAAGCCAACCCGGCGAGTAGTGATTGTCGACGACGAACCGGCTATTCGGGAGATGTTGGCAGTCGCGCTTGAAATGGCAGGTTTCGAGGTACGTGAAACAGCGAACGCACAGGAAGCACTTGCTGAGGTCGCCGCGCACATTCCGGATTTGATGCTTATCGACTGGATGATGCCAAATGTCTCTGGGCTCGAACTATGCAGACGTCTACGCCGCAATCAAGAAACGGCGAATATTCCATTAGTCTTGTTAACTGCGCGCGGAGAAGAAGATGCCAAAATAACAGGATTACAGATTGTAGATGATTACATCACCAAACCTTTTTCGTCCCGCGAATTAGTCGCACGATTAAAAGCGATATTGCGTCGTACAACGCCGAAAGGTTTTGAAGAACCAGTCGAATTTAATGGTTTACGATTAGATCCTGTTGCACAACGGGTAACTTCACATGGCGCAAGGATTACATTAAGCCCCATTGAGTACAGGTTATTGCAACTTTTCATGACTCACCCTGAACGTGCGTTTACACGAGGGCAGTTGTTAGACCGGGTCTGGGGTGGCGATGTGTATGTTGAAGAACGCACTGTAGACGTTCACATTCGTCGGTTACGTAAGGCTGTGGGTAACCGACATGAACATCTCATTGAAACAGTCCGGGGCACAGGTTATCGCTTCACTACTGAAAACGTATTACATTCATGTGAAAAGAGATGGATTACTAGTGAGAAGAGCCGGTCCGACAACAATTATTGAATTACTGACACTCAGCACATCAGCCATTTTTATTGGGTCAATTACAGGAGAATTTACGAGGTCTGCCTTAGCAATTTCGGTAGCCTACCTTCTGCTCACAATTTGGCGTCGAAATAGATTCTATGAGTGGCTCGAGAAACAAGAACCCAATTCCAGTCTTTGGGTGTCCGACATGTGGCGAGACATGGTCAAGCGGATAGAGCTTCGACAAGCGGCCCTAAAAAAAGAAAATTTATTACTAGAGAGAAAGGTCGACAATCTTCATCGCGCACTCAGTAGCTTGAATGTTGGCTTAGTAAAGGTTGACAGTGACTGGCGCTTGGAATGGTGGAATGGACAAGCAAGCAAGCTCCTGATGCTTAAACTAAACAAGGACCTCGGAACACACTTATTCAGTTTAATACGAAACCCCGCTCTTCGCGAATATGCTGAAAATAGAGAATTTACAGAGCCACTTATACTTACCTTGCACTCACAACGACGCATCGTTCTTGAACACTTCATTGGTTCGGTCAACCAAGGCGGCTACATCATATTAATTAGAGACATATCCCATTTCCAGCGCCTCGAAGAAATGCGAACTGATTTCGTCGCGAACGTCTCTCACGAGTTAAAAACACCACTAACTGTGATCATCGGTTATATCGAGACACTCCTCGAGAATAATACAGTCCCAGAAAATATGTATCGCGCATTAGCCAACTCGCTTACCCAAGGCTTGCGGATGAAAACAATAATTCAAGAACTCTTAATACTATCAAATCTCGAAACTACCAAGGCATCTGAACAAACAGAAATACAATTACTAGACCTTGTTTCACAGGTGATCTCACACACCGACCGTTTGAAAGAAACCATACTGAAGACCGAAACAAAAATCATATCGAAAAACTTAGACCAGACAATCATCATTGGTAATTGGAATGAATTATTTTCTCTTTTTTCTAATTTACTCAGCAATGCAATCCAATATTGCCCTAATGGATCTACAATCCAAATATGTTTCACATTGAAAGGCGATCAAGGAATCATAGCCGTTAAAGATGATGGGCCTGGGATCCCCCACGAACATCTAGACCGACTTACCGAACGTTTCTACCGTGTCGACAATAGCCACTCTCGAGAAACTGGAGGGACTGGGTTAGGACTCGCAATCGCGAAACACATTTTGTCACGACACGACGCTGATCTCAAAATACGGTCCCAAGTTAATGACGGCTCAACGTTCGGCTGTCATTTTCCCAAAAATCGAATTATTCAAAACTCGATCAGCGAAGAGGATTAGTTTCGGCATCTCTAATCCCGGGATGTCGCACGTCCACTCCCTTAACAAGGTAAATCACGTACTCAGCAATATTGGTCGCATGATCGCCAACACGCTCAAGGGCACGAACAATCCAAATAACATTCAGAACACTGCCTATTTTGCGTGGATCTTCGATCATAAATGTGGCTAACGAACGCAGGGCAGACTGATACGCTTTATCCACCTCTCGATCACGCTTGAAGATCTGCTGGGCCATCTCGACGTCAAGCCGAGCAAACGCTGTCAAGGATTCAGACAACATTTTTTTAACTTGTTCGCCAATCCTCTCAACTTCTGGTAACCCGAAATTATCGCCCTTACCAAAAGATTCAAAACTTAACGCAGCAACTTTCTCAAGCTCATCGCCCATACGCTCAAGATCCCGAACAATCTTAGAAACTGCAAGCACGAGACGCAGATCAGATGCTATCGGCTGCCTCCGAACAATCAAAGACTCAACCTTTTCATCAAGCAGCAATTCAGAGCGATTAATCTCATCCTCTACCGATTCGATGCGCGAAAAAAGCTCAGTATTGGGGTCATTGCAGCAGTCAATCGCACCGACTAGTTGGTCTTCAACCAATCCGCCCATTTTTAACAAGCTCCGCCTTAATTCCTCAAGCTCTTCATTGAATTCACTCGAAATATGTCGGAAAAAATCGTCTTTTACAGTTGCCATTCAATTTTCTACCCAAACCTGCCCGTAATATAGTCCTGCGTTAGTTCGTGCTGAGGATTTGTAAAAACTTGTGTCGTCTCACCTACCTCTACCAACTTACCCAGATGAAAATATGCTGTTCTATCAGATACCCTAGCAGCTTGTTGCATCGAGTGAGTAACTATAACAATCGTGTATTGTTCACGTAATTCATGTATCAACTCTTCTATTTTTGCAGTAGCGATGGGATCAAGTGCAGAGCAAGGCTCATCCATTAAAATAACTTCGGGACTAACGGCAATAGCTCGCGCAATGCACAAACGCTGCTGCTGTCCTCCCGACAGTCCGGTGCCCGGCTTATCCAATCTGTCTTTCACTTCTGCCCACAAACCAGCTCTGTGGAGGGCATATTGCACAATATTATCCAAATCAACCTTAGTCGCAGCAAGACCATGAATTCGTGGCCCATAGGCAATATTGTCGTAAATTGACTTAGGGAAAGGGTTTGGTTTCTGGAACACCATACCCACACGCGCTCGAAGTGACACAACGTCGATAGCCGGATCATGGACGTCATCTTTATCAATTTTAATCTCACCCTCGATACGGCATCCGTCAATGGTGTCGTTCATCCGATTAAAGCAACGGAGTAAGGTCGATTTACCACATCCTGAAGGACCAATAAAAGCAATAACCTGACTCGAGCCAATATCCAGACTCACATCGTCTAGGGCCTGTTTGTCGCTATAATACACATTGACCTTTCTTGCGCTCATTCGAGCATTTTCGACGTAAATATTCCCAACCGTGTGATCCGGAATCAGACGGTCTTCCATCTTTTGCTTAGTGTTTATAAGCTGTTCATTGGACATCATGATTTTTTCTACTACTTAGCCTTTATTACCATCGACGCTCAAGTTTTTTCCGAAGAATGATCGCCCCCGCATTCATCGTTATCAAAAAGGCAAGCAATACAATAATTGCTGCGCTGGTCTTTTGAATAAACATACGTTCTGCAAAATCGGCCCACATAAAGATCTGCACAGGTAACGCAGTCGCCGGCTCTAACATCCCCGAAGGTACATCAACAATGAATGCAACCATACCAATCATTAAAAGAGGTGCTGTTTCCCCCAAGGCCTGCGCCATACCGATGATGGTTCCAGTCAATATGCCAGGCATCGCCAATGGAATCACATGATGGAAAATTGTTTGCATTCTTGACGCGCCTACGCCCAATGCCGCATCACGAATACTTGGCGGCACCGCTCTAATTGCCGCACGCGACGAAATAATAATGGTCGGTAACGTCATTAACGCTAACACGATGCCGCCAACCAAAGGTATTGAACGCGGCAAACCAAAAAACACGATAAAAATTGCCAATCCCATAATCCCAAATACGACAGAAGGTACCGCCGCCAAGTTATTAATATTGATTTCAATGATCTCAGTAAATCGATTCTTTGGCGCGATCTCTTCAAGATAGATGGCGGTCCCCACTCCGAGCGGAAAAGCAATCAAAATACAAACCAACAAAGTCCATATTGATCCAACTAATGCACCTTTAATTCCAGCAATCTCAGCATTGCGCGAAGCCGATCCGGTGAACAAGTAGTCACTAAATTCATAAGAAATACGTCCGTCTGCACTTAATTTATCAACGAAACCAATTACGGCATTGTTGATCCGTCGATCAGCGTCTGGCGTTTCTCGTGTAATGAATCCACGTAGAAATGAATCAATATCATCATCAACTGCAAACTTAACGGTCACAGTTTGACCAATTAAATCCAAATTATCTTTAAGAAAGTGATTAAGACGCAGTGCAGATCCCGATGACATAATCGAACGCGCTGCACGCTTTTGCTTCCGCCCCTGGGGATCGTCAAGTGCCCTCATGATCGCCTCATTAACCAGACCACCCGCATCGCCTGCGTAAAGAGAGTCTTCAGACATATTTCCCTGTGGATCCAAACGGTCTTTGTGCAGTTCAACTTCAAGGATCACATAATGCTGGAACATTCCTGGAATTCCTTGAGAGAGAATTCCAACAAATAACAAGATCAAAAATGCTAGCGCCAACGCAATAGCCGAACGACCCCAAAACTGGAACCAGCTCTCACTTCGATTACGCGCAGCAATCGACCCTGCAACACACTTAGCAGCCTCTTTCGGCGACAAAGCGCCCTTAGGTGTATCAGTCATACTGCTCCCTGTACTTTTTAACAACCTGAAGCGCTAAAAAGTTCAAGCTCAAGGTAATCATAATTAAAATCAATGCTAGGGCAAACGCAGACAAGGTCTTAGCAGATTCAAACTCTTGGTCCCCAACTAAAATCGTAACAATTTGAGATGTCACTGTTGTTACAGCATCCAATGGATTAAACGATAAATTAGCCGCTAATCCGGCCGCCATGACAACAATCATAGTTTCGCCAATAGCGCGAGACACTGCAAGAATAACTGCCGCAACAATGCCCGGAAGTGCCGCCGGCAAAACCACCTGCCTAACGGTCTCACTCTTCGTTGAGCCAAGACCATACGCTGCATCACGAAGTGCCTGAGGGACGGCATTAATAACGTCATCGGACAAAGAAGAAATGAATGGAATAATCATAACTCCCATTACCAAACCAGCTGCCAAAGCCGATTCAGATGCCACCTCCAAGCCCATAGATTCACCTACTGACTTAACGAAAGGAGCCACCGTTAATGCTGCAAAAAAACCATAAACTACAGTAGGGACACCCGCAAGAATTTCCAACAATGGCTTTACCACAGCCCGTACCCGAGTGGTTGCATACTCTGCCAGATAAATCGAGGCAAACAGCCCCACAGGGACGGCAACAAAAAGTGCAATTGCGGAAATTAGAAATGTACCGACAAACATTGGCAACATACCGTATGTCGCAGTGCCGCCGCCCGAACCGGCTCGTTCAGCACCTTCGAATTGTGGGTTCCATTCAAGGCCCAATAGAAAATCCTGCGGCGGCACTAACTTGAAAAAACGGATTGATTCAAAAAGGACCGAGAGAACGATTCCTATAGTAGTCAAAATAGCAACCATTGAACTGAGCGCGAGAGCCCATAACAGGATCCGCTCTACATTATTCCGTGATCGAAATTCCGGATTAATTTGGCGGTATCCGTAAAAACCACTGCCGACGGACACAGCAATTACCAGTACCGTGAGTGCTAGATCTGAGGTCGATTTCCAACCAATCCAAGCTTCACCTGCTGCCTGGATCCATGGCTCAGGCGTCCCAAAAGCAATCCCCTCAACAACATTCATGATTTTGGCTCGTACTACGGCCTGATCCATAGTGCCCTTAGAGAGAATTTCTGTTGGGTAAAAATCTTTGACCATTTGCTTGAAGAGAAAGTCGTCCCCGATCGACCAAATAACGAGCAGAATCAAGCCCGGCAATATAGAAGTTAGTGCAGCCCAAAGCCCATGATAGTGAGGTAATGAGTGAGCCTTCGCCTTCCCTAAAGAGCGGTATCTAGTAATCAAGCGCTGTCCCATAAAGAAGTAAACTGCACCAATCATCAGCACACTGAGAACAAGGCTTGTTAATGACACGTTAAGTTTTCTCCAATAAAAAGGCCGGTCGGATAAGCCCGACCGGCCTTCGTAATCAGCCCTAGAGGATTAATTACTTAAGGTTAGCAGCAGTCAAGACTGGAAGATCTTTCATGCGTTTGGCCATTTCGTTACGCTCAGCCTTAGGCATTGGAATCATACCAGTGTCTGTCAAGATTTGGTCCTCATTCCAGTGTTTAGTCCACTCATTCATATATTCCGCGATACCTGGCACCACACCCATATGCTGATGCTTAACGTAGAAGTAAAGTGCTCGTGATGCTTTGTACTTACCAGCAGCAATCGCATCGAACGTAGGAGTTATCCCTGACAACTCGGTACCCTGAAGCGTATCTGAGTTCTGGTCTAAGTAAGAGAATCCAAAGATACCGAACGCACTTTGATCTTCTTGGAGCTTCTGAACAATCAAGTTGTCCTGCTCGCCAGCTTCGATGTACGCACCATCAGTGCGCATTGCGCGGCAGCTCTTCGCCTTAATACCCATTGCTTTTACGCGAGCATTTTTCCCGCAGAAAGCTTTTTCATTGACGATTTCTGCAAAAGACGCGCGTGTTCCAGAAGTCGTTGGTGGACCATACACACGAATTTCAGAGTCCGGATATGAAGGATTAATATCAGACCACTTCTTGAATGGGTTATCTATCATCCCACCAACACTGCCATTAGTTTTTGGATTCGGGACCTTGGCCGTCAAAGCCTTGCCCAAGTCAGACAAAGAAATCTTCATTTGCGGTGCTTTCTTCGAGTTTGCCAAGACGATCCCGTCGTAGCCAACTTTAATCTCAGTAAGTTTGACACCGTTTTTGTCACAGTAATCAAGCTCTTTTACTTTCATGCGTGAGGATGCGTTACCGATGTCGATAAATTCAGTTCCAACACCATCACAAACGCCTTTCTTACCAACTGATGAACCACCAGACTCAACAACAGGGGTTTTAAATTTTGGATTTTGACCAACTTTTTCAGCAACGATTGTTGCGAATGGAAACACAGTAGATGAACCAGCTATTGAGACATAATCACGTGCAATAACGGCTGTACTCATCGCGACTATCGCGGCAGCCGTAGCGATACGAACAAACATGTAGGACTCCTTTAAAAGTTGTTCTGTAGGACCATCAATAAATCAACAAGATTTGCAGTTGATGGGCACGCGCTCTTTGTAACGCGAGATTGTTACATTTATATGACAGTCATCAAATAAAACTAAATCAATCAGATTGCCTAACGTAACGAATCCACAAGCAGTTGCTGCAAGACACCGCATAAATACTTGTTCGAAGCATGGGCATATCGAAAATAATCCTAAAATTTAAGGTATCTATAGTCGATAAAAACTAAAAATCAGAGATCTATGAATATTCATTGTGGAGTTGCGCAAATCATTCAGACATGAGCAAATCACCACTATGCAATGTGTCTTTTCAAACCACTTGAGCGAGTTACTTAAAACCGTCCAGAATTTACTGGCGGCTGAGCGGTTCGATTCGCCGCTCGCTGAGGATTGGCTCGTCGTTCCCAACCAAGATACTGGTCGATGGCTCCAGATGCAGTTGGCCAGTCAACTCGGCGGCTTAGTAAACACACGCATCCTGACCATTGATCAATTATTCAAAGCTCTCGCGCCTGACGCTTTTGTAATAAGCCTTGATACCGTAATTTTTTGGTCGATCGCCAAACATTGGCACTCTTTGCATCCAAACCGTAATTCTCTCGAACTCGCCAATGAAGTCTCACTGTTATGCACTCTGTTTCAGAGGTATCTCTCCGAGCGACCAGACTGGCTCATCGCTTGGGAAAGCTTTAAGCAAGCGGGGCCCGAAGGCGCTGAATGGCAAATGGAGCTTTGGCGTTCAATAGCCCCCAACCTCCCCAGCAGACCGCAAGATGCCATACTTGCGCTCGCGAACGGGAGCCTTGCGCCAACGGTGACCACTGTCTCCCGGATTTTTCTTTTCGCACCCGATCGGCTATCTGACATTCAACTTCAAGTACTTCTAAAACTTAGTAATGAGCGGCCATGCATTTGCCTTGCTCAATCACCATCGCCCAGCGCCTGGTTTGTAGATGGTGCCTTTGATGATCCAGAATCACATAGCTTATTAACCGACCTGGCAAGAGAAAAACGGCGACTAATTTCAATGCTAGCCGACCTGGCCCCCATCGATGGGTTTCGCGACCCAACACCCGGAGGAGCACTAAATACACTCAAATATGGGCTCTATCAGAACCAAAAAATCGACATTGACGAATGCCCAAGTGTCGACGGATCACTTCGGTTTATTGCTGCATCCTCACCAACGCAGGAAGTTGAATCACTCAAAATCTGGATCATTAACTACCTCAATAAACATCCGGACAAAACACTTAAAGACATCGCAATCGTCACGCCGAATCCCAGCCTTTACGGCCCTATAGTACAGCGTGTATTTACAGATCAGTCGGCTTTGATGCATTTGCCCACAGCGTCAGACCCACTGTTTGATCAGCCAATCCAGGACGCCTGCCTACAATTTTTAGGCGACACACGTCGACTCGGTTTCCAGGCCAGCAGACTAGTGTGTTTTTTATCCAAACAAAGCATTCGAACAAATCTGAATCTGGCAGATCAAGACCTCCGAAATATCGAGCGCTGGTTAATTCGATCGGGCGCACGAAGAGGATTAGACGGTCACAAACACAGTCTTACCAGTGCACGAGATCGCATATTACGTGGCCTGATAATCGATCCCAATCTTGCCCTGGCTGCGGACGCAACACCAACCGAAGCG
>Ga0209192_10000175_pt1 | contig 73235 bp, 61 predicted proteins | sample ArcticOcean_MG_C_11_FD_187433 | JGI IMG/M metagenome (GOLD analysis project Ga0209192, IMG submission 187433) | Marine microbial communities from western Arctic Ocean - ArcticOcean_MG_CB2_154 (SPAdes) (version 2) | ecosystem: Environmental > Aquatic > Marine > Oceanic | place: Arctic Ocean... | reverse complement strand
AGACAAAAGAGAAAAGAGAAAAGAAAAGAAAAGAAAAGAAAAGAAAGCGTTAAACGAAGCACTTTATGAAGACAACTGCTCAAGATCAAAATGGCGCAGAAAGACGTACGAAAAGAGGCGCAGAAAGCCTTGCAGCCCCTTTCTTTTCGGCTCCAAGACTAACTTCTAACGACAGCCTTATAGATCGACAGTAAAACCTGAGATATAAACCGCAGCGAATAAAACGGCTGCTGTGAACATAACCAAAATAGCTTTCACATCAGCAGCATCATCTTTGGCCTGTTGTTCTTGGTTTGACTGGTGCTCTTCGCTCATTCTCTCTCTTCCACTGATTAATTTTTTCGCCCAAGCTCTAGATGGGGCATTTCGAGGCCGCAAGTATAGACCGCCACGCAGGCATGACAAGTGCCTAGCGCTAATTTCATAGGCGCATTGTCTTTTTGATTATTTATATATTCGACCTTGGAATAAGCACCTGCCCGCTATTGGTTGCCCTGCATAAATGGTACTGCTAATGTCCTACGCTTAACTCAGTCAGGGGACTTGGGTAACGCGAAGTAGGAACCCATAAAAAATGTATCAATACACAGAATTTGACCGCTCGTTTATCGAAGAACGAGTCAATCACTATCGTGAGCAAACCACTCGGTATCTGGACGGCAAACTTTCAGAAGATGAGTTTCTACAGCTAAGACTGCGCAACGGACTTTACTTGCAACGACTGGCGCCAATGCTCCGCGTAGCAATTCCATACGGTACTCTCTCCAGCAACCAACTCTTCGCTCTTGGCAAAGTTGCCAGAGAATACGATCGCGGTTATGGCCATTTAAGTACCCGGCAAAACATGCAGTTCAACTGGCCAGAACTCGCTGAAGTGCCAGATATCCTGGCGGATATGGCCAAGGTAGATTTACACGCCATCCAAACCAGCGGCAGCTGCATTCGTAACGTCACCACAGATCACTTTGCAGGTGCGGCGGCGGATGAAACCATCGACCCACGCCCTTACTGTGAAATCATTCGGCAGTGGTCTACCGCCCACCCAGAATTCGAATGGTTACCGCGCAAATTTAAAATTGCGGTAACCGGAGCCGCTGAGGACCGCGCGGCCATTGGTGTCCACGATGTTGGCCTACGGGTTTATCGCGACGCTCAAGGCCAGGTACAATTTGATGTGTTCGCTGGCGGTGGTTTAGGCAGAACGCCGGTTCTGGGCGCGTTAGTGCGCTCTGAGTTACCCATAGAGCACCTGCTCACTTATCTAGAAGCGCTAATGCGTGTTTACAACCGTTATGGTCGGCGTGACAACAAGTACAAAGCACGAATAAAAATATTAGTTAGGGCCATGGGTGTAGACGGTTTCCGCGCAAAGGTAGACGAAGAATGGGTCCACAGTAAAGGCGGCCCGGGCACGCTACCTGAAACTGAAATTTCTCGAGTTGAAGCATTCTTTGCCCCGCCCAACTATAGCGAACAGCCTGACGTAAGCGATACGCTAGCAGAACAAAGACTAGCCAAGCCAAAGTTTAGTCAATGGTTGCAGCACAATGTCATAGAACACCAAGCACCAGGCTATGCTGCTGTAACACTTTCCACCAAAGCCACTGGCGTACCACCAGGTGATGTAAGCGACACGCAAATAGATGCTGTTGCCCAATGGGCCGCTGACTATAGTTTCAGCGAAGTACGCATCAGTCACGAACAAAACTTCGTCTTACCCCATGTACCCAAGCAGCACTTATTCGAATTGTGGAAAAAGGCTGAAGCACAAAACTTAGCTACAGCGAATGCACGACTAATAACCGATATGATCTGCTGCCCTGGCGGCGACTATTGTTCATTAGCTAATGCCAAGTCCATCCCAGTTGCAGAGGCACTACAAGAACGCTTCGACGACTACGACTTTCAATACGATCTGGGCGAGTTAAACCTCAACATTTCTGGCTGCATGAACGCATGCGGACACCATCACGTGGGTCATATAGGCATTCTCGGTGTAGACAAAAAAGGCAGCGAGTTTTATCAAATATCGCTAGGTGGACATGCTGGGCATTCAGAGCTGGCTCCGTCACTTGGACAAATCGTTGGTCCATCTATCCCTCGAGCAGAGGTTTGCGATGTTATTGCCGAAATTCTTGAGATCTATGTGGACCTTAGATTAGAGGACGAGAGCTTTCTCAGCTGTTTTAAGCGCGTGGGCATTGCGCCATTTAAGGAGCGCATTTATGCACCATCTCATTAATAAACAGAACGATGCGTGGCAGCTAGCAGACGCGCAAAGTGCTGACCAACAACACGCATGGTGCGATGCTGAAAATTGGCAGCCTGGCCAGGCGCTGAAACTGTCAGTAGACGCTGAGCTCGACCCGCAGTGGGCCCAAGCCTCCATCATTGGCATCGACTTTCCGGCCCTTACCGACGGAAGGGGCCTATCGCTGGCAGTATTGTTGCGTACTAGGCTCAACTACAGCGGTGATTTGCGCGGCCTTGGCGCAGTTCATGAAGACATTTTGCACTTTATGGTGCGCTGCGGATTTTCGAGTTTTGAGCTGCCAGAGTCCCGCGACCCGTCAGTTGCCCTAAACTGTATTACACCGCACAAGCAGTATTACCAAAGCTCTGTAGTAGACCCTTTGAATCACTTCGACAGGGTGTAACCTGAGCAATCGATAAGTATTTGGGGTGTTAATCCGTGGGCAAAGAGGGTTAACGCTCATCGGCAGAGGGACGGCTTTTCTTGACGAAGTAATCTTCGCTATCTGCCCCCCGCCTTAGAAATCTCACTCTGAAAAGTCATTTCAGAGGTAGTTTAGTGCACTGCGTCGAAAAACCATTTCAACCAAGTAGATACTTGCTAGGCTAGCCCATGAAATACAGTGGCAGTGACCAAGAGATTCCTAATGCCTCATTCAGATTTAATTAATTCGTTTTTCATCATATTCGCCGGCGCGGCTGGCTTGGCGACAGTTGCTTTGTTTTCACGCCAACCTATGCTCATCGCCTACATACTACTTGGCTGCTTGATTGGCCCCTTTGGCCTCGGCCTGATTGATCAAAATGACCCTCTCACTGAAATAGCCGAGATCGGCATCATTTTTCTGCTCTTCCTTGTGGGTTTAGATTTGCAACCAAGTAAGCTGAAGAATATGTTGGCAGAATCAATGCTTACCGCATTGGGCACCAGTATCGTATTCTTTTTGATGGGCGCATCGGTAATGTTGGCTACCGGCTTTAGCTATACCGAGGCTGGGGTAGTTGGCTTGGCGATGACTTTTTCTAGCACTATTTTGGGCATAAAATTATTGCCCACCACAGCTCTACACCACCGTCACATCGGTGAAATGGTGGTCAGCTTACTGCTAATCCAAGACCTCTTAGCCATCCTCGCAATTTTGCTGCTAACTGGCCTAGACAACGACCTTTCAGGCATCACTCGCAGCATGATGGCTATTTTCGTCGGACTACCCGCACTTATTGGCGGCGCTTATCTAGTAGTCCGTTTTGTATTGCTCAAATTGATCAGCAGATTTGACGCCTTTCACGAATACATATTTCTCCTTGCCATTGGTTGGTGCTTAAGCCTTGCCAGCATTGCCGAAAAAATGGGTCTGTCCTTCGAAATTGGTGGTTTTATTGCCGGTGTGAGCTTGGCTACCAGCCCAATTGCTAAGTACATTGCCGAGCACCTGAGGCCGTTACGAGATTTTTTTCTTATCCTATTCTTCTTCTCGGTGGGGGCTTCCCTGAACGTGGTGCTACTGCAAGAAGTTTGGCTTGCGGCAGTCATCTTAGCCGTGGTCACTGTGCTGATAAAACCTAGAGTATTTGCGTTCTTGTTGATATTACAAAAAGAAGATAAGGCTGCGTCAAAGGAGGTTGGGTTTAGGTTAGGTCAGGCGTCAGAGTTTTCATTACTACTAAGCTATATTGCCATTTCAAACGCGCTGATTAGTAGCTCTGCCGCCGTGGTGCTACAAACTGCCACAATCCTCACCTTAATAGGCAGCAGCTACTTGGTGGTATCGCGATACCCAAGCCCTATAGCTTCAGACCCAGCGTTAAGACGAGATTGAGGACCCAGAACTGGGCCCTCCCGCCATTTCGATTTACGCTCTAACTAGCCGCTAACGAAAAACGCTGGCTCTGCAAAGACCCAATTAAAGGTGTACGACACCTCTTCCGACCATCTTGCCGGCTAGAATACGGTCGATAGCATCGGAAACATCATCTAGCGTGAGCACTTCTTCTAATTCACTGAGATCCATTAACCACTCATCACCCAGGCGATGCCAAATTTCAGTTTTTTCCTCAATAGGTAACTGAACTGAATCGATCCCCAACAAGTTTACGTGACGTAGAATAAACGGCAGTACAGAGGCTGAAAATACCGGCGCGGCAACTAGACCACAGGCCGCTAGGCTGCACCCATAGCGCAGGCTCTTTACGCCATTGAACAGAATGTCACCGCCAACGGTGTCCACTACGCCACCCCAACGCTCTGCCAACATAGGCTTATCGCTACCAGCATTGGCTTCTTCTCTGGATAATATTTCGCTAGCACCCAGGCTGCGCAAAAAGTCATGCTTATCTTCTTTGCCTGTTACCGCTGCAACCTCATAGCCCAATTGCGCCAATAACTTAACGGCCACAGAACCCACGCCACCTGTGGCGCCGGTAACTAAGACCGGCCCCGAGGCCGGAGTCATGCCAGACCGCTCAAGCTTTTGCACACATTCAGCTGCAGTAAATCCAGCCGTACCAATAATCATGCTGCTATGCATGGAAAGGCCTTTTGGCATTTTTACCGCCCAAGACGCTGGAATGCGCACACGCTCAGCGAATCCGCCTGACGTAGCCATACCCAAATCAAAACCAATGGCGATGATTTCGTCGCCTACCGCAAAGTCGGCGTGATCAGATGCTAGAACAACACCAGACACGTCGATTCCTGGCGTATGCGGAAACTTCCGAGTGACGCCGGGGCTACCCGTTGCAGACAAGCCGTCTTTGAAGTTTAGCGAGGAAAATTTTACCTCGACCAACAATTCACCAGCAGGCAAATCATCAACAGACCTCGTGACGATACTGCGTTCAAATCCAGCATCAGTTTTTTCAACTCTAAAAGCTTTAAATTGCATATTTTTTCCCTTACTACTTACGAACAAATTCTAATACGTGACTGACTCGATCTAACATGCCGTTAAATTTGTCCAGCACTCTATCTATGGGTTTCTTGGTTTCTTCCCATGTGACTTCAAAGACATCTCTGGTCTCACACAGTTCTATCAAGTACTCGTCACTGGTGGCCAAACCGTCCACCAATTTCAGTTCAAGTGCGCGTTTGCCGTACCAAGCTTCGCCAGTGGCAACCGCCTCTATGTCTAATTCAGGGCGATTTTCCGCAACAAACTCTTGGAATAAGGCGTGCACATCTTCTAACTCTTCGCGGAACTTTTCTCGCCCTTCTTCTGTATTCTCACCAAGCAAAGTTAACGTGCGCTTATATTTGCCGGCGGTGAGCACCTCCACGTCAACGTCATTCTTTTTCAGTAAACGATGTAGATTGGGGATTTGCGCAACCACACCAATAGACCCAATAACCGCGAAAGGCGCAGCCAAAATTCTATTCGCCACAGCTGCCATTAAGTAACCACCACTGGCCGCAACTCGGTCGACTATGGCGGTGAGAGGAATGCCTTTATTGCGAATGCGCATCATCTGGGACGCCGCCAAACCATAGCTGTGGACCATGCCGCCAGGGCTTTCTAAGCAGACGACGACCTCATCACCGGGACCAGCCATAGTCAGCACTGCGCTGATCTCAACACTTAAAAAATCCACCCCAGATGCCGCGGTGTCGCCGTCAAAGTGAATAACAAAGGTGCGGTCTTTTTGGCCTTCCAATTTAGACACCACTTGGCTTGCTTCAGATGCACTTACAGCCGCTACAGTTGTGTCAATATCAGTTTCAGTAACAGTGGCCTTTTTCTGATCGGGCTTTTGTTTGGCAGCTAACTTAGAAGCTTTTGCGGCTTTTTTGGCGTCAGCTTTTTCACTCTTCGACTCAGACTTATGCTGGCGTTTGGCTTCATCTGCTGTAAGCAAATGATTCTCCATGGTGAATCGCAGTTCACGTACTCGATCATTGAGTTTGCGAATGACCAATTGGCCCTGATCGCCTCCTTGGTGACGGCCTGAAAGACCCACCAAAGATGACATAATGATCAAAAATGCGATGACTAAGGTCACCACTTGTCCTAGGAACATTAGATATTCAAAAAGAAAGTCCATATAGCTTTTGTCTGACTCAAGAAGGTTGGGTACTTTATCTATTGCGCAGTCTTAGCGCCAGCATAGCGTTGCAGCCACAGAAAGAATCTACAAACCCAGACGGCTAAACTGCTGTGTTTGCATAAGTTATTTTTGCTGCGACGGGCCGAATAACTTGACCTTTGCCTCAACTTTCGCCAACTTTGCCCCCCGTTGAAAAAGAGCAGTGTTTTAGGAGGCGATTTTCCTAACTGCTCGAAATTTGGAACATGGCCGAAGTAGCATGCGTAGTTTTCTTGAAAATCAATTTTCTAGCGAGAAGTCTGGTGAACTAGATGCGCGCGTGCGCATGCAATGGGCTGATGGTCAGATATGTTTTCAGATACAAAACGGTGCTATCTCTTTCGCCAAAGATGACGACCCTGAACTCATTATCTACTTTAAAGACAGTGACGATGCCATGAGTTTAATCAGCGGGCAAAGAGATCCGGTGAGTGCCTTTATGCATGGAAATCTTAGAGCAAACGGCCATTTAATCTGGGTTTTTCAGACCATGGCCGCCCTGAGTGGCAAAATCGATGCCACTACAACCTAGCCCAACTGATCCAAAAACTCTTGAATTAACCAGCCTGAAATAGCCGTCTTCGGCGGAATTTGTGGCAGCGTATCTTTTCTATACCACTGAGCATCCGCTATCTCATCAGGCTGACAAACAATATCACCGCCCACATATTTAGCGTGAAAACCCAGCATTAGAGAATTTGGGAAAGGCCAGCTTTGTGAGCCAAAATACTGCAAATCTCCCACTTCTAACCCAACCTCTTCCATAACCTCGCGGTGTACGGTTTGTTCAATAGACTCGCCTGCTTCTACGAACCCAGCCAAAGTACTGTACATACCTTGAGGCCATGCAGCATTTCTGGCTAACAGCATTTCATCACCCTTAGTAACGAGCACAATGATGCTCGGCGACAAACGCGGATAAGCAATAAACCGGCAAGCACCGCACTGCATGGCTCTATCCGCACCATGTATCTTCATGGGTTCGCCGCAACGCCCACAAAACTGATTGGTCTGATGCCAATCTACCACCTGCTTAGCTCTACCGGCTAAATAGAATATAGATTGTGAAGCGCGCCCCAGAAGCCCACGCAAAGCCAATTTTGCAAAACCCTCAGGCACCGCCCCTTTAACGGATAAGGCAAAACAGGGACGCTTGGCAAAATGACCGAGAAAATGTTTACTTTGAGTTTCGACGTCGAACCAGCGGAAGTCATCGGCGGTAATCGGTTCAGGAACACCCTGCACGCTTTTGCATATTATCTCGCCACCCATAAATGCAAAATACCAAGCTTCACCGGAATCATCTCCCTCTGCCATAATGTGATTTGCTGAAAACTCATCCGGACTATTTGGCCACATAGAACTGCCCCACCCCTAAAATTCTAAAAGAAAATAACATAGCACAAATTGATCATTCACCGAGTGCCTAAACATGAAGAGCGCGAACCATAAGTTCACCTACAAGCAAAATCACTCATGAATCCGTTTGCAAAGCGCTTTGAAATCGGCTTTGGCTTTATCACAGACCCGGCACAAATTCGCCGAATTTTAATGCATAAAATCGTCTATTTTTCGCCCCTTAACAGTTGCCCGAGAACACCTCTCACGCTATCTTTAGCGGCTGTATTTAGAAGCACTTGGCAGTCACATATTAGCGGACACTAAACTGCGCCTAATGCAAAATTAGATCGTTGACAATAAAAAGCGACACCGATAGGTAGACTCAATGCCCTCGGATAAAGGCGCAAAGGAGTGTTATGAAAGGGTTATCCCTCAGTTCGTTTTCCCAGAATTTTCTGGGTCAAGCACCAGAATGGTACAAGTTGACCATCGTTGGTTTTTTGATCTTTAACCCACTACTGCTGCTGGTCACAGGCAACCCATATTTGGCAGGTTGGGCGTTGGTGTTAGAATTTATTTTCACCCTTGCCATGGCGCTGAAGTGCTACCCGCTACAGCCAGGTGGGCTACTCGCCTTAGAAGGCATATTGATGGGTTTAACCAATCCCACGACGGTTTATCATGAAGTAGAAATGGCCTTCCCAGTGATACTTTTACTGGTTTTCATGGTCGCTGGTATCTACTTTATGAAAGAGCTATTGCTCTTCACTTTCACCAAAATCCTCTTATCGATTCGCTCCAAAACTTTCATTTCATTTCTGTTTTGTGCGATTTCAGCATTTTTGTCAGCCTTTTTAGATGCATTAACCGTCACCGCAGTGGTGATCAGTGTAGCTGTAGGTTTCTACACCATTTACCACAAAGTCGCGTCTAGTAAGCTGGCGAAAGAAGACCGAACGGATGATGACGAAGACGGCGATATCGCTGCGGAAGACCGCGCGGAACTGGATCAATTCAGATCTTTCCTGCGTAACTTACTTATGCATGCCGCAGTGGGTACTGCACTAGGTGGTGTATGTACTACCGTCGGTGAACCGCAAAATTTACTCATTGCCAGCCAAGCCGGTTGGGATTTCACAGAGTTTTTTCTGCGTATGGCACCTGTAACCATGCCTGTGCTTGCCGCCGGCCTGCTTACCTGCATTATGTTAGAGCAAATTAAAATTCTCGACTACGGTACACAGCTACCAGAACGAGTTCGCGGCATACTCACAGACTTTGACAAAGAAGAAAGCGCCCGTCGAACCGGCAGAGATAAGGCTAGACTTGTCGTGCAGGCGATCTCTGGAATCATATTGATATGGGCTTTGGCCAACCATGTAGCAGAAGTCGGTCTAATCGGTCTGACCATAATCGTATTGCAAACGGCATTTAATGGCGTTATCGAAGAACATCAGTTAGGCCACGCATTTGAAGAGGCCCTACCCTTTACCGCCTTACTCGTTGTGTTTTTTGGTGTAGTCGGTGTGATCCACGATCAACATCTATTTTCACCAGTAATCTCCTACGTTCTTAGCCTTCCACTAGATATGCAACCAGGCATGTTCTACATTGCTAATGGATTGCTTTCGGCCATCAGCGACAATGTATTTGTAGCGACTGTCTACATTGGTGAGGTGAAGGCAGCCTTAGACAGCGGATCAATAACTAGAGATCAGTTTGATTTGTTGGCGATAGCCATTAATACAGGCACCAATATTCCGAGTGTGGCAACACCTAATGGGCAAGCAGCATTCTTGTTTTTGCTGACCTCATCTATCGCTCCGCTCATCAGACTCAGCTATATGCGTATGGTAACTATGGCACTGCCTTACACCATAGTTATGGGTGTGACCGGTTGGGCATGCGTTAACTACCTCTTGTAGATCCAGTTGCACTGAGCTTTGTAGCCCTTTTATTCCTTTGCGGGTAAAAGGGCTAACAATCGAGACAATGTTTTGCCCGCCTTTTATCCCCTAGATATCTGCTTTTGACCCGCAGTTAATCCTTATTTGCCCCACCGCTGAGAAGAGATTTACCCTACCAGGAAGTCACTCACTTCTGGCCAATATATGCCTGTAAAAAAGCGGCAACCTAGAAAAAAGATTGGGCGAAAAGAAAAGGAAAGGAAAGGAAAGGAAAGGAAAGGAAAGAAAAAATAGACGAGGTAGCGGGAGGCAGTGACAAAGAGTCCAAGAGCTAAAGAGCGTTAGCAGCCCATAGCCGTGGCTTGAAACAAAGCTTAAACCAGCAAACCGGCATTAGCAGCGCCCTCCTAACTTAATGTTCCCGACGCCAAACAGGCACATCTTCACTTCGCTCTGTCAGTAAATCTAACATCTTTTCGTGGGATGCTATATCTTCCACAGTGGCCATAACCTGCCTCAAAGGCGGAATTTCCCAGCTGTGGTCAATCTGGTTATCGTTCTGACCGGCGGGGTCATCATTTGAATTATTGCCGCCACCAAACAGGTTGGTTTGGCCGCCGGTCATCAAAAGATAAACATCCGCCAAAATCTCAGCATCAAGAAGTGCACCGTGCAGCTGTCGCTGGGAGTTATCCACGGCATACCGTCGACACAAGGCATCTAGATTTAATTTTTGCCCTGGGTGTTTTTGTCTAGCAATTGCCAGGGAATCAATGACGCCACAAAAATCTTCGATTTTGCGCTGGGGTGCTAAGCCCTGGCGAACAAGGGAACGAATCTCGCTGTCTAAAAAGGAAATATCAAATACGGCGTTGTGGATAATCAATTCCGCGCCATCAAGAAAGCGCTCAAGGTCTTCCCAAATGTCAGCGAACTTGGGTTTGTCAGCCAAAAACGCCTCGGTAATGCCGTGAACTTCTTTTGCGCCATCGTCAATCTCACGTTCAGGATTTAGATACTTATGAAAATGTCGGCCGGTAAACTTACGGTCGATCATCTCGATGGCACCGATTTCAATAATCTTATGTCCCAAGGCCACCTCAAGTCCGGTGGTTTCTGTATCTAATACGATTTGTCTCATTAACTCGCCTGCATAGTATCTATGGCGTCATTTGCCGCTTGATCGACCATCTCATTTTCGCGATGCCCACTGTGACCTTTGACCCACAGCCACGCCACTTGATGCTGACCTACCGCCGCATCCAAACGTTGCCAAAGTTCTCTATTTTTCACCGGCTTTTTTTGTGACGTCATCCATCCGTTGCGCTTCCAGCCCTCAATCCACTTGGTAATACCCTGCCGCACATACTGAGAGTCTGTGGTCAGAGTTACTCGAACTGGCTTTTTTAACTGTTCTAGGCCCTGAATTGCTGCCATAAGTTCCATCTGGTTGTTGGTAGACGCCTCTTGGGCACCTGATATCATCTTCTCGGTGGTACCTTTGCGCAGTAATGCAGCCCATCCTCCGGGACCAGGATTACCTCTACAGGCGCCATCGGTAAATATTTCAACAGACATCTAAATCTCAATAATTGGTTTTTTTGCGGGCACTAAGTTCTAGCATCACAGCTGGCCTAAGAGACCTTTGCTTGGCAGACTTCGCCTGCTTATCTATGACCTGCATATTAATGGCAACCGACTGTTTGGTAGCGCTTATGAGTAACAGTCCACCAAAGGGCCACTGGGCAAAAAGCGGTACCGTTTTTTTCAATCTATGACCCGTTAGAGAAATCAGCGGGGTCATCTTGGTGATTGTACTTTGCAACCAAGAGTTCGAGGGAATGTGATCGCTCAGCCATCTCAGCGGTTTTTGACTAATGGGTAGGCTATATCCAAAGTATTGGGGTCGACCACCTAATTTAAGATCCAATAAAGCAAGCCAATCAAACAGTCGCAAAGGATTTACCAGCACCTGCGCACTCATAGGGTCAGCAAAGACTTTGGCATATAATCGACGTAAGCCATACAAGCTAAAAGGGTTAAAACCACAAATAAGTAGCTTTCCGCCCGGCGCTAATACTCTTTCCACCTCTTTTATCGCAGCTCTGGGATCTTTGACCAACTCCAAACTGTGATGCAGCACCACGCCGTCCAAACTGGCAGTTGCGAATGGCAAATTGGCCAAATCAACTTGAAGCATAGGTTGCTGGGGAGAAATACTCGACCGGCGATTTTGCGCTGCAAATATCGTATGCCGAATCATGCAACCTTGCAGGGCCAACCCGGCTTGCTGGCAATCGCCAACCCAAAGCACCACGTCACCGTGTAACCGCCTTGTGAGCGGTGCAAGTTCGGGCATTTGCAGCAAACGAGCCTTAGCACCTAAAGCACTCGCCCAGAGGTCCGCAGATTTCGACTTATTGTTAAAGTGACTAAATCTGTTCATGTAGCGAACACTTCGGTTAATATTCGCCGCCAGTTTATGACGTTTAAAGCTAGAGCAACAATCATTTTGACAAAATCACAGAAAACCAGATGGGTGAGCCGAGTCTTTTGGGGCTATTTGTCTGTCCTGCTAATGGTTGGCTGCCAGATTCAGCCGAGCCAACAAAATACACCAGACAGCGAAACCGCACTTAGCAGCCAGGAATCTCCAACTTTATTAGATGTTGAGCAGCCTCTGGCTCCTGTAGTGGCAGAAATGCCTACCGAAATGCCTAAAGAAATAGCCCTGAATGAGGACTTATGGTCTCTTTTGCGTAGCAACTTTGCTTTAGACCATGAAGTACACCGGCGCGCCGTACAACAAGAAATACGCTGGTTTGAAAAAAACCCAAAATACTGGCAGCGCCTTGAAAGTCGCATGCAAAACTATCTGCCGTATATCCTCGAACAAGTAATAGCTAAAGAGATACCGGCTGAACTTGCGTTGTTACCCATTATCGAAAGCGCCCTTGACCCTTACGCGTTTTCGCCTTACGGCGCCAACGGCCTGTGGCAATTTATGTCACCAACAGCGCTACAATACGGCTTACAAATTGGTCCTGGTTATGACGGTCGCCGAGACATTATCGCCTCTACCGATGCAGCGTTAACCTATTTGGACCGCCTGAATAAGCGCTTCGATAACTGGCTCTTAGCAATAGCCGCATATAATGCTGGCGGCGGCACTGTCTCGAAGGCCGTACGACGTGGCGGCAGCAAAGACTTCTTTAACCTAAGCCTACCCAGAGAAACAAGAGCATACGTACCACGTCTGCTAGCCATGGCCGCAATCGTGCAAAATCCTGCTAAGTATCAAGTACAATTGCCCAACGTAGTCATACGCCAAGATTTCTTCGTGATAGATCTGCCGGGACAATTTGATATAGCCAAAATTGTCGCAATCAGCGACGTTCCCAGCGCTACCATCTATCGATGGAACCCTGCGCTAAAGCGCAGTCAGACGCCTCACAAGGGGCCTCACCGCTTAATTCTGCCCTATACAGCTCTTAACGCTAGTGCGGCTGATCCGGATAACCAAGCAGCCGTCGCTGCAACACCAGCAATGCAAGCTAGTGCGTTGCAGCAGCAACTCAATGCAGTACCAGAAAATGAACGATTAGCTTGGTTGAATATAGAGATTCGATCAGGTCAGACCCTTAGTGTTTTAGCGCAACGCTACAATACCGATGTTGCTACTCTGCGACAGGCTAACGGCCTAAAAAGCAACCGCTTACATGTCGGCGACAATTTGCGCGTACCCCTTTCCCAAGAAGCCGTTGTGAAACAGCGCAGCGAGCATGCAATTACTCATGCGGTACGTAGCGGCGATTCTTTGTGGCTAATCGCCAAACAATACCAAGTAACAATTGCTGAGTTAGTTAAAGAAAATGAAATTGGTAGAAGAGCAACTCTACGTATAGGGCAGAAGATCAGCGTACCTAACGCCAAGGTTAGCCTGTCAGTAGCGACAGTAGATGAGCCACCCATGATCATGCGAAAAATACGCTATCGAGTACGCAATGGAGACTCGTTGAGCAGGATTGCCAACAAGTTTAGAGTAGGCGTTCCGTCGATTACGACTTGGAACGACATAGATCCTAAGAAATATCTGCAACCCGGCCAGCACCTGACTTTATACATAGACACCGTTGGGGGCCGTTAAGTTCTAGGACAGATCTGCTGCAGTCCGCTATTCGCAGATGACGGATGCACATGCTTGCTCAGGGCATTGTGGACAGTACTTGAGTGTCCAAGCTGGATACTCTGTGCCGTCAAAGCAAGCGCTCCGCGCCCCTAGGACAAGCAGAGAAGGCAAACTACTTGCCCCCTCCTTACCTGACTGTCTTGAAACCCTTTACTCTGGCCGAACCACACCGATAGCACTTTCAGCTGCTTGAAAGAAAGCGGTTAATTCTGCACGCTCGACCCTGGAACCAATAATCTGACGAAACTGTTCTAGCTGGGTATCAGTGGTGGCGTTAACGTCGCCCGGGGTAACCTCAGTAACAACAACTAGCGCACTACCTTGGGCAAAATCTGCAGAACCGATTGATTTTTCACCAGTAGTTGGCCGCGGCAATCTGAAGGCTTCCTGCAAAATTTCCAAAGGCACATTTTCTACGCCCTTGACTCGCGCAACACCTTCCAACGTAACCCAACGCTGACCAAGAGTTGTCGCAACCTCACTAAAACCTGTATTTGCTGCTAGAGCAGTCAGCGCATCTAGCTTGGCTTCTTCAAGAGCCGCCAAACCTTTTTCATTGCGTAACTGCGCTTGGATAATGGCTGTGACTTCTACCAGCGCAATTTCCATCGGTTCATACTGTTTCGCCACTCTGACAACCACGGATTCTGTGTCACTGACTTGTATCATTTCACTGTTCTCACCGCCTAGCACCACTTCGCTGAACAACGCCTGCAGAAGATCGGGATTACTCAGTAAAAGTTCGCTCGCAGCCGGCTCATCACCTTCGGCAACACTCGGAGAAAAGTCCTCAGTAAGACCTGACATTTGTACAACTGGCAGATCTAATTCGGCTGCAGTTGTTTGTAACGAGAACCGTTCGTCGAAGGAACTTCGTTCAAGTTGATCCAACTGATCTGAATATTGTTCCTCTGCGAGTTCAGTTTTCACTCGTTCTCTTAGAATTGGCAGTTCATTTTCAAATGAAGGGTATTCGGTGACGATAATGTTGTTTAGCTGAATTAGATGAAAACCGAACTCTGTTTGCACCGGCGCAGAAACTTGGCCAAGAGTTGTTAGCTCCCATAAAGCCTCTTCGAAAGCGACTTCAAAAATACCCTTACCGGCTAAACCTAAAGACCCGCCTTGCTCCGCTGAACCCAAATCTTCTGAAGTCTCCTTTGCTACCGCGGCGAAATTTTCTCCTTGGCTAATGCGCCCTGCAATTTCGTTGATACGCTGCAATGCAGCGGCTTCATCAACGCCATCATTTGTTTGAATGAGGATATGCGAACTGTCTCGAGCATCCGCAGAGGAAGCAGCCGCACGATCTATTTCGTACATCGCACTTAATTCTTCATCGCTTACATCAACCTCTAAGTCGCTGGCCAGGTCCGCTACAGCCAAACGTACATACTCAACATCAATAGTCAGAGGTGTCATATAAAGCGACCGATCGTCTGCGTAGCGAGCCTCAATTTCTTCATCAGTGACTTCAACTGCCGCAGCATAGGCCGCCACATCTAAAGACAAATAGGCAAAATCGCGACGTTGCTCCAAAATCCTTAGCGCTTCAGCGACTTCCCAATCAGGCACCAAACTTCCCTCAGCAACACCACTGCGTAATTGCTCGGCACTTAAAACACCTTGGTACTCGCGCAAAAATTCTACTGGCTGATAACCAAGCATTTGTAGTTGTTGGCGATAAATTCCTTCATTAAATTTGCCGTCAATCTGGTAAACCGGGCTTGTCAAAAGTTGCTCGTTTACTTCATCAGACGACACTTTGATACCTAAGTCGGCAGCAGTTTGGTAAAGCACCTGGCGGTTGATAAGTTGACCAAGAGCAGATTGCTGCAACTTTATTCTATCAATATCATTGGGATCAAAATCAGGACCAACTTGGGAAAGAATTCGACCCTTCTCGCGTTCTGTCTCGACATTAAGCACAGTTTCAGTGATATCAAAATCACCTACCTGAGCAACCGTTGGGTCGCCGCCAAGAAAAATATTAGTAGCACCAAAACCAAATAGCGTAAGCACCAATATAATGGCCACTACCAGAACTTTGAAGGGGGTTGATTGAGTTTGATCTCGTAGTTGCTGCAACATGCTAGCCACACCTTAAAACGTAATATTGAAAGACCTGAAATGTAAGGGCATAAAAAAGGGCGCTTTGTCGGCGCCCTTTCTTTTCACCCAATAGCCGCTAGTTTAAAGCGTCTTTAAGTGCTTTGCCCGGCTTAAAAGCTGGAACTTTTGCTGCTGAGATTTGGATCGTTTCGCCAGTCTTAGGATTACGACCTGGGCGGGCTGCACGATCGCGTACTAAAAATGTACCAAAACCTACTAATGCAACTGACTCACCATCCTTTAAAGATCCGGTTATTGCTTCTAGCGCAGACTCTAGTGCTCTGCTTGCGGCAGTCTTAGAAATATCTGCAGATTCTGATATGTGATCTACTAATTCACTCTTGTTCATACTGTGCCCCTCATAAAAACGCTTGTCGATGGAATAGCTGGCGGGATGAGGAGCAAAACTCACATCCAAAACGGCTGATTTTCTCTATGCGCTTACAGTTAAATTAAGACCCTCTTTAGGATCGCTTGTTTTATACCAACACCGCTAGTCGGGCGCAAGCTAATGCGCGCAAGACTTTGCTAATGTGGGCTTATGCTAGTTGGCGTTTCCGCTGCTCCAGGTTCCTTTTTGGCCTCAGAGTTCGCATCTTCACTGGCCCCATCATGCAATATTTTGGGTTCAGGCATTCTCTCTAGTGCTATTTCCAAAACTTCGTCTATCCATTTTACCGCATGGATTTGCAAATTGCTTTTCACATTGTCTGGAATTTCGACTAAATCTTTTTCATTTTCGTGTGGAATCACTACATGTTTAATGCCACCTCTATGTGCTGCAAGTAGTTTCTCTTTCAGGCCGCCTATGGGCAGCACCTGGCCGCGTAGCGTGATCTCTCCGGTCATTGCAACATTGGCCTTCACTGGAATACCTGTGAGCACAGATATCATAGCAGTACACATACCAATACCCGCACTTGGGCCGTCTTTAGGAGTCGCGCCTTCAGGTACGTGAATATGAATATCGCTCTTTTCATGAAAATCATCAGCTAGACCAAGAGATTGGCCACGACTACGCACTACAGTTAACGCCGCTTGAATAGATTCCTGCATGACGTCGCCCAAAGACCCAGTCTTGATCTGACGCCCCTTACCTGGCACCGATACTGCTTCTATACTGAGTAATTCGCCACCTACCTGAGTCCACGCTAGGCCTGTGACGATGCCTACTTGGCTCTCTTCTTCAGCCAATCCATAACTGAACTTGTGCACGCCGGAATATTTTACCAGTTCGACTTGATCAACAACCGTTTTCGGGAAAGATTTTTTTCCAGCTGTCTGTCCCAAAGATTGCTCTTTGACCACTTTTCGAGCCACTTTAGAAATTTCTCGCTCTAACCCACGCACTCCAGCCTCTCGAGTGTAATACCGAATCATATCGATTAGGGCCGCATCGGTAATTTCTAACTCACCTTTCTTCAAGCCATTATTTTTAATCTGTTTTGGCACCAGGTAACGACGAGCTATGCCTAGCTTTTCATCCTCGGTGTAACCGGGCAAGCGTATTACTTCCATGCGATCTAACAATGGCGCAGGAATATTCATTGAGTTCGAGGTACATACAAAAAACACATTGGATAAATCGTAATCGACTTCCAAATAGTGATCGTTGAATGTGCTGTTTTGTTCTGGATCAAGAACTTCTAACAGCGCACTGGCAGGGTCGCCGCGCATATCCATGCCCATTTTGTCTATTTCATCGAGCAAAAAGAGCGGGTTTACCACACCAGTTTTACTCATCTTTTGCATGATCTTACCGGGTAGCGAGCCGATATATGTACGTCTATGCCCTCTTATCTCCGCTTCGTCGCGGACACCACCTAAAGCCATACGAACAAATTTTCGATTGGTTGCCCGAGCAATACTTTCACCCAAGCTGGTTTTACCCACCCCAGGAGGTCCAACGAGGCACAAAACAGGGCTTTTTGACTGGCTGGTGCGATTTTGTACCGCTAGGTACTCGACAATCCGCTCTTTCACTTCTGTTAAGCCAAAATGGTCTTCATCAAGGATCTTTTGTGCAGCCTGGAGATCTTTGCGCACGCGGCTTTTCTTGCTCCAAGGAATGCTTACCATCCAATCAATAAAGCTTCTGACCACCGTTGCCTCTGCTGACATTGGCGCCATGCTTTTTAATTTATTGAGCTCCGACTGGGTTTTTTCTTTTGCTTCATCAGGCATACCCAGAGCATCAATTTTGCCCTGCAATTCATCTGTCTCATTTGACGAATCATCGCCCATTTCTTTTTGAATGGCTTTCATTTGCTCATTCAAATAGTAGTCGCGCTGACTTTGCTCCATTTGTTTTTTGACACGGCCGCGCACCTGCTTTTCAACTTGGATCAAAGCAAGTCCAGCGTCCATCAATGCCAGCAGCAATTCGGTGCGCGCACTAAGTTCTGCGGTTTCTAGGACGCTTTGGCGATCCTTTATATCTAGGGACATTTGCGCTGCCATGGTGTCCATAAGCCGCGACGGATCATCAATTCCAGATAGCGAAGCTAGCACTTCTTGGGGAATTTTTTTGCCGCTCTGAGCATAGGCCTCAAATTGCGCCAATAAGGTTTTATTCAACGCATCTGCTTCGCGGCGCTCCACTTCCGGTTCTTCGCGAATGTCCACTGAGGCACGAATATATTTGGCTGCAAAATCTAAGCTTTGCAGCGCAGCGCGCTGACCGCCTTCGACTAATACTTTGACCGTACCGTCGGGCAGTTTCAGCAATTGCAAAATACTTGCAACCGTCCCCATAGCGTACAAATCCCCCGCTTCGACCTCGGCCTTTTCGGGGTCAATTTTAGCCACCAAAAATATTTGCTTATCGTCGGCCATCGCAGCATCTAGGGCTTCGATAGAGCTTGCTGTACCTACAAAAAGTGGATGTACACCGTGGGGATAAACGACCATATCTCTTAACGGTAAGACGGGTAAAAAATCTACTGGATCATCAGACATAATTTCTCTCTAAATGCTCAACTTGCTGGATAATACAATGCGGTCATAAAGCTAAAGCTCAAGGGCATAGGCTTGGGAAAAATGCATTTTTATATATGATTTTTTAATTTGAGGGGAGCGAAAAGAAGGCAAAACACACCGCCCGCAAAAATTGCGAGCGGCTCTAACATACCAAGCAAAAGCTGCTGGTGGAGGCTAATCCTCAGGAGCAACTTTAGCTTGATCAAGATTTTCGTAGATCAATAAAGGCTCGCTTTCGCCTTTGATCACACTCTCATCAATAACAACCTTGCTCACAGATTCTGACGCCGGTAACTCGTACATTGTGTCTAATAACACAGCCTCTAGAATTGAGCGCAATCCTCTGGCGCCGGTTTTACGTTCAGTTGCCTTATCGGCAATCGCTCGCAAAGCGTCTTCACGGAAGTCCACATCTACACCTTCCATCTCAAATAGTTTGGTGTACTGCTTAGTCAGAGAGTTTTTCGGCTCAGTTAAAATTCTAACCAGCGCATCGTTGTCTAGTTCACCTAGTGTTGCGACGACGGGTAAACGCCCCACAAACTCTGGAATAAGACCGTAACGGACTAAATCTTCTGGCTCTACAGAGCGCAAAGTTTCGCCAATACTCGAGCGGTCCGAATCACCCTTTACTTGAGCGCCAAAGCCAATACCCGACTTATCCGATCGATCAGAAATTACGCGCTCCAGGCCAGCAAATGCACCACCACAAATAAATAGGATTTTCGATGTATCTACTTGCAAAAATTCTTGCTGAGGATGCTTGCGTCCACCTTGAGGAGGTACAGACGCAACCGTACCTTCAATCAATTTCAATAAGGCTTGCTGAACACCTTCACCAGAAACATCTCGGGTAATAGAGGGGTTATCTGATTTTCGCGAAATTTTATCGATTTCGTCAATATAGACAATACCGACCTGTGCACGCTCTACATCGTAGTCGCACTTTTGCAGTAGTTTTTGAATGATGTTTTCAACATCTTCGCCAACATATCCCGCTTCCGTAAGCGTTGTAGCATCTGCAATCGTGAACGGAACATCGAGCATTCTAGCTAATGTTTCAGCCAATAAGGTCTTACCACAGCCCGTTGGGCCAATAAGCAAAATATTCGATTTAGATAACTCAACATCATCTTTTTTGGCACTGTAGTTGAGGCGTTTGTAGTGATTATAAACAGCAACGGACAGCACTTTCTTAGCATGCTCTTGGCCAATCACATACTCATCAAGGGTTTTGTTAATCTCAGTCGGCACAGGTAACTTACTGGTTTCACTAGACTGAGCGGCCTCCGAGACCTCTTCTCTGATGATGTCGTTGCATAATTCAACACATTCATCACAGATAAAAACTGAAGGTCCCGCAATTAGCTTGCGAACTTCATGTTGGCTTTTGCCACAAAACGAGCAGTACAATAGCTTGCCTGAATCGTCTCCCTTGCCATTTTCTTCCGACATAGTGTCTATATCCCATTACTCTTGCCCAGTACCGGAGCTAACAAACGCTTCCTTATACTTTGGCTTTCACATTCAACTCTCGTACTTTTTGCAGCTGTACCACAACACGAGACTATTCAATCCTGATTACATTGCTTGCTCAGGAAGCTTAATGCAAGCCCGCAAGCTTGCTGAAAATATCCTAATCTTTTGCTGATTCCGCGGCGTCTGTGCGACTTATTTGCACCTGATCCACCAGACCGTATTCTTTCGCAGCGTCTGGGCTCATCCAAAAATCTCTATCGGTATCTTTCGCTACTGTTGCAACGTCTTGACCCGTATGTTTTGCGATAATATTATTTAGCTGCTCGCGCATTAACAGTATCTCTTGAGCTTGAATTTCAATATCTGAAGCGACTCCGCGTGAGCCACCTGATGGTTGATGTAACATCATCCGAGAGTTTGGCAATGCATAGCGTTTGCCTGGCGCTCCAGCTGCCAACAAAAATGCACCCATGCTCGCCGCCTGGCCCACGCACAGCGTACTGACGTTAGGTTTAACGAACTGCATAGTGTCGTAAATAGACAGCCCAGCGGTTACCGAACCACCCGGAGAATTGATATAAAGATTAATGTCTTTATCTGGATTTTCTGATTCCAAAAACAACATCTGCGCAACCACTAAGTTCGCCATATAATCCTCAACTGGACCGACCAAGAAGATGATGCGATCTTTCAGCAATCTAGAATAGATGTCGTACGCGCGTTCGCCGCGAGCAGTTTGCTCCACGACCATAGGTACCATGCCCAAACCTTGCATTGGTTGCGTTAAACGATCTCGAATATCTGACATTTTTTTCTCCAATTTTGCCGGCCTAAACCGGCAAATACTGCGCTTATCTAAAAATCACTACTGCCTACTCGGCACCCTACTTTTCAGCTTCAGCTTCTTCGCTGGCTTCTTCAGGTACAGCAATAGCTGCTCCGCTGATCACGTCGGCGTAGTTAGAAATAACTTCTTCTACCGTCGCCTGTTCCATTATGAGGTCGACTACCTGATCTTCAAGTACAGCCATTTCAATATTGTTCATCTGCTCGGGATTACTTCGATACCATTCAATCACTTGATCAGGCTCGCCGTAAGGTGCAGCAATTTCTTGTAATCGAGCATCAATCTTTTGCGGATCAGCCACCATTGCGTTACTGGTCATGATTTCATTCACAACAAGTCCAACCTTGACACGCTTTTCAGCTTGATCTTGGAACAATGCATCGGGCAAATCTAGCTGCTGTGCCTGACCCGGAGGCATTTGGAATTGGCTCATCATCTGATCTTTAAGCACATGAATTTCGCGATGCACTACATCGTGAGGCAATGAGAAGTCATGGATCTCACTGAGACCATCCATAGCCTGCTGCTTAACCTGATTATTAATCGCAGAATCGAGCTCTCGAGTCATATTGGCTTTCACTTCTGTGCGAAACGCATCTTCAGTAGTTTCATCAATACCAAACTTTTTAAAGAACTCTTCATTCAATTCCGGTAGCTGGGTCTCTTTTACATCAATTACCTTCACGCTGAATTGAACCGTCTTACCCTGCATGTCTTCAGCTTGGTAGTCGTCTGGGAATACCGCATCAAACGTCGACTCCTCGCCAGCAGACAAACCAACGACACCTTTGTCGAAATCAGCAATCATTTGACCTTTGCCGATGGCGAAAGCCATGCCTTCACCACACGCAGATTCAACGCGCTCACCGTCTAAAGTGCCGGTAAAATCGACAGTAATTTGATCGCCATCGGCTGATGCGCGCTCAACTACTTCTTGACTGGCATTTTGCTCGCGTAACTTCGCGACCATATCGTCCAAATCAGTATCGGCTATTTCCGCAGACGGTCGTTTCACCGCAATCTTGTCGAAATTGGCAAGCTCAACTGATGGAAAAACTTCGAATGTCGCTGTGAATTCGAAATCTATACCCGGGTCCATTTTAATTACGTCTAGCTTAGGTGAGCCAGCTGGCGTCAAAGACTCTTGCTGTACGGCTTCTACAAAGCTGCTTTGCATGAGTTCACCCGCCACCTCGGCACGAATGGCGCTGCCATATCGCCGTCTGACTTCCTTTAATGGAACCTTGCCAGCTCTAAAGCCAGGAATTTTTACTTTACCGCGAGCGTCTTCTAATCTTGCTGCTATCTGGTCTTCGAACTGATCGCCGTCGATGGTTATAGTTAAGCGCCGTTCGAGACCAGTCATTGTTTCAATGGATACGTTCATTCTCTAATTCATTCGAGGTGGATACAAAAGAAATGGGCTAGCCAGCTGGTTTATAACCCACTGACTATTAAGTGCAAAATGGCGCACCCCCTACCAAAATTTGTTGTGCCTTACGCAACCGCGCAGGTCAAATCGCCGACCATCTTACACCACCAATCATGCAAATGTTTTAGAAATGTTCACCTTTCGTGCAAGGGCATGGACTACACCATGAAGTGTCCAATATTGGTCACAGTTTGCGCCTATAACACCTCTGAACCGGTCGCTGCTTGCCCGTCCAGGAGCCAATCTGATGCCCCCAGAATCCAACAAGAACCAACCCCAACGGAGCGTTCAAACTCAGTCGTCCATCATGCGCTGCATTTTTTCCGTTGCGCCTAAGAAATCCTGCATGAAATCATACATAACCGCCTTGCAAGACTGAGTTTTATTCATTAGTCCCACCCCCTGACCCACCCAATAAGTTGCCAATTGCCTCGCGCCGGGGTGACCACCCTCCGCCATCTTGGTGATTTTGCTCAACGCCGGTTCACTGATCAACGGTTGTAAGGGCATAGGTAATGGGTCTGGAGCATTTTCATCCTCCCAAGCATCTGTCCAAGGCGACCTCATTTGGCGAGAATATTTGCCAGTACGGCTGCGCGAGCGAACCGTGTCCCGTGAATTGGTAGACAACATTTTTTCTTTAATAACCGGTGAAGTGGAGGCTTCGGAGGTGGTTAGCCACATAGACCCAGTCCATGCGCCATGTGCCCCCATAGTCATAGCCGCTGCCATTTGCCTACCCAATACAATGCCGCCTGCGGCAAGCACTGAAATATCTTTGAAACCCTTTATCGCCTCACAGACTTCTGGCACCAGAACCATGGTCGATACCTCACCGCAGTGCCCACCCGCCTCAGTACCCTGCACAACAATGACATCGACTCCAGCCTCAGCCTGCTTTAAGGCATGCTCTTTGGTACCAACTAACGCGGCAACGGCTACGTTATTTGCTTTGCCCAACTCAAGCATGTAACGCGGCGGTACGCCTAGCGCATTTGCAATCATCTTTATTGGGTGAGCAAAAGCTACATCCATTAAGGCAGCAGCTTTGCTCTCACCCAAGAAAGCATCGCTTGTACCGGCACTGAAGTCATAAATTCCGGCGCTATCTATACCGTGTTGAGCCAACACTGAGGAGGCAAAATCTCGATGCTCATTGGGTACCAAAGCGCTTATATCCGTCGCTACTTCATTATTTTGCACAGCCATAGTTGTGGGGACAATTATGTCCACACCGTACGGCTTGCCATCAATGTGGTCATCTATCCACTTTAATTCAATTTCTAAAGCCTCTGGTGAAAGGCCGGCGGCGCCAAGAATGCCCATACCCCCTGCCTTTGACACTTCCACCACCACATCCCGGCAATGATTAAAGGCAAATATTGGAAACTCGATACCTAATTTTTCACATAACTCAGATTTCATACCCTGCTCCCCAGCAAAAATGTAGAGCTAAAACTTAGCATAGGCCCAGCAGAATTTATGCCCATAATTGGCGCCTAAATTTGCGCGGCAAAGACCCTCCAAAGCTGCCGCCCTCAACTCACATGCCGCCTATTACTCTAGCAACTTGCATCTACCGAAATTAGCCCGACGCCAGCTAAAGAAAAAACAGTACAAAGGCGGACCTTAGACCTTTGACCTTAGACCTTAGACCTAAGAAGGAAGCTAGTGCTATTGCAGGCACAGCGCCTTTGCAGGAATATTCACTAACTTTTTTATAATCAATTTTACGGAGCGACTCCAATGCTGAAACTACATTTTGCACCGAATTCACGCGCGGGAAGAATAGTTTGGCTGTTAGAAGAACTAAAATTGCCTTACGAAATTAACAAGATGGCATTTCACCCCAAAGATCTAAAGTCCGATGAGCACAGGGCTCGCCATCCACTTGGTCGTGTACCTGTATTAGATGACGGGGACATTAGTATCTTTGAGTCAGGAGCAATTGTTGAGTACGTGATCGCTCGGCATAAAAATGGCGGTCTTAAACCAAAAGAGGACTCTCCCCTTTACCCAAAATACCTGCAATGGTTTCATTACTGTGAAGGCATGGTTATGCCACCAGTCAACACTATTGTTGTACAAACAGTGCTTTTACCGACGGAAAGGCGAGACGAAAAAGCACTCAGTCAAGCCCAGCGGCTTTTAAGCAAGGCGCTGGAACCGGTCAACGAGGCACTAGCTGGCAAAGACTATCTGATCGGCGATTTTTCAGCCGCAGACATTATGCTTGGCCACGCATGCTTTATGAGCAATCGACTGGGTTGCGTGGGTGCAGAGATGGTCCACTTAAAAGCTTACGTTAATCGCGTGGCAAACCGGCAGGCATTTAAGACCGCAATAGAAATGCAGTAACTTTGCAGCTAACCGCCGAATTTTAGGTTGGTGTCAGCAATTAAGGCTAAGTTAGCCTAATTCCTAACTGAGCTATTAACTGAGCTATTAACTGGGTTCTTAACTGAGTTCTTCATCAAGTATTGCAATTAAGCAAAACCCAGATACAAAAAAGCCCTTGAAAGACAAGGGCTAAAATGGGGTGGACGATGGGGTTTGAACCCACGACCGCCGGAATCACAATCCGGAGCTCTACCAACTGAGCTACGCCCACCACTGTGCCGAGAATTATAGGGGTGTGTTGATCAGGACGCCAGAGGTTTTAAGCCTTCTCTTGTAATAGATTGAGCATTAACAGACTAATTCGTTAAAGAGCGGGAATAACAACCGCAATTGGTCACTAAGGAGATAAGCAGCTTTGCTATTGAAGATGGGAACTTATATCTAGGGGCACAGGGAGTCGAACCCCGAACCTACGCCTTAGAAGGGCGTTGCTCTATCCAGTTGAGCTATACCCCCAGATATAAGTCACCTCTTCAATCTATAGATGTCATTGCTTTACAGAGGATTGAAGAATATTTGGGTGAGCGTTGGAAGGTGCTTCCAGCCGCCGATAAAAAATGGTCGGGGTAGAGAGATTCGAACTCCCGACATCCTGCTCCCAAAGCAGGCGCGCTACCAGACTGCGCTATACCCCGATTAACCGTGTTAACAACACTGCGGTTCGGAGCGCATCATACTGATCAAAAAAATAGTGGTCAAACTACTTCGACGCTTTTTCACTGATATTAGCTCCCTGAGACCCTAATCCTGCATTAACTGGCCCAACTTAGAGAAAAACTTGGCTTGAAAGTTAGTGAAAGGTCTATCTGAGTAGTAAACTGTCGTTTTAGGAGAACACATGACCGCGCAGATACTCGATGGCAACGCGTTAGCCAAATCTATACGCAGTGATCTGAAAGCTGATATCGAACAATGGCGCGAACAAGGTTTTCGTATACCTGGCCTTGCGGTAATCTTAATCGGTAACGACCCAGCTTCGGAAGTCTACGTCAACGGTAAGCGCCGCGACTGTGAAGAAGTAGGATTACACTCCGAAGCACAGCGCCTGCCTGTAACTATTACCCAAGCAGAGTTAGAAGATCGCATTGCGGTGTTAAACGAAGACCCAAAAATTGACGGCATTTTGGTGCAAACCCCCTTACCCGCTCACTTGGATGAAGATCGAATCATCGATGCCATTCTTCCACATAAAGATGTCGACGGCTTTCACGCCTACAACATAGGTCGCCTTGCTCTACGCAGACCGACCCTACGCAGCTGTACGCCAAAGGGCATTATGCGCATGCTCACCCACATTAACGCCCCTTTTAAAGACCTTACAGCCACTATTATCGGTGCTTCCAACCACGTTGGTCGACCCATGGGATTAGAGTTACTGCTGGCTGGAAGCACTGTTACTACGGCGCACAAATTCAGCAAAAATACGCCAGAGATTGTTCGACAATCAGACTTAGTCATCAGCGCCGTTGGCAAACCCGGCCTGGTGCCAGCTGATTGGATTAAACCAGGCGCCATCGTCATCGATGTGGGCATCACAAGAGGCGCCAACAACAAGCTCTATGGCGACATTCAATTTGATACCGCCAAAGAAGTCGCAAGCTGGATCACCCCAGTACCCGGCGGTGTCGGGCCAATGACCAGGGTGGCCCTTTTGCAGAACACCATGCAAGCTGCGGCCAAAAATCTTGGCATAGATTGGGTAAACGAATAATGCAGCGGATTTTTCTGTCGGATTTACATTTAGATGATCCAAAGGGCAGCGTTTTCGGCGGCTTCGCTGCATGCCTAAAAACTGAATCTAAACGGGTAGATGAGATTTATATCCTTGGTGACCTGGTTGAAATGTGGATTGGCGACGACGACGACAGCCCTATCGCCATAGCCCTCTCCAAACTATTGCAAGCCACCGCAAAGCACTGCCCCATTTTTCTCATGCACGGCAACCGCGACTTTCTCTTCGCTTCTGAGTTCGCCAGCAAAACTGGCGTTACCCTGATAAACGACCCATCAACCCTTGACGACAGCATCTTGCTATCCCATGGAGATGCGTTATGTACGGACGATAACGAGTATCAAGAGATGCGCAAAATTTTGCGTGGAGAAGCTTGGCAAAGCGAAACATTAAGTAAGTCGTTGGCAGAAAGGCAGGTATTTGGCAAAGGTTTGCGAGCAGCAAGTATTGCCAACAATGCGAACAAGGCCTCGGCCATAATGGACGTCAACAGCACAGCCGTCACAGCACTCGTTGGCAAGCACATCAAAACTTTCATACATGGGCATACTCACAGGCCCGGAGTGCATCAGGTTGAACAAAGAGTTTCAGATAGAATTGTTTTAGGCGACTGGGGGCCCTGCGGATGGCTATGCCGTCAAATTGACGACAACTTCACCTTAGAATGTTTTAACTTGGCACACCGCTATGAAACCTAAACTGATCGTCCGCACCGGTAATCATTTCTCGATCCAACTCTAGAAAAGCCTCTATTCGTTGATCAATATCTACGCGCTTGCCGGTACGATCATTGACCGCGCGGGCCAAGGATAAATAATCTTGGAAGTGTCTGGCCTCGGAGTTAAGCAAGGTCTTGTAAAGATTGCCCATCGCTTCAGGCACAACGCCAATTAGGCTGGCAAAGCGCTCACAAGATCGCGCCTCCACCACGGCACCACAAACTAGCTGGTCTATTAACCTAAGGGGTTCTTGCTTACTAATCTGACCATGCAAACCTTGGGCATATCTTGCTGACGTCATTTGTCCGTAGGCAACGCCCTGACTTTCCATCAGGTCTAAAACCTGCTCGAAGTGACGCAATTCCTCCCTAGCTAACTTAGACATTTTATGCAAAACGTCGCCGTGATCAACATAGCGGTAAATCATACTTAGCGCTGTGCTGGCGGCTTTTTTTTCGCAGTTCGCATGATCAATTAGTAATTCAGGCAAATGGTCTGGGGCCGCATCAAGCCACGCCTGGGGCGTTGGGGTACGGATAAAGGCCTTAACCCGAGCCACTGCCTTCTCTGCGGTTATATTCATAACGGCACCTTAAAACTACGTTCGTAATGAGCTTTCGAACGACTATACGTTTCCGCGTCCAAAGCTTGCAACGCTGTGAGCGTATCACTCTGACCATTAGGATTAGGGTTAGGTGAAACCGGTGCTACAAAGCCTTCAGCCATCGCCATACCGGCCTCGATCAAATTTTTATTATCACGAACCATTGATCGCAACAACTGGTAACGCTGCTCGTTTGCCTCGAGGTCGTTTAAACTGGCAGCCTTACAGGCGGCCAAATATTGCGACGCGTCGATATGCACTAACAATTGATCCAACACTTCGTCACGTAAACTGGTCAGGCGATTCCAGATCAGTCCTTGCTGATCTTTGTCATAGCCATTCCATTGAACTACTTCGTGTGAGAAACGCTTGCACCCTCTGCAGACTAAGTCACCGTAAGTTGTTGAACAAATACCTACACAAGGTGTTCTGTTTTTCAGTTGCACTGCCTATTGATCCTGAAATTATTTGTCGCGGAATTATAAATAACATTGCTATCCATAATTTGTCTTTATCGTCTTCTTTATTTTGACTTTATTTAACTCGACCTCACCAGACCAGCGCTCACAGAGAACTTTTACCAAGTGCTTTCGACCAGTGCTTACGACAAGTGCTTACGACAAGCACTTTGATCAGCGCTTATCAAAGCGCTCTAGTAGCATTTTACTCACCCAACCCGCCAGCAAATCGCCAACAGCGATTAAGCGTGGTTATGCAAATCTAATACGTTGGTGTGAGATGAAAAATCCAGCTCTTGTTGATTCTTAGTTACATCGTTGCGCGCAGCTGATATTCGCCGCAGATAGTCTTCGCCTACATCGCCGGTGATGTATTTGCCATCAAAGGCAGAGCATTCGAAGTCATCGACATGTGGATTGCCTTCATGGGTACTGGCTTTAAGGTCTTCAATGGTTTGATACATCAACCAATCGGCGCCTATTTCACGTGCCACTTCTTCATCAGTACGCTCATGGGCAACAAACTCCTCCCTTGCGGGCATATCTATACCGTAAACGTTTTGATACCTCAGCGCTGGTGCTGCAGATGCCATATATACGTTGCGCGCGCCAGCCTCTCGAGCTAACTGGATGATTTTTTTAATTGTGGTTCCGCGGACGATTGAATCATCCACCAATAAAACATTCTTACCTTTAAACTCGAGCTCCACGGGATTCAACTTTTGCCGCACCGAATCTCGACGCTCTTTTTGGCCCGCCATAATAAAAGTACGTCCAATATAACGGTTCTTTACAAAGCCTTCTCGGTACTTAGTATTTAGCTCATGGGCTAATGGCAAGGCTGCTGTTCGACCGGTATCCGGAATAGGTATGACCACATCAATGTCATGATCGTTTTGCGAATATCGGGTCAAAATTCTCTTGGCTAGGTGTTCGCCCATACGCAGACGACTTTTGTAGACTGAAATATTGTCAATTATGGAATCTGGGCGGGCGAAGTAAACGTGCTCAAAAATACAGGGAACCAATTGGGTTCGTGCTGCACATTGATGCTTAAAAACTTCTCCGTCGTTTGAGATGAAGATCGCTTCACCCGGCGCAACATCAGCGATGCGGGTATAACCCAGAATATCCAGAGCGACGGATTCAGAAGCAATCATATACTCAGTGCCACCCTCCACTTCTCTAGATCCGTAGACCAAGGGGCGAATACCATAGGGATCGCGAAAGCCTAAAATTCCAGATCCGATGACCATTGCCACAACGGCGTAAGCACCCTTGCAACGTTGATGCACAGCACCAACGGCTTTAAACATTTCTGTTGGCGAAGGATCTAACGCGTGCAGAATATTCAGTTCGTTAGCCAACACATTAAGCAGTACTTCCGAATCGCTGCTGGTATTGATATGGCGTAGGTCTTCAAGAAATAGATCTTTCTCAAGTTCCTTTGCATTGGTCAAATTGCCGTTATGGGCAAGCGCAATACCATAGGGTGAATTAACATAAAGCGGTTGCGACTCTGCGGAACTAGCAGTCCCGGCAGTAGGATATCGACATTGGCCAAGACCAATATGGCCTTTGAGCTGCTCCATGTGATGATCTTGAAAAACATTACGCACTAGACCATTGTCTTTGCGCAAAAAACAACGATGACCGTCACTAGTAACCATGCCCGCTGCATCTTGCCCGCGATGTTGGAGCATCGTTAGCGCATCATAGATGTCCTGATTAACGGCACCACGGCCTACAACACCGACGATTCCACACATAAACGGGTCTCCTAAAGCAAAAGCAAATTAGTCAATATATTGCGTGGGGTCTTCAGGCAACGGCACATCAGAATAATCAATATCCTCTCCGTCGTCCTTCAATTGGTCAATTTCGTCACCGAAACGACCAATCCCACTTAGAATTTCATCTTCAAATTCGAGAAAATTGTATTTTAATTCTGACTCTTCCCAGAACAGGGTTGCTGAGAAAAAACTCTGAAACAGCATTAACATGACAGTGGTCAAAAGCGCGCCTCTAACAGCACCAAAGCCAAAACCAAGTAACCGATCGGTAGCGGATAATCCGGTAGTTTCAATGACTTTTCCAGATGCCCACTGCAGACCTCTGCCAGCAATAAGGACCGCAAAAAGTACAATCACAAAAGCGGCAATTTGGCTTATCTGGCCACCGCCAAGATACTCATCATATTCAATAGCCAAGACTGGGCCAAAAACGATACCGGCGACAAAACCACCTATCCAGATAGCCAGCGACATGGCTTCTTTCACTAACCCTCGAGACAGCCCGATGATTGAGGAAATCACCACCAAGCCAATAATGACGTAATCTAAGTGGGCCATTTGCTCTTATCTCGCCTATTGAGTCATATCTATTGAGTCATATCTACTGAGTCATATCTACTGGGTCATATCTACTGGGTCATATCTACTGGGTCATATCTACGACGATTGCATCAACGTCATATTTTTTTGCTAAAACGTCACGCAGTTCGTCCGCGCCAGTATGACTCAGCAACGGCCCGACTGCGACACGATAACGAACTTTTTCGACCTTATTTGTGCCACGGCCAACATCCAAAAAAGATGACACAAATGCTGCACGACTTTCGGCGCGAAGTTTTTCGCGGAATGCTCGAGCATTATCCAACTTTACAAAGGTCGCTAACTGAACCGCAAAGACAGAACTCGCTAGCCGTACCGGGGTAAGAATGGGTTCGCCGAATAGTGTTCGGTGGGGCTCTGTACTGAAACCCTTGCTGTCCACTTTTGCGCGCAATTGAGTTACTTTTTCAACGACATCCGATGCTGGGACTACTTCGTCATATATCGGCAGGTCTGAGTTGCTGGCAGAGTCAGAGTCAGAGTCAGAGTCAGAGTCAGAGTTTGCTACCTCGGCTTGCGCTTGGGTAAAGGATTCGCGATCTGGCTCTGGAAGACTATGGCGTGTCGGCTCATCTAAAAGCATGGGCAAGACGATAACGGCCAAAGCACCGAGAAAGATGCCACCTATTGTCCTGTAACGTATGTTTTCTTGCATATTCTAGTGCGCCAGCCATGTGCTCTGTTCAACACAATTAAATGAACCAAAGAGAAGAATAACACTCCCAGGAGGCGTTGCCGACAAAGCATGATCCAGACCTTGTTGCATAGTCTCGAAGAGTGGTGCTGCAAGGTTCATAGATTGGGCCAATTGCTGGCTAGATAACGCCCTTTCGCCGTGGCTACTGACTAGGGTCCAAGGCGCAGTTGAGTGGCCCGCCAGGGTTCTATAAACCTCCCCATGATCCTTGCCTTGCAACATGCAACAAACAATATGTGCCGGCAATAAATCTCGTGCCTGTAACTCGTGCCAGAGAAAATTTATCCCGGCGGCATTATGGCCAACATCGTGGACACAAGTGCGCCCCTGAATATCCATAATGTGTATACGCCCAGGCATCTTGGTCTGCTCTATCACTTTACGAAAGCGGTCTTCTTGCACAGTGATCAGCGAACTCACAGCAGCAAACGCCAAGGCAAGGTTATGCCTAGACAAGTTACCCAGGGGAAGTGCAAGAAACTCTTCACCTGGCAATGCTAATTGCCAGGTTGCCTGAGTCAGGTTTGTATCAATCTGCAGGTCAACGCCCACCTGCAAGGGTTGGAGTGATAGTTGTGCACAAGCGGTGAAGACACTCTGCGGCATATCTGCACCCAAAATCACCTGCTGCCCAGCACGCAATATGCCCGCTTTCTCGGCACCAATTAATTCTCGCGTATCACCTAAATATTCTTGGTGATCCAGTCCAATGCTAGTGATGACTGCAACATTAGCGTCAACCACATTAAAAGCATCTAAGCGACCACCTAGACCAATCTCTAGAATGGCAACGTCGACTCCGGCATCCTTGAAACACCACAAGGCAGCCAAGGTACTGAATTCAAAATAGGTTAACGGCAAATCATTACGGGCCGCTTCAACTGCGGCAAAAGCGGCACATATGGTTGCATCGGTAGCATCGTTGCCAGCAATTCGAATTCGTTCATTAAATCGATTAATGTGCGGAGACAGTGTTGTACCCACCTTGATGCCGTGGGCTAAAAGAAGCGCTTCCATTGCGGTGGCGGTGGTACCCTTGCCATTCGTACCGGCAACGGTAATGACTTGCGGCGCCGGCTTCCCAAGGTTGAGTCTTTGCAGCATGTCTTGCATGCGGCTTAAACCCATATCTATTACCTGATCATGTTGGCCGGAGATATGCTCCAGCCACTTATTGAGGTCTGTCATCAGCGTTACTTATCTAGGCCTTGCCTAATATCAGCAATTGTCTCTTCTAGTGATTTGCCAACTACAATCGGGTCTGATCCTGTCGCCATCTTTTCTACTAAAACGCTACCAACTACGACGCCATCCGAGTGTATGCCTAGTGCAGCAGCAGTTTGCGCATCGCGAATACCGAAGCCCACACAAATAGGTAAATCCGTTGTACCTCGAAGAGTGTTCGTTCTGATACCCACTTCGTCGGTGTTCAAGTTGCCGGCACCGGTGATACCTTTAAGCGAGACATAGTAAATGAACCCGGACGCCTTGCTGATAATCTCAGCAGCCCGAGTCTGGGTAGTCGTTGGCGCAATAAGATAGATCAAATCCATATTGTTAGCCGCCAATTGGGCTTGTAGCTCATTGCCCTCTTCTGGCGGCAAATTAACCATGATCAAGCCGTCCACACCAGCCTCAGCAGCCTTTTGCGCAAAGTCTTGCATGGCTAAAACCGAATTCAGGTAGCCCATCAAAATTATAGGCGTGTGGCTGTCTTGCTGGCGAAATTCAGCCACCATCGACAGTACCTGCTTGAGGGTTATGCCACCGGCTAAGGCTCGCTCATTAGCGGCTTGAATTGTCGGCCCTTCCGCTTCCGGGTCTGAAAACGGAATGCCTAACTCGAGTAAATCTGCGCCGCCAGCCACCAAGGCATGCAGCCCTTTTACGGTAAATTCCGGACTTGGATCCCCGGCAGTTATAAAGCTGATCAGCGCCTTGCGCCCTTGCTCTTTAAGCTGGGCAAAGGTTCGTTTTATTCTTGTATCTGGGCGCATATTTGCTTCTGCCGTGATCATGTCAATGTGATCCCATCGATATCCGCCACGGTAAGAATATCCTTGTCACCGCGACCGCTCAGATTAACCAAAATAATATCGTCCTTACTCATCTTCGGTGCATTAGCCACCACCCATGCCAACGCATGACTGGTTTCCAACGCAGGCAAAATGCCCTCGCGCTGGTTTAACATACGAAATGCCTGCATGGCCTCATCATCTGTGGCACTTGAATAAGTAGCACGACCAATGTCTTTTAAATAAGCGTGCTCTGGCCCAACACCAGGATAATCCAAACCTGCAGAAATTGAATGAGTTTCCATAATTTGGCCGTCGTCATCGGACATCAGATAGGACCGATTGCCATGCAGTACGCCAACTTTGCCATCATTCAAGGGTGCTGCGTGCGCGCCACTGTCAATACCGTGACCGCCTGCTTCTACGCCAACGAGTTCAACATCTATATCATTAATAAACGGATGAAAAATGCCCATCGCATTAGACCCACCGCCCACACAGGCAACAACCACATTTGGTAATCGACCCACTTGCTCTAACATTTGCGCCCTCGCTTCTTGGCCAATGATTGAGGCGAAATCTCGCACAACCATCGGGTAAGGATGCGGGCCGGCAACAGTACCAATGATGTAGTGAGTATTGTCCACATTCGTTACCCAATCGCGCATGGCTTCGTTCATGGCGTCTTTTAATGTTTTCGAACCTGAGGTAACGGGTATAACTCGGGCACCCATAAGTTTCATACGATAAACATTAAGGCTTTGGCGACGCACATCCTCTTCGCCCATATAAATGTCGCATTCAAGGCCGAGCCGCGCCGCTACGGTAGCCGTAGCCACACCATGCTGGCCTGCGCCGGTTTCCGCAATCACGCGAGGCTTGCCCATGCGCTTGGCTAAAAGTGCCTGGCCAATAGTGTTGCAGACTTTATGTGCACCGGTGTGATTGAGGTCTTCGCGCTTTAAATAAATTGCTGCACCACCAAGCTCGGCGGTCATTCGCTCGGCTAAATACAGCGGTGTTGGCCGACCCACATAATGCGTGAGGTCGTGGTGCAATTCGCGTTTAAACTCTGGATCATTCTTCATTTCTTCATAAAGCGTCGCGAACTCATCTAATGCATGAGTTAACGTTTCGGCTACAAAGCGCCCGCCGAATTCACCGAAATGACCATCTTCCGTAGGCTGGGCATAATTGCTGCCATCAGATGCTTCAGACATTTTTTGCTTCCTTAATAAATCGCCGAACAAGTTGTTGTTGCTTTTCGCCCTTCACCTCACCCTCTACGCCGCCACTCACGTCGACGCCAAACGGGCTAGTTTGCTGTATGGCATGGGCCACGTTATCTACTGTCAAACCACCCGCTAAAATCAGCTTAGCGTGGCTATCTTGAGGCCATAACCGCCAATCGAATATTTGCCCGGTGCCACCGGCTTGCGTCGGGTGATACGTATCTAAAAGCAGCGCCCAAGCAGATGAGTATTGCTTTTCTAAGGCGGCAAAATTTAGACCAGGCTGCACGCTCAATACCTTAATAAACGGCATCTCAAATGATTCACAAAACTCCGCGGACTCAGCGCCGTGAAATTGCAGAATATCTAACGGCACTTGTTTCAGCACAGATTTGACTTCGCTCTCGGAATGATTAACAAATAAGCCTATTCGGTCACAATTCGGTGCGTACTCGTTCATAGCTGTACTGATCGATCGAGCGTTCTCAGTGGCGACAAAGCGCGCACTGCTAGAATAAAAATTAAGACCAATAGCATCGGCGCCAACGTCGGCAGCGTATTTGCCGTCTGTGACGGAGGTAATGCCGCAAATTTTACACCACATTGGACTATACGCATGGGCGGTCAAGGTACTGTCTCCTAATGCATTATCACAGATGAATTCACTCTTGCTTAGACAACTCGAGCAGCTTACTGGCAGTCCGCGATCTATACAGCAGTCTCTCAGCCCGGCTAGTGTGGCTGAGTCGACTGGCATAACGAAAATCTTTGCTTACAAAATCCTTAGACAAAAACCTAAATCCGGACAGGGTTATATTAGACCTTGAATAGACACCAAGAAAGGTCTTTGCTAGGTAATCTAGCCATGTGCACTAATGTCTAAGTTTAAAGTCTGCAATGGTTGAAACTAGACTAGCGTACTGAGTAGTGGCACAAGGGGAGCCGGTGGGAAATCTGCGCCAGGATAACTGACATGAGTGAGGTATAAACCTTGAGGTGGCGCTGTGGCACCTAAGCGCACACGATCCTTTAACAGCATTAAATCTCTGACTGAAGAAGTTGGGCTACCTGTACCGACATCGCGTAACGCCGAGGCAATATTGCGCACCATGTGTAAAAGGAAGGCGCTGGCTTCAATTTCCAGCACAACAAAATGTCCTTGGCGACGCACCTCACAGCGATTCACTCGACGCTTGGGGCTCACCGACTGACAGCCCGCTGCACGAAACGTGGTGAAGTCATGCTCACCCACCAACCATTGCGCCGCTCGGTGCATGGCATCTTGATCTAGGCCATCAGTACACCAAGCGAGTCCATCGATAAACGGATTAAATCGATTTTCATCGTAGTAAACGTAGTTATAGCGCCTCGCAGTGGCGCCATAGCGTGGATGGAAATTTGCCGCAGCCTGGCGTACCCAGGCAACTTGAATAGACTTGGGTGTTAGCGAATTGACTCCTTTGAGCCAGGCACTTAAGGGGCGAAACGCGGTGGTTTTGAAACTGACTATCTGGCCCGTTGCATGAACCCCAGCATCTGTGCGCCCTGCTGCTGTAACACGTATGGGGTGGGCAGCAACTTGGCTCAGCGCTGCTTCTAAATGACCTTGCACTGTTGGCTGATCGAGCTGTCGCTGCCAACCGTTAAACTCATCGCCACGATACTGCACACACATCACGTTGACGTATTCTTTAACCGGCGCTACGACTCCAGCACCCTCATCGCTATGCAAAAATTTTTCAGACATTGGCAATCTTCAATACGCTAGGGCATTAGCATTGGCATTAACATTGGCATTGCGCAAGTTCAGCAAAACCAAGTTCAAAACTCGCACAATAGTGATAACCAGCTTTAGCTTCGACAGTGTCATGTGATCGAACTCAAGGTTAATTTACGAATCTTTCGAGTCATCTATCCCATCTTCGATGCGTTGAAGAATAGATTGGGCCAATGATTTTTGCGCTGTATCACCCTCTGCTACAACCTCTTCGAGCATATCTCGGGCACCATTTTCATCGCCCATTTCAAGATAAGCTTCAGCCAATTTTAATCGGGTCGTATAGACTTCGGTATTTGATGTCTCACCAAGGGGTTGTTCATTTGCATCAAGAACATCTAAAAAGGTTTCCTCTTTTGCTGGCTCAATCTGCTCCTCTTCAGCAGGCAACACGAGCGCATCCTGCCCACCTTGCATAGAAACGGACACCAAAGGTTCTATTTTCCCAGAGGCGTCATCTGCATCATTTTGCACACCGTCACGAACTTCTAATTCGTCGCTGACGTCTTCTTCAACCACGGCCGAATCTGCTTCGTCAGTTTGTTCCTCAGGTTCTGCCCCAGACCCCACCATGGATTCTTCCTCCAATGTTGTCTCGGCTTCTTCTTCTGGCTCTCCCTCAGGCTGGTCTTTTATTTCTTTTTCTAGCTCTTCTTCCAGTTCGCCCTCTGGCTCTTCGTCTAGTTCGTCCTCTAATTCGCCCTCTTGCTCTTGGTAGGATTCTTCTTCGAGTTCTGGCGCGTAGTTATGTTGCGCCTCAACACCGTCGTCCGGTGCACTCTCGCCTTCCGTACTCCAGGCCTCTTCCAAGTTTTTCTTTCTTGCCGCCATTTGTCGGCGCAGCAGCATTACAACAATGAGTATTCCTAATATGCCGCCGGCGATCAGCCACACCAACTGGGCGGAGTAACTGCCCTGACCTTCCTCGGCCACCATAGCCTCAATTTGCTCGTTAACACTCTGGTCAATGTCCACCGCCTTGGCAGCATTGGTAGAATCCTTCGCACGATCGTCAACTCGTCCTTCCGCTGAATCCCCAAGCACCCTAGTCTCTTCTTCATCCACAAGGGCAAACTCTTCGACAACCCTCGCCAACGGCTCAGCGGAATTCAAATCCTCGCTAAGGCTGGCACCTTCGAAATTTTCTGGTTCAAATATTCGAACCTCGCCTTGACGTTCTCTTGGTGGCAAATCTGCACCTAACTCAACTTCCACCGGCGCATCGTTTGCAGCACTTTGCCACTGAGAATGCTGACCTTCTACGACGCCTAAGGCAGATGTTTTATCCACCGTCACCGCGTCCATAAAGTCAGGAATGCGCAGCAAGTAACCGCTCTTCAGGCCATTAATATTGTCTTTATTAAAAGCACCAGGATTAAGGCGCTGAATAGCTAACATTTGTTGGGCAATGGATACTTGAGAGCCATCTCGTGTTCGTTTGGCTAACTGCCAAAGATTATCTGAAGACTTCGTAAAAATAGTTTTCGCTGCGCCCAAGGCAACTTGGGTAAAAGGCACGCTCAAAGCCAAGCCCTTAACAATGTTCCCTTGATCCCAAGTCAACCGCAGCAACACATTCAGTTTTGGCTCTCGCAGCAAGTTTTTACTTGTCAGATCTAGCCGAATACGCCCATTTGCCACTGTCTTAACTTGGAAATCCAAATCTCCATGCACAGAATAATAAGCCACATCGTTTTCTAGATAGGTAGCGGGACTGGCCAGCTGCACTACCAAACTGGGTAAATCCTCAGTGCCAATCTCTGGCAATTCGATATAGCCACTGACTCGCTGGCCTACAACAGACTCAATGGTAACAGGGGCAAAATCTGCCGCGCGTAAAGTACCGCTCAGCGCAAGCATACCTATGGTGCCAATGATCAACACAATTAGACGCTTTAATCGAAAACTCATCATGCAATTAATTCCATGGCGAAAAGGTGCAACATCATTCAGTTTCATGTCTATCTAATCTTGCTTATTGTTCGTTTCTTATTATCTTTAGTAGGCCTACTTGTTGGCCCACAACTTCATCAATTCCTCGGCAATCTGCACGCTGTTCAACGCAGCACCTTTACGCACATTATCTGCTACCACCCATAAATCAAGGCCATTGGGATGTGATATGTCCTTACGAATTCGACTGACAAACACCGGATCAGTGCCTGCAGCATCCTTTACCGGAGTGGCAAATTCACCGTCATTGCTGACCTGTAGGCCTGGCGCCGCAGTCAATAACTGCTTCGCAAGCTCTACGCTAATGGGTGTTTTCGTTTCAATATGAACGGCTTCAGAGTGACCATAAAAAACCGGCACGCGAACACAGGTAGGATTAACCTGAATAGCGTCGTCCTCGAGGATTTTTTTCGTCTCCCAAACCATCTTCATTTCTTCTTTGGTATAGCCATTGTCCATAAACTTGTCGATCTGCGGCACCGCATTGAATGCTATCTGTGCAGGCATAACATTAACTTCTATGGGTTGTCCGTTGAGTAGACTAGCAGTTTGCGCGGCCAATTCTTTAATCCCGCTAGTACCCGCACCAGAAACCGCTTGGTAGGTGGCGACGTTAATTCGTGTAATGCCCACCGCGTCATGAATAGGCTTCAATGCTGCAACCATTTGAATGGTAGAGCAGTTCGGATTGGCGATTATATTACGCGTTGTATAGTCGGCAACCCGATGGGCATTTACTTCTGGAACAACCAAAGGAATCTCATCGTCGTAACGAAAGTGTGAAGTGTTGTCGATGACCACGCACCCTTGAGCTGCGGCTTTCGGCGCAAATTCAGCAGAAATATCTCCGCCAGCGGAAAACAGACCTATTTGAGTTTCGCTAAAATCAAACTCGTCCAAACGCTTGATCATGATTGATTTGCCATGAAACTGCAGGCGCTTACCTTCAGATCGCTCTGAAGCCAACAAGAACAGCTCGCGCACCGGAAACTTACGTTCCTGCAATATTTCTAATAATGCCTCGCCCACAGCGCCAGTAGCACCCGCAATCGCAACATTCACACCATCTTCTAAATACACGTTATTACCTTCGCTATAATTTTAAGTCAGGCCCATTGGTCCCAACTTGAATGAATCGGACTAAAGACGCTCTATGACCAGCTCACCCATGGTACGGCAACCCACTACGTCATCATTAGGGCCGGCAATATCCGCTGTGCGATAACCTTCGGCAAGCACTTCGGCCACAGCTCTATCAATGCTGTCTGCTGCGGCTGGAAGATCCAGGCTGTAGCGAAACATCATCCCTACAGAAAGAATTGTCGCTAAGGGGTTGGCCAGATCTTTGCCAGCAATATCTGGCGCTGTGCCATGTACAGGTTCGTAAAGCCCAGTACCACTGGCAGACAACGATGCAGACGGCAACATGCCCAAGCTTCCGGTCAACATAGCGGCAACATCGGATAAAATATCGCCGAACATATTAGTGGTCACAATGACATCAAACTGCTTTGGCTCGCGCACTAATTGCATCGCCGCGTTGTCTACATACATGTGAGATAGTTCAACGTCTGGATAATCGCTAGCGATGGAGTTAACCACTTCCCGCCAAAGCTGGCTGACCTCAAGGACATTGGCTTTGTCCACAGAACACAGGCGCTTATTTCTCTTACTGGCTAACTCAAAACCACTGCGCGCAATACGCTCGATCTCATGCTCTGAATAAACCATGGTATTAAAGCCAACGCGCTCGTTGTCACGGGTTTCAATACCTCGGGGTTCACCAAAATAGATACCGCCAGTTAACTCACGAATAATTAGGATGTCTAGGCCAGCAACAAGCTCTGGCTTTAGTGACGATGCACTAGCCAAAGGTGCTGAGAGTAAAGCCGGACGTAAGTTTGCGAACAAACCTAAGCCCTGACGCAAACCCAACAGGCCTTTCTCTGGTCTAGAGGCCATGGGTAAATTATCCCATTTGGGTCCGCCCACACCACCCAACAGTACCGCATCTGCTGCCTTGGCAAGCTCTAAGGTTTCTGCGGGTAAGGGGTCACCGCAGGCATCGATAGCAACGCCGCCGACCAAACCTTGAGTCACGGTAATTTCGCAGCCTTCCTGCTTTGCAGCCACATCCATCACGGCAATAGCTGGCGCAACCACCTCCTGACCAATGCCATCTCCAGGCAGTACGAGTACATTTTTACTATTCATATTTTTTTCCTAAGCGTTCTTTCTTACAAACTCTTTACTGATTGTCCGCTATGCAAGCTGACATTCCAGCACACGACAGAACATTAATCATTCATTAGACGGTTCGTCGCCGCGCAACCATTTTTAACCTCTAAACAGGCTTTTAACCTCTAAAAAGCCAGGGCTGACTGGTTTTGTGTTTTGCTTCAAAGGTTTCAATCAATTCCACTTCTTCAAGGGTCATGGCGATATCGTCCATACCATTGAGCATTTTTTGCTTCAATGCTGAATCTATCTCGAAGTCGTAGACGCGCTCACCGTCCGTTACAGTTTGGCTTTCCAGATCAATCCGCAGAGTGAAATCTCCGTTTGACTTGGCAATCAATTCTTCAACAATTTTTGCTTCTAAAACAATGGGTAATACACCATTCTTAAAGCAGTTACCGAAGAATATATCGGCAAAACTTGGCGCAATAACTGCTCTAAACCCGAACTCTTTAAGAGCCCAAACAGCGTGTTCACGAGACGAACCACAACCAAAATTATCTCTGGTCAAGAGGATTCCTGCGCCCTGATATTGTGGCAGATTGAGGACAAACTCGTGGTTAATCTGACGTTCATTTGGGGTCATTCCCATAGTACCTTGGTCGAGAAACCTCCAGGCATCAAATAGATAATCACCAAATCCAATGCGTTTAATAGACTTTAAATATTGCTTGGGAATAATTTGGTCCGTATCCACATTGGCTCGATCTAGCGGCGCCGTCATAGCTTCAAGTTGCGTAAACGCATCCATTAGTTAATCTCCCTAACGTCAACAAAGTGGCCTGCTACCGCAGCTGCAGCTGCCATGGCAGGGCTAACCAAATGAGTCCTGCCGCCATAACCCTGGCGTCCTTCAAAATTCCTATTCGAGGTGGAGGCACAATGCTCACCGTCGCCTAATTGATCGGGATTCATGCCTAAGCACATTGAACAGCCCGCCGCCCGCCACAAAAATCCTGCTTGGATAAAAATATCTGCCAAGCCCTCTTTTTCTGCTTGTGCCTTTACCAAACCTGAGCCTGGCACAACCAATGCTTCCTTCACACTGTCGGCTTTACGACCGCCTTGAATGGCCGCAGCCGCAGCGCGCAGGTCTTCAATCCGGGCATTGGTACAAGACCCGATAAATACTCGGTCAACCTTAATGTCGGTAATTTTCTGACCCGGTTGCAAATCCATATACTTCAGCGCATGACCCGCTGACTCGGCTTGAATAGGATCTACCATGGCTGCTGGATCAGGCACACTACCATCGATACCGCATACCATTTCAGGAGAAGTACCCCAGCTGACTTGCGGAGCAATGCCTGCTGCATCAATGTGCAAGACAGAATCGAAAACTGCCTCGTCATCACTGACCAATGTACGCCAATATGCCACAGCCTGGTCCCACACCTCTGCTTTCGGCGCAAAGGGTCGGCCCTTAACATAATCAATAGTGGTGTCGTCCACAGCAACCAAACCCGCCCTCGCACCGGCTTCAATGGACATATTGCATAATGTCATACGGCCTTCCATAGATAAGTCGCGAATCGCTTGGCCACGATATTCAATAGTGTGGCCGGTAGCGCCAGCAGTGCCAAGGCGTCCAATAATAGCTAGAACAAGATCCTTTGCAGTGACGTGGGCGGCCAATGTGCCACTGACCTCTACGGCGAAGTTCTTGGCTTTATTCTGCACCAAGCACTGAGTCGCCATAACATGCTCTACTTCAGATGTGCCTACGCCCTGAGCCAATGCCGCAAAAGCTCCGTGGGTGGACGTGTGCGAGTCGCCACAGACAATGGTCATACCCGGCAGTGTTGCCCCCTGCTCTGGGCCAACCACGTGCACAATGCCCTGGCGAACGTCTTGGATATCGAATTGCTCAACGCCAAACTTTTTACAGTTATCGTCTAGAGTCAGCACCTGGGTTAACGCCACTTCGTCCTTAATCCCCGACAAACCCAACTCACGACCATCTGTGGGCACGTTGTGATCTGGGGTCGCAAGGTTTGCATCTACCCGCCACAAAGGCCTATTGGCCAACTGCAATCCTTCAAAAGCTTGCGGAGAAGTGACTTCGTGCAGCAATTGCAAATCTATGTAGAGCAGGCTATTACCGTCAATTCTTTGGCCTACATCGTGTGCCTGCCAAATTTTGTCATAAAGTGTCTGGGCCATAATCATGGACTCTCTGAGAAATTTGGCGGCAGTGTATGATTTGCTTAAGTATAAAACAAACGTATAATTTTTATGTTTTTCATAACCATATGGAATGCATTAATCAAATGAGCGCAGATCTATGCAATTAGTTGAACTCAAAACTTTTCTCGCTGTGGCTGAAGAAAAATCCTTTTCCGCAGCGGCCCTGCGTTTATATATTACCCAGCCAGCAATCAGTAAGCGTATTCAATCCTTAGAGAATCACCTTGGCACATCCTTGTTCGACAGAATTGGCAAGAGAGTCTATCTCACCGAGGCAGGCACCCTGCTCATTGACCGCGCAACGGCAATATTGCGCCTAGCCAAGGACACTGAAAAGGAGATATTTAACCTCAACGACACCATCAGTGGCCGGCTTAATCTGGCCACTTCACACCATATCGGGCTGCATCGCCTAGCCCCGGTACTAAAAGATTTCAGCAAACGCTACCCGGAAGTGCAGCTAGACATTCAATTTGAAGACTCGGAAGTTGCCTACCAAATGGTTCGATCAGGCCAAGTGGAATTAGCAGTGGTCACCCTCAACCCCGATCAAACGGAATTAGATGCGGACCTAATTGCCACCCCGGTATGGCATGACCCGCTAGTATTTGTCAGCGCTGAAGCAGCAGCCGAGCAAACCACTATGCAAATGCTCGCTAGCCAGCCATGCATTTTGCCCGGCCTGGCTACTTATACTGGGCGTATTGTGATGGATCGCTTTAACAACGCAGGACTGGCTCTGCAACCCACGTTGTCAACAAACTACCTTGAAACCATTGGCATGCTGGTCAGTGTAGGTCTGGGATGGAGTGTACTACCGCAAAGTATGAAGGGGGATTTAACTGCATTGGAAGTAAACTGCGAACCTATTTATCGAACTTTGGGCAGCGTCATCAACGGCAAACGCACCCTAACCAATTCTGCATCAGCATTCCTAACCGTACTCGACGATTATGTTTTCACCAACAGAGCCAACCAAGAATAACCCAATACCCTGTAGGTAAAGGCCTATCTCACGCCAGGTGCTGTACCCATTTGACCGCGATGCCGGAGTAAGTGATCCATCAACACCAAAGCCACCATAGCCTCACCGATTGGCGTAGCGCGAATACCGACACATGGGTCATGGCGACCTTTAGTTATGACTTCAACGGGGTTGCCGTGGACATCAATAGATTGGCCTGGGGTGGTCAAACTACTGGTGGGCTTCAAGGCCATCTTCAATATTATATCCTGACCTGAAGAAATACCGCCCAAGATGCCGCCGGCATGATTGCTGGTAAAACCGTTGGGTGTCATCTCATCGCGGTGTTCGGTGCCGCGCTGGCCAGAGACCGCCATACCATCACCCACCTCGACACCCTTCACCGCATTGATACCCATGAGCGCACTAGCGAGGTCGGCATCAAGACGACTGAAAACCGGCTCGCCCAGACCTACGGGCACACCTTTGGCTAACACAGACACCTCAGCACCAATGGAATCGCCTTGACGGCGCATATCATCTATTAGTTTAGCTATCTCTTCTAACTTACTGGAATCTGGGCAAAAAAATGGATTTTCATTCACAATACTTAGATCAACTGGCTCAGGTCTGATATGCCCTATGGCAGACAAATAGCCTTGAATAGAAATACCACATTGTTCCTTCAGATACTTTTTCGCGACGGCACCTGCGGCAACTCGCATGGTGGTTTCTCGCGCAGACGAACGACCGCCACCACGATAGTCTCGAATACCGTACTTATTTTGGTAGGTGTAATCTGCATGGGCCGGACGAAATATGTCTTTGATGGCACCATAGTCTTTGCTCTTTTGGTCTTCATTTTCCACCAACAAACCGATAGGTGTGCCGGTAGTACGACCCTCAAATACGCCGGACAATATGCGCACGCGGTCGCCCTCTTTGCGCTGGGTGGTATATTTGGACTGGCCGGGTTTGCGGCGATCTAGATCTGGCTGAATGTCCTCTTCGGTCAATTCCAATCCAGGGGGACAACCATCAACAATCGCGCCCAAGGCAATGCCGTGACTTTCGCCAAATGTCGTCACTGTAAAGAGTTGCCCGAAACTATTACCAGCCATTTATTATCCTTTAGTTAGCCTACTGTCTATTGTTGCGTGTCATTGTGTATTAATGAGCCGAAGACTAGTTTTTGCGTCCAGTAGTATGAGAACACAAAGCCTCACCTTCAAGTAAAAACACACCCTCCCCACCATGAGGCAAATCAAGCCAGACAATAGGCAACTCACTGTGCTTGCGATTCACAGCCCCGGAACTTGCACCCACCTCGCACACAAAGGCACCGTCAGCCGCCAATTGATCCGGCAAAACACGCAGAAACTCATCAACTAGTAGCAGGCCATCATCGCCGCCGGCCAACCCCCTTGTGGGCTCATGAAGGTATTCTGGGGGTAGCACCTGCATGTCTGCTTTATCGACGTACGGAGGATTGGTAATGATCAAATCCCAACCGGGCTCAAGGTCTGCAAACAGTTGGGTCGCATCGCCCTCAATTACCGTCACACGGTCCTCTAGGGCATGCAATAGAACGTTCTCGCGAGCTAATGAAGCGGCAGTCGGGTCCAGCTCGAGCAACGTCACCTGCGCATCTGGAAACCTATGAGCGGCAACAATGCCCAAACAGCCACTGCCGCTGCATAAATCTAAGATGCGCCTTACCTGTTTGGGCAACCAAAGTTGCTCTGCAGCATCAATCAAATAGCCAATGGGGGATCGAGGCACCACCACGCCAGGTTCGAGCAAAAACTCATAGCCCATAAACTGGCAACAGCCGAGTAAATAAGCCAACGGTACACGCCGCTCAATACGTTGTGCGCTCAGCGCAAAAATTTCATTAACCTGCTCCGGGCTAACTGATAAAGACAATGAAGATTCATCATCGTCGCAATCAGTCATCCACAGAACCAAATATACCGCCTCGTCCCAAGCGTTATCAGTGCCATGGCCATAACTGAGGCTGGCATCAGTAAAACGCTGATGAATCTGCTCAATGAGTTGACCCACGGTGATTGCTGTTGCTTGGGTCATTTGACCACCTCACTTGATGCAGCATTGAGCCAGTCCGCGGGGTCGGCAAATTCAACGTCTGCGCCTTCGCTGCTGCCCATCAATTGACTGATGACTTCACTGATACCCGCGCCTTGATAAAGAATTTGGTATAGACCATCGACTAAGGGCATATAAACCTCAAGCTGTTTGCTCTTGGTATAAACAACTTCCAAGGTAAACACCCCCTCAGCCAACTTACCAAGATCATCGGAAGCCTGCTCAACAGACATGCCTTGAGCGACTTTAAAGCCCAGTTGATAGTTGCGGCTTAACGGCGAGGAACAGGTGACTAAAAGATCACCAACACCGGCTAAGCCTAGAAAAGTAAAGGGGTTTCCACCCATGCAAGCTGCAAAACGACTCATCTCCGCCAAGGCCCTGGTAATCAATAAGCCGACCGTATTTTGTCCCACTCCCAAGCCCGCTGCGAGGCCACAAATAATGGCGTAAATATTCTTTAGCGCGCCAGCCAACTCAACGCCATAGACATCAGAACTGGCGTAGACCCGCAACGTATCACTGCGCATCACCTCTTGAACCAGACTCCCAGCAGCGGCATCACGGGTAGCTATAACGGTACCCGTGTATTGCTGATCGGCAATTTCCTCAGCAAAATTTGGTCCGGAGATAGCACCTACCCGAGTGCTTGGCGTGTACTCCTCAAGCAGCTGACTCATGAGGCGAAAACCATCTGCGTAAATACCCTTGGTGGCACTGATGAGAATATCGGCAGGTTGAATATGTGGCGCAATTTGTTCACACACTTGTTTGAAGCTGTGACTGGGAACCGCGACAAAAATCAACGACGAAGCCTGGGCGGCTAAAGCCAAATCACCGGTTGGGTGGATTAAGTCATGTAACTTATGACCCGGCAGATATCGCCGATTTTCCCGGTGCGTCAGAGTGTCTTGCACCTGCTCGGCATCGCGCATCCAAAGGTGGGTAGTGTGTCCATTGCGAGCAACGATATTGGCAACCGCTGTGCCGAAATTACCGCCGCCGATAATCGCTATTTGCATGATTTTCTATAGCTCGCTGAACATTTGAGTAAGTTGCATATTGTCCATACAAATACCCTGTATAGATAGCGGCTATGTCGGCCCCTTGGAATTTAGGTGACCCGAACACTGACCTTCAAATAGCTGACCTCGGCCCAACTATAGAAACGCTTAGCGCAGATTATCGACACCCTTCAAAAAAGCTTCTAGGAAAAGTCTGTGGCAAAACACAGCAAGGCGCCGGGTTAAGAAATGAGGAGTTAAGAGTAAGGGCGTCGCTAAAGCCAACCAGCATTGATGCAATAAGTAGTTGGCTCTAGCTTCCACGCGCTAGTTCAATGTACGACTACAGCAGTTCCAACAACAGGCGATTGAGACGCTCTACATAACCCGCAGGGTCTTGCAGTGATCCACCTTCCGCCAAACTGGCTTGGTCAAATAGCACACCAACCAACTCTGCGAAGCGATCTTCATCCACTTCATTCTCCAATCGTTCCACCAATGGGTGGCCCGCATTGAACTCAAAGAAAGGTTTACTCTCTGGCATACTTTGACCACTGGCTTCCATGATGCGCCGCATTTGGATGCCCATGGCATCTTCGGACAAGACCAAACAGGCAGGAGAGCCAGTGAGTCGCTTGGAAGGACGTACGCCTTTGACCTTGTCACCCACTACCGCGCTAATACGTTCAACCAATGGATGCTCGTCTTCGTCTTTGTCCTTAGATTCGTCGTCGTCTTTCGCAGTTTCTTCACCGGGCAGGATTACATCCCCGCGCATCACATCGACAAACTTCGTGTCTTCATAATCGGTCAACGAGGACATCAGCCATTCATCAATACGATCAAACAACACCAATACCTCAACGCCTCGTTCTTTGAATATTTCAAGGTGTGGGCTGCGGCTGGCTGTCTCGTAGGCTTCAGCACAGATGTAATAAATCGTATCTTGGCCTTCCACCTTGCGCTCTAAGTACTGGTCTAGACCAACAACTTTTTTACCGCTTTCTACACTTTCATGGGTAGAGGCAAAGCGCAGCAGCTTAGATAACGATGCTCTGTTGGCAAAATCTTCACCTGCGCCTTCTTTAAGCACCTCACCAAACTCATCCCAAAACAGTTGGTACTGTTCGGGGTCTTTCTTCGCCATATCTTCAAGCATGGATAAAACACGCTTAGTCACTGCATTGCGGATCGAGGTAACACGATCATCTTGTTGCAAAATTTCTCGCGACACATTTAGTGGCAAATCATTTGAGTCAATAACACCCTTCACGAAGCGCAGATATAAAGGCAAGAATTGTTCGGCATCATCCATAATGAAAACGCGCTGAACGTAGAGTTTCAGACCCTTTGGCACTTCGCGGTTGTACAAATCAAACGGCGCGCGCTTGGGCACATAAACTAGGCTGGTGTATTCAAACTTACCTTCTACTCTATTATGACTCCAAGCCAAGGGCTCTTCAAAGTCATGAGAAATATGCTTATAGAATTCTTGATACTCAGCATCTTCCACTTCTGAGCGTGATCGAGTCCACAATGCTTGGGCGGAGTTAACCGCCTCAAATTCAGCGACAACGGCTTCGCCGCCCTCTTCTGCCGGCGCAGATTGGCTGAGCATACGTACGGGCACACCAATATGGTCTGAGTACCTAATAACGATATTACGCAGACGAAAATCTTCAGCAAAATCCAAAGCATCATCTTTAAGGTGCAATATCACTTGAGTACCGCGCGGCAAACCTTCAGCCACTTCTAAGCTGTAAGCGTCTTCACCAGTAGACTGCCAACGCACCCCATCGCCGCCTTGCGCGCTGAGGGTACAAACCTCTACTTTATCCGCCACCATAAAGGCACTGTAGAACCCCACACCAAATTGACCAATCAATTGGGAGTCGGACTTTTGGTCGCCAGTTAAGTTCGACAAAAATTCGGCGGTACCAGATTTTGCGATAGTACCAAGGTGTGCTATCACCTCATCACGGTTCATACCAATACCATTGTCAAAGATGGTCAATGTTTTAGCATCGGCATCAAATGAGATATCAATGCGGAATTCGCTGTCGTCACCTAACAGGCTTTGATCTTCAATGGACAAAAAACGCAGTTTGTCGATGGCATCAGAAGCGTTGGAAATCAGTTCGCGGAGAAAAATTTCGCGATTTGAATAAAGAGAGTGAATCATTAACTGCAGCAGTTGTTTCGCTTCAGTTTGAAAATTAAGAGTTTCCGACTGCGCTTCGCTCATTTTGTATCCTTGCCATAATGTAATCGAGTCTGTTGGGCACAAATATGGGGTTGGCTGATGCAAAATCAACGGCAAGGCCTTCTAAATAAGGTATATTTTTGCTTAATGCTGCAACCACCCCGGCTCCACGGCGCGGCATGCAGAAGTTTCCCCAGCGCAACCTACCACGACAGGAATATGCCTTGAGTGCGCCAACATTAATTTAGCTGCAGATACAAAAACGCCCCGAGCCAATTAGCATTGAATCGAGGCGTCTGCATCTTAGGGCGACACAATCAGCAAGCTGATATGCGTGTCCTTGGGTCTCAGCTTTGAGTAATAGCCTAAAATTAAGCCTAGTTTTAGAATAGTTTTAGACTGCTTTTAGACTGCTTTTAGAATAGGCTCAAATTGAAGGTAAAGGCATTTAGCCCCAGCCGGTTACCTCAGCTAGCGCGTCGCCAATTTCTGCCAAGCTGCGCACTGTGCGCACACCGGCATCAGAAAGTGCCGCAAATTTATCGTCTGCTGTACCTTTACCGCCAGCAATAATTGCACCAGCATGGCCCATGCGCTTACCTGGAGGCGCCGTAACACCTGCAATGTAGCTTACAACTGGCTTGGTGACATGAGCCTTAATATAGGCCGCAGCCTCTTCTTCAGCATTACCACCAATTTCACCCACCATGACTATGGCTTCGGTCTTTTCATCGGCCTCAAACAACTTGAGGATGTCGATGAAATGACTGCCAGGAATGGGATCACCGCCAATACCAACACACGAACTCTGACCATAACCACGATCAGTCGTTTGCTTAACCGCTTCATAGGTCAGCGTACCAGAGCGCGACACAATGCCGACCTTACCTGGCAGGTGAATGTCGCCCGGCATAATGCCGATCTTGCACTCGCCAGGAGTAATAACACCTGGGCAGTTTGGACCGATCATGCGCGTATCAGTTAACTCTAGACGTGCTTTGACAACAAGCATGTCCAAAGTAGGAATACCTTCGGTAATACACACAATCAATTCGATGCCCGCATCCAAAGCTTCCAAAATAGAGTCTTTGCAAAAACTGGCTGGCACGTAAATTACGGTAGCGGTTGCGCCTGTAGCGGCCACTGCATCAGCAACGGTATTAAACACCGGCAGTCCCAAATGGGTTGTGCCGCCCTTACCTGGGGTAACACCACCAACTAGTTGAGTACCATAGGCCAAAGCTTGTTCACTATGCAGGGTACCCTGAGATCCAGTGAATCCTTGGCAGATAACCTTAGTGTCCTTATTAATCAATATGCTCATGACTTTCCTCCTGCTGCTGCAACTGCTTTTTCCGCTGCATCAACCAAAGAATCTGCAGGAATAATATTCAAGCCACTGTCAGCTAATGTCTTTCTACCTAGCTCAGAATTATTACCTTCGAACCGCACAACAACTGGTACAGCAACACCGACTTCCTGGACCGCGCCAATAATACCTTCGGCTATGGTTGCACAACTTACAATACCGCCGAAAATATTAATCAACACTGCTTTCACAGCCTTGTCCGAAAGAATGATCTTGAACGCTTCGGAAACAGCTTCCTTGGTGGCACCGCCGCCTACATCAAGAAAGTTAGCCGGGTTGCCGCCATGCAGCTTAACCAAATCCATAGTCCCCATAGCCAGACCGGCGCCGTTCACCATGCAACCAATATCGCCTTCTAGCGCAACATAGTTGAGGTTGTATTCAGCAGCCTGAGCTTCGCGCTCATCTTCCTGAGAAGGATCATTCATCGCTGCAATGGCACTTTGTCTATAAAGCGCATTGCCATCAATATTGATCTTGGCATCTAAACAGTGGATGTTGCCTTCACTGGTCACCACCAAAGGGTTGATCTCTAGCAAAGAACAATCTGTTTCTTCGAACAATTTAGCCAAGCCCATGAATAGGTTGGCGAACTGTCTAATTTGAACGCCTTGCAGACCCAACTTAAAAGCCAGCTCGCGACCTTGGTAGGGCTGCGCGCCAACGAGAGGGTCTATGGTTGCGCGAAGAATTTTTTCAGGTGTTTCTTCAGCAACGGTTTCAATTTCAACACCGCCTTCGGTGGAAGCCATGAATACAACGCGACGGCTGCCGCGGTCAATTACTGCACTCAAATAAAGCTCTTGCTCGATGTCTGTGCAGCTTTCTACATAGATCTTACTCACTGGCTGACCATTCTCGTCAGTTTGAATAGTGACCAGATTTTTACCCACCCACTGATCAGCAAACGCTCTAATTTCGTCTAAGGAATCTACTACTTTGACACCCCCAGCTTTACCTCGGCCACCGGCGTGAACTTGGACCTTTACTACCCAGCGACTGCCACCGATCTTTTCTGCTGCGGCAACAGCCTCGTCAGCAGTGTCTACCGCATACCCCTCAGAAACGGGTAATCCGTACTCGGCAAATAGCCCTTTGGCCTGATACTCATGTAAATTCATGGGCGTAACAATCCTCCCTTAGTTTAACTTTGGTTTAGCTCTAGATTGAGCATTGTGAACATTCAATATCGCAAGCGACAACTTTTGCCGCTCGCGTTTTTATCGTCGTCTTTATTTTTTTTCCGTACCTTGGCGCTCTCGGTCGCCCTCGTCCCACTCAACTCAAATAACAGCGTTTCTACATTCGTATGCGCTGCTCTACTCCAAACTAAATCAGGAAATATCTACTTTTTACCGCGACTAGGTTTGTTGATCATATGAATAGCATGCCCAGCAGCACCTAGCGCTGCTTCATGTAAACCTTCAGACAGTGTTGGGTGGGCAAACATTATCAGGCCAAGGTCTTCTGCAGATGCACTGAATTCCATGCTAATTACCGCCTGGGCAATCAACTCAGATGCCTGAGCACCCAACACATGCACACCCAAGATACGATCCGTCTTCGCGTCGGCAATCACTTTGATCATGCCATCATTGTCGTTTGCAGCTAGCGCACGACCGTTGGCGACAAAAGGAAACATGCCAACTCTAAATTCTTCGCCATCAGCTTTTAGCTGTTGTTCGGTTTTGCCCACCCAGGCAATTTCAGGGTGTGTGTAAATGACACTCGGCACTGTTTCATAGTTCACCATGGGCTTATGCCCGGCGATACGCTCAGCCACCATAATGCCTTCTTCCATACCTTTGTGCGCCAACATAGGACCACGCACAACATCGCCTACAGCATAAACATTTGGCGCATCGGTAGCGCACAAATCGTTTACATAGAGGAAGCCGCGCTCATCTAGATTTACGCCGGAATCTGGCGCCAATAAACCTTCGGTATAAGGGCGTCGTCCAACAGCAACAATTAGACGATCAAATTCAACTGTCTGTTCACCGTCTTTGTCTTGGAAGGTCACGGCAACAAATTTCTTTTTTCCTGAACCTTTAACTTCGGTACCTGTAACGCGAGCACCCAAGCGAATATCTAGGCCCTGCTTCTTTAGAATACGTAGCGCATCTCTGCTTACGCGGCTGTCAGCCATAGGTAGAAATTCATCCATGGCTTCTAGTACAACGGTTTCAGAGCCTAAACGATTCCAAACACTGCCAAGTTCCAAACCAATCACACCGGCGCCAATAACACCCAAACGCTTAGGCACTGTAGTGAATTCCAATGCACCGGTTGAATCAACGATCAGGTCCTTAGTCAGCGGCGCTGGCGGAATGTCTACCGGCACTGAACCCGGCGCCAGAATCACATGGGTAGCCTGAAGCATCTGCTCTTCGCCACCATGCGGGGTAAAACCTACTTGGCAGTTACCATACAGGCGTCCGGAGCCTTCCAGTGAAGTAACACCGTTACCTTTAAATAGAGCAGCAACACCGCCAGTTAAGCCGGCGACGACTTCGTCTTTACGCGCAATCATTTTAGGTACATCGGCGCTCACAGAAGATACCTTAATACCTAAATCTGCAAATTGATGCTGTGCTTCATAAAGCTTATGGGAGGCATCTAATAAGGCCTTAGACGGAATGCAGCCCCAGTTCAAACAGGTGCCACCAAGCACCGGTTGATCATGCTTGTTGATCATTTTATTGATACAAGCTGTTTTCATGCCAAGCTGGGCTGCACGAATTGCCGCGTGATAACCCGCTGGGCCACCACCAATCACTATAACGTCGTATGCATCACTCATATCAAAGCTCCAAAAGTATGCGTGCTGGATCTTCCAACATACCCTTAATTGCGACTAAGAACTGCACAGCTTCTCTACCGTCTATCAGACGATGATCGTAGGAAAGCGCCAAATACATCATCGGTCTTATAACAATTTCACCGTCTACAACCACTGCGCGGTCTTGAATATTGTGCATACCCAACACCCCAGTCTGGGGAGCGTTAAGGATAGGCGTAGACAGCATAGAGCCAAAAATACCGCCATTAGTAATAGTGAAAGTACCACCGGCCATATCTTCCAGACCGAGCTTACCAGCCCTGGCCTTGCCGCCATAAGCGGCAATCTGATCTTCAATTTGCGCCAAGCTCAATGCGTCAGTATCTCTCACCACTGGCACAACCAAACCTCGGTCCGTGGAAACTGCCACGCCAATATCATAGTAGCCATGATAAACAATATCGCTGCCATCAATGCTGGCATTTACCGACGGGAAACGCTTCAACGCTTCCGTTGCAGCACGCACAAAGAACGACATAAAGCCGAGTCTGGTATCGTTGTGCGCCGCTTGAAACTCTGCCTGATACTTTTTACGCAGGGTCATAATTGGACCCATATCGACTTCATTAAATGTCGTCAACATGGCAGCATTTTGCTGTGCTTCAACCAAGCGCTTAGCAACACTGGCACGTAATCGCGTCATAGGCACACGCCGCTCTACCCGCTCACCCGCGTGTATGTCTTCTTCACTGTCTGACGCCGCAGTAGTAGTAACCGTTGGGCTGGCAGCAGGTGCTGGACTGCTAACAGGTGCACTGGTCTTCTCGGCAGTCACTGGTTTGGCAATTGCCTGAGCAACGTCTTCTTTAGTTATCCGACCATCACGACCAGTACCAGTAATAGCACTGATGCTTATGTTTGATTCAGACGCCATTTTCTTGGCTGCAGGGCTAGCAAATTGATCACCGGCATCTGTTTCACTGGCATCGGCAGCGGGTGCTGAAGGGGTAGTGCCCGCGTCTTGACTACCTGGTTGAAAATGCGCGATAACCTCTTCCGAAAGCACAGTGTCACCTTCTGGCTTTAGAATAGCTTCTAATACGCCGTCTTCTGGCGCATAAACCTCTATCACAACTTTATCTGTTTCTATATCTACCAGAAGGTCATCTCTGGCAACAAAAGCGCCAGGTTGATGATGCCACTGAGCAACACTGCCATCGGCAATGGATTCCGGAAATGTTGGTGCTTTGATTTCCATAATTACTTCCCGCTATCCTCGTCGTCTGAAGTTTCGCCAACCAAAGCTGACTGCACTAATTTTTGTTGTTGTTCTATATGCACGCTGGCGTAACCTACCGCAGGCGCAGCGAACGCTGTACGTCCTGCATACTGCAAAGACAAGCCCGGCGCATCTCGTTTCATAACTCGACGCAAATGGTGTTGGATCGCATACCAAGCACCCTGATTCATGGGCTCTTCTTGGCACCATACGACTCGATCAAGATTCGCGTAACGGTTGAATTCTTCGGTAAACGCCTTTTGTGGGAATGGATAAAGCTGCTCAATACGAACCAGCGCAACATTCTCCAAACCTGCCTCTTCTCGAGCTTCATAGAGATCAAAGTAGACCTTACCGCTACACAAAACCAAACGATCTATCTTCTTCGTCTGGGTATCAGCGGTTTCGCCGATGACGTTTTGGAAAGTGCCTTCGCAAAGATCCTCCAAAGTAGAAACCGCCAGTTTATGCCGTAACAAACTCTTCGGCGTCATTGCAATCAATGGCTTACGAGTCGGCCTAATCGCCTGGCGGCGAAGCATATGAAACACCTGGGCCGGCGTAGAAGGCACACAAATTTGCATATTATGCTCGGCGCACATTTGTAAGAAACGTTCAAGTCTCGCTGACGAATGCTCCGGTCCAGCACCTTCCATACCATGAGGAAGAAGCATAGTTAGGCCACATAAACGCGCCCACTTGGTCTCGCCAGAGCTAATAAATTGATCGATAACCACCTGAGCACCGTTCGCAAAATCGCCAAACTGTGCTTCCCAAACCACAAGAGTGTTAGGCGCGGTGGTCGCGTAACCATATTCAAAGGCCAATACAGCCTCTTCCGAGAGCAGCGAGTCGTAAAGGTCGAATGTAACGTCTTCGCGCAACAGGTTTAGCGGAATGATACGTTTACCATCTTTTTGGTTGAACAGTGCAGCATGGCGGTGCGAAAAGGTTCCAACACCCACATCCTGACCGGTCAGTCTCACCGGATAACCTTCGTCCACCAAAGTCGCATAGGCCATGACCTCAGCCATACCCCAGTTTACTGGCATAGCACCCGCAGCCATACGGTGCCGGTCTTCCATAATTTTGCTGACCTGTCGGTGCACAACAAAACCGTCCGGTAGCTTTTCCATTTTATGCATGGTTTCTTGGAAAGCGCTGACTGCTACCGTGGTATCTGCTGGCGCATCCCAATCGAATCCTAAGTAAGGATTCCAATTTACGAAGAACTTGCTGTCAGGCTCTTGCACTAAACTCAAGGCAACGCTTTTGCCGCCTTCGAGCGTATCTCGGTAGCCTTCGGTCATGGCGTCGATTTCGCTTTGCTCAACCACCGCATCTTCGACCATTTTTTCACTGTAAATGCTGCAAACAGTTTTTTGCGTACGTATCTTTTGATACATCATTGGCTGAGTTTTCATCGGTTCTTCGGCTTCGTTATGACCTCTGCGTCGATAACAAATGAGATCAATGACCACATCTTTTCGGAATTCCATGCGGTAATCTGCGGCTAACTGTGTCGCAAATATAACCGCTTCTGGGTCGTCGCCATTGACATGTAAAATGGGCGCCTGAACCATTTTTGCCACTTCCGTACAGTACTCTGTAGAGCGCGCATCAATTTGTCTGTGGGTAGTAAAACCAATCTGGTTATTAACGATAATATGCACGCTACCACCGGTTTTGAAGCCACGCGTCTGCGACATCTGGAAAGTCTCCATAACGACACCTTGGCCAGCAAAAGCCGCGTCGCCATGAATAATAATGGGCACTACTGTGTCGCCGTCATAGTCTCGGCGTCGATCTTGACGCGCCCTTACTGAGCCTTCGACAACAGGGTTAGCGATCTCCAAATGGGATGGATTAAAGGCTAAGGCCAAGTGCATTTCACCACCGGGCGTCATTACATTTGATGAGAAACCTTGGTGGTATTTAACGTCACCTGAACCATGATCACTGTGCACGCGACCATCAAATTCATCAAACAGCTCGCCAGGATTTTTACCGAGCACATTAACGAGGACATTGAGACGTCCGCGGTGTGCCATGGCAATCACAGATTCTTGAACGCCATGTCCCCCTAACCGCTGCAGTAACTCATGCAACATCGGTATTAAGCTTTCACCGCCTTCAAGACCAAAACGTTTCGTTCCAGGATAGCGCCGGTGTAAGTACTTTTCTAAGCCTTCGGCAGCAACCAATCGCTCCAAAACGCGGTGCTTTTGCGCGGCATCGAAATTAGACCGCCCACGACCGCTTTCCAAACGCTGTTGCACCCACAGTTGCTCGGCAGCGTCTACAATATGCATGTACTCCGCACCAATAGAGCCGCAATAGGTTTGCTCCAACGCATCCACAAGATCACGTAACTTGGCACTGCCATCACCATAATGAAAAGAGCCAGTTTGGTAGGTTTCATCCAAATGTGCCGGCGATAAGTGGTGGTAGCCCAATTCCAAAATAGGCATTGGTGGGCGTTCCATCATACCCAATGGATCGATATTGGCTTTTTTATGGCCACGGTGACGGTAGGCGGCAATGAGGTCTTGAACTCGCATCTGGCGAGTTTCATGTTCATTGGAAATTTGTGTGGAAACTTTTTCTGGTCGGGCTTTCAGTCGGTTACGACCTAAACGTTCGAAATGCTGCACTACTGTGGAATGGGGAGTATCCGGACCAATAGTGCCATCAAGCATAGGCAGCGTATCAAAATAGCTGCGCCACATCTCCGGCACAGAGCTTGGGTCTTCAAGATAATTTTCGTACAAGCCTTCAATGTAGGCTGCATTTTGTCCACCTAAATGTGAACTGCGCAACATGCGTTGCATGAATCCTTCGGTCAATTTCTTCCTCTTCTGCACCTTCCATAGGCGCCATAGTGGACTGCGAGACTATAATAACAAAACTTGGGAGCCTAACCAAACCCTTCAGCTTGTTAAAATTCCGTGTACGAAATCATCAAATCGTCTAGCCATTGCACACTCTGAGTGTACAGATAAGGTGGCTTTGGTTAGTCAAGCCACCTTTCTCTTTCGCATCATGTCTACAGACTTAGATACGGTTTTACGTATCATTTTGGGTGCCTTTTTAGGTACCGTACTGCATTAACATGGTGCGGATCTTACCAATAGCTCGGGTAGGATTCAGACCTTTTGGACATACGCTTACGCAGTTCATGATGCCACGGCACCTAAATACGCTGAACGGGTCGTCTAGGTTCGACAGACGTTCTTCTGTCGCTGTGTCACGGGTATCGGCCAGAAAACGATAAGCCTGCAGCAGCCCTGCTGGGCCGATGAACTTGTCCGGATTCCACCAAAATGACGGGCATGAAGTAGAGCAACACGCGCACAGAATACACTCATATAGACCATCTAGCTTTGCTCTGTCTTCTTGAGACTGCAGACGCTCAATAGATGGCGCTGGCTCTTTATTTACCAGATACGGCTGAACTTTTGCGTACTGATCATAAAACTGAGTCATATCTACTACTAAGTCGCGTACAACAGGCAGCCCGGGCAACGGGCGAAGCACTAACTTATTGCGCTTAACCACTTCAGAAACTGGGGTAATGCACGCTAGGCCATTTTTACCATTCATATTAATGCCGTCCGACCCGCATACACCCTCGCGGCAGCTGCGACGGAAGCTCAAAGTTGGATCAACATCCTTCATTAAATGAAGCACATCCAAAACCATCAGGTCCTTACCTTCTGGCAATTCCACTTCAACATCCCGCATTACCGGCACTTCGTCGATATCGGGGTTATAACGATAAACACTTACTTTCATTGTTTATTACCTAATCTTAAAAATTATGTTCTGGCTTATGCTTTGTCTAGTAAACCCGAGCTTTAGGCTCAAAGGCTTCCATAGTCTTTGGCGAAAAGTTCACTTCACGCTTATTTACGCGCTTACCGTCTGCGTAATACATAGAGTGATGTAACCAGTTCTCGTCATCGCGCTCTTGGAAATCATCGCGCGCATGAGCGCCACGGCTTTCCTTACGATGTTCGGCTGCAACTGCAGTAGCTTCTGCCACTTCTAGCAAGTTATCTAACTCTAATGCTTCCAAACGAGCGGTATTGAACGCTGAAGACTTATCTGTCAAGTGGGCTTGGCCAATACGCTCACGCAGATCGGCAAGCGACTTCATGCCTTCTTGCATGTTCTTTTCAGTACGAAATACACCAAAACTGTTTTGCATAGTGGTCTGCAACTCTTTCTTCAGATCGAAGATCGACTCACCGCTAGTAGATTCATTCCAACGATTTAAGCGCTCCATGGAAGCTTCTACGTCGGACTCACTGGCTTCTCTATAGGTTACGCCCTGGCGCATCACTTCTTCGATGTGCATACCCGCAGCTCGACCAAAAACCACCAAATCTAACAGCGAGTTACCACCTAAACGATTGGCACCGTGTACGGATACACAAGCGGCTTCGCCTGCGGCATACAAACCTTCCACAGAGACATCTTGCCCTTGGGCATTTTGTGTCAGTGCTTGACCAGAGACCTGAGTTGGAATACCACCCATCATATAGTGGCAAGTAGGTACAACTGGAATAGGCTCTTTAACCGGGTCAACATGAGCAAATGTTCTGGATAGCTCAAGAATACCGGGCAAGCGACTGTTTAAAACATCTTCGCCTAAGTGATCTAGCTTCAACATGACATGGTCGCCATCTGGACCACAGCCACGGCCTTCGAGGATTTCGATAACCATAGAACGAGCAACAACATCACGACCAGCAAGGTCTTTCGATGTTGGCGCATAGCGCTCCATAAATCTTTCGCCGTCCTTATTGATGAGGTATCCACCTTCACCACGACAGCCTTCTGTGACCAGTGTGCCTGCGCCCGCAATTCCGGTTGGGTGAAACTGCCACATTTCCATATCTTGGACTGGCACACCTGCACGCAAAGCCATACCAATGCCATCACCCGTACACATCAACGCGTTAGTGGTAGATGCGTAGATACGCCCTGCGCCACCTGTTGCAACTACAGTTGCGCGAGAGCTGACGTGAACAAGTTCCCCAGTTTCGATACAGATAGCAATCACACCAACGATTACGCCATCTTGATTCTTTATCATGTCAACGGCAAACCACTCGTTCAGAAAGGTTGTGTTGGCCTTAACATTGGCTTGAAATAAAGTGTGTAGCAATGCGTGACCGGTACGGTCAGCTGCAGCACAAGTACGAGCTGCCTGAGTCGGGTCATCGGGACCTTTAGACTGACCACCAAAAGGTCGCTGATAGATACGTCCAGACTCAGTACGAGAAAACGGTAGGCCCATGTGCTCTAACTCAAAGACCGCTTGAGGCCCTTCGGAACACATATACTCAATAGCGTCTTGGTCGCCAATATAATCTGAGCCTTTGACCGTGTCATACATGTGCCAACGCCAATCATCATTTGGATCATCACTGGCAATGGCGCAAGTAATACCACCCTGAGCCGACACAGTATGCGAACGGGTAGGAAACACTTTACTGATCACTGCAGTCTTCAACCCTGATTGCGCTAGCTGTAACGACGCACGCAACCCAGAACCACCGCCGCCGACGATTAAACCGTCGAACTCCATTTTACGAATCTGAGACATAAAACTTCCTAAAATTGCCAGACTAGACGGAATGCCCAGACCAGATAAACAAATAGCGTAAGAAGGCACGCAGCCTGATACGCAAAGCGAATAACCGTGGAGTAACTACCGACATGAGCGGCTAGCAAATAGTCTGTGCCAATGGTCCACATGCCTATCCATGCGTGTGCCACCGTGGACAAAACGGCCAAAGTACTGGCTATCTGCATTGGCGCACTGGAGAAAAAGCCCACGAGTATCTCGTAGGTCATTTCAGGAGTGAGCAAAAAGAAACCCATTACCCAAAATGTATAAACAGTCAAAATCACCGCGGTGGCTCGCTGTACGACGTAATCTGAAAGACCGCTGCGAGTAAGGTTAAGTACCTGAGTTACCATAATATGAATCCTATTGCGGCTGTGATGGCGATAGTTAAAACAATCACTGCTATGGAGCCAGCGTATGCAGCGCCAACGGTGTCACCGACGTGAAAGTCCATAAGTAAATGCTTTAGGCCTGCGATGATATGAAAAGTAAGGGTGGCGATTAACCCGAGTAATATGAACATGCCCAAGGGTTCGGCAACCAATACCTGGGCCGCCGCAAAGCCCTGCTCTGATGAGGTAGCCAGGTCCAAGGCGTAGAGGGCGAAAGCCACGCCGACGAACAACATCACCCCGGTAATACGGTGCGTAATGGACACTATCGCGGCCAATGGAAAACTGAACACAAGCAAGTTCAAGTTGACAGGTCTATCTGTCTTCATTCTCTCTATCCCAAAATTAGTAATCGACACATGTGCAAAGAGCGGCTCTCAAAACTGTCAGAGGCTCAGATCAGACGCTGGATAGCGGCCGGCGCAACATTTTAGTAGGCTCGCGCTGCAAAGCCAAGCTATGTCACAAGAAAGTAGCAACATTCTGCCATTTTTTTCTTACTGGACGTGAAGATTGTGGCAACTCCCAAACTTTTATCAACCTAAAGGTGACATTGGAGCAGTGTAAAATCTAGATCCAATTCCATCGTAAGTAAATAAAGTCTAAGAAATATCGCCAAAAGTGCTAACTACTGGTTTGTCAAACTGGAAAATTAACTCAGTTTCGTCAATCATTGCAGCCTGCAGTTTTTTGACCTGCACAAAAAACAGAGCAACCCCGTACTTAACGTATATGCTCACAACCACGCATCCATAATAAAACCGATATTGCGTGGACCAACAATTAGAAATAGCGCTGCCATTCTATGCAGAGCAACAAATGGGAAGAACAATGGCTGATCAGACAAGCAAACACGCAACTCTCTCTATCGATGGAGTAGCTGCACCAATCGAGTTACCCATCTATTCTGGTAGCTTAGGTCCAGACGTCATCGACGTTGGCAAGCTTACAGGGCAAGGCTTTTTCACCTACGACCCAGGCTTTGTTTCAACCGCCGCGTGTGAATCAGGCATCACATACATTGATGGCGACCAGGGCATACTTTTGCACAGAGGCTACCCTATTGATCAACTGGCAGAAAAATCAGATTACCTGGAGCTTTGCTATCTTTTGCTAAATGGCGAACTGCCTTCAGCAGAAGCTAAAAAAGATTTCGTCAACACCATCAAAAACCACACCATGGTAAATGAACAGCTGCGCACATTCTTCCAGGGCTTCCGCCCAGACGCACACCCAATGGCCATTATGTGTGGCGTGGTTGGCGCTTTATCTGCTTTTTACCACGACTCATTAGACATAGACGATGAAGAGCACCGCAAAATCACAGCCCACCGCTTAATCGCGAAAATGCCAACACTGGCGGCAATGAGCTACAAGCACTCACAGGGTCAGCCCTTCATTTACCCACGCAATGACATGGGTTACGCAGAAAACTTCTTACATATGATGTTTGCGACACCCTGCGAAGAGTACAAAGTTAGCCCAACCCTGGCCCGGGCAATGGACCGCATCTTCTTATTGCACGCCGACCACGAGCAAAACGCATCCACCTCAACCGTACGTTTGGCTGGCTCAACAGGCGCTAATCCCTTCGCCAGTATTGCAGCAGGAATTGCAGCGCTTTGGGGCCCTTCCCACGGTGGCGCTAACGAAGCGGTATTGAACATGCTCGATGAAATCGGCAGCGTCGACAACATTCCTGAGTACATCCGCAAAGCCAAAGATAAGAACGATCCATTCCGTATCATGGGCTTTGGTCACCGGGTTTATAAGAACTACGACCCTCGCGCCACAGTAATGCAGCAGACCTGCCACGAAGTATTAGAAGAACTGGGCGTAGAAAACGATCCAATTTTAGCTATGGCCCGTGAACTGGAACGCATTGCGTTGGAAGACGAATACTTCGTAGAGAAGCGCTTGTACCCAAATGTCGACTTCTACTCAGGCATTATCTTGAAAGCCATTGGTATTCCAGTGGAAATGTTCACCGTGATCTTCGCTACCGGCAGAACACCGGGTTGGATTGCACATTGGAACGAAATGATTGGCAGCCCATACAAGATCGGCCGCCCTCGTCAGCTGTATACCGGCAGTCCCAAGCGAGATTTCGTTACAGTAGATAAGCGCTAAACAGCGCAAATCAAAATTCACTGAGTCTGCAAAGACTCAGTGCAGTGAGCGGCTGATCACAGTCGCTTGCCGCTTCACAAATCTTAGTCTGCCTGCCAACTAGAGCTGTCTTAACCCCCCGCTCAATCTAAAACTCTAAAAGCCTACTTTTTTGCCGTAAGCCTGCGCAATAAACTAGAAGTATCCCAACGCCCCCCGCCCATCTGCTGAACATCTGCATAAAACTGATCCACCAACGCGGTCATAGGCAGCCGAGCATCTAAAGATCGCCCGGTAGACAGCGCAATAGACAAATCTTTACGCATCCAATCTACCGCAAAGCCAAATTCGTATTCGTCTTCCGCCATCGTGTTGGCTCGGTTATTCATCTGCCAAGACTGAGCCGCCCCTTGAGCAATAACATCTACCACCTTGCCTACATCTAGCCCTGCCTGCTGGGCAAAGTGCACCCCTTCAGACAAGCCCTGAAGGACACCTGCGATACAAATCTGATTGACCATCTTGGTCAACTGACCAGCACCAGCCGCGCCCATCAACGCATATTTTTTAGCGTAGGCTTCAAAGTAGTCGCTGGCTCTCGCAAAGTCGCTGTCGCTGCCGCCCACCATAACGGTAAGAGCGCCATTTTCAGCACCTGCTTGACCACCTGAAACCGGCGCATCAAGAAAGCCCAAACCGCGTTCCACGCAGGCGGCGTTGAGTTCTAAGGCCAAGTCTTGAGACGCAGTAGTGTGATCTACCAACAAAGCACCTGGCGCCATACCGTTAAGCACGCCCCGCTCTCCCAGGGTCACTTGCCGCACGTCATCATCGTTACCGACACAAACGAACACTACCTCAGCACCGGCAGCAGCCTCGCTCGGTGTCTTACATGCCTGCAAACTTAGACTTTGCGCAGCAGCCTGCCCGGCATACTCAGAACACCACAATTCGGCCTTTGATTCAGTGCGGTTATAGACGCTGACAGAATAGCCTTGCTGAACAAGATGCCCAGCCATTGGATAACCCATAACACCCAAGCCAATAAAAGCGACCTGCCCTTTTGTTTCTGCCATTGCCGTATGCCTCCGTAATTTTCAATCTGTAATTTTCAATCTGTAAATTTCAATCCGCAACAATAAACTATCGATACTCAGGACGTAACCGAACAAGCCACCTACTCATCCCACAGGTGGCCGCTGGGCAAATCATGGTCAAGCGCAAACTAATACTCGTACAGGCGAGTAGGATTCTAAACTTCTAAGGAAAAATCGACGTATAGTAGGACTCATAGTATTGGAAATATTAGAGTACCCGCATGCCTGAACTTCGAGACCTACCCGCAGTAGACAGTCTTCTCCAAGCGCCCGAGCTAACAAACTTACTCACCGAGTACGGTTTGCAAACAGTGAAAAATGCCATCCGTGAACTACAGCAAAGTATGCGCGAGAATAGAAGCGTACCTGATTGGGCTGTAACACCCACTGGCTATGACACAGCCATAAAAGATCGACTGGGCCAAGTAGGCTATACCCCTGTTTTCAACCTCACCGGCACCATTATTCACACCAATTTAGGTAGGGCACTGCTGAGCCGCGAACTGTGGCGAGACATAGAGCCACTGGTCACGCGGCCTATGAATCTGGAATACGACATTACCGCAGGGCGCCGCGGCGATAGAGACGCCATTGTAGAACAACGCATTTGCAGCTTAACGGGCTGCGAAGCCGCGACAATAGTTAACAACAATGCTGCTGCATTAATGATTGTGCTCAACACCTTTGCACTAAATAAAGAAGTCCCCGTCTCCCGCGGCGAGCTAGTGGAAATCGGCGGCAGCTTTCGCCTACCAGAACTGATGAGTCGATCTGGCTGTACGCTGCTAGAAATTGGCACCACCAACCGCACCCGGCCATCAGATTTTGAAGAGGTTTTAGACCGCGCAGCAATGCTACTGAAAATCCACCCGAGCAATTTCTACATACAAGGTTTCACAGAATCGGTTGGTCCAGCAGACTTAGCCCGAATGTCCAAAGCCAGCGGCATACCCAGCTGCATAGATTTAGGCAGCGGCAGTTTGGTCGACCTCACTCATTGGGGCCTACCGGCAGAACCTACACCCCAACAAGTGTTAGCCGAAGGCGTAGACCTAGTTACCTTCAGCGGTGACAAATTATTAGGCGGCGTACAGTCTGGCATCATTGCCGGCAAGCGCGAGCTCATTGAACAAATCCGCAAAAACCCGATGAAACGGGCCATGCGTGCAGACAAAATCACTCTGGCAGTTCTAGAAGCCACGCTGAAACTTTATGAAAACCCAGAGTCACTACACCAACATCTGCCGCTGCTGCGCACGCTGCAACTAACCCAGCACGAACTCAATACGCGGGCAGAACAAGTCAGCGCAAGCCTGCCTACCCGTTATCAAAGCGAAATAGTTGCCAGCGAAGTACAAATAGGCAGTGGTGCCCTGCCAGATCAAACCATAGAAAGCCTCGCGGTGCGGGTAACGCACCCTAGCATCAGTCCTGACAGCATAGCCAAAGCACTACGCGGCCTAAACACGCCGGTAGTCGGCAGAATAAGGGACGATAGCGTATTGTTAGATATGCGCGGCGCTGAGCATATAGACGAATTGTGCGATCAATTGCGTAACCTTCAGACATGATCATTACTTTGGCAGGCCATGTCGATCACGGCAAAACCTCACTGGTAAAAGCACTCACCGGAGTGGAAACCGACCGTCTCGAGGAAGAAAAAAAACGTGGGCTTACTATCGACCTTGGCTTTGCTTACATCGACGAGGGCGACATTGGTTTTGTCGACGTGCCCGGCCACCACAAATTTATTCATAATATGGTGGCAGGCGTTGCCAGCCACCAACATGCACTAATGGTCATAGCGGCTGATGATGGGCCTATGCCGCAAAGCCGGGAACACCTGGAAATACTGCGTTTAATCGGCGTTAACGAAGGCACAATCGCCCTAACTAAATGCGACCGAGTTGATGACGCGCGCATTGCAGACTGCCTCGGTGAAATTAGAAACTTGGTGGGTGCAAGCTTCCTAGAAAACGCGGAAGTTTTTCAAACCTCTATTGAAAACCCCGTAAGCACCGCACAACTGTTGTCCCACCTACGCAACCAAGCCAATCCTGACCATGCTGTGCAAAATGAAAAACCATTCAGGTTAGCCATAGACCGATCCTTTACTGTAAGAGGCGCAGGATTAGTGGTCACGGGCACTGTACACAGTGGGACGGTTAAATTAGATCAGCAGCTAACCCATTATCCAAGTGGCAAAAAAATACGCATTCGAGGTATTCGCGCTCAAGACAAAGAAGTAACACAGTCCACCCCTGGCGACAGATGTGCGTTGAATATTACCGGCATAGACGAAGTTGAGAGAGGCGACTGGATTATCCAGCAGCCTAGTCAAGGTTACAAAAACCTGACAATAAAGTTAGAAGCGAACAAAGATTTCCCACGGGCGATTAAGAATTGGACCCCCATACATATCTATCACGCCACCAGCCATAGCACCGGCAGACTCGCGACTCTGCATAGGCTAGACCCAGACACTTTAATTGCAGACATTCTTTGTGACGAACCTCTGGCTTGTCATCAAGGTGACCGAATTGTTATACGCGATCAAAGCCTAGACTTAACCCTAGGCGGTGGCAAAGTTATCTATGCAGACAACGACAACCAAAGTCGCAGAAACGATGCTAAGCGCCTAAGCAAACTCAAAGCACATACTGACAACGGCCCAGAACAATGCCTGGACCAACTACTGAATGAAGGCCCCACCAATTTGGCAGAATTCGCTGACTTCTGGCATTTGGGCGATGAGCAATTCCAAGCAATAAGCGGCGAAAAAAACCTTCATCAAGCTGGCGATATGGCAATCACTGAAACACACTGGACTAAACTTAAAGTTAGTGTTGTAGACTTCACGAGTAATGCAAAAAGCGAACAAGGTTTGAAAGAGAACGAATTCGCCCAGGTGCCTGCTCTTTTCAGGCAAATGCTGCTCAATGAATTGGTCAACGAAAAAGCACTGGAATACACCGGCGGCGTGTATAAATTACAAGGGGCCAAAATAGACTTGCCCGCCCCATTGCTCAATTTATGGGAGCGATTAGAAAAGGTTCTGAATGCCAAACAACCACCCAGCACCGGCGACCTTTCGAAATCCATGCACAAACCTCAACAAGATTTAGAGCGAAGCATGAACGAACTGGTCAAGCGCGGCCTGTTGGTGAATATTGCTGGCCACCGTTATTACCTGCCTAAACAGTTAATAGAAATCGCCGAGGACATAAAGTTGCTGGTAGCCCGCAACCCAGAGACCAAGGCCTTCACGGTAAGAGAATTTCGCGACCATACCGGCATCGGTAGAAATGTAGCCATAGACGTACTGGAATATTTTGACGGCAAAGGCTTTACGCGCAGACAAGAAAACCAACGCATTGTTCTAGGCACTTACCCCTAACAGCGCGTCCCATAATTAAAAAGAGATCGAAGGAGAGACACGATGACTAATACACAACTGTGGGACGAGGACTTAAGCCTGCAAAGAAAATCCATGCGCATCAACTTCCGCGGCAATGACTACTCAGCAAATCTAGTCGCCCCTGCCGCTGACCTTGGCCCGCGCCCACTGGTCATTGTGATCCACAATTATCAGGGACTTAAGTCTTTCGATGTAGACGTGGCCGAATACTTAGCCAGAGTTGGCTTTGTTGGTCTAGCCATAGATATGTATGGCGCAGACGTACCAGACGGTGAGCGCGACTTTCCAACCGACCCGGAAAAAATCCAAGGCTTTCAAAACAAATGCTTCAAAGCCATGGTGCGACTAGACCACGACCACGAATACTTCCGTGGCTTGCTAGGTGCTTGGATCGACGCAGGCCTAGCCGAGACCTCGGTGGAGTCGCATACACCACCTGCAGCCATTGGCTATTGCTTTGGCGGTATGGCAGTTATTGAAGGCGTTCGCGGCGGACTCAACTTATCTGGCGTAGTGTCCTTTCACGGACTACTACAAACCGGCGAAGATCCAAACCCCGGCCACTACGGCGCAGAGCGACCAGCCCTGAAGCTAAGCCCAAACAACTACAATACCGATACCATTATTGTTATTGAAAATGGCGCGGACGATCATTTGGTATCCGATGAAAGCAAGCAACGCTTCTTCGCGGAAATGGAAGAGGCAGGCGTAGATTGGAGCTTCCATCACCATGCAAAAACCCCACATGGCTTTGCACTGCCGCCACGACTAGGACCACCAGGACGCCTACATGAGGCAGCAGACAGACGCTCAACACAAAATATGCTGAGCCTGTTTAAAGAAATATTCCCCCATGTGGCGCAAAACCCAGTAAGCACCAATGCTTCGGGCACGCATATCCCCGTTTAGCTGAGGCAACCCAAAGCTAGATCGCCGGCCCAAAGCGGGCTGGCTCTAGAATGAAAATTCGTGACGGAAAATCTTGCCTATTTTCATCAACTGCTGCGCAAAAATTTTAAAGATGAAAGGCAGTTTCAAGAAGATGAACATAGCCAGAGGTTAGTCCTTACGCGTACAATCTGCCGTGGAAGAGCGTCGCTCCCGGTGGGGTGCGCGGCCTTCAAAGCCGTTGAGGTGCGAATACGTGCCTGGTGGGTTCGACTCCTACCTCTTCCGCCATATTTGATAAGTTTCCCTATTTATCAATCAGTTAGATCACCACTTACTATTTATGTACTAGCCAAACCTGAGCTTTTGCTACATTCGGTGATACATTTTGAAAACTTACCCTTATCTTTTTTGCCGTAATGGCATATTTAATTTCCGCCGATTGATACCCAATGATCTAAAATCCATTTTGGGCAAACGTGAATTTGTGAAATCACTCAAGACTACTGATATAAAATTAGCCAGGAGGTTATCAATAGACATGGCAGACAAACTAGAAGAGTTATTTATCAAGATCCGAAGCGGCCTAAAGCTTCTATCACCCCACGATATGAGTTTAATTTCCAAAAGTATGAGCCAATCAGAAACAGAGAGCTTGATGGTTGAGGCTTTGGAAGATTTTAAAAATAGAACCAGAGAGGAAGAAGAGTGGGAAGCATTTCATGCTAGGGACTTCCGCTTACAGGTTTTGGATAATCTCAAGGATAGTCGTTTTGAAATGGCATTTCCTAGAGTAGATAAGTTTTTGCTCTCTAAAGATTTATCTATCGAACCAAACACAGCCATATATGTGCAAATGTGCAGAGCAGCCCTAACAGGTTTAGCAAATACATTTGAGAATGCTGAGCTAATTGTCAGAGGGGATTTTGAAAATCCCAAGCTGCATATTGAGGTACAAAATACACCAGACATCCGATCAATAAGTGTTCATCAGGAAGAAGCCGTTCTGTGCTTTGAGCAAGTAATAGATCAATACTTGAAAGACCACTCGTCCAGCTGGAGTGAAAAGCAATATTTAAGCCAACAAGCTAAATTGAATTATTTCTTAAACTATATTCAAAATCAGGACGGGATAACTGCAGCAGAAAGGACTCTCGACTCTGTGACAAATGCTCAAGTTAGGCAATACAAGGAACATCTTCAGGAATCACCTAAGAACGCTAAACAAAAATATCCAAACCTAAGTCCGCAAGAATGTGTTGCAGCTGCACTGAGAGATGGCGCTAAAACTTTAAGCCAAACATCTCAAAACAATTACCTACAATGTTTGAGTACTTTATTCAGCTTTGCAGTAAGAGAGCTGGATTATGAGGGTAAGAATCCATTTAAGGGTCGCAGTGTTTCAACGGCCTCAAAGGCACAGCAACGTGATCAGAGAAACCCGTTCAGTAGAGAGCAACTGAAACGACTATTCTCGTCTCCGTTGTACCAAGGATGTAAGTCTCTTTCTAGCTGCCACAGAGAGGGGGACTTGATCGCTGATACATCTCACAAATATTGGACTCCGTTGATTGGTCTTTTTACAGGGATGCGCTTGCAGGAAATTCTTCAACTCTATGCAGAGGATGTGTATGAAAAAGATGGCATTTGGATTTTTGATTTGAATACGAACCACACTGACAAGCGACTCAAAACGCCACAATCAAAAAGGTTAGTACCCATCCACAAGGATCTAATCAAATTAGGATTCATCGACTTTTGGAAAATGAAACAAGCTACAAAGGAATCCAAAAGATTATTTGAAGATGCTCTGCTAGCTAATGATGGCACTTATTCCAGCACCTTTTCTAAGTGGTTCAGTCGGTATCTAAAAAATATAGAAATCAAAACAGGCAAAACCAGTTTTCATTCCTTACGCCATAATATGAAGGATTTCTTCAGACAGGTGGGCGAGTCAGACGAACTGACAGAAAACTTTATGGGTAGAAGCACAGGCTCCACAGGAGAGGCTTACGGCAGTGGATTTTCAGTAGAGCGTTTTAATAAGGCTCTGCATAAAATCAACTTTGAGGAAGTGATTCCAGATTGATACTCCTAATAGTTCAACGCTTCACAGCAGTACATTCTAATTCTAACGCCGCTCCCAAGGCTAAACCGTCAGCACCAAAGGCACTTCTTGCAGGATATGGTGGTTTAAAATAGCTGGTATAGATCTTATTGAATGCTGCCCACTCATCTATGTTGTCAATCATCACTAGACATTTAACAACATCATCCAAGCCTAAGCCCATCTGATCTAGGTGACTCTTCATTTGCCTGAAAATTGCATGAGTTTCGGGGTCTAATCCTCCCTCAACTAACTCGCCATCAAGGCCAGTACCGACTAGACCAGAGAGAAAAACCAAACCCCCTGCGGTATGTACTAGATCAGAAAATGGGAAACCCTGATCAAGCGTTTGTTGAGAGCTATAAAAATTACCAGCCTTGGTTTTTGTTTCTTTTAGTTCTCCATTAGCCGGGTTCGCATCATGCCCAGCAAGAACAGATGTAGAAAAGAATAACGACAGGATTAACAATAGAGATTTTAGTTTCATCGGAATAACCTTAAGTAATTTAAATCTAGTAACGCATTGTTTTTGTTATGTATTTCATGAATTAAGGGCGTATTTCAGGTATAATTAGACCTTCTATTTAGCTCATTAATTAGGAACTAATATTGCTACGCCAAAAGTCTGATGTAAAACGAAAGCTGGATAGAGCACATTGGTTTTCTGAGGATCTAGTCACTGATTCAAAGAAGCTTCGCCCCGCTGCAGAGCAGCTTCTTGAAAAGCTTTACGAATATTCAAAGCCTATTCGCAAGCAACAAGCTAAGCATTTACCTCAGTTAGAAATACTTATTCTTAACCTCCTCAAAGCCAGCGAGAATAAAGATGGCCTCATGACCCTTTCTTTTTCGCCTAATACCTACTTAGGAGCAATTAGTTACAGAGTGTTGGTTGAACATCATATAAATACCTTGATCAGTATGGAGTGGTTGAGCCTCCTCAAGGGCTATCGAAGGGGAAAAGACTTACGCAGGTCACGCGTAAAAATAGAGAAGCCTTTAGTTCAATGGCTGGGACGGCTGCACTTCAAACAAAGTGAACTTGATCGGAAGGCACCAAGCAGGTGCGTCACTCTCAAAGATGCAAAGAAGAAAATAATAACTATCCCTGAGTTACTAAAACCTAAAGTGGAAGCTATTGAAGAGCGAACTACCAAGATCAATCTGCAGTTAGAGAAATCCTTTATTGATTTATTTTTAGACGAATATGAACTGGAGGATCTAAATGCAAGGATGAGGTCTAAGGCCGACGAAGATCCTTTAAAACACTTTCAGCTAGATCTAACCGCAAAGTATCTTAGGAGAATATTTAACAACGAATCACTTCAAGAAGGTGGGAGATTCTATGACGCTTGGTGGCAATCTATTCCAAGTAAGTGTCGGCAGTTAATATCTCTTAACGGTGATTTCACTATAGAAATGGATTACTCCAGCATTCATATCCACCTCCTCTATGCTCAGCTGCAGCAACACTGCCCCCTCAAAGATCATTATGTCTTCGGAAAACTAAAAAAGAATTTCAGATCAATCACTAAAACTTTAATGATGATCTTGATTAATGCTAAGTCAGAGAAATCAGCCATCAAAGCGGCACTGGATCAGGAGCTTTTCAGCGAGGGTTATCCAAAAGGTATTAGTAGTCCTCAAGAATACTTAGAGGAAATCTATCTGCATCACCAACCAATCAAGAATTACTTTGGGTCAGGTTATGGCGTAAAGCTTCAGTATAAAGACTCTGAGATTGCAGAGGCTGTGATGCTTCGGATGCTTCCTTCTCCATGTCTGCCTGTACATGATTCGTTCATCGTACAAGTGGGACAAGGTGCTAGGTTAAAGCGAATAATGAATGAAGAGTTTGAAGCAGCTACAGGTGTTACAGCAGATATTAACCCTAAACCACTGACTCTTGACCAAGAAAGAAAGTCTGTAGTTAAAGGACTAATTGAAGATGAATTGAGTTCCTATTCCTCTAGGTTAAATACTTGGAGGACTAAACATAATTGGAAATACTTTACGGATGGGGGGACTAGTTTAGATATACCTATAATGGTTTAAGTACATAAGAGATAACCCCTCTCGGGGTGTACTAATAACGTTAAGAGAAAGACTAATTGATAACCAACGCTAACTTCTCAAGGTGCAGAAACTATCGCTATGCCCTATGGAGAACATGGGATGACTCACAGCCTTTTGTACTAATCATTGGTTTGAATCCATCTAAGGCAGATGAGCAAAATAACGACCCTACTATCACCCGCTGCATTAACTTTGCTAAAGAATGGGGCTTTGGAGGTCTATGTATGGCCAATCTGTTTGCGTACTGTGCAACTTACCCAAAGGATTTGAAGAACGCTGAAGATCCAATAGGTAGAGCTAACGATAGATGGCTTAACAAGTTAGACAAAGATGCAGGCTTGTCAGTTGCTGCATGGGGGAATGACGGTGGGTTTATGGGTCGCTCAACGCAGGTGCGAAAGAGGCTTACCAATTTGCACTGCATAAGGGTAAACAGATCAGGAGAACCTGCTCACCCGCTGTATTTAAAAAGTGGATTGTTTCCTCATAGCCTAAATTAAATTCCGTTTAGCAGCGAGAGAAGAGCCTATCCTTAACAAAGCCGGCCCATCTAAAGCACCCACGGGGGGAACTACAGCCCTACACTAATAATAATAGTTTGCAGTGGCATACATTAGAGGTGGATTTGAAAAAAGTAGGTTTTAGGGAGTCTTAGGTAGGCTTGTGGATGCTTTAGTGGCTTGAGGTGAGGTGTCGAGATTAGTTGTAGAAAACCCCAACTAGGCATTTTATCAGCTACCTAACAGTCCATATAATTCCTCTTAATACATTCTCTAGCT